>JAABUQ010004142.1_pt1 | contig 25247 bp, 21 predicted proteins | sample 5560001 | NCBI WGS metagenome assembly JAABUQ01 (sample SAMN10711888, study PRJNA513371) | rock metagenome | isolation source: Antarctica rocks | place: Antarctica: Victoria Land, Finger Mt nord | collected 2015-12-18
CGCATCTGGCTCGTGCAGATGAGCGACGAGGAACTGAATCAGGCCAAGGCGGCGTCACACCCAGCCCGCACCAGGAACCCAACATAGAGAGGCATCATGGAAACGCAGTCGAGAACGTGTGGGAATACCTGCGCAAAAACCAGCTCAGCATGACCGTGTGGCGGACCTACAACGCCATCCTCGATGCCTGCTGCAACGCCTGGAACAGCCTGATGAAGGATGCTGAACGCATCGCATCCATCACAACCCGTGACTGGGCACAGGTCAATGTCTAAGGCGGTTGGTATGACATCGTGGCGCTGCCCCGGCCCGAGCAACAGGCGCACCAGGTTACCCAGCGCGACGGTGGCGGCGTGTATCTTTGGTGGTCAGGCCGCCACGGGAACGGCCAAGCCCCTGGGCATCAGGCCCCCTTAGACCGGCGCGCGCCGGCTGCGCGCTGGTGGGCGCGCACGACCGTGCTGTCGATCATCAGCCATTCCAGGTCAGCGTCCGCCGCCAGCACGGCCAGAACGCCGCCTAGGGCGTCGCGCTCCACCCAGCGGTAGTGGCGGCACTTCACCGCTTGGTGGTCGCTCTACCGCTCGGGCAGGTCGCGCCAGCGTGCGCCAGACCGCGCCATCCACAGCAGCGCGTCCACACACCGGCGGTTGCCGCAGCGCGGGCCGCGCTGGCCCTTGCGCCCGCCCGGAACCCAGTCCTGCAAACGCTTCCACTGGTCGTCACGCAACGCATCCACATCAACACGCGCCATGGCCGAACCTCAAATCAGCCTTGAACCGCAGCCATCACCGAACCGGAACCCACCCACAACCAGATCGTCACTACAGCCTAGCAAATCTCACCGATCAACTGCTCTAGCATCGGGGTGCATGCGTCGAGTTGGGCGCGGGACAACCACTCTTCCGGCTGGTGCGCCTGCGCGATGTTGCCCGGACCTAAGATGATCGAGGGCGTGCCGGTACTTTGGAAAACTCCCGCTTCCGATCCGTAGGACACCGCGAACGCCTCATGCTGCCCGAACAGCTCCAGCAGCCGCGAGCCGAGTGGTTCCGTGCATGCTGACAGTGGCGGGAAACGGGCCGAGACGTCGAACCTTACACCGCAGGCCGGGTCGATCGCTTGCATCGCAGGAACGACCTCCGCCGCGATCCGCTGCTCCAGGCCGGCCAATACGGCACGGTCATCCACGCCGGGCAGCACGCGCATGTCCCATGCGAACCGGGCCTTGGCAGCAGCAATGTTGAGCGCCTCGCCACCCTCGATGCGGTTGACCTGGATCGTGCTCCAGGGCGGATCGAACGCGGGGTTCCGACGCGCCGCGCGCATCTCGCTGCAAAGCGTGTTGATCCGCACGATGCATTCGGCGGCCATCATCACGGCGTTCACGCACAAGTCGGGCTGGGACGAGTGACCCGGTTTGCCCGTGATCTCCGCCCAGCCGACCGTTCCTCCCTTGTGGGCGTTTACGACCCGCAGCTCGGATGGCTCCCCGATAACAGCCAGCGACGGTGCAAGGTGCTGGCCGATCCATTCGGCCATGGGGCCAACGCCCGTGCAGCCGACCTCCTCGTCGTAGGACAACGCCAAATGCACAGGGCGACGCAGCTTGCGGGCGGCTAGCTCCGGCGCGAGTGCAAGACCGCAGGCCAGAAATCCCTTCATGTCGCAGGCGCCGCGGCCAATCAGGCGATCGCCATGCTCCCGCAAGGTCCACGGATCGGCGAGCCATGTCTGCCCCTCGACCGGAACCACATCGGTATGGCCCGACAGCACCAGCCCGCCCGGCGCATCGGGGCCGAAGCTCACCAGCAGATTGGCCTTGGCACCATCAGGGCTTGGAAAGCGGCGGCGCCGAGTGCCGTCCACCGGCAGCAGCGACTCGACCCAGTCCAGCAGCGGCAAGTTGCTTTCGCTACTGACCGAGGGGAACCCTACCAAGTGACGCAGGATCCCTACCGGTGTCACGTTGGCCGAGCCGGGTTCGAACTGGTTGGAGAGCATTGAAGCGGTGCTGACGGTTCTTTCAGGGCAGCCAAAATCCGCTGCACACGGCCAAGCGACGGCATGCCAGCCGGCTTGAAGGTTATTCTCATCTCTCGGTCAATGTGTCTCAAGCATTGGGTATTCATCGCCCTACACCTCCACCGACACGTTCCAGAACGTCGCAAACCCGTCGAGCACCCCACGCACCGTCTTGCGATAGGCGGTGGGTTGGAAATATTGGCCGAGCGGCACGAACGGCACCAACTGGAATACCTCTGCCTGGATATCACGCGCGATCGTCTGCTGCTGCTCGACTCCTGCCGCAGCGAACCAAGCATCGCGAAGGCTTTCCAGCCTGGCGTCGGTCGGCCAGCCAAACCACGCGCCCTCCCCGTTGGCTCGCATCATTTGATAGGACGCGGGTGTCGCCAGATCGGTTCCAGCGACGAAGGTGGAGAACACGCTCCAGCCGCCGTTGGCCACCGTGTCCTTCTTTGTCCGCCGGGTCACCATCGTGCCCGCATCCATCGCCTGGTGGTCCACATCCATGCCGATCTTGCGCAGCATATCGGCACCGACATCAGCCAGTGCCCGGAGATTTGGAAAGTCGGTCGGAGCGAGCAGCGCCACTTTCTCCCCCATGTAACCTGCCTGAACCAGATCACGTCTCAACGCATCGTAGTCGCGGGGACCCGTCAGCGCGGCCATGCCGGCGTCGTTGGCCAGCACAGTGCCCGGCGTGAACACACCCATGCCGTCATTCCACAGCGTGCGGTCATCGCCTAGCATCGCCGTCAAATAGTCCGATTGGATCACGGCGCGCAGCACGACCCGACGGATCGCGGGATTATTGAACGGCGGCTGCAGGCAGTTCATCCGCATCAGCGCACCCTGGCCGCCCGGATCCTGCACGCGGACGGCGATGCTGCCGTTGCGCCTGAGCAGCGGCAGCAGATCGGCCGAGGCATACTCCCACCAATCCACCTCTCCCGTCTGTAGCGCCGCGGAGGCGGTCGCCGAATCCGGCACGGTGGTCCAGACCACGCGGTCCAGCTTTGCGATCTTCGGGCCGGACGTATAGTCGGGCGTCCCCTCGGGCCGCGGCACGTAGCCGGCAAAGCGTTCCCAGACGGCCCGGGCACCAGCCACACGCTCATCCGCGTTCCAGGTGAACGGGCCGCTGCCGATGATCTCAGTGACCTGCGTGCCCGGGTCGGTCTTGGCCAGCCGCTCAGGCATCATCGCGGGCATGTAAACTCCGCTTCTTCCGAGCGCATCGGGCAGCAGCGGGAACGGCCGCTTCAGGCGGAACACGATGCGGCGGTCATCGAGCGCGGACAGGCTGTCGGTTGCGGTAACCAGGGTCTGGCCGAACGTGTCCTTTGCAGCCCAGCGCCGGATGCTCGCCACGCAATCCCGCGCAAGCACCGGCTCCCCGTCATGCCAGCGCAGGCCGTCGCGTAAGGTCAGCGTCCAGAGCCTCCCGTCATCCTCGACGGTGTGGCCGGAAACCATCTGCGGCGTGGCCTGGTAGCGTCCGTTCACGCCATAGAGGGTGTCGTAAACCATATAGGAGTGGTTGCGCGTGACGTAGGCCGTGTTGAAGTGCGGATCGAGGATGGCGAGGTCAGCCTGCGGGATGAAGCGCAGCGTGCGAACGGCCTGTGCCCGGCTGATTCGCGGCATGGCCAGCCCAGCCGCAGCGGCGGCAAGCAGGGTGCGCCGCTTCATGACCGGTCCTCATGGGTGTGGAAGGGCGCGAAGGCTGCACGACCGCGCAATGCTGGCTGGATAGGGCCTTGGACGCTGTCGGGCCAGGTGTCCGCGGCGGCCGGCTCACTCGGTCTCGGCCGAGATGTCAGTCCGTCGCTGGTCAGCGCATGAGCAGTGCCGACTTGAGATGCCATCTTGAGATGGTCGGACGCTGCCGCAGCGATCAGGAAGTTAGGTTCGAGCAGGACAGTCCTACTAGGTGTCCTTGTCAGGGAGGGCGGTGCGCGGCTCACGCACCGGCCCCGGTGAACGCGATGTGGTCCGCAGCCGCTATACGGCTGATCATCGGCAACAGGATGCCGATTGAGAAGGCGTGCATCTCGGTCGACAAGCTTGTCGTTGCGTCCTCAGCAATGACGACCTCGTAGCCGTGCTCGTAGGCCTGCCGTGCGGTGGACTCGACACCCATATTCGTGGCGATGCCGGCGATCACGACCGTTTGGATGCTGCGGCGGCGCAACTGGAGGTCGAGATCAGTCCCGTGGAAAGCGCCCCACTGGTGCTTGGTAACGCGCAGGTCGCCAGGTTCGATTAGGCCATCCACGACGAAGCTGAAGTCGGCAGGCAAGCCGCCAGGTGGCTGCGGCAGCGGCTGATCGACCGATTGACTCAGTGCGTCTCCGAAATCCGGCGCGAAGGCGACATTGACGACGATGACGCGGGCGCCGGCCTGGCGGAACCGCTGCGCGAGGCGCTTGGCGACGGTAACCACCTCGTCGCCTGACCGCGGCTCCAGTGGGAGGCGGACGATGCCACTCTGAAGATCGATCAGGACAAGCGCTGTGGAGGAGACGGAAAGAGTCGGCATGATAGGTTCCTCGTCTTGCCCGCCCGGCCTGCCGGAGCGGGTTATAGTTGACCTTCTGCGTGTCCGGTCGATTTAGCTTCAGCTCAGCAGCGAACGAATGACCAGAAGGGCGTGTCTGAACTTGGACCCGAACCGGTTGTGATGGTCCTACGAGGTTGCCGCGAAATTGCCGGCTGAGCTGTGGCGGATCATCTCTTCCGGACCGAAGCCGCACTGCATCGGCGTCGCCTTCACGGGCGTCCGCACTTGAGGGCGCACCTCAGCGCGGCCGCCAACCTGATGCTACTGAAAACGCTGACGACAAGCGGTGGAAGATCTCCATCGTAAAATCGCGCTTGGTGCCGGGCATGGCCACACTTGATGCAGCAGTGATCCTCCTGACGCACGCGGAAGTCGGAAGTATACCCGCGATATCCGGCATCTGTGTTGCCGAGAAGACAGGATTTTCGATGACGCGGGTCGCTACTGGTGTGAGGCCGGCTGAGCTGAACGCTTTTACTGGCATCAGGCAGCCGTGACGTCGATGCCTAGCCGCGCAGAGACTTTACGGGCGGTCTCCTCGCGCCGTGCCGTCAAGGGCTGGATGAGTTGGCGCGCCCTCTCCAAAATGTGCGGCGGCGCAGTTTCAGGCGTGCCGCTGTTGAAGGGCGGTTCCGGCGCATAAGCCATAAGGAGGGTGATGAGCTGCCCAACCTCATCGCCGCGAAGCTCGGCCGCCAAACGGATCGCGCCATCGAGCCCGGCGGTGACCCCTGCGGCGAACACCCATTTCCCGTCCACGACCACGCGCTCGTTAACCGGGATGGCGCCGAAATGCTGAAGGAGGTGGAACGACGCCCAATGCGTTGTCGCCCGCCTCCCCTTCAGCAAGCCTGCCCCCCCAAGGATCAGCGCACCGGTGCAGACGGAGAACACGCTCTTTGCACCTGCGGCCTGCTGCCGTATCCAGCCGAGCACTTCCTCATCGTCCATCAGCGCTTCCTGCCCGACGCCTCCAGGGATGTGCAGCACATCGAGTTGCGGCGCGTCTGAAATCGCGGCATCCGGCGTGAGTCGCAGGCCTTTGTGATCACGGACCGGATCGGCAGTCTTGCCATAGAGCCGATAGGTCGAGTTCGGGATATGCGCCAGAACCTGGAAGGGCGCGGTGAGGTCAACCTGGTCCAATCCCTCGAACAGCAGGGATCCGATTTGGAGATGGGTATCAGCGGGGATCATGGCGGAGGTCCTTCCTTGAGACGACATTACCTTAGCCGCGGCATGACTGGCGGGAACGACAATCCACCCCCGTTTCACGCCAATTCGAACCCCGCTGTGGCCTCGAGCGCATCATCAATGGACGACCCGCCGTCCAGCGCATGCTGATGTGGCTGACGCAGGTCGCGCCCCTGGTCGCCGACCATTGGGGTGACAAAAGGCTAGCGCCCAAACGGCCCTTACCGAATGGCTGTACTTCGCGAACATCATGGTGCTGGTATAGCGTGCCGGCCGAGTGAGGTCGCTGGGCACCTTACGCAGGTCGCCTCTGGCGGTGACAAACGGACTTGAGCGTCAACCTGCTGCACAATAGCTCGACAGATCGTAGAGGTGCTACTCCGCGTCTGGTTGACAGGCCGGCATGGCATTGAAGAAGGCGGGTAGCCTCATGCAGGACATCTCAATCTCGAGCAGCCGCGGAAATCTGGCCACTTCCACGCCAAAGCGTCGGGCGTTGCCGAGTTGCGGCACAACGCAAACGTCGGCCAGTCCTGGCACGTCTCCAAAACAAAACTGGTCCGGGGTCCCCATTAGCAGCGCTTCGCACGCCGCCAGGCCGGCTGCGTTCGCGTCTGCGGCCCAAGTCTGGACTTCCGGTTCTGGACAGCCCATGCCGCGCAGCCTGGCCAGGACGCCTAAATTCTGTAACGGATGGGTATCAGCGGCGAGCACGAGGGCTATGGCACGCGCCTTTGCACGCTCGATGAGACCAGACGGTAGCATGGGCGGTTCGGGAAACGCCTCATCTAGCCACTCAATGATTGCGAGCGACTGCGTTAGCACCTTGCCATCATCCAGCGCCAGTGCCGGAACCAGACCCTGCGGATTGATAGCAAGGTACTCAGGTGCTCGTTGCATGCCGTGGCGGAGGTGGTGATGCGCGTGCCGGACTGGAAGGCCCTTCAAGGCAAGCGCAATGCGCACGCGCCAGGACGCGGCACTGCGGAAGTAGCCGTGAAGCACCATAGGGCGTGGCGCTGCGACCGGGTGCTGTGTGGCTGTAGACACGCCATGTCTCCTTCCTGGCTTTAGGACGACCAATCGACTGGGATCCATGAATAAAGCTGGAGACCTGAATAGTGATACTGGCTTACAAGCCTTCGGAGACTTGGTCTCCTCGTCGCGATCACATTCAGAACAGATCAGGCTCCTGCTGAATAGAAACTTTGGTTAGAGCAGCCCAGGCTTATCCCGATGTCGTCCGGCTCTGTCTCAGAAACAAGCCTATGGCGGTTTGCGAACAAACAAAAACTAAGAAGACCTACGAATGGCATTGCGCGAGAAGCGGAAGAAAGGCTTCACGGGCAGGAATCGTATCAATATGCTCGTAGTAGTCCCACAACTCCGCCGACTCGCTCGGTCGCTTCACGCGGTAGATCGGGAGATCGTAGATGACCCGGCCGTCCTCGCGAACGCTGGCCGGTCGGCCGAGATAGTCCACCGGAAGCGCTCTCATGGCACGGCCAGTCGCATCGGCTTTGGTTGTGCCTGCCTGCCGGATCGCGCGCAGCCAATGTAGGGTCGCGCTGTAGACAGCAGCATGCACACGGGTTGGCATTGCCTTGTGCGCCGTGAAGAACTGACGGCTCCACGTGCGGGCGACGGCAGACTGATTCCAGTAAAACCCAGACGGGAAGGTGAAGCCTTGAGCGGCAGCCAACCCCAAGGCATGCACCTCGGTGATATAGACCAGGAAACCGGCCAGGGCTGGTCCTCCAGGCCGGGTCAAACCAAATTCGCCAGCCTGTTTGACCAGATTGACCAAGTCCGAACCAACGGCAGCCAGTCCGATGACCTTGGCGCCAGACGCCTCCGCCTGCAGCAGCATCGAAGAGAAGTCGGCGTTGCCGATCGGGAACCGCGTCGAACCAATGACCTGACCGCCGTTTTGCTCGATCTGCGCAGCCGCGTCCCGCTGCAGCGCCACCCCAAACGCATAATCGACAGAGATGAAAAACCAAGTCTTCGCCCCGGCGCGAACGAGTGGCAGCGCCGCACCTACCGCGAGCGCGTGGGTATCGTCTGCCCAGTGGGTGCTCGTGGATGAGCAGGATTTTGTCGTGAACTCGGTGGCAGCCCCCGAGGTGATCATGACCGACCTGTTCTTTTCATGGGCAATCTGTTGAACTGCTGCCGCGACCGATGTCACTGGAAGGTCCACGATGGCATCGACCCCGTCATCGAACCAACGCCGCGCGATCCCGGCGGCAACGTCTGGCTTGTTCAGCGTGTCTCCATCAATGACTTCAATGCGACGCCCCAGCACCGAGCCGCCGAACTCGGCCACGGCAAGATGCGCAGCCAGGACAGATCCGCGGCCGCCGCTATCGGCGTAGGGGCCAGACTGATCCGTCAAAACTCCGATGCGGATCGGTGCTCCCGGCTGCGCCGCCGCACGCCGTCCAGGGGTTGACGCGACCGCGGCTAGGGCGAGGCCCCGCGTAAGTGTCTGCCGGCGTCCGGCGATCAAGCTGGGCATGGCGCATCTCCACTTTAAAGAAGGATCGAAACAACTTTCTCGTAGCTGACGTCTTCGATCCCGGCATGACCGTTCTCGCGTCCGTAGCCGCTTGCCTTGATCCCACCCCAGGGGAGCCGCGGGTCGATGAGCGCCCACCCGTTGACCCATATGGCGCCCGCCCGAAGCCGTCGGGCAACCCGGTGCATCCTGGAAACGTCGCGGGTGAATATACCTGCGTTGAGGCCGAACGGCGTGTCGTTGGCGATCGCTACGCCTTCGTCCTCGCACGCGAACGGAATGACCGTGCCGACAGGGCCGAAGATTTCCTCGCGCGCGATGCGCATTGCATTGTCGCCGGCAAACACCGTGGGCTCGACCCAATATCCATCACCGTCCAGGGATCGGCCGCCGGCCAGGAGCCTTGCGCCGTCATCATGGCCTGCTTTGACGTAAGCCAAGACCCGGTCCCGCCCACGCGCCGTCGCCAGGGGGCCCATCGTCGTCGCTGGATCGAACGGGTCGCCGACGACTTGGGCACGTGCCGAATCCGCGAGCGCCCTCGCGACAACGTCGGCAATGGATTGCTCGACGAGGACTCTCGTGCCCGCAGCGCAGATTTGTCCCTGGTTCGCAAATAGTCCTGCCGCCAATATTGGTATGACAGCGTCCAGGTCGGCATCGGCGAAGACGATCTGGGGCGCCTTGCCCCCGAGCTCGAGCGTCACCGGCTTGAATGTCTCGGCGGCTTCTCGCGCCACGATCTTTCCAATCGCGCCGCCCCCGGTGAAGCTCAGCTTTGCAACTAGCGGGTGCCGGGCGAGCGCGCTGCCTGCAACGGGGCCGAGACCGGGCATGATCGAGAACGTGCCGGGAGGGAAGCCGGCCTCCTGGATCAGGCCAGCGACATGCAACGCTGTCAGGGGCGCTTCCTCCGCAGGCTTGAAAACGACGGTGTTGCCGACCGCCAGGGCGGCTGCAGCTTTCCAGCCGAGGTACATCGAGGGCGCGTTATAGGCGCCAATCGCGCCGATTACCCCAAGCGGCTCGCGTATGGTGAAGGCATGCACGGAACGGCCGAACGCCCCTGCGGTTGGGACGGATCGGCCCTCCAGCTTGTCGGCCCACCCGGCAAAATAACGGAAGGTGTCAATTAGATTCTGCACGTCGGCAGCAAGCGCCAGCGAGTAGGGTTTTCCATTGTCGAGTGTCTCGAGCGCAGCGAGCTTGAATTGGTCGCGCTCAATCAGGTCGGCCAATCGCAGAAGCTGCCAACCACGCTCGGCACCGGACATACGGGGCCAATGACCTTGCTCGAACTGCTGATGGGCGGCCTGAACAGCCTGGTCGATGTCCTCTGGGCCGGCAGCCGCGACCCGGATGAGGTGTTTGCCATCCGACGGGTTTGACACATCAAAGGTTTCACCTGTGGCTGCGGAGACAGACCGCCCGCCCCAGTACAGTTCCGGCCGCAGCGACGCCAGCGCACTCCGTGCCAGAGTGTCCGGCCTCTCGGTTTCAGCCTCGCAGTCACTCATGCCCGGTCCCACAGGTTAGCGGAGGCGCGTCGTCTTGGACGCGCTCGCCAACCAAATGCGTGACAGGAATGCGTGGCTTGCTGTCCGGCGCGGCACGCGCGCCCGTGACACGCGTTTCCATGCCTGCGGCGAACACCTTGCGGCAAAACCCGGCTCTTCATCATAACCTCTCAGTTTATTATATCCTTTTCGGGCTGTAATCACGGCCAACTGCGTTCGCCCGGTTCAGGCTCGCCCCGCACGCGCGGCAGCGTGACCAGATCCCAAATGCTGGGCATCTCACCAACGGGCACATGCACAAGCGCCGGGCCACCGTCGCGGAAGGCGCGCTCGATGGCGTCCTGCAGGGCTGCTGGACTTGTGGCGCGATAGGCTGCGACGCCAAAGCTCTCGGCGAAGCGCACGAAGTCAGGGTTGTGCAGGTCGCTGGCGATCAGCCGGTTTCCGTAGGCCATCTTCTGGATGCGCCGCACGTTGCCGAATGCGCCGTCATCGAACACCACGACCACGACGCCAAGGCCGTGCCGGGCTGCCGTCGCCAATTCGAAGGCTTGGTAGCCGAAGCCGCCGTCGCCGGCGATCGCCAGCACAGGGCGGTCCGGGCAGGCCGCCTTCGCGCCCAGCGCGGTGCCGAAGCCGAACCCCAGGTTGTCCTGCTGTCCGCCCGAGAGAAAGCTGCGCGGGCCGAAGGACGGGAAGGCGATCCGCGCGGCGAAGCCAAGCTGCGTCACCTCGTCAACGAAGATGCCGTTTTCCGGCAAGGCGGCGCGCATCGCGTTCAGGAACCCCATCTGTGGCTCCAGGCGGGATAGCCGTTCGGCGAGCCAGGCGCGGTGCGGCGCCAAGTCCTCGTCCCGGGGCGCCCGGCAAGGTCCGCCGGATGCCAAGTAGCCGGCCAGTGCCGCAAGCGCGGGCGCTGCGTTGGCCACGACAGCGCAATCCGCTCTCCGGAAGCGGTCAGGCTCCTCCGCATCAATGTCGATGCGTATGACTTTCAGCGCGGCATCCACGCCCCAAACGCTCAGCGGCGCATAGAGTCGCGTGCCGACCGCCAGCACCACGTCGGCCTCGCGCCAAAGCCGGTGCGCGATCGGAAGGTTGACCGAGAGCGGATGGAATGACGGCAACACCCCCTGGCCCCGGCGGTAGCAGCCGACCGGGGCTTGCAGCAGCTCCGCAACGATGCGCAGCTCCTCGGCGGCATCCTGGGCGCCCCCGCCCACCATGATCAGCGGGCGCTTGGCGGCGCCCAGGATGCGCGCCGCCTCCTTGACCGCATCCAGGTCAACCGGCGGCTGCAACGGCGGGATCGGCGCGTGGCCCGGCGCAGGTCCGGACCGCGGCCAGACGTCAATCGCGCATTCCAGCGCAACCGGGCCGCGGCGGCCGGACAGGGCGCCATGGACGGCTTCCGCTACCCGTGCCGCCGCGTCATGCGGCCCGGTGATCCGCGCCGCATGTTTCGTGACATGGCGCAGCAGGCCGAGCTGATCGGGTATCTCATGCAGGTGGCGGTAGCCGCGCTCGCGCGCGGCCGAGGGGATTTGGCCGGCAAGCGCGATGACCGGCGCATCCATGCCCCAAGCCGTCAGGAGCGCCGCCGAGGCGTTGAGGATGCCCGGACCGGGAACCGCAGCGAACGCCTGCGGCCGGCCGGTGGCGAGCGCCGCGCCGAGCGCCATGTAGCCGCCGGTCTGCTCGTGCCTTGCATGGAGCATCCGGATGCGGTCTTGCGCCCCGTGCAGGGCGTCGAACAGTGCATCGTTGTGGATGCCTGGCACGCCATAGACCGTATCGATCCCATGCCCGATCAGCGAGGCCACGGCCGCCTCTGCCGTTGTCGCCGTCCTCGCCGCAGAGCGCGCCAAGTCTGGTGCCGCAGTGTCCATCTTTACTTCCAATTTCATTCACCGGCCGCGGACACTGCCGCTTCGGAAATCAACGTCAGCGCCCGCTCGTCATCCTGCAGCTCGGTCGAGAGGAGCAGAGCGAGCCGGGCGAGAAACAAGGGTGCACGTTTGGGCCCAGCTTCGTCGATCCCGGTGCCGATGGCCGCAAAAATCCGCTCGAGGGCTGTTGCGCCCTCCGCAAGCAGAGTCATGCCGCTTGCTCCATGATGGCTATCCCGCGCCCGGCCGCGCGCATCAGCGCGCGATCCAAGGCGCCGAGGTCGACGGCCGGAAAACGCGCGGCCACATACTCGTCCGGGCGTACAAGGATCACCGGCCAGCGACGCGGTGCCAGGGCGTCATCGAGTGGCCCGGCAACGGAAGTGGGATCTTCCCCGAAGCCCACGACCGAAACTGGCGCCGCCGCATTGCGGCACCAGTCGCGCAACACTGCGATATGTGCTTTCGGCAGGGACGGAAGGTATGCCAGCACCGTGAACCCAGCTGGAGCGAGCAGATCATGCAGATAGGCATCAGGACGCGCAAGCGATGGCGCAGGCAGGTTAGGCAGCGGGTTCCCTGCCGGGACGCCGGCCATGTCCGCGTCCGCCGTAATAAGCGGTGATGCCGAGTAGGCCAGAGGCGTCGCCTGCCGCGGGTTGATGAGCGGCCGCAGGGAAGAGTGCCGTCCAGCCAAGGACAGCACGGCATCCCGCATCAACGCGAACCCGGCCGACGGCGGTGACATGAACCATGTGCTTTTGGTGCCCTGCGCTATGTTCTCCTGGGCCGCTGCCAGGCGTTCCTGCGTGTAGCTGTCCAGCAGCGCCGGGCCGGCGTGCCCTTGCGCCACCAAGGCAAGCTTCCAGCCCAGGTTGTGCGCATCGTCGAGGCCCGAATTGAGCCCCCGTACTCCGAAGATCGGCACCAAATGCGCGGCATCTCCAGCAAAGACAACCCGTCCATACCGGTAGTCATCGAGCGTCAGGCAGTGGGCGCGGTAAATGCTTTTCCAGTGCAGCCGCCATGATGCCGTCTCGCCCATCATGGTCAGGTGGTCGGCGATCCTTGCCCGCAGGCTGTCGTCGTTGAGTGCGGTGTCGGGATCCTCACCGTCGAGCAGCTGGAAGTCCAAGCGCCAGAACCGGTCCGGCTGCACGTGGAGAATCACCGTGGAGCCAGGGTTGGATGGCGAGTCGAACCACACCTGGCGCTCGACGGGCCGGTCCCGGTCGATCTCAATATCGACGATCAGGTAGCGGCCCTCATAGGACGTTCCCTTCAGCTTCAGCCCAAGCAAATCCCGGCAGGTCGATCGCCCGCCATCCGCCGCGACGACCCAGGAAGCGTCCAACACACCGGATGTCTGGCCATCTGTCACCTCCAAACGCACGCCGTCGGCAGTCTGCTGCAAGGCACTGACGCGCGTTCCCCACCGGATGGCGGCGTGCCCTGTGGCCACAAGTGCGTCCAGCAGGAACTGCTCCGTGAAGCATTGCTGAAGGTTGACGAAAGGCGTGTGCCTCGCCCAGGCTGGAGATGGCATATCGAGCTCGAAAACGAGTTCGTCTCGGTAGTATGTCTGCCCTCGTGTCCAGCCTAGCGCCTTTCTACGGAACGCCTCGCCGGCACCTGCGCGGTCCAGCATCTCCATGCTCCGGCGGGAGATGCAGATCGCACGGCTGGTCCAAGCGATCTCGTCATCTCGCTCGATCACGATCGACTGGACGCCGTGCCGCGACAGGTCGAGAGCCGTGAGCAACCCGACTGGCCCACCTCCGATGACGACGACCGGTGGCTTTGAACCAGCACCGTTGCCAACTGTTCCATCCATGTCCGCGACCCCCTGCCTTCTCTTTATACAACGTGAGAAGCGAGGATGGCTGTCCCCAGCATTGACGACATCACTGGAGTTGACAGCAGGGGTTGGATGAGCGTTGAGAGAGGGCGCGTCACAAGATGTTAGGAGCGTCGCTCGACCGGCGCCCAGGGGAAGAACGATGCAAGGAGGCATGGGCGAGATCGGGGCCGGCCCCCTTGCCTTGCATGAGGTCGTGCAGGCTGTCGGCTCAGACGACTTCGGTTCGTGTCTTGTGAAAACGCTGCACCAGCAGTTGGCGGTCGATCAGGTCGTGGTCTTCCAGACGACCGATCGGGCGCCATGGCGTACATTGGTGGCCCAGAATATCCGCAACACATCTGTCGCCGAGCGGCTTGCAACAGCGTACATTCGGCATTTCTGGGCGCGTGACCCGAAGCGCCGGGTTATCCCGGGCTTAATGCCCATGCAGGTCGAACTGCAGGCTTCTGACGACCTGTGCGCCGTCGATGCCGACTATCGCCGGACATTATTCATCGAGCCGGAACTCGTTGACAAGCTTTCTCTCTTCTTTCGGGGGGCATCCGCGACCTACTATATCAATCTTTATAGAGGTGCGTCTGCCGGCTTCTTCGGACGTCCTGACTTTGATCGCCTGCGTCTCACATGCGACTTGTTGTCCGCTTTAGTGGAGAGGCATGCAAGGCTGATCGAGCGAAGCCCGACTTGCACGGTCACGCAAATGGAAGAACTCTTTCGCGCGGTCCAACCGAAGCTTCGAGCACGGCTGTCGTCCAGGGAACTGGAAACGTGCGCGCGCGTCGTCCTCGGTTATTCGTCCGAGGCGATTGCGATCGATTTGGGCGTGTCTGTGCATTCGGCAATTACGTTTCGCAAGCGGGCATTCATCAAGTTCGGCATCGCCACCCATCAGGAACTCTTTGCGGTCGTCCTTCGCAACCGGCGATACCTCGATGGCTAAGCCCGTCGCGCGACGCTTTGATTGTCCCCTGCAAAGGTGACAGGCTCGCCCTAGCCTACGTCCACACTACGTCAGTCCTGTACGGGCGACCTTGAGCGGTGGGAATGGCCATGGATGTGATCACGAGCCACGATGTTGCGGGCCTGACTGCCAATGCAGTTCATGAGGCTGGCTACCAGTCCGGCTTCGGCAACGGCTTCGAGACGGAGGCGCTGCCCGGCGCCCTGCCGGTCGGCCGCAACTCGCCGCAGCGTTGCGCCTACGAGCTGTATGCTGAGCAGTTGTCGGGCAGTCCGTTCACCGCCCCGCGTGCCAGCAACGAGCGGTCCTGGCTCTACCGCATCCGCCCCACCGTGCAGCATTGGGGCCGGTTCACGCGAGCCGGCGCCGGGCTGTGGCGGACCGCGCCGTGCGCCGAAGTGGAGATGCCGCCCGCGCCGATGCGCTGGGACGCGCTGCCGCAGTCCGACGCGCCGCAGTCGTTCATCGAGGGTATGCGGACCATCACCACCGCCGGCGACGCGGGCAGCCAATCCGGCATGGGCGCGCACATCTATCTCGCGACGCGGTCCATGCAGGACGAGTACTTCTACAACGCCGACGGCGAGGTGCTGATCGTCCCCGAAGCCGGACGCCTGCGCCTATGCACCGAGTTCGGCGTGATCGACCTAGAGCCCGGCGAAGTCGCCGTCATCCCGCGCGGCGTCAAGTTCCGCGCCGAGCTGCCGGCCGGCCCCGCCCGCGGCTACCTGTGCGAGAACTACGGCGGCGCGTTCACCCTACCCGAGCGCGGCCCTATCGGCGCCAACTGCCTGGCCAACCCGCGCGACTTCCTGACGCCCGTGGCCGCCTACGAGGACCGGGAGGCGCCGTCCCGCATGTATGTGAAGCAGCACGGCACACTGTGGATGGCGGAGATCGGCCAGTCACCGCTGGACGTGGTGGCCTGGCACGGCAACTACGCGCCCTACAAATATGACCTGCGCCGGTTTTCGCCGATTGGGCCGCTGCTGTTCGACCATGCGGACCCCAGCATCTTCACCGTGCTCACGGCGCCCAGCGAGACGCCCGGCACCGCCAACGTCGATTTCGTCTGCTTCCCCGACCGCTGGATGGTCGCCGAAGACACCTTCCGCCCGCCCTGGTATCACATGAACTGCATGAGCGAGTTCATGGGCCTGATCTATGGCCAATACGATGCCAAGCCCCTGGTTCCTGGAAAGCGGGGCTTTACGCCCGGCGGCTTCTCCCTCCACAACGCCATGCTCCCGCACGGCCCGGATGCCGAGGCGTTCCAGGCCGCCAGCACCGCCGCGCTGGTGCCGCGCAAGCTGACCGGCACGATGGCCTTCATGTTCGAAAGCCGCCACGCCCAGCGCGTCACCCGCTTCGCCGCCGAACACCCGGCGCTGCAACCCGGCTATGCCGACTGCTGGGCCGGGCTGAAGAAGAACTTTGATCCGAGCCGGCTGTGACAAGTTGCTGGGTGACAGGTGCGGACGGCCATCCGGACTTCCCGCTGCACAACCTCCCGCTCGGTGTGTTTTCCCTGGACGGGCGAGACAAGCGAATCGGCGTCGCGATCGGTAGTTACATCCTCGACCTGAGTCTCGCTGCCCCATACCTGGGTGAGGCGGTGCTGACCAGCGGGGACACTTTGAACGCGCTCTTTGCCGCGGGACCAGGACCGCGCATCGAACTGCGCGAGGCAGTCACAGCGCTGCTTACAGGCGCCCCGCGCCCGGAGCTTCTGCACCTGGCGACTTCCTGCCAGCTGCATCTGCCAGTCACCATAGGCGACTACACCGACTTTTATGCCGGCATCCACCATGCGACTGCGGTCGGCAAGCTGTTCCGCCCCGATAGTCCGCTGCTGCCGAACTACAAATACGTGCCGATTGGCTATCATGGCCGAGCCAGCAGCGTGCGGCCGAGCGGCGTTCCAATGCGGCGGCCGCAAGGGCAGCGAAGGGCGACAGATGGGACGGTGCCGACCCTCGGTCCAAGTCGCAACCTCGACTACGAACTGGAGCTTGGCATTTGGGTCGCTACCGGCAATTCGTTGGGCGAGCCGGTTAGCATCGCCGAAGCTGAAACGCATATCGCCGGATACTGCTTGCTGAACGACTGGTCGGCGCGGGACATCCAAGGCTGGGAATATCAGCCGCTCGGCCCGTTCCTCGCCAAGAGCTTCCACACCACCGTAAGTCCGTGGGTGATCACGCCGGAGGCGCTGGCGCCGTTCCGCACAGCCCAGCCTCAGCGCCCTGCTGGGGATCCGGCGCCCCTGCCGTATCTCCAGGACGCCAGCGACCAGGCGAGCGGAGCGCTTTCGTTGGAGCTTTCGGTGCATTTCCGTACCGCTGCCATGGTTGCGGCTGGCATCGCGCCGGTTCAGCTCAGCCGCAGCAGGGCCACAGACCTGTACTGGACGCCGGCACAACTCGTCGCGCATCACACGGTCGGGGGCTGCAACCTGCGACCAGGCGACCTACTCGGTACAGGCACCATCAGCGGCCCCGGCGAGGGTGAGAGCGGCAGTCTGCTGGAGCTGACGGCAGGGGGCACGGCGCCGCTCGTCCTGCCGAACGGCGAGTCGCGTCGTTTTCTGGAAGATGGCGATGAGGTGTCCTTGGCAGCTCGCGCCGTCGCACCGGAGATCGGCTCCATCGGGTTCGGCTCCTGCCTGAGCGTGATCCTGCCAGCTACCGGTTTCCTGGCTTGATGATGTTGATGTGGAGCTACTGATGTTTGAAGCACTCACGCCGCAATCACTTGATCCAATTATGGCCACGTTCGCCCGCTTCACCGCGGACCCCCGACCGGGGAAGGTCAACTTGGCTGTTGGGATGTACTACGACGAGGCAGGCCGCATCCCGATCCTCGACGTCGTTCGCGAGGCTGGCAAGCGCGTGACGGCGGAGGTCCAGTCTTGGGGCTACCTGTTGCCCACCGGTTTGCGGCCCCTATGCGATGCCGTGAAGCGGATGGTGTTCGGCGACGGGTTGGCCGGCTCAGAGGGTAGCCGGATCGTCACTGTGCAGACCTTGGGCGGCACGGGCGCACTCAAGCTTGGGGCCGACATGATTGCCCGTATGGCGCCAGATACGACCGTGGCGCTCAGCAATCCGACCTGGGGCAACCATCCCACCATCTTTGAGGGCGCAGGGTTGCGCGTTGAGAGCTATCCATACTTCGACAAGGCGACCGGGAGCGTGGGCTGGCCAGCGATGCGGGACGCTGTCGCTGGCATGGCACCTGGAACCGTGCTGCTGCTGCACGCGTGCTGCCACAATCCGACCGGCGCCGACCTTACGCGCGAACAGTGGTCCGAACTGGCCGAATTGCTCGCCGACCGAAAGATCGTACCATTTCTCGATATGGCCTATGCCGGATTTGCAGAAGGATTGGAGCCGGACAGCTATCCTGCCCGGCTGTTGATCCGGCACGGCGGCCCGTTGTTCATCGCGACATCCTTCAGCAAGACGTTCGGCTTGTATGGCGAGCGCGTCGGCACCCTCTCGATCGTCACGCACCGCCCTGAGGAGGCCGCCCTAGTTGCGGATCAGGCCGCAGTCGCAATACGCGCCAACTACTCGACCCCGCCCAGCCACGGCGCCCTCATCGTCAGCACCGTTCTCAACGACTCTGCTTTGCGGGAAGCTTGGGTTGATGAACTTGATGGCATGCGGCGGCGCATCCTGAACATGAGGCAGGGCCTGCAGGACAGGCTGACCGGCAACAATCTAATCGACTTTGCGGCGTTGACCCGACAACGTGGCCTTTTCAGCTACACTGGCCTGTCGCCAGCGCAGATGTCAGTACTTGAAAACGACTTCGCCATATATGGGGTGTCAGACGGACGTCTCTGCATGGCGGCACTTACAGAGGATAGACTTGATCCGGTGGCAGCGGCGATCAAGGCGGCAAGCGCCATTGAACAGCCAGCGCTTGGTAGGAGTCCGGGTACGTGACGGATGCTACGAAGGCATCGTTCGGAGCAGTTGGCAATGCCTTGGTCCTCACCAACCCAAGCGCCAGCTCCATGCAGCTCGGATGTGAGCGCCCGAAGAATTCGGCGAGGGGATGCACTGACGGTAGTATCGGGCAACGCGTCCTCGGAACCGTGGCGCTGTTCACCAGGGTTCACCGGCGATGAGCCGGCTGGAAAAATCTTCGGCAACCGCTGCCAGCAAGCGCTCGCCCTTGTCCGCACTTGCACGCCGGGCATCACCAAACACTCCACTTGATGTCATTTCCTTAAACGACTGCCAAACGTGCACGGGCCGAGCGAGGGCCGACGCGCGGCTCATGTTGGGTCCGACCGCATCGGAGAGCCGTCTGTGATCGACGAGATCGGGATGGATCGCCATCATAGCGGAGGTTTCGTACTCGCAGGCGTGCTGCAAGTCGGCCTGATCTTCGAGTATATCGCGGACCTTGGCCATCCCGAACACAAAATAGCTCGTGCTCGCGATAGCAGCCTGGGTTTCCAGGGTTAATTCGGTCGTCAAGACGTTCAGCGCCGTCATGTTGCCTGCGTGCCCGTTTACGATCATGATCCGCCTGAAACCACAGCGAAGCACCGACAGGCAGAGGTCGCGCAAGATCGAATGCCAGGTCGCAAGGCTGACGGTGAATGTGCCGCCGAAGGCCATATGATGTTCGGAAAGCCCCACCCAGACCGCTGGAGCGACGACGATAGGGCGGACCTTTTGGACGAGGCGGGCCGTCCTGATGCAGGCTTCGTCGCACAAGAACGTGTCCGTGCCGGTCGCGAGATGCGGCCCATGCTGCTCGGTGGCACCGACCGGCAAGAGAACGATCGCGTCATTCCTGGCCAGCTGCTCAAGGGACGCAGCACTCAGCCTGCTCCAACGTACATCGGGCATCAGCGGTTCTGCCGTAGGCAATGCCGGGACGGATGATGGTGTCACCGTCACGGCGCCGCCACGCATTCGATTTCGATGTCGAAGGGTAGCGGCCATGAGGCAACCGACACGAAAGTGCGCGAGGGCGGGTGGGACGGGAAGAACCTCGCATAAACCTCGTTGATCACGCCGTAGAAGCCGGAGTTCGCAGCGTAGATCCGGACCATCACGACATCGTCCAGCGAGCATCCGGCGGCCTGCAGGCAATGCGCGACAGCACGCAGCGACGCCTCGGTCTGCACGTCAATGGCGCCACGGACGATGGCGCCCGTCGTAAGGTCGAACGGCGGCGTTCCCGACACGAACACGAACCCGTTCGCCCGGGTGGCGATTGACAGCGGCAGACCGAGGCGGCGTGCGGCCTCTGACAGCACTGGTACTTCGATAATCTCTTTCATATGAAAGACCTTGACCAATGTCGTTTGTTGCGTTGAAGGACGTGGTAGAAGTCAGAACCCGGCCACAGACCGCCGCTCGCGCGTCCGCGGAAACGCAAGCCTGCCGTGCGGATAGAACCTGCGCCACCGGCATCATGACGTGCAGCCGTCCACGCACGCTTCGAGGCGGGCGACGACGTCCTCCCGATCCAGCATCCCGTCACGGGCGATGAATACCAGCTGCACCGGCTCGGACACATCCACGTTGGGCGCTGGGCTGATTGTCGCGCGCGTGCCCACCATCTGAAACAGCATCGGCCTGTCAGGGTGATCGGCAAACAGCACAATGCCCTTGGCACGCAGTAGCCTGCCGGCAAACCGCGCCACCTCCGCCTGGAAACGCTGAAGCGAGAGCGGCTGCGAGCATGTCCAGCTCACGCTTTGAAAACCTGGCGTCGTGAGGCAGGACCGGGCAGGAGGCGCCGTCGATACACGCAAGCTGCCGGAGAACAGCAGCTCAGGCGGTAGGAAACCATGTCGAGCTTCCTGCAGGCGGCTGTCCGGCGTCATATCGCCTAGACGCAGCCTAACCCGGCGAAGCTCGTCCGCGTCGACCAGATCGGTCTTGGTCAACGCTACGAAGTCTGCGGCTAATATTTGCGAGCGGCAAAGCGGCTCGTCCAGCAAAGCCGGGGTGTCTGCCAGGTGCCGCGCATCGGCTAGGCAGATCACGGTGTCCAACGCTGCTTCCCGCCAAATGACGGGATCGAGCAAGCTCCGGACGATCTCAGCCGGATCGGATACGCCGCTCGTCTCGATCACGATGGCGTCCGGCGCCGGGTTGCGGCGCAGCAGTGCGGACAGCGTCTGCAACAGGTCGCCCTGCAAGCTGCAGCAAATGCAGCCGTTCTTCAGGCTCACCACGTCGCCATTAACGCTCGCCAGCAAGGCCGCATCGATATCGACAGCGCCGAAATCGTTGACCACGGCTGCAAGGCGGCGTCCGTCCGGTTCAGTCAGCATCCGGTTGACCAGCGTGGTTTTGCCCGCGCCTAGGAACCCCGTGACCAGCAGGATAGGAACGGCCATCGTCAGCCCGCAGCGACCGGGCGGCGCACCGGGCTGCCTGGCCGTGCATCCAGCACCAGAGCGCCGTCCGCGATGACGGGCGTTCCGTTCACCAGCAAGTGGCGCATACCTTCGGCCGCCCGGTTCATCGCCTTGAACTCGGCCCGGTCTGACAGCGCCGCCCAGTCAAAGACGACGATGTCGGCGTCGCAACCTGTCTGGATGCGGCCCTTGTTGCGCATTGCCGGAGTGCTCGGCTCCAGGATCTGCGCCGGGATGAGGGTGCATTTCGCCAGCCCTTCCCACAGAGGCATAGCTTCGCGTTCACGCACCCAGTGCCGCAGGAACCGGGTGAACGTGCCGGAGGACCGAGGGTGCGATACCGCCCCATCCGGGAGCGGCCAGGATCCGCCGTCATAGGTTCGCCCCTCAAGCGTCCAGGGTACCGCGTCCGATGCGATGGCTCCCCCCGGGAACAGCACTGAAACGTCGAGCAGGTCGCGATGGCGCTTGTTCGCGACCACGTCGAGGAAGTGGAACAGCACCAGCGCGCCCGGGTCTTCAGCTTGGGCTGCCAGCAGCTGGCTCCTGTCGCTGAAGCGGCGCCCAGTCTGCACCACCTCGATGGCGTCGTACCCGCTGCCGGTGCGCTTGGAAAAATCCGGGTCGGTGAAGAAAGTCGCCCCGACGACAGTAGAGCCGGTGCCATAGGGGTAGGCTTCCACTGTCACTTTGAGGCCCTGGGCCTGCGCCGTGCGCACCAACTCCGCCGCACGCTCCACGTCGTGCAGGCTGGTGCTGTTGAAGTGGCAGATGTGCATGTGCGCGCCGGTCGAACCAGCATAGCCGATCAGCCGCGTATAGGCCTCCACCGAGGAGCGCGGGTCCACGTCCGACGCAAAGGCGATATGGGTGAAGGTTGGCGCCCCGGCCATTGCAGCCAGGCTGCACAGCTGAGACATCTCCTTCACCCCGCTGCCTGGCGCGTAGGCGTTCGGGAAGCCGACGCCGATGCCACCCTGGTCCAGCCCGGCCTGCACCCGTGCCAGGATGTCCGTCAGCTCGCCATCCGATGCGACGAGGTCCGACCAGCGCGGGTCGCGCATGGCCTGGCCCATGCCCTCGATAGTGGGATCGACCTGCTGCGACGTCATGGCGGCGACACGGGCGAACACCCAGCCGGTTGATGCGCCGTAGTTCAGCGTACGGCCGGCTTGGGCCTGCTCGTCATACCAGCGCGCCACCGGCAGCACGCCCAACTCTAACTCCAGCGTGGTGGTTACGCCGTCAAAGGCCTGCATGCGGTCGGCGGGCAGCGATTGCCCATGGGCGTGCAGGTCAATGAAGCCCGGCGCTACCACTAGTCCCCTGGCGTCGATGACATGGGCCGCACTGCCAAGATCCTTGCCAACAGCGGTGATCCGGCCACTGGCAATCGCCACATCTGAAACAGCGTCATGCCCAGTTTCAGGATCGATCACGCGACCGCCGCGGATCAGCAAATCATGCATGTTTCATCCCTCAAGCGGGTCCGAGGCAGGTGGCGCGCTGGCTGGCATAGTAACCCAGTCAGCCGCTCAGGCCAGCCGTTGAGCCGATCCTTGGCCACATCCGGTTCATTGCCACCGGCGGCGGCCGAGAGCCCGAGAATTGACCAACCGCTGCGTTCACCTGCGTGACATGCCTTCACCAAGCTTGGATCGCGGCCAAGAACCCGCCGACCATGCCCTAGCCCCAGCTTCGATCAGTGTCTTTACCGGAGCACACACACCTTTGCTACCGAGGTTGCATGGGTGGTGTCGGCTCCACGGCTACACCCCCAAGCACCTTCCTACCGTTCGATCGCGGTCTGGCCCGGTCGCTGCAACCACTTGAGCGAGAGCGCGGACAGGAACCCGATTCCGGCGACAATGGCTAAGAATGCGCCTGGCGCCGACTTGTCACCGCTGACGGCGACGAGCCCGGACGTGACCAGCGGAGCGAAGCCGCCCAAGAGCGCCGCAGCCAGGTTGTAGGCGATGGCAAGGCCGCTGAACCGCAGCCTGGTCGGGAACAGTTCTGCGGCGACCGTGCCGAACGTACCTGAAACCAGAGCACACACCAGTGCCACCATAGTGAACAGGAGAAAGACATTGGCCGAGTGGGTCGATAAGGCCCGGTATAAAGGGTAGCTCAAGATCATCAGCAGGAACGTGCCAGCTTGTAGGATCCAACGGCGGGGCATGAAATCGCTGGCAAAGCCGGTCGCGACGATGCCGAGCGACAATAGTCCGACGGCATAGCTGACTACCACGGTCGCTGTCCGGACGTCGTAACCGGCCACGTTCGTGAGATAGGGCGTCATCGCGACATTCAGGGTTGTGATGAATGCCTGGTTCACGCTTACAAACCCGATGCCGACAAGGATCGCAATCCAGTGTGAACGCAGGACCTCCATGGCTGGAAGCCGGGCCGCCCGTGCCTCCCCCAGCGCCTTGAAGACGGCTGTTTCGTGGAGGTTGCTGCGCAGGAAGAAGCCGATCACCCCAAGCACGCCACCGATCGCAAATCCGATGCGCCAGCCATACCCCTCCATGTCCGGTACCGACAGATAGGAGTGCAGTGTCGAGCTGACGAAAGTCGCGATGAACGCGCCGGTGTTCACGCAGAAGAACATGATGCCACAGGCAAGGCCGGCCCGACGCGGGGCGGTCTCGACAACATAGGTGATCGCGCCCGGCAACTCGCCGCCAACGCAACACCCCTGAATGAACCGCAACATGATGAAGCAGATTGGTGCGGCAAGACCGATCGTGGCGAAGCCGGGCATGGCTGCCATTGCGATAGTTGCCATCGTCATGATCAGCAACGAAAGCAGGAACGCACGACGCCGGCCGAACCGGTCGCCGATGTGGCTGATGACCACCCCCCCCAAAGGCCGCGACAAATAACCGACCGCGAAGACCGCAAAGGTCTTAGCCATCGAGATGCTGGGATCATCGCCCGGAAAGAACACCCGTGCGATATACTGTGCGAAGGTGCCGTAGATGATGAAATCGTAGAACTCCAGACCGCCACCGATGCTGGCCAGCGAGATGGTTTTCCAGTCCAGGCGGGGAACTAGCCAATGATCGTTGGGGCCGGCAAGCTTGTTTTCGGTTGCAGCGTTCATGACGGAGCTTTCCTTGAGCGCGGATATGGAGATCTATCAGCTTGTGCGGGTGCCATGCAGGCAGCAGCCTGCCGATCGACCGTAGGCCGGCTCGTGGAACGCCGTGCTCTGGTCGATGTCAGAGGCCCCACCGTCTGCGGCAGCGCGGTCCACGGATGCCAGGCGCTGATCGGCGGCGCAGGAGCATGTCCTTGCAACGGCTCCACGCCCTGCGTCGCATTGAGCGCGGCAGTACTATGAATGACTGTGAGCGCCATATCAGTGCATGCGGTGACGCTGTCCGGCACGAGCAAAGGGCTATCTGCCCTGGGACGTGCGTGGCTTCAGGTACGATGAACAGGCCATGCGGTCTCCGGGGTTGCAGAACAGCAGCGCAGCCTATAGCCAACCGGAATGACAAGAATGACAAACCCTCCACCCTTTGCGCCAATCCGCCCTCGACGGGTCGTGTTTGTCGCCTACGCCGACCACCAGCCACTCGACTTGGTTGGCCCGCTCCAGGTCTTCGCTCTCGCCAACCGGGAGGGCGCGTCCCCTCCCTACGAGATCGTCATCGCCGCCGAGCAGCCTGGCCGCGTCGATTCCGCCTCAGGTCCCAGCTTCCTCGTGGAACATGGGCTGGAGGCCCTGGTGGACGCGGACACCGTTGTCATCCCGGGCGGACCAGGCATGGATGCGGACATCCTTGGGACAGCCGTAGTACCCGCTCTGGCTAAAGCCGCCCGCACGGCCCGGCGAGTCTGTGCAGTCTGCACAGGTGCTTTCCTGCTCGCCCGGGCAGGTGCTCTCGCAGGCAGGAAGGCGACGACACACTGGCGCAGTTGCGCGGACCTGGCCGCCCGCCACCCAGAAATCGATGTGCTGGTTGACCACATCTACGTGCGCGACGGTTCGGTCTGGACCTCGGCTGGGATGACTGCCGGCATCGACATGGCGCTGGCGCTGGTCGAAGAGGATCACGGCCAAGCGATGGCGGCGCGGCTGGCGCGCAACCTTGTCGTTTATCTCCGCCGCCCAGGCGGGCAAGCGCAGTTCAGCGAGCCTCTCGCGTTGCAGCAGCAGTCGCGGCCAGGCCGCTACGGCGCGTTGATGGAGAAAGTCGCCGCCTCATTGCGCCAGCCCTGGACGGTGCCTGAGATGGCCGCGGCAGCCGGGCAATCGGCTCGTACGTTTCAACGGCACTTTACCGAGATTGCAGGCCAGTCGCCGG
>JAABUQ010004143.1_pt1 | contig 25231 bp, 26 predicted proteins | sample 5560001 | NCBI WGS metagenome assembly JAABUQ01 (sample SAMN10711888, study PRJNA513371) | rock metagenome | isolation source: Antarctica rocks | place: Antarctica: Victoria Land, Finger Mt nord | collected 2015-12-18
GACCGCTGACCGCTGACCGCTGACCGCTGACCGCTGACCGCTGACCGCTGACCGCTGACCGCTGACCGCTGACCGCTGACCGCTGACCGCTGACCGCTGACCGCACGGCCCAAGGATGGAGTTGATATGTACAAGTACATGCTCTGCTGGCGGTATCTCCGGACCCGGTACATCGCGCTGGCGAGCGTGGTCAGCGTGATGCTGGGGGTGGCCACGATGATCGTGGTCAACTCGGTGATGGCGGGGTTCTCGGACAAGATGCGGGACCGGCTCCACGGCATCCTGGCCGACGTGATCGTCGACTCGCGGGACTTCAACGGGTTCCGCGATTCCCGAGAGGTGATGGCCCGGATCAAGGAGGCGGGGGGGGACGACGTCGAGGCGATGGCCCCGACCATGGAAACGCCCGCCATGATCGAGTGGACCTACCGGGGCCGGCCGATCACCAAGCCGGTCCAGCTCATCGGCGTGATCCCCGAGGATCGGGCCAAGACCGGCGACTTCGCCGAGTTCTTGTTCGACGAGCAAGGCCGGAAGATCCCGCCGTCGTTCGCCATCCCCGAGCGGGTCAAGCTCAACAACCCGGCCGGGCAGATGCTCCGGGAAGAAGACGACCCGGTCATCCGCAAGGCTTTGGAGGCGGAGGTCGAGGAGGAGTCGTCGGACCACGGGGCGATCATCGGCTATGCGATGGCCCACGCCCATTACCAGGGGAAGGACCACTGCATCGCCCCGCCCGGGACGCAGATCCGGCTCAGCTTCCCGCAGGCCGGGCGCAAGCCGTCGATCGCCTATGACATGCCGGTGGTCGTCGGCTACTTCAAGTCGGGCATGAGCGAGTACGACTCGATGCACGTCTACATGCCGCTCGAACAGCTCCAGCGGATGCGGCTCCTGGGCGACCCGATGAAGCAGGGGAACGGGGCGGTCAACGCGGTCCAGATCAAGGCCCGGCCGGGGGTCGACCTCGACGCCCTGGCGAACCGGGTCGAGCTGGCGTTGGAGAAGCTCAGGCCGGGCGGCTACTTCGTGGTCAACACCTGGGAGAAGAAGCAGGGGCCGCTCCTGGCGGCGGTGGCGGTCGAGCAGAGCATCCTCAATATCTTGCTGTTCTTCATCATCGCGGTGGCCGGGTTCGGCATCCTGGCGATCTTCTCGATGATCGTGGTGGAGAAGACCCGCGACATCGGCGTGCTCAAGGCGCTGGGGGCGTCGTCGAGCGGCGTCCGGGGGATCTTCCTCGGCTATGGCCTGTCGCTCGGCCTGGTCGGCAGCGGCGTGGGGATGCTCGGCGGGCTGTTGTTCGTCCACTACATCAACCCGATCGAGAAGCTCCTCAGCAAGGTCACCGGCCGCAAGGTGTTCGACGACTCGATCTATTATTTCAGCGAGATCCCCACCCTGGTCGAGCCGGCGACCGTGGCCTGGATCGTCGGCGGCGCCCTGGCCATCGCCGTCGTCGCCAGCGTCTGGCCCGCCCAGCGAGCCTCCCGGCTCCGCCCGGTCCAGGCGCTTCGGTTCGAGTGACCCGGGGGATCGCGGATCACGGATCGCAGATTTCAAATATTCAGGAACCCTGATCCCAAACCTTTGAAATCTGCGATCCGTGATCTGCGATCGAGACTCGCGATCCCATGAACGGACCCGAACAAAGGATGGTTCTCCGATGGCGATTCACTTGGCGGCGGTCGGGCTCGAAAAAGGGTATCGGAAGGGGCGGTACGAGGTCCCGGTGCTCCGGGGCGTCGACCTCGAGGCCGAGCGGGGCGAGCTGGTGGCCGTGATCGGCTCCAGCGGGTCGGGCAAGAGCACGCTCTTGCACGTCCTCGGCCTGCTCGACTCGCCCGATCGAGGGTCGGTCCACCTCGACGGCCGGCGGATCGACGACGGCCCCGACCGCCGGCGCGACGCCCTCCGGAATCGGACGTTCGGCTTCATCTTCCAGTTCTACCACCTCCTGCCCGAGCTGACGGCCCTGGAAAACGTGATGCTCCCGCACCTGATCCGCCACGGCGTCCTGGCCTACCTGCCGATGAGGCGGAAGGTCCGCCGCGACGCCGCGGCCTTGCTGGAGCGGGTGGGCCTGGGGCATCGCCTCGACCACAAGCCGTCCGAGCTGTCCGGCGGCGAGATGCAGCGGACCGCGATCGCCCGCGCCCTGGCCGGCGGCCCGGAAATCCTCCTGGCCGACGAGCCCACCGGCAACCTCGACGCCGCCACCGGCCAGGGGGTCCTGGGGCTGCTCCGCGACTTGAACCGCGAGCGCGGGCTCACTATGATGATGGTCACCCACGACCTCCAGATCGCCCAGCAAGCCGACCGGGTCGTCCGGCTCGTCGAGGGGCAGGTCGAGGAATGGGCCCCCGCCCTGGCCTGAACCCCGGCCTCGGCGGGACAGGATCGGACAGGAATCCCCCGGATGAGCCCCAAGGTCTACATCGGCGGCAAGCTTCACGACAAGGCCGACGCCAAGATCAGCGTCTTCGACCACGGCCTGCTCTACGGCGACGGGATCTTCGAGGGCATCCGCTCTTACGCCGGCCGGGTCTTCCGGCTCGAAGCCCACGTCGACCGCCTGTACGACTCGGCCAAGGCCATCCACCTCGCCATCCCGATGGCCAAGGCCGAGATGGCCCGGGCCGTCGTCGACACCCTGGCCGCCAACAAGCTCGTCGACGCCTACATCCGCCTGATCGTCACCCGGGGGGCCGGCAGCCTCGGCCTCGACCCCCGCAAGACGACCGACCCCCAGGTCATCATCATCACCGACTCGATCAGCCTCTACCCGCCCGAACTCTACGAGCACGGCCTCAAGATCGTCACCGCCGGCACGATGCGCAACCACCCCGCCGCGCTCAACCCCCGGGTCAAGTCGCTGAACTACCTCAACTCGATCCTCGCCAAGATCGAGGGGACCAACGCCGGCTGCCTCGAAGCCCTGATGCTCAACCACAAGGGCGAGGTCGCCGAATGCACGGGCGATAACATCTTCCTGGTCCGGAATGGCGAGCTGCACACCCCCTCGATCGACGCCGGAATCCTCGAAGGGATCACCCGCGACGCCGTGATCGAGCTGGCCCGCGCCGCCGGGATCAAGGTCGTCGAGCGGGCCATGGACCGCCACGACGTCTACACCGCCGACGAGTGCTTCCTGACCGGGACCGCCGCCGAGGTGATCCCCGTCGTCGAGTGCGACGCCCGCCCGATCGGCACCGGCAAGCCCGGCCCGATCACCAAAGACCTGCTCGCCCGGTTCCACAAGCTCGTCCGCGAGGGGGGATGATCGCGCCGTCGGGAGGATCGCAAATCGCAGATTTCGGATTTTGATAAATATCGGCAGAAAGCGATCTGAAATCTGCGATCCGAATTTTCCCCGTCCCGGATCAGGCCAGCCCGGCGTCGCAGTTGTCGCAATGGCCGCAGGCGGGGGCGGGGGCGGGGGCGGGGGCGTCGTCGTCGACCTTGAAGTAGTCGGCCAGGTAGGTCCAGCGGCACTGGCGGGTCTCGGCGAACTCGGACATCTGGCGCTGCTTGAGGAGGTCGCGCTCGTCGCGCTCGCGGTAGTCGCCGGCCATCCGGTGCAGCTCGATCATCGACAGGTCGGGCACGAGGAGTTGGATCTGGGCGTCCTCCTCGCGGACCACGCCCCGGTTCTTGAACAGGTTGAGGGCCTGCTTGAGCCGGGTCTTGGGGACCGGGGACAGCGCCCGGAGCCGCTCGAAGGTGGGCGAGCCGTCCTCGGCCGCGAGCCGCTTGAGGGCGTGGTGGGCGTTGACCAGGTCCTCGCCGGTCGGGTAGCGGCCGGCCTGGAAGAACCGATGGAGCGACCGATCCGACGGGTCGTGCAACAGGACGCACCGCGCCGGCAGGCCATCGCGCCCGGCTCGGCCGGCTTCCTGGTAATAGGCCTCGATGGTCGCCGGGGCGTGGTGGTGGACGACGAACCGGATGTCGGGCTTGTCGATCCCCAAGCCGAAGGCGTTGGTGGCGACGATGACCTTGAGGTCGCCTCGCATGAACCGATCCTGATTCTCGGTCCGGGCCGCGACCCGGAGCTGGCCGTGGTACGACTCGGCGGCGATCCCCTGATCCTGGAGGAACTCGGTCAGGTCCTTGACCGCCTTGACCGTCGCGGTGTAGATGATCCCGGTCCCCTCGGACTCGGCGACGAGCCGGAGGATCTCGGCCCGCTTGGCCGCCTCGCCCTCGGCCTTGACGGTCGCGACGTGGAGGTTGGGGCGGTCGATCCCCATGTGGACGACCTCGGCGGCGACCAGGCGGAGCTGGCCGCGGATGTCGTCGATGACGTCCGGCGTGGCCGTCGCGGTGAGGGCCAGCACGGTCGGCCGGCCGAGTTCGGCGATGGTGTCGGCGAGGGACAGGTACTCGGGCCGGAAGTCGTGGCCCCACTGGCTCGCGCAATGGGCCTCGTCGACCACGAACAGGTCGATCGTGGTCTGCTTGAGGATCTCGCGAAACGCCGGCATCGCCAGCCGTTCGGGCGTGGTGTAGACGAACTCCATCCGCCCCTCGGCGATGGCGGTCAGGGCGTCGCGCTCTTCGCCGGCCCTGAGCGTGCTGTTGACCTCGGCCACCGAGATCCCCCGCGCCCGGAGCGAGTCGGCCTGGTCCTTCATCAGGGCGATCAGAGGACTGACGACGACGGTCGTGCCGACCAGCTCCAGCGCGGGGAGCTGGAAGCAGACGCTCTTGCTCGACCCGGTGGGCATGATGACGATGGTGTCGCGGCCGTCGATGGCCGCCTGGACGGCCCGGGCCTGACCGGGTCGGAACCGACGGAAGCCGAAATGCTCCTGGAGCTTCCGCCCCAGGCTCCCCGTCCCCGCCGGGCCACCGATCCGCATTGCCTGGCTCATCGTCCGACTCCATTCCGACCGCCGCCTCACCCCCCCAATGTCCACGCGAGCCCCTGCTTGGCAAACCCCGAGCCGCCCGCTCACGAGAACCGTTGTTCAGTCCACGGGTCGCCCTGATTGTGATAGCCGTTCCGCTCCCAGAAGCCCGGCCGGTCGTGGTCGAGGAACTCGACGCCCCGGACCCACTTGGCGCTCTTCCAGGCGTAGAGGCGGGGGATGACCAGGCGGAGCGGCCCGCCGTGCTCCGGTTCGAGCGGCCGGCCGTCGTGGGCCCAGGCGAACAGGCAATCGTCGCCGAGGAAGTCGGCGAGCGGGAGGTTGGTGGTGTACCCGTTCTCGGCGTGGACGAGCACGAACCGGGCCTCGGGCCTGGGGGAGGCGCGGCGGACGACCTCGGCGACCGAAACCCCTTCCCAGAGGTTGTCGAGGCGGCTCCAGCGGGTCACGCAATGCATGTCGGCCGCGACCACGGCCGCCGGCAAGGCGCGGAACTGGTCCCAGGTCCAGGTCTTGGGCTCGTCGACGGCGCCGAAGAGGCGGAAGTCCCAGGTCGCCAGGTCGGATTTCGGAGTCGCCCCGACGTGGAGGACCGGCCAGCGCTTGGCCCGGACCTGGCGAGGGGGGAGCCGGACGTCGCGGCGGGTGTCGGGGCTGATGATCGTGGAGAGGCCGGCCGGCGCCGGACCCTCGACGGGGGCGCCGGCTTCGGGCTTCAACAGGCTGGAAACGGCCCGCGCGGCGGTCCTGGCCAGGGACAGCCAGCCGGCGGACGGCTCGCTCGGGTGTTCGGGCTCGGTCATGGCGACGGCCTCCGGGCGCGGGGCGGTGGCCCCATTATAGGGGGGCCGCCCCGGAAGGGGAGGGCCGCGACCGATCCTCAGATCCTCAGTCCCGGTGGCGGCCGGCCCGCGCCAGGGGACGGCCGAGGGCCAGGGACCGGCCGACGCCCAGCGGCCGGGCCTTGGCGTGCGCCGGGTGGGCCCCGGTGACGGGCGGGCGGGCGACCGGGCGGGCCAGGCGACCCGCGAGCATCCCGACCAGCCCGATCGCCATGACCACGAGGATCACCGGCGAAAGGTAGGCGACCAGCACCAGCCGGACGGCCCGATGGACCAGGCCGGTCCCCTCATCAACGGTCGACTGCTGGCCGAGCATCTGGTCCATGGTCGTGGCCCCTCTCCGGATTTGTCGGGTGGATCGATCGAGGGAAGCCGCGAGTGGCCGCCCTTGAGGGAACCATAGTTCCTGCTTCGGCGTCGGATTCCCCATGTCCTGAATTATTCCCGAGGGCGGCTTCATCCGACCTCGCGGGGGCCGCCTTCGGGCAAGAACGGCCGGAGCGGGCAGCGGTCGCAGCGGGCGACGGCGAGCTTGCAGAAGTCGTGGCCGAGCCGGACCAGGGCCGGGGACAGCCGGGCGAGGGTTTTCGGGTCGTCGGGGGCGATCGACTCGGCGACGGATCGGGCTTCCTCGTAGTCGCTCGACGGGTCGAGCCAGCCGTGCCGGGCCAAGATCCGGTAGGTCGCGCGGTCGACCGGATAGACCGGGCGCCCCATCGCGAACAACAGGAGCGTGTCGGCCAGGACCGGGCCGACCCCATTGATCGCCCGCCACTCGTCGCGGAGCGATTCGGTCGCCAGGCCCGGGGCGTCCCGGTCCTCGAAATCGCGGCCGGCCGCCCATCGCGCCAGCTTCTGGAGCGGCCGGAGGGCCTTGCTCACGAGCCGGACGCCGGCCTGCTTGAGGACGTCTTCGAGTTCCCGGGGGTCGGCCCCGGCCAGCGCCCCGGGCCGGAGCAGGCCGGCGTCCCGGAGGGCGTCGAAGGCCCGCGAGTCGAGCGGCGGCCGGGCGACGAGGCCGAGCGCGACCGAGGCGACGGCCTCGAACAGGTTCGCGGCATCGTCGAACGGCCTGCGGCCCGGGCCGGGCGACGGGCCTTGGTGGGCGTCGAGGGCCGCGATCAGCGCGTGCCGGGACTCGTCAAGCCGGGGCAAGTGGGGGCCTCCCGCCGGCCCGGTCGATCAAGCCTTGGCCTGCGCCCTAGCCACGGCGGCGGTGAAGTCGCGGGCCAGCTTGCTCTTGCGGCGGGCCGCCGTGTTCGGGTGGAGGACCCGGCGGACGCCGGCCTTGTCGATCTTGGCGGTGGTGGCCCGGAAGTCCGTCTCGGCCTTCTCGAACTCGTTGGCGACCACGGCCGCCATCATCCGCTTGGTCAGCGTCTTGATGACCTTCTTGGTGATCCGGTTGTGCATCCGGCGCTTCTGGCTCTGCTTCAGGCGCTTGATCGCGGACGGCGTACTCGGCATGGTTGGGTCCAGAAGTCTCGAACGATCCCTGGCGATCTCCCCGTCGACGCGGGGGCCGGCGCCGGACGACCAATCTCCGGCGAAAACCCGACCTTACCACAGGTCCCCCCCGCGATTCAAGGCCGTCCCGGCGGATTGTTCGGGACGCGCCGGCCTTGACGGGGCCCGGTTTGATCCTTTAAGTTAGTGGTTTCCGACCCTTGGGCCCGTTCAAGGTCGCCTTGCGTCGACGCGTCGGACGCGTTCTCGTCAGTTCACAGGACACCTGCGATATGCCGCGGAAGAAATTCGGTCGTAACCGGAAGAATCGGTGCCGGTTCTGCACCCCCGAGGGTTGCCCGCGCCCGGCTTATGTCGATTACAAGGACATCGGGTTGCTCAAGAAGCTTTGCACCAACCAGAGCAAGATGTTCTCGCGGAAGCGGAGCGGCAATTGCGCGGCGTTCCAGCGGGCGTCGAGCGACGCCGTCAAGCGGGCCCGGTTCATGGCCCTGATCCCCTACGTGGGCGAATAAGCCTCGACGACGACCGCGCGGCCGGCCGCCCCGGGCGCCCCGTCAAGGGGCCGGCTTCGCAGCGAGGTAGTCGAGGAGTTCGCCGTCGAGGTCCGGGTAGCGGACGCCGATCCGGGCTTCGAGGGTCCGCCCCCCGCCCCGGCGGAATTGCCCCTTGTAGGCGTCGCGGACGTAGTCGAGGAACCCTTCGCGGTACTTCCCCTCGCGCGCCTGCATCAGGAAGACGGCCAGGGTCATGGCCTCGGCGTAGTGCAGGTAGATGACGCCGTCGCCCTCTTTGCCCTGGAATCGGGCCTTGCCCAGGCCGACGAACTGCTCGGTCGGGACGAACTCGCGGTTGGCGATCAGGCGGGCCCGCGCCTGGGCGATCCGGGGGCCGACCAGCCCGCCGACCCGGAGCGAGCCGTCGGGCTCGACCTGGAGCGTCTCGAAGTACGTCCCCAGCCCTTCGAAGACCCAGTAATTGCCGACGTTCTGGGTATAATCGTCCGGGCCGGCCGACTCGAAGAGGAGCTGGTGCGACGCCTCGTGATAGAGGGTCGCCGTCACGTCGAGCTGGCCGCCGGCGTCGTTGAAGAAGTAGCTGATCCCGAACGGGGCCTTGCTCTCCTTCTTCGGGAGGTACGTCCCCAGGCTGACCTTGGCCTGTTCCCCCTGGAACGGCGCCAGGTTCCGGGCGTACTCGGCTCGGGTGGCGAAGTAATAGACCCGGTGGCGCGGCTTCTTCGACACCGTGGGCTTGAGGTCGGGAGTCCGGAACCGCTGGGCGAGCGGGAGTTGGTCGCGACCGATCACGTCGGCCATCAGGGCGAAGAACAACTGGTGGAGGTTTTCGAGCTTGCGGCCGAACGAGATGGCGTCGGCCAGCGGGACGTTGGTGGTGATCTCGAAGTGCTCGGTGGGGATCTGCCACCCCTTGCCCCACTCGCGGCGGAGGGCGTCGGCCTCGGCGGCGGGGAGCCAGCGGTTCGCCGCCGGCTTGGGGGCGGGAAGCTCGCCCCGGCGGAGGTGCGCGACCCAGTCGGCGGGGACCCAGCCGAACGCCGGGTCGGCGACGCTCCCCCGGGCGAGCAGCTCGGCGGCGTAGGGGGTGGCCCAGCCCCCTACGCGCGGGAGGAAGCCGAGGAGCCGGCGGCTGTTCGCGTGGTCCGGCTGGCGTTCGAGGACGGCGCGGAGGCAGTCGTCGGCGAAGGCGAACGCCGGCTCGGGGGCGGTGGCGGCCCGCCCGGCGAGGTCGAACAGGGCCAGCGCGGCCTCGGCCCGGATCGCCTCGCGGCCCGGGATGCCGGGCGACTTCTTCGGCGAGGCGGCCACGACCTCGGCCAGGGGGACGAACCGCGACGAGCCGTCGGCCGCCGGGCCGACCGTCGGCGAGGGGGCGACCTGGTCGGCCTCGGCCCCCTTCCCGTCCGCCCGGAGCCGGGCCGCCAGGGCCAGGAGCTTCGACCGCTCGCCGGCCAGGATGGCCTCCCGCCGGCCGAGGAGTTCGCTCGCCTGCGCCCCGTCGAGGTGCGGCGGCGGGATCTGCGCGGGGGCGGGAGCAGGGGCCGGGGCCAGGAAGAGCCAGCATCCGGCGAGCCATCGAGTCGCGGCGAGCTTCAAGCGTCGTCCTCCCGCCCGGGTTGGGGGCGTGATCTGACCTGGACTCCCGGGCCGATCGGTTGCACAATCCCCGGCGCCCGGAACATCCACTTCCCGAAGGGAGCCCGCCCGAGATGGACCATCCCCGTCGCCGCATCCCGACCGCTTTGACCCTGACGATCGGCCTGGCCCTGGGGTGGTTCGCGGCGAACCATCGCCCGACGCTCGTCCGGGCGGCCGGGGGCGACCGCTACGGCGAATACTCGGTCACCACCGGCGCGGTGTCGCTGGAATACAACGATCGGACCAAGGTCCAGTCGGCGCAGGAGGCCATCTATTATCTCGACTGGAAGGGGGGCCGGCTGTTGGGAACTTTGCCGCTGCTCCGGCAGTCGATGGGAAGCTCGCAGGTGATCGACACCTTCGTCGAGCGCGACCTGATCGCCGACTTCAAGCTCGACACCGCCGCCGGGGTCCCGTACCCGCATTTCCTGATGACTCCCGGGTCGCTAGGCGCCTACGGGGCGGGCTGGTCGCCGCTGTTCGTCTTCGAGACGACCACCAAGCAGGTGGCCGTCTACAAGATCCAGACGCAGGCGATCGGGACCAAGTCGCAGCCCAAATTCGAGTTGCTCCAGCTCAAGTCGTTCGCCAGCCTCCCGCCCCTGCCGGCCCGGGCGGATTGACGTCCTGCTTTTCGAATCCGGTCATGGGTGATGGCAAATGGGTGATGGGTGAATCGATTCCCGATGGGTCGCCTGGAGTCGATCCAACCGTCCTCATCGCCTTTCGCCATCAGCCATGACCCATCAACCATTTCCCATTCTTGGTCGCCCCCGGGATTTCCGGCCCCGGGCGCGGGCCGGGGGTTTCAAGGGTTGGTCGGGGCCAGGCCGGCGGCGGCGCCGGCGGTCCCCCCGGGGATGCCGGGCCCGGGCCTTTGCGGGCCGCTGGCCTGCGGGGGCCCGCCGGCGGGCGCCCCTCCGGCGGGCGCGGCCCCGGCCGCGGCGGCCTCGCCGGGGGCGTCTTCGAGGATCGCCTCGGTCCCGTAAGGCCGCTTCGCCTGGTGGTTCAGGAGCCAGTCGGCCTTGGGGTCGAAGAGGATCGGCTTGTTGGGGAACTCGCTGTCGCCGCCGGGGCCGACCCCGTTCCGGGCGAAGGTGTAGCCCGTGGTATACTGGAAGAAGGCGAGGAAGTCGCGGTCGAACCGCTCCTTGTAAAACGGCGTGTACTTGTAGTCCATCACGCCGAGCATCTTCTTCTGGACCGGCGAGGCCTGATAGGCCAAGAGCACCATCGCGATGGTGATGAGGGCCCCGCCCACGGCGAAGATGAACCGGCCGGCGTGGTAGACCGGAGTCGGGAACCGGACCATCGACGGCGCCAGGCTTTCGGTCGCCAGCCGGAGCAGGAGCAGCGACACGATGAACAGGAGCATCATGCTCAGCGAGTCGGCGTAGTTGGCCGCCACCGACACGTTGTCGACGACCATCTGCGCCAGCGGCTCGTAGAAGTTGAACGCGATCAGCGACGCGAACAGGGCGTTGAAGAATTGCAGGGCCGCGCCCCAGAGCCCTTCGCTCATCAGGGCATACGTCATCCCGGCGACGAGGCCGAGGATGGTCAGGTCGACGATGGTGCTCATGGGCGATGGTTCCCGAGGACGTGGCCGGCGCGAGCGGGGCTGGGGCGATCCGGGATCGGAAATGGTTAATGGGTCATGGCCGATGGGAGATAGCTGATGGGTCATGGCCGATGGCTGGTGCTCCCACCCATCAGCCATTTCGCATCACCCATCGCCCTCACGGCTTTACTTGACGACCCGGAGCAGCTCGTCGATGGAGGTCTTGCCCTGGATGACCTGGCGAAGGCCGTCTTCCTGGAGGTAGATCATCCCGTTCTTGCGGGCCTCGGCCTTGATGGCGTTGAGCGAGGGGTTCTCGCGGATCAGGTCGCGCATGGCCTCGGTGATGACCAGGAGTTCGAAGATCCCGGTCCGGCCGAGGTAGCCGGTCCCCCCGCAGACGGGGCAGACCACCTGGGGCTCGGTCGGCTTCCGGTAGAAGACGTCGACCTTGTCGGCCGGCAGGTTGGCCTTCTTGAGGAACTCGGGCTTCGGCTTGTACGGCTCCTTGCAGGTGTCGCAAAGCTGCCGGACCAGCCGCTGGCCGAGCACGGCGGTCAGGGCCGAGGCGATCATGAACGGCTCGACGCCGAGGTCGAGCAGGCGGAACAGCGCGGTGATGGTGTCGTTGGAGTGGACCGTGGAGAAGACGAAGTGCCCGGTGGTGGCCGCCTGGCAGGCGATGGTCGCGGTCTCCTGGTCGCGGATCTCGCCGATCATGATGACGTCGGGGTCCTGGCGGAGGATCGACCGCAGGCTCCCCGAGAACGTCTGGCCGCTCTTGGTGTTGATCTCCATCTGGGTGATGTTGTCGAGGTGATATTCGATCGGGTCCTCGACGGTGATGATGTTCTTCTGGAACCGGTCGATCTCGCGGAGGCAGGCGTAGAGCGTGGTCGTCTTGCCCGACCCGGTCGGCCCGCAGCAGAGGAACATCCCGTGCGGCTGGGTGACGACCGCGCGGACCTCGGCGACCATCTTGGACCGGAGCCCGACCTCGTCGAGCTTGCCGACGGCCGAGGCGTTGTCCAGGATTCGCATGACCATCTTCTCGCCCGACTTCGAGCCCGAGGTCGCCACGCGGAAGTCGACCTCGCGCGATTCGAGCTTGGCGCCGAACGAGCCGTCCTGGGGCTTGCGCTTCTCGGAGATGTCCATCGCGGCCAGGACCTTGAAGACGTTCAGGACCGCGTCGCCGGTCGGGCGGTCGAATGGCTCGGCGGCGTGGAGGATGCCGTCGATCCGGTAGCGGATCGAGAGTTGTTCGGGGTTGGGTTCGAGGTGGATGTCGGTGGCCCGGCGGAGGACGGCGTCGTACACCAGCTCCTTGGCCGCCATGTACGACTTCGACTCCTCGGCCCGCGCCAGCCGCTCGGGGTCGGCCTTGGTCGCCCCCTGGCTCTTGCCCACGAACGTGATCGGCGGGCCCGACTTGTCGCCCCCCTCGTCCCCCTTGTTGAAGACCCCGCGCATCCCCATCTTGTTCATCAGGCCGTTGGCGACCTCGCCCAGGTGGTAGGGCGTGAGCACCTTGTTCTCGTCGGGCACGGTCTGGTTGCGGATGTAGATGTAGGTGAGCAGGGGGATGAAGTAGGACAAGAGCAGCAAGACCAGGCCGATGGCGTAGATCGGGATGGCCCAGACCAGGGCGAGGCCGAGCACGCCGGTGGCGAAGACGATCGAGTTCCACATCTCGAACCGGGTGTTGTTCAGCTCCCGGCAGTCGTCGTCGACCCAGGCGGTGGTCCAGGCCCACATCAGGTAGATGAGCAGGACCGGGATGAACTTGAACAGGTGGAGGTACAACCCCGGCCCGCGGATCACGGAGCCCATCGAGGGCAACGAGGGGCCCTCCGCCTGGGCGAACAGGACCAGGTCGCCCCAGCCGGCGGCCAGGGTGTCGGAGGCCACGCCCAGGGTCAGCAGGGCGAACGTCGCGGGCGCGGCGGCGAGGGCGAGGCGCGGACGGATCATCGCTGGCCTTTCGTTGGACGGGGAAGGCGACGAGGGGCCGGCCTCGCGGGTGACCGGGAAGGAGGCCGGCGCGTCGGTCGAGCTTACAAGATACCAGGTTGGTTCAGCGAAATCCCCTTCAGCGCCATTTTCAGGATCTCGATGCTCGGCGCGACCTCGAACGCCGTCGCCCGCTCGATCTTCTCGTCGACGACGAGCTGGCGGAGGCTCTCGGTGAAGTCCTGCATCCCTTCTTCCTTGCCCATCCGGATCGCGTCGCCGAGCTTGTTGTCGTCCTCGTTGAGGATCAGCTTGCGGATGATCGGGTTGGACCGCATGACCTCGTTGGTCGGGACCCGGGTGTTGCCGGTCTTGGCCGCGTATTCCTTGGTCGTCGGCAACAGCTTCTGGGCCACGACCGCCTTGAGGTTGAACGCCATGTTCTGCCGGAGCGGCGCGTGCATCTCGCGGGGGAACAGGTCCAAGATCCGGCTGATCGTCGACGGGGCGGTCGAGGCGTGGATGGTCCCGAAGACCAAGTGCCCGGTCTCGGCGGCGTGGAGGGCGGCGCTGAAGGTGTCCTGGTCCCGCATCTCGCCGACCAGGATGATGTCCGGGTCCTGGCGGACGGCGTCCTTGAGGGACTTGTGGAAGTCCATCACGTCGATCCCGATCTCGCGCTGGTTGATGATCGACTTGTCGTCGGTGAACGTGAACTCGATCGGGTCCTCGATCGTGACGATGTGCATCCGCTCGCGTTCGTTGATGTACTGGAGCATCGACGCGATGCTGGTGCTCTTGCCCGACCCGGTAACGCCCGCGAAGATGATGATCCCCTGCTCGTACTGGGTCAGCTCGGCGATGACCGGCGGCAGGCCGAGCTGCTCGAAGTTGGGGATGCTGTTGCTGACCCGGCGGGCGACCAGGCTGAGCCGGCCCCGGGCCCGGAACAGGTTGACGCGGAACCGGGTCTCCAGCTTGCCGTCGAAGACGATATGGGCGAAGTCGGCGCCCCCTTCGTCTTCGAGGATCTTCCGGGTCCGGGGGGTCATGATCGGGAACATCAGGCGTTCCATCTCGGCCCCGGTCAGCGGGGGCAGGGCCATCTGGCGGAGGACGCCGCCCATCCGGATGCACGGCGGCAGGCCGACCTTGAGGTGGAGGTCGGACCCCTTGTGCTTCATGACCATCCGGAACAGCTTGTTGGCCTCGGGCTCGCTGGCGATCGCCTCGATGGTCGGTTCGATGGTCGGTTCGGTCGCGGTCGACATGATGCTCTGATCCTCCGAGCGGGGCAGGCGCCGGGGGCGCCCGGGGACAATCGGGCTTCCGAGACGGGATGGGGATGCGCGGCCGGGTCGATCGATCCCCAGCATCAAGCCTAACGCGCGGCCGGCTCCGACGCGACGAGGCGGACGGGGACGCCGTGGCGGTCGAGGTAATCCTTGGTCTCGGCGATGGTGAATTCGCGATAATGGAAGATGCTGGCGGCCAGGGCGGCCGAGGCCCCCCCTTCGGCGAGCGCGGCGCGGAGGTGCTCGGGGCTCCCGGCGCCGCCGGAGGCGACCACGGGGACCTCGACGGCGTCGACGACGGCGCGGGTCATGGGCAGGTCGTAGCCGGCCTTGGTCCCGTCGGCGTCCATGCTGGTCAGGACGATCTCGCCGGCGCCGAGCCGCTCGACCTCGACGGCCCAGGCGACGGCCTCCAGGCCGGTCGGCACCCGGCCGCCGTTGACGTGGACTTCCCAGGCTTCGCGGCCGTCGCGGGACACGCGCTTGGGGTCGATGTTGACCACGATGCACTGGCGGCCGAACCGGCGGGCGGCCCGCTCGACGAACCCGGGGTCGCGGACGGCGGCGGAGTTGATCGACACCTTGTCCGCCCCGGCGTTGAGCAGGGCCCGGATGTCGTCGAGCGTCCGGATGCCGCCGCCGACGGTGACCGGCATGAAGCAAACCTCGGCCGTCCGCCGGACCACGTCGAGGATGATCCCCCGCCCCTCGTGGCTGGCCGTGATGTCCAGGAAGACCAGTTCGTCGGCCCCCTCGGCCTCGTACCGGGCCGCGACCTCGACGGGGTCGCCCGCGTCGCGGAGGTTGACGAAGTTCGTCCCCTTGACCACGCGGCCCTGATTCACGTCCAGGCAAGGGATGATCCGCTTGGCGAGCATGGGCGCGATGTGCCTTCGACGGGCCCGGGGCCGTGGCGGGATGGCGAGGGCCTTCCCGAACCCGTTGCATTGTAACGGCCGGTCGCGCCCGATCCTAGCCATCGGCCCGGGAAAGGGCCGACTCCTTGGTTTAAACGGGCTGTCCGAGAATTTTCGCGGGCTCCATGGATTTGTCTTGCAACCTTCGGGAGTTCTGGCCTATCGTCCTGGTCGGCCGCTTATGTAAGGAAACAAGCCAAAATCTGTCGGCCGGGTTACTCCGCGGGGGATCTGATGAGCAATCGTCGGACCCGCGCCCTGGTCGTCTCCCTGACGCTGGCGATCGGATGCGCCCGGGCCGAGCCCGAGCCCGATCTTTCCTCCCTCGTAATAGGTGGGGAAGAAACCAAGGAGGCGACGAGCGAGCCGGAGGTCATGGAATATGACTTCGGCGCCGTCCTGGCTCGCGGGCAGACCTTGCGGCACGAATTCATCCTGACGAACCATTCCGTCCAGCCTGTCTCGCTGGGTGGGGTCGAGGTCAAGGTCCCTTGCTGCTCGAGCGTGGGACCATTGCCGCCATCGATCCCGCCGGGGGGCGTGGCCCGCGTGCCCGTCTTCCTCAAGGCCGGCCACGTCGCGGAGAACAAGCTCGTCGCGTTCGAGATCAAGACGGATTCCGCCCCTCGGCCGACCCGCACCCTCTTCGTCGTGGCCCGGTTCGAGCCGGAATGGACCGTGGAAACCACGGGCGAGGTCGGTTCGTCTCCCAAGATTGGCCAGGCGGCCCGGCGAGAATTCCAGGTCGTCTGCCGGCGCAAGGGCGGCGAAGGGCTCCGGGCACCGGCCGCCGTGGAAGTCGCCGACTTGGTCCTGACCGAGGCGCCGGGCTCGGCCGTCGAGGTCGAGGGTTCCGACGGGGTGATCGAGAGTTCGCGACGGGTCGCCGTTACCCTCCCGGCCCAGGTTCGCGCCGGCGAGTATCGGGGCCAGATCTTGTTCCGCTGGCCCGACGGCTCATCGCGCTCGCACGAGGTCCGCCCGGAACTCTCATGGTCTTGTTTTTTGCTAGTGTCCCGAGTTAAAAGTTCGCTCACAAACCTTCTTGACCCGCTCCAGGATCAGATCCGCGCTGGCGGTCCACAGGAACGGCTTAGGATTCTCGTTATGAGCGGCCAGATAATCCATGATCGCCTTCTCCAACGCCGCCACGCTCCGGAATACCCCTCGCCGGATCCGCTTCTCCGTGATCTCGCCGAAGAAACGCTCCACCTGGTTCAGCCAGGACCCGCTCGTCGGCGTGAATTGGAGGTGATACTCCGGGTGTCGCCCAAACCAACGCTTCACCGCCGGCGTCTTGTGCGTCCCGTAGTTGTCCATGATGATGGGGATCTCGACCCCCGGCTCCCGCTCGACCTGGGCATCGATCTCGTTGAGGAACTTGAGGAACTCCTGCGACCGGTGCCGCTTGGAGCACTTGCCGATCACCCGGCCCGTCGCCACGTTCAACGCGGCGAACAGCGAGGTCGTCCCATTGCGGACGTAGTCGTGAGTGCCCCGCTCGGCCTGACCGGGGGTCATCGACAAGAGTGGCTGGGTCCGGTCCAACGCCTGCACCTGGCTCTTCTCGTCGACCGACAGGACGATGGCGTTCTCCGGGGGGCTCATCTGCAGGCCGACCACGTCGCGGACCTTCTCGACGAAGTAGGGGTCGGTCGAGAGCTTGAACGATTCGCTCTTGTGGGGCTTGAGGCCGAAGGCGTGCCAGATCCGGACGATTGCGTTCTGCGACAGGCCGACGGCCTGGGCCATGCCCCGGGTGCTCCACTGGGTGGCGTTTTTTGGCTTCTCCTCGAGGGTCTTGGTGACGACCTCCTCGACGACCGCGTCGGTGATCTTGCGCGGGGCCCCGGGCCGGGGTTCGTCGGCGAGCCCTTCGAGGCGGGCTTCGAGGAAGCGTCCGCGCCACTTGCCGACGGTGGCGATGTTGACGTGGAGCCGGGCGGCGACGGCCTTGTTGTCCAGGCCCTCGGCACAGGCCAGGACGATCCTGGCTCGGGTGGCGAGGCGTTGGGTGCTCTTGGGCCGAGCGGCCCAGGTTTGGAGCTTGTGCCGCTCGTCGTCGCTCAAGGTGAGGGGGGCTTTAGGGCGACCGCCTTTGTTCGTCACATGTCTCCTTTGCAAGAGTATATGATGGAAAGCCTGGCCGCGCAAGGTTAATTGGCGGATTTCTATCTCAGGACACTAGCACGCTGATGATTCTCGGCTTACAAGAAAAGGCCCTCCCCGACGCCGATCAATTCGCCGCGATCGTCCGCGAGAAATCGACCCCGCTTAAGTCGCCCGCATTTATTTATGAAGGCAGCATGACATGCGTCGGCCCCAGCAATTTGATGAAAAATCCTGACATGTTTGGCGACGAATTTCAGGGGACGTTTCTTTTCTTTTACGCTCCGATGGTGCCGCGATCAATGACATTTACATCCCCGCCCGACACCCTTCCAGCGAGGTCGTTCGCAAGAAGTTCGTCGTCCTCAAGGGTCAATCGGAAGAGGCTCCGTCTCTAACCGTGGGCACCCGGCCCGTCGATCCCATCCGCGATGTCCGGACCGGACGCGGCTCGATGGAATCCTTCCGCAAACCGGACACTCCCTACGACTTTTTCCGAACCTGGGATCTGTCGTTGACTGGCGACCAACTGCGCTCGGGCAACTTCCTCGCCGAGGTGTGGGAGGTGGTCGATGGCCGAACATGCTTGAAGGTACGACTCGACATCCGGCCCAACGATCCGCGACGGGAGCTTGACTTCAAACAGTTCTGGGTCGATATCGATCGGAATGTCACCGTCCTGAAGATGGAACAATATATTATGACAAAAAAATAGCGAATCGGCTCGAGGTCACGGCTCGAGGTCACGGCAACGACCGAATTGCGGCTCGCCGATGGTGGCGTTTACTGGCTCCCGGTTCGCAGTCGTCAACTCACGTTCCAACTTGGCAATACCGTATACGATTCCCCAAACATCGAGCGGTCGATGGCCATCGTCGCCGGCTCGATCCAGGCGAACCCCGACCTGCCGGATGCGCTCTTCTCGGTCTACCGGACTTCGGCCCTGCCGCTGCCGGGGGAGTTGGAGCGGATCGCCAAGGCGGCCGGTTCGGGCGGGTTGCGGCGGCAGTTCGCCGGGCAGAAGGAACCAGAGTGGCAGAAGACGGACCCGGTCAGCATCCGCAAGCGGATCGACGACAAGCTGGCCGAGGCGGATCAGCAATCGCGCGAGTTGCAAGCGTCGTCGCCGGCCCGGCAATCGTGGTCGTGGACGACGCTGGCCCAGTTGGGCCTGGCCGGGGTGGGCGCGGCCTTACTCGCCGGCGTGGCCATCCGCAAGGGGAGGGGCCGATGAGGGTTAGCGGGACGGGATCGCTCCTCGCGGGCCTCATCGCCTTCTCGGCCACGACCACGGCGCGAGCCGGGGAGCCGGCCCGGGTCGAGTCGAAGGCGCGGGCCGCCGAGGATTGCGGGCCGCTCGCCCTTTACGCCCTCTTGAAGCTCGAAGGGCGGACGACCGACCCGGATCAGGTCCTGTCTCGATTCCCGCCCCCCCGGCCCGGTGGCTATTCGATGAAGGAGCTGCGCGACGCGGCGCGGGCCCTGGGGCTCGGGCTGGATGGCGTTTTCCTGGGCAAGGACGGAGCCGCGATCGATCGCCCGGTGATCGCCTTCCTCAAGGTCGAAGGACGGGGGCATTTCCTGGTGGTCCGCCCGGTCGGGCATTCGGGCCGATTGGTCCAGGTGATCGACTCGAATCAGCCGCCCCACGTCATGGATCGGACCGACCTGGTCGGCTCGGGGCAATGGACCGGGTTGGTCCTGGCCCCGACCCGGACGAGCCCAACGGCCCTGATCGTGGCTGGGGTTGTGGTCGCCTCGGTCGTCGGCGGCTCGACCCGGGTCCTCGCCCTTCGCCGGGCCGGCGCCCGCGCGACGTTCGCCCCGAACTCGTAGCCGGGGACTGGCCCCGAGGGCCCATTTGCCCTTAAGATGTCCCCGGCCGGCGCGGATGGGCGCCGGTCTCGGGGACATCGAAGCGGAAGGGTCGGGCGGGCATGGCGCGAGGTTCGGTCGTTTCCATCTATCTGCACCGGGGGACCGAAGGCGGCGAGCCGATGGTCCCGGTCGATTCGGCGACCGTGGTCGTCGGCGGCGGCCTGGCGGGGGATCGGTTCTTCCAGGGTGAAGGGAGCATCGCCAAGAAGAAGGGCCCCGATCGCGAGGTGACGCTGATCGAGGCCGAGGCGATCGAGGCCGTCGGCCGCGAGGGCAAGGTCGAGCTGACGCCCGAGGAGAGCCGGCGGAACATCGTGACCCGAGGGGTCGCGCTGAACCACCTGGTCGGCCGCGAGTTCCGCGTCGGCTCGGCCACGCTCCGCGGGATTCGCCTGTGCGAGCCGTGCAAGCACCTCGAATCGGTGACCCGGGCCGGGGTCCTGATGGCCTTGCTCCACCGGGGCGGCCTCCGGGCCCAGGTCGTCGACGGCGGCGAGGTCCGGGTCGGCGACGCGGTCGAGGTCGAGGTCACCGAGCCGAGTTTCGCCGATCGACCCACGCCTTGACCCCCGGGACCGGACGACGATGCCGCTCGACGACCCGAAGGCCCCCAGGGTGGGCGTGGTGATGGGAAGCCGGACCGACTGGGACACCCTCCGGCACGCCTCGGAGGTCCTGGACGGATTCGGCGTCGCCCACGAAACCCGCGTCGTCTCGGCCCACCGGACGCCCGACCGGCTCTACCGATACGCCCGCGAGGCCGAAGGGCGCGGGCTCCAGGTCTTGATCGCCGGGGCCGGGGGGGCGGCCCACCTCCCGGGGATGCTCGCGAGCTTGACCCTGCTGCCGGTCCTCGGCGTCCCGGTCGAGAGTAAAATCCTCCGGGGGGTCGATTCCTTGCTCTCGATCGTCCAGATGCCCCGGGGGATTCCGGTCGGGACGCTCGCCATCGGCCCGGGCGGCGCGGCCAACGCCGGCCTGCTCGCCCTGGCGATCCTGGCGCGGTCGGATTCCGGCCTCCGCGACGCCCTGGCGGCGTTCCGCCAGGCGCAGGCCGACGGCGTGGACGAGTCCCCGACATGACCCACCCCCGGCGTCCCGCCCCGACCGTGTTGCACCCGCCGGCCTCGCTCGGGGTGATCGGCGGCGGCCAGCTCGGACGGATGTTCGTCCAGGCCGCTCAGCGGATGGGCTACCGGGCGGGGGTCCTCGGCGAGATCGCCGGGGGGCCGGGCCCGCAGGTGGCCCAGTGGTCGGTGATCGGCCCGCCCGACCACCTCCCCGCGCTCCGGTCGTTCGCCGCCCAGGCCGTCGCGGCGACCGTGGAGTTCGAGAACGTGTCCGCCCCGGCCCTCCGCTGGCTGGCCCGGCGGATGGTCGTCCGCCCCGGCTGGCGGACCGTCCGGGTCGCCCAGGACCGGCTCCGCGAGAAGTCGTTCCTCGCCCGCCACGGCCTGCCCCTCGCCCCCTGGCGGCCGGTCCGGACCGAGGCCGAGCTGCTCGGGGCGGTCCGCGACCTCGGGACGCCCTTGATCCTCAAGACCGCCGCCTCGGGCTACGACGGCAAGGGGCAGGTCCGGGTCGACGAGCCCGACCAGGCCCCGTCGGCCTGGGTCCAGCTCGGGCGGGTGGCGTGCGTGGCCGAGGGGTGGGTGACGTTCGCCTCGGAAGCCTCGATCGTGGTCGCGCGCGGGGCCGACGGCGAGGCCGCGACCTACCCCGTCGCGCTCAACCACCACGAGCGGCACATCCTCGACTCGACCCTGATGCCCGCCCCCGTCGGCCCGATCGTGGCCCAGGAGGCCCGGGCCCTGGCCCTCGCCGTGGCCCAGGCCCTGGGGACGGTGGGCGTCCTGACCGTCGAGTTCTTCCTCACCGCCGAAGGGCACTTGCTCATCAACGAGCTGGCCCCCCGGCCGCACAACTCGGGGCACCTGACGATCGAGGCCGCCGTGTCCGGCCAGTTCGAGCAGCAGGTCCGAGCCCTCTGCGGCCTCCCCCTGGGCGGGACCGGCCTGGTCTCCCCCGCCGCGATGGCCAACCTCCTGGGCGACCTCTGGCGCGACGGCGAGCCCGACTGGGGCCGGATGGCCCGGCTCGACCCCGGCGTCAAGCTCCACCTCTACGGCAAGAAGACCCCCGCCCCCGGCCGGAAGATGGGCCACCTGACCGTGCTGGACCCCGACCGCGACGTCGCCCTCGCCCGCGTCCTCGCCGCCCGCCGGGCCCTGAATCGCCGCTGATCCGAGCGTCCGGGATCAACACCTTAATTCCTTGCAAACATGTAGGGTGGGCCGAGTGAAGCGAGTCCCACCAATGAGCGATATCGAACCCTGGTAGGCCTCGCACCACTCGGCCCACCCTACACAAAGATTTGTACCGACGTTAAACCTCGCCCAGTGGCCTCGGCTTGTCCCGGCGGATGCGCTCCTCGCGGCCCCACCAGAAGGCCAGGAGGCCGTTGAGGACCATCAGGCCCAGCGTCAGCGGCGGGAGTTCGAGGAGGTGGCGGCAATAGGCCGGCAAGGAGCCATCGAACTCGAAGGGGGGCGAAAAGAGCCGCCACTGGGCGAAGATCGCCGCCGCCAGCCCGATCAGGCCGTTGGCCACCCCGCGGCGCTTCGAGCCGACGGCGGAGAGTTGCCCGCACGCGATCCCCGCGAACGCCCCGGGCAGGATCGGCACCCAGAACCCGGAATTCCGGAGCAGGTAGGCGACGGCCAGGTAGCCCAGGGCGGCCCCGACGGCCCCGCCGATCAGGCCGGGCACGAACTCGATCAGCAGCTTGCGCATGGTTTGGCTCACCTCGGCGGGATCGGGTCGGCCGTCCGAGGGAGCATTCGTACCAGTCCGGCCCGGGTCGGGCAAGCCTCAAGTCTGAATTTTTTCGGAGGGGCCGGCCCGCCTTACTGGCCGGCGGCGTCGAGGCGGGACCGGGTCTCGACGAGCAGGGGGTCGGAGGCGGCGGGGCGGGTCCGGGCGTCGACGGTCACCTTGTGCCAGGAGCGCCAGGCGCGGTCGAGTTCGCGGATTCCGGCGAGGCCGTAGTGGGTCCGGGCGGCCCCGTCCCAGCCGCCTCGCGAGCCGTCGCGGACGAACTGGAGGAACCGGGGTCGGCCGCCCATCTCGACGAGGAACCGCGAGATCGAGTAGCCCTGGCCGTAGAAGCCCATCAGGTCGTCGGGGTAGTCCTCGGCCTCGAACAGGCGGTCGAGGGTCAGGTTGCCCCGGCGGGCGAACAGGTTGACGACGATCTGGTCGTGGCGGCGGTGTTCGCGGAGGTCTTCGCTCAGGAGCGACGCCCCTTCGTCGGCCCATCGGGGCATCGGGCCGCCGAAATAGGCGGCGAACACGGTATGGGTGACCTCGTGGGGCAGCGACGAGGCGAGGATGCGGTCGAGCCGGCCTTCGACGGTCATCGACTGGTCGGACACCTGGCCGCGGTGGAACCCGAACGAGGTCAGACCGCCGGCCTCGCCCCGGGTCAGGTTGACCCGGACCGGGCAAGGCGTGGTCCAGGCGGGCAACTCCTGGCCGAGCCAGGCCTTGGCGATCGACGCCCGGCAGGCTTCGGCGTGCTCGGCCACCTGGCGGGCGACGTCGGCCGTCCGGGCCTCGACGACGAAGTTGGTCGTCCGGTGCGAGGCCCCGGCCAGGCTTGGCAAAAGCGCCAGGGCGATCAGGGCGGCGGCCCGGCGCGCAGGCGCCGGCCCAGGTCGTCGAGCCTCCATGCTCCCCACTCCTCCTTGATGGACCGCGTCGCCGCGGGAAATCGCGCATCGGGCCCCGGCCGGGTCGATCCTGGACCGGGCCGGGGCGCGGGCCGACCATAGCAGAATGTCGGCCGGCTGTCGCCCTCGAATTCAGCGAACTCGCGCGAAAATTCGCCCCGTGCCCGCGCCACCCCTGGTTCGTCGAGAGGGGGGATTGTCGCCGGCCCACGAAACCGAATCGGCCGGCCTCGACGGAGGCCGGCCTGGTCGGTTCCCCGAAAGGGATCGTTCAGAACTTCGGCTTCTCCGGGAGCCGATCCGCGGCCACCTCCTCGGCGTGGAGGTCGCCGAAGATCGCCCGGTAGTTCCGCGAATCCTTCGGGCGGTACCACAACAGGATCTTGTCCGCGTCCCCGAGCTTCACCCGATCGGGCGCGTAGCCGTAGGCATTCTTCAGCTCGAACTGGAGGAAGACGACGCTCGCGGCCATCGACTGGCCCAGCCGGATCATCTTGGGGTCGTCCGGCCCCTCCCTCTTCTCTTTCGGGAACAGCTTCTGGAAAGCCGCCGGATCGTCGGGTTTGGGAGGAAAGACGCCCCCGGAGGCGTCGGCGTAGAGGCGGAGCAGGTTGACCAGGGCCTCTTCCCGGATGGCGATCGGGGCGTCGACCTTGCGGAGCGCGTAGCCCTCGGGCGGATCGAGGCGGAACAGGGCGTCGTCGAGCCGCGGGTCGATCTGGAAATCGCTCAGCGTGCCCGTCACGTCACGGTCCTGGATGCGGAAGGCCATCTCCATGAGCAAGGGGAATTTCCTCCCCGGGTCGACCCAGACGGTCCACGCGACGCCCTCTTCCTCGACGCGGAACCCTTCGGCCTCGACCTCTCCGATCTTGCGCCCGCCGACGGGCTTTCCGTCCTTCCCGGCCAGTGATCGCAGATACTTCGTCGCGTCCGTGGCCCGGTCCCGCGATCGACGCTTCAGGTCGTCGGGGAGCTTCCAATCCTGGAGGATGGCCACCTTGCTCTTCGGGTCGAGGCTGAGGATCTTGCCGCGCGTCTCGTCCGTGATGGTCACCGACGCCCGCGGCGCGTCGGTCTCGGTGCGGATCAGGCCCGGGTCCTTGTAGAATTCCCGTCCCGTGGTCGGCTTGTCCTGGCCTGGGAGCTGGACCGAGAGTTGATAGGAGAGCGTGCGAGCGTCCTGGATCTTCCGCGCCGCCTCGGCGAACATCGTCGTCGCCTCGACCCTCGGTGTCGTGGCGAGATACGAGAGGCCGGCGGCCACCGAGGCGACCGAGGCCACGGCCGCGAATTTGAGCATGGCGATCATCGCGTTTCTCCTGGGGATCGAGTGGGGTTCCGGGCGTTCGTCCGCCCCGAGGAGGGCGGCCAGTGTTCGGGCGACGAGCCCTTCCGACGGTCCTTCGGGCACGGGCGATTCCCTCAAGGCCGCCTCGGCGCGAGCCAGGCGATCGGCGGGCTCGGGGATCGGTGCCATCTCGTTCATGAGAGTTCCTCCGCGGCGGGCGACGGCCCGGCCTGGCGTCCCGTGGGCGGCGGTTCGCGGACCTCCAGCAGTGGGGAAAACAAAAGTCGAAGCCGCTTGCGGGCCCGATGCAGGAGCACGCCGATCGCGTCGGTCGTTTCCTCCATGTGTTCGGCGATCTCGGCATAGCTCCACCCTTCCAGGGCCTGCAAGCAGAAGGCCTCCGCTTGCTTCGGGGGCAGGCGGGCCAGGGCCTCGCGGAGTTGAGCGGAAAGCTCGGCGTCCTCGGCCGACTTCGATGGCGGCGCATCGGGGCCTCGCAAGGCACCCCAATCCGCCACCGACTCGTGCGGCCCCCTCCGAAATCTCCGCCGCAAGCGATCGACGGCGCGGGCCGCGACCACCCGCTTGAGGAAGGCGGGCCAGTTCCCCACCGGGCCTTGACGCGCGGCCTTCCAGGCGGCAAGGAACGCATCCTGGAAGCACTCGTCCGCGTCGGCGCGGTTCCCGACGATCCGGAAAGCCGTCCTCCACACCGCCGGACCGTCTCGGGCCAGGATTTCGTCCCAATCCGACATGCTTTCCTCCCGAAACCTGGGCGATTCCGCAACCAAGTCGCCCCCGGCGGCGGTTTTCTTACAGAACAGGTGGAGAAATCCCGGAGGTCGATCGCGAGACACCCGGGAGATCGCCAGGGGTACAAGACCACGATCGGGGATATGCGACTTATCGCAGGCAAAGCACAAGTAATCGCTAATACTTCCTGGCGCCGCCGCTGTCGTCGCGGCGGCCGAGCCCACCCCGGATCTCGGGGTCGATCGGTTCGTCAGTCTGCGGGGCATCAGATCGCAAGCATCTCAGATTTCAGAGGCTATCCGGGAAGTAGGTTTGGCCCTAGAATTCCCGATGCGGCCGCGACTTGCATCCTCGCTCAACCCACGATGCCTCCGATGCGTAAACCTTACACGACCGACCTG
>JAABUQ010004144.1_pt1 | contig 25223 bp, 34 predicted proteins | sample 5560001 | NCBI WGS metagenome assembly JAABUQ01 (sample SAMN10711888, study PRJNA513371) | rock metagenome | isolation source: Antarctica rocks | place: Antarctica: Victoria Land, Finger Mt nord | collected 2015-12-18
GAGCGAGCCGCGAGCGTGCGAGCGAACGAAATGGCGTGGGCACTTTCAAGCGCCGGTATGATACCCTCGCACGATGCCGTAAGGCGGAACGCTTCGAGCGCTTCTTCATCCGTAACCCAAACGTAGGTGGCGCGACCGGACTCCTTGAGAAACGCGTGCTCGGGACCCACACCGGGATAATCCAAACCGGCGCTTATGGAATGCGTGGTGCGCACTTGACCTTGAGCAGTTTGTAACAGATACGAACGCGAACCATGCAACACGCCTGCACTGCCCGCCGCGAGCGTCGCAGCGGTTTTCCCGCTATCGATACCCGCGCCGGCGGCTTCTACGCCCCAAAGTTTTACGTCTGTATCCTCTAAGAAAGCGGCGAATATGCCCATCGCATTGCTGCCGCCCCCGACGCAGGCCACCACATCGCTGGGAAGCCGTCCAAAATGCGCCAAACATTGCTCGCGCGCTTCCATGCCGATCACTTTCTGAAACTCGCGCACCATGTACGGATACGGGTGAGCGCCAACCACACTGCCGATGACATAAAAAGTATCGTCGACATGGGTAGCCCATTCGCGAAACGCTTGGTTTGTCGCATCCTTTAAGGTTCGGGTCCCGCTGTCAACCGGATGGACCGTCGCACCCAGCAATCGCATGATTTGCACGTTGAGCACTTGACGCTCCACGTCCAGTGCGCCCATGTAGACATCGACCGGCAATCCGAATTTGGCACCCACGGTGGCGGTGGCGACGCCGTGTTGGCCCGCGCCGGTTTCCGCCATAAGTCTGCCTTTTCCCATACGCATCGCCAAGAGTGCTTGACCGACGGTATTATTAATCTTATGGGCTCCGGTGTGGTTAAGATCTTCGCGTTTGAGGACCACGGCGGCGAACGACTCTTCGCACAAACGCTCGGCTTGTGAAAGAGGCGATGGCCGGCCTACAAAATCGCGAAGCGTTGCGTGATATTTTTTCCAAAACGTCTCATCGGCAAAGGCGTCATCCATTGCGGCCTCGAGCTCGTTTAACGCGTTGACCAAGACTTCAGGAACGAAGCGACCTCCGAACGCTCCAAAGTATCCTCGCGAGTCAGGTTTCATCAGCTTCACGCACGGACTGGACAAAGGCGCGCATCTTGCGTCGATCTTTCTCGCCATTCGTTTCGACGCCGCTTCGCACGTCGACCGCGTACGGGCGAACCTGCCGAATGCACTCAGCGACGTTGCGTGGGGTCAGCCCGCCGGCAACGACTATCGATCGCCTCGCCGAAAGCTCCGCTATCTTCTCCCATGGGAAAGCCAGCCCACTGCCGCCCGAAACCGGCGCTTTCGTATCGAACATCAGAACCGCATCTTGGAATTCCGCAGCGGCCGCATCAATCTGCGCGGCAGTCGTTTGGACACCGACATGAACCGTTTTCATCACAATGCCTTGAATCGAGGCGCAAAAAGCGCGGTTTTCCGCGCCGCTCAATTGCGGGATGAGATGCGGCACAAACGACCGCGCCCGCGCGATGAGCTCAGGAGCGGGATCGACGAATACGCCCACCGGGGATATGAATGGTGGCAAATGTGGTGCTAGATACCGCAAACCGTCCAGCGGGATGGCACGGGGACTAGGCGCGAAGATGAATCCGATCGCGTCGGCGCCCGCTTCCACCGACATCTTGACATCCTCAACGCTGGTGCAGCCGCAAAACTTGATGCGCGTTCTCACCCCGGCGTGGCGCAATTTTTGAAGGCAGCAATCGCGGCTGCAGGTTCTTCACTGCGCATAAGACTTTCACCGATGAGAAACCCGCGGACGCCTCGGCTATAGAGCCGGCTGACTTGCCCGGCATCCCGGATGCCGCTTTCACTAATGACGATCACATTTTCGCCTACGTGCCGCAACAGGTTTTCGGTGACCGAGAGGTCGGTCTGGAAAGTGCGAAGATTGCGATTGTTGATACCGATGAGCCCAGCCCCGCACTGAAGAGCGCGCTCAAGTTCCGCGCGGTCGTGAACTTCCACCAGCGCGTCGATTTCCCACTGCTTGCAGACAGTCAACAACTCACGCACTTGTGGGGCTAACAATCCGGCCATGATCAGAACCAAGGCATCTGCGCCATATGCAGCGGACTGAATTACTTGATACTCCGTCCAGATGAAATCTTTTCTCAAGATAGGCTTGGAAGTGACGTCCCGCACAACGTCTAAGAAGGCCAGCTCACCAAGGAAATGCTCGGATTCGGTAATGACGCTAATGGCATCGCAGCGCGACTCTTCGTACCGTTTTGCGGTTAGGGCAGGATCGAAGTTCTCGTCAATGATTCCCGCCGAAGGCGACGCCCGCTTAACCTCTGCTATAATGGCGGGGCCCCGTGCCTGTTCCAGCGCTGCGCGAAAAGGCCGTCGCTGCGCTTTTCGCAACAACGCACGGTGGAGCAGATTCTCGACGGGTTCTCGGGCTTCTTCCGCGTTTAATACTGCGGCCTTCGCAGCGTAAAGCTTCGTCAGCATGTCGGTCACGCTGCTTTGTAACCTTTCACGCGCTCGAAAGTGTCATATGCTGCTCCGCTTTGAAGCACGTCGAAAGCTAGCGCCAAACCGGCCGCCACATCGACGGTTTTCCCAGAAACCGTTAGCGCCAGCGCCGCGTTCAGCGCGACGACTTTCGCCGCCGGAACGGGCTTTCCAATGAGTATGGCCCTGAACTGATCGACACTGCTGGTGAGCGAGTCGGCCTGAATTTCCGCCAGCGGGACGTTGATACCAAACTCCTTCGGATCGAGGTACGACCACGCAACGCTGTCTCCATCAAAGGTGTATATTTCGGTTGGGCTGTCGCCGGCGATTTCATCGATTCCGTTGCTGGCGTGAACCACCGCCCCCCTTTGCACGCCTAGAGCTCGAAGTGCCTCGCCCATAAGCCGAACGTGCGCCTTATGAGCCACGCCGACCAAGTGATGCGTCGCACGCGCTGGATTCGTTAGGGGCCCCAACACATTGAACATCGTGCGAATACCGAGTTCACGTCTCACGGGAGCTACGTTTTTCATAGCGGGGTGATAGCGCTGCGCGAACAAAAATGTGAAGTCTATCTCCGCCAGCATGTTGGCCGCAAGCTCTGGGTGCACGTCAATTTCGGCTCCGCAGGCTTCTAAGAGATCGGCGCTCCCGCACTTACCGGAAACGGCACGATTGCCGTGTTTGGCGACCGGCACGCCCGCCGCAGCGGCCACGAAAGCAACGCAGGTTGAAACGTTAATCGTGTTTGCGCCGTCACCACCGGTCCCGCAAACGTCCAATACCGCGGGCAGCTCGTGTTGCACGTGCAAGCTTCGATCGCGCATCGCACGGGCCGCTCCAACGATTTCCGGGACGCTTTCGCCTTTGGCGGCCATCGCCGAAAGAAGAGCTGCAACTTGCACGGGTGAACTGCGACCGTCCATGATATCGCCGACTACTTTCCCGGCTTCTTCTTCGTCGAGATCCTCGCCGCGGACGAGGCATGCTAGTCTTGGATTGCTAGACGTGCTAATAATTGAACTCCTGTAAATAAAAAAGCCACCCCCGATGAGGGTGGCTACAACAACGTGTGCTGGTCGCGACTAACTCACCGGCATCCTATTATGCGGCGGCCACGACCAAACGGCGTTGAACGAAAACTTCATCAGCAAGAAACCTAACATGCCGCACCGCGCCTGTCAAGTTTTGCGTTTATGCTATTATCAGCGCAATTTAGAAATGTCCCCATCTCCAGCAATTTAGAAATGTCCCCTCTACGGAACCGAAGGGCGTTCCATGAGGAGCGACTTCATCACCATGTCCCCCGCAGAATTGTCCCGCCTTAAGGCCATGCACGAGTTGGAGACCAAAGCGGTCCGACAGCACCAGGTTGCCCGAAAGCTTGGAATCTCCGTACGACAAGTGAAGCGTCTATGGCGCGCCTACAGAGCTCAGGGCGAGCTGGGGCTCGTCAATGGTCATCGCGGTAAACCCGGAAATCGCCAACGCGACCCCACCCTGCTTTCTGAAGCCATTGCCCTCATCGGCCAGCACTACGCGGATTTTGGCCCAACGCTCGCCTGCGAGAAACTCTTGGAACGCCACGAGATCACCATCGATCGAGAAACGCTGCGCAAAGCGATGATTGCAGCCCATCTTTGGCAACCGAAGGTCCGGCGACGTGCCTACCATCCACCGCGCCCGCGCCGGGCGCGTTTTGGAGAACTCATTCAAATCGATGGTTCACCTCATGCATGGTTTGAAGATCGCGGGTCCCGTTGCACCTTGCTCGTCTTCATCGATGACGCCACCAGTGCCATTGTCGCCAGTCGCTTTGTCCAAGCAGAAACCACCAATGCCTACTTCGTGCTGGCCAAACAGTATTTCCACCGCTATGGCTTGCCCCAAGCCTTTTACAGCGACCAATTCAGCGTCTTTCGCATCAATACGCAAAACGGGCAACGCACCGAGCTCACGCAATTCGGACGGGCCATGGATGAACTGAATATCGAGCTGATTTGCGCCAATTCACCGCAAGCCAAGGGGCGAGTCGAACGCGTCAATCAAACGCTTCAGGACCGCCTCACTAAAGAGTTGCGCCTGGAGGGAATCAGCACCATGGACGCCGGCAACGCCTTCCTAGCGAGCTATCTGCCAGCGCACAATACCCGCTTTGCGCGCAAACCACTCGATACCATAGACGCCCATCGTGAACTCGACGATCCGCCGCACCTTGAGCGCATCCTTGCCAGCCGATACGAGCGAAAGCTTACCAAAGATCTGATTGTACAACATAAGAACTGCCTGTATCAGATCACCACCGGGCTCAAACGCCTCATCTTTCCCAAAGCGCTCGTACAGATCATAGAGATGCCTGAAGGAGGCATTCGCATTGAGCGCAACGGCACTCCGCTGGACTTCCAGCTCGCCACCCGCCGAGAAAAGCTTGCGCCCATTCGTACCCATAAAGAGTTGCATGATGGCTCGCCCGCCCTTGACCCCGATCCTAAAAAGGCGCACGTGCCTGCTCCGACGCATCCGTGGCGAAACGGCTACAACCCACTTCGCCTCGCCCAGCTCGGCTACAAAAGGGGACATCTCTAATTTGCAGGCCGGGGACATTTCAGACTTGCGCTAACAGTTTTGCGTTTATGCAAGGTTATGGTGTTGCCTTCGGTATCGTTGATCATTGCCATCCGACATGCCGGCGTCTCCGTTTCCATAAGGACCGCGACGCGCTCTTTAACCGCCGCGACGGCCGCATCGAGATCGTCGACCGCAAAAAGAATGCCGTTGCTTGGTTGGAACGGCATAACGCGACTGCCTCCGCCCCACAGACCGAACGTCGTTCCGTCGGGCAGTTCATATTCCGCTCCCCGATCGTCGGGGTACACGCTGACCGGTTCGATACCCAAGACGTCGCGATAAAATGCGATCGCCCGCGGCGCATCCTTGACCATGTAGCCGCTGAGGTCCAGGCCTGTTATGTTGAACCGACGTTGAGTTTGCACTGCTTCGCTCCTTTTCGAGCTGGATCAAGTGCCCTTCTGGAGTGACCCCGCAGAATGCCTACTTGGAGCGCTCCGGACTGCTTACGGCGGGCCCGCGCGTGCGGAACGTGAATGAAGCCGTCATGAAACACGGGGCAGCATGACGAGCACAAAACTGCGGCGTCATCCGGAACGAGCGCTGATTGAGCGTCACCAGATCGAGGCGATTTTGGACGAGGCGCTTGTCGCCCACGTCGGCTTCATCGACGAGGGTGCTCCCGTCGTGATTCCGACAACCTTTGCCCGTTGCGGCGGCACACTGTATCTGCACGGCGCGGCCGGAGGCCGGCTTGCGGCGGGCCTAGCAAGTTCGGCGCAAATCTGCGTCACAGTCACGCTGCTCGACGGCCTGGTACTCGCTCGTTCTGCCTTCAATCACTCGATGAACTACCGCAGCGTGATCATTTTCGGCGCACCCAGGCTCGTTAGCGATGTGGCCGAAAAGCGTTTCGCGTTCGATGCGCTTGTCGAGCACGTGGTTCCCGGCCGCGGTGCCGACGCTCGCGGCGCCTCAGACGGAGAGCTCAAGGCTACTGCAGTGATTGCGCTCGAGCTCGATCGATGCTCCGCTAAACGGCGCTCCGGGCCGCCGATCGATGCCAGTGCCGATGGAGAACTTCGCATTTGGGGCGGTGTCGTGCCGTGCCGTCTCGATTTCGGCGCGCCGCTCGGGGAAGGTAACGCACCTGGGGTTTCTCTCCCGGCGTATCTTCAAAACTACGTCAGGGGCGCGCGCGAGTAATTCGCTACACTTATTCGCGTAACGCGACGCCTGTGGGATACTGTTGACCCGAAGCATCGCTGATAACGCGAATTGGAGCTGCGTTCCCGCGGGCACCCGCAGCAAACACCAGCACCTGCCCAGCACTAGGTTCGGCAACATAGACCTCGCCGGTGCGTTTGCTGACTGCGATGCCCATTGGATCATTGAGCAATGTCTTCGAGCCGGATATCGTTCGGATAGGCGTCACATTTCCATTGGCGGTCGCCGCAAAGTCCCGAATGCCTACCGTCGAATAGTTACTGACATAAATATTGTTTTGCGCGTCTACGGCGACACCCATGGGCCCATAGATCCCTATCCTAGCGCCGATAATCCGGGCCACAGGAGCGACGTTCCCAGCCGCGTGTGCGGCGTAGATATTGATGAAGGCCTCTCCCAAATTCGTGACAATCGTCCGGCCAAGCGCGTCCATGGCTATGCCCGCCGGGCTGTCCAATTGCGTGCGGTCACCGTGAATCATGGTAGTCGGGCAACGTGAACCGGTCCTGTACGTTGAAACCGAATTGTACTTTAGGTCCGTAACATGAACGCCGCTTGCGTCCAGCGCGGCAGCCCGCGGATCTTACACAAAGCATTGTGAGTAGGCTCTTGCGAACCACATCGCCGTTTCCATAGGAAACTATGGTAACGGATCCCGTTTGCTTGTAGCTGGGAGTGTTCACGACGTATGAGGTACCGGTTCCATCTACGGCGATAGCATTCGGCCGAATGAGGCCAGTGTGCGGGCCGGTTATGGTGGCGATCGGTTTCACGCGGCCCGCAGCACTACTTGGGTAGACAGCGATATCGGCTGGAGCCTCGCTGGTCACATACAACAGACTACCCTTGGGCGCGGCCGCCTCGCCCGCTGCGCGGAACTGTTGCGCGCCCGCAGCGCTCATTGCCGCTGCCAGTGAAAGTGTGAAGATAGCGGCCGAAAGGCGTTTAGCGGCTGACTTCATTTAATTGATTCCAATGTCTAGCGAGAATCGAAAGCATACACCTTAAAGATGAAGAAAGTCTGAAGGCGTCGCTCGGGGACTCATCGCGATCCCGATAGGCTCGACGAGGCCGGCCTTGATCGCGTTCGTTTCCTTTCCCGAAGGATAGCCGAAAACGCGACCCTCAAACATTGCGGCAATCTCGTCGTTCGGCGAGTCGAAGTCAGGGGCAATCTTGATCAATCCTCGATCGATCCCAAGTACACGGGGCGGCGGTGGTCCATAAGGTAACAAGCGAGCAGCAGGAACGCCATCAAGCGCTATTATGACTTCCTGCTGAACCCCTTCTCGCAGCTCGCGCACCAAGCGCGAAAGATCCGTCTTCGCCTCATGCATGTTGACGGTTTTCATGGAGCGTAATTTAGCAGGGTTAGTTTACTTAGTCAAGTTTGCTTAGTCAAGGGTGGAAGCCCGGCGAAATCGTAGCTATGCTGATGGAAGAACGATCGATCGATCTTCAACGACGATGCGGCCGCTTTGCGCCAGCGCGGTCATCTCGGCGCTCACGCTTTCTCGAGTAGAGCCCACGAGCGAAGCTATCTCGCTGTGCGTCAAACGGATGTCGAGCTTTGTTCCCCTTGGCGCCGCAACGCCATAGTCCGCGGCTATCCTAGCAAAAAGATGCATCAGTCGCTCAGACAGCTTTGAGTACGCTAGGTCTTCCATTGCGACTGAAGCGTCGATGAGTTTTTCGTTGAGTACTTGAGCGACGTTGATCGCGAGTTCTGCGTTGCCTGACATCAATGCGAAGAGGTCGTCGGCCTTTGCAGTGCATACCAGCGCCTCCTCAATAACGACCGCGTTAGTTGTGCGCTGTGTGCTCTGATCGAAGAGCGTTTCTTCACCGAGCATGTCACCGGGACCCAGTAGCGCTACCGTCACTTCCTTGCCATCCTCCGTAAGGCGCGTGAGGCGAACCTTGCCGGTTTTAATGAGGAAGATAACCCGATCGGTGTCGCCTTGGTCAAAGAGGAGTGCCTTGGGAGGGTGCAGTTTCATCGTGAAGATTTCTTCTGCACCCTCGACAATTTGATCGGAGGCCTTTGCGAACAGATGGTTGTTTTTGAGATACCAGACCTTATTGTGCGAAACGGTACCGTTGCGTTGCTTGAAACCCATTAGCGCAGACCTTCCCCGGCGATGACCTTTACATGGAGTTCTTCTTCATCATTGAGCCCTTCACCATGTGCGCTCCCATGGCGTCCGCCTTGGATTTACACATCATCCTCATATTGCTCATCATTTTGTCCTTGTGCATCATGTTGCTCTTGGCGCCCATGTGCGTGCCCATGGAGTCGCTCATTCCGGTGTGCATTTTATCGCCCATCATGTACATCTTGTTCTTCATGTTAACGGTTACGGCCGGGTCGCCGGCGCTGCACTTGGGCATCATCATGGCGCCACCGTTCATGTGGCTCATGGCTAAGCCGGCCGTACCGGCGGTTGCGACGATTGTTATGGAAAAAATAATGGCTGCGACTTTGTTCATTCAATTCTCCTAAAAGGCAGTGTTTTGGTAGCATCTCGGGTTATGCTTCGACTGGCTCAGCATGACACAAGGTTGCCGGTTCAGCCTGATACGAGGTTCATGGCTCGGCTTACCACACCTTTGCTGGATCGGCTAGGTGGATTGCAATTAGTGTTCGGTTGATAGTTGTTGTACTGTGGCGTTGACGGCGGCATCTTGGGAGTCACCGACGATCGTTTTTCGCAAGTGGCCCTTGCGGTCGAAAATTAATTGGGTCGGCCAAGCCGAGATCCCGTATATGCGCCACAGTTTGAAATCGTTATCGATCCGGACCGGCCATGTGATACCCTGAAGCTTAAGGTTTTCGGCAAGGTTTGCACGGTTTGCTTCGTACGGCGTTTCGGGCGCGTGCAGGCCCACAATAGCAAAATCGCTCGCATTCAGTCGCTCGTGCAGTTGCCGCAGGTTGGGTGTGACGTTCTTGCAGTTGGAACACCCGAAGGTGAAAACATCGACGATGACAACTTTGCCGCTCAGGGTTTTTAGGTTGGCGGTTCCGTTGAGCCAATCACCAGCCTTCGAATATAGGGGAAGCAGATCGGCTTGGGTTGCGGCGAGTCCGCGCGAGGCCGCGACGTTGCCGAGCGTTATACCGAGCGCTGCCAGCAAGACGAATAAGCGTTTCATGAATCTCAGTATAACGCATTATCGGCCGCGCAGGTGTAGGGCAGCTTACGGATCGCCCGCGAACGCCGCCGCGTGGTTGGTGGGAATTGCGGTCACTGTTATGAACAAAGCGGGCAGACCACGATTTGGCCACGTGGACTCTCGCAGGCTACAGGGATCCGCTTTCAGGGCTGACTCGATTTGAGCCGATTGGCTCCAATAGTACTATTAGCGGTTCTTTTTTCTAATGAGGCTCTTATGCGCTCGCCGGGAACCGATGAAGCGCTTACGGCTTTAACCATCATCCTGAATATGCGAACGTGCAGATGGCGAGAGTTGCCGCGTCCGCGAGGGTTGAGCCTTGTTTGGCCGGAGGAATTTCTACGCGCTTTGTAAGCTATCTTACATTCAGGCGATTAAGGGCAGAGTACGTTGGTTACAGAGTCTAAACTGCGGGGGGCTCTGTGCCGCCCTTATTCCGGAGGTACCCCTTGCGTTCCATTACCATTTCAACCATCCTATTAAGCGTTTTCGCGTTTGCGATCGCATTTGCAGTCCAGTTTATTCCCGCTTCTAGGACGACTGCTTCCGACCATCTGGACTCGCCGATCGTCGCGCAGGACCGAGGAGCGGACCTAGCCGACATGTATGCATTCCTCGATCCGAACGATAACTCTAAAATTGTGCTCCTTATGAGCACGCAGGGGTTCATCGTTTCCGGCGAGCATTTCGGCATGTCGATCTTCGACCCCAACATTCGATACCGGTTTGAAATCGAGAACACCGGTGACGCAAAGCCGGATACTTTCGTCGATGTCACGTATTCAAAAGGAATCGGCCGCCTGACGAGCCAGACGGCCACGATCAGATTGCCGGACGGCAAGACGTTCACGGCACCGACGACGATCGCGACCCAAGACTACCGTCCGAACAAACCCTTGATTACGACGGACCCCGCAACGGGTGTGAAGTTCTTTGCGGGCGTGATGGACGATCCGTTTTTCCTGGATGACACGGGTGCGAATCGCTTTGTGGCGTCTTCGCTGATGCATCCCGGACACCCGGACAAATCGCTCTTGGGCGCGCGCGGACGCGATACCTATGCTGGTTTTAACACGCTGATTACCGCTCTTGAGGTTCCCGCTTCGATGTTGCGCGGACCGGCCGGCACTGTGATAGGGGTGAATGCCCTCACGCAGCGCCACGCCGTCCAGACCATCGGTGAGAACAATGAAATAACGGCCAGCGGCGATTGGAAAACCATCGACCGCGACGGTAACCCGCTGGTCAACAACGGGCTTGTCCCTGGACCACGTAAGGACGAATACAACGCCTCTACTACAGAAGACGATGCCAACGGCAAATTCAAGGCCGACATCGTCAAAGACCTCAAGAATTTCGGAACCGACGACGCTCACATCGCAATGCTGGCAAAGATCGCCGTTCTGAAAGGCGACATTCTACGCCTGGATACGAGCGTTCCGAACCGCGGACTCGGTGGCGGAAACAATTCGAATGGCGGATTTGGAAAGATGGGCGGCCGCCGCTTGCGAGACGACGTTGTGGATATCACATTTACCGTCATCAATAACGGCGTCCCGCTTAGCGATCACGTAAATGCAAACGAAAAGCCGTTTAAGAACGAGTTCCCATTCGTTGCCGACCCAACGCAGCCGTTCCCGCCAGGGCAAAACCCCGACGACCATACGCGGCAGTAAACGTACGTCTGAAATCGCGATGTGTGAGTAGCGTATGCGGTTAACGATTCTGCGATTGACTATCATCACTTTGCTCGCCTCGGTCACGTTGGCGGTGAGCCGTTTTAGCCATTTGCCGTTTTCGGAATATTCGTCGACGACAGCTTCCGCCGCGCCCGCGCCGGTCGCGCTCGTTTCCGATCAGAGGCAACTTGCTGATTCGGTTGCCTTCCTTGAACAGCGCATACGTAGCGATCCGGGGGATGCATTACTGTACAATAAACTCGGTGGTTATTACCTACAGAGTTTGCGTGAGACCGGAGCTCTTCAATACCTGAGTCTCATGTCGAGAACCGCCCGAGCGTCGCTAGCCTCTGTGCCTGCGGTGCGAAATAATGATGGACTGAGCCTTCTGACGCTTGCTGAGTTCTCTTCTCACGAATTTAGGGCCGCACGCGATCATGCAGCGCAACTAACACGTTCGGATCCCGCCAAAGAATATCCCTACGAGATGCTTTTCGACTCAGAAATCGAGTTAGGAGACTACGATAAGGCCGCAATGGCGTTTGCACAGATGATGCGGCGTCGCGGTGGTATCAACGTCAACACGGAAACGCGCGAGGCTCGCCTGGCGACGCTGCATGGAAATAGCTCTGGCGCGGCTCGTCACCTCGCTAATGCAATCGTCTTAGGTCTGAATTTGTCAGTGCCACCGAGGGAGAGCATTGCGTGGTCCTATTGGCAACTGGGTGAAACGGCTTTTAACGCCGGCGAGTATGCCGCAGCGGAGCAATATTATAGAAACGCGCTGGTTACCTTTCCGGGCTACTTCCGGGCCTTGGCGTCGCTAGGACGAGTGCGTGCGGCGCGCGGCGATCTCCAAGAAGCGATCGTGCACTACAAGGTCGCCATTGAGGTTCTTCCTGACCCAGCGATCGTAGCCGCACTCGGGGACCTGTACAAAATCACCGGACAAGATAAAAAAGCAGCCGACCAGTATGCGCTCGTGGAGGTGATCGGACATCTCAGCGTTATCGCTGGCAGGCTTTACAATCGTCCGCTTGCGCTGTTCTATGCCGATCACGATATGCACGCCCAAGAGGCATATACAGACGCTAAACGTGAGTACGGTACGCGTCGCGACATTTACGGCGCCGATGCAGTCGCTTGGACTGCACTAAAGGCCGGCAAAATAGCAGAAGCACGGGCGTCGATCAAGGAAGCGATGCGTCTGGGTACCCTCGATGCACGATTATTCTATCACGCGGGTATGATCGCGCAGGCATCCGGTGACAACGCCGTCGCTCGCCACTATCTGCAGCGCGCCCTTACACTCAGTCCAATGTTTGATCCGTTGCAGGCGTCCAAGGCCAGAAAGACGCTTCAAAGACTAGGCGCTTGACCTCGGTTAAACAGGCGGATCTTTTAGACATTCTTCCGGATGGCAGCGGCAAGAAAACCGTTAATCCCGCGCTGCGGCCGGAGCGCGGGGATGTGCGGCTGGTGGTGAGACGCATTTCCCGACGCCAGCATGGAGTTTGCCGCGATTTTACGAAAGACGCTTCGCTCGGTTGATCTCCGGAATGTCGTGAGGAGGCGCCTCAACGTTCCGTATTGCGATGCACACCAGAAAGCAGTGAATGTGAATATAGAACGTGTACTTGCGAGCGTTGCAGTCGCTGATTTAGCCCGGGCAGAGGAGTGGTACGAACGTGTACTTGGCCGACGGGCTGATTCGACCCCGATGCCCGGACTTGCCGAATGGCACCTTACCGATGGCGGCTGGCTCCAAGTGGTCGACATTCAAGTAATTCGCAACGTGCAAGGAATCGACGCTGAAAATCGAGCGGGAACATCATCCGTTTCGTTCGTTGTGCCCAATCTCGACAACCAACTCGCCGCTCTCGAAGCCAGCGGAACAATTGCCGGACCTGAGAAAGGAACGCCGGGGTTCGTGCGAACCGCCACGGTGACTGACCCTGAGGGCAACCTGGTAACGTTCGTCGAAAATCTTACGGGACACGTTGCGCAAAGGCGGGCAAAACGATGAGCATTAACGTTCCGCACGTTGGTCACGTCGCAGCGTGGGAATACATTGAAAAGGATTCGATCCTTCGAATCAAACAGTTTCGTCAGACCGACGATGGGATTGTGGCGAATTACCTTCATTTGCAAGTCTCGGACGCCGAAAAAGCCCGGGTTATAGCCGAACCGATCATAGAGATATTAAATGACCGTTCGAAAATCAGCGGAATGACGCAATCTCTGGACGGCGGCATTTTATATGTGTATCGCCCCGACTGACAGGATCATGAGATCGAATTGAGGCAAGCGAGGGCTTCGACTGGCTCAGCCTGACAGAGCATGCGCTGCGATTTTAGCGAGTGACTTCGAAGGCTACTATTTGGTTGTTTTTGCGGTGGGAAGTCCAAAAGCGTGAACCATCATAGGTGAGCGATCGGACGTCGAATGGAACGCGCGCAAGATCGGTAACGATCGGATCGTTGCCGCGAGCGTCAACTCTGGTGATGCGAAGATCTCCCCGGTCGTTGTTGGACGTGATCAAATAGAAGCAGCCTTCGACGATGGTCATGCCCAGCGGCACTCGGGGTAGCGGAATCGAGTGCAGCACCGCACCCTGCGCATCCAGTGCGAGGATCCGGCTAAACGCCGCTTGACTCAAGAACAAAGTGTCACCATCATAAGCGAGGTGCCCTCCGGTTAAATCGGGGCACGGGAGGCGCTCACTCTTCAGGCCGTGGCTCGGGATGAATCGGTAAATGTACCGGTCATCGTCATCGTCGAAGCCTAATATGAGCCGCAGTTGGTCGCCCAGAATCGCGATGCCCGCCGGTTTTCCCGGCAACTGCGCCTCCTCTCGCACCGTCCAGTTCTTCGGTTCGATCGCGTACAGACGATCGGTTTCGCGGCTCGCCATCCAGAGCAGTTCACCGTCGTAAGCAAGGCCAAACGGCGTCGGTGCCGGTGACGGCATACGCAGCATCTCGTCGATTTTGGGTAGCGTTTGATTCAAAAAGGTGCCTCGCAGTTACTCAAAATCGGTCGGCAGAGCCGGATCGCGGGCGTGTAAGAACATGCGTTGCAATTGTTGCGGGAGTACACGGCCGAGCGAAAGGTCTTCGGGCAACGAATCCTCGCTGAACCATCCCACCGCAGAAGTTTCCGTTCCCGGTTTAGCTGTCCCGCCCCGAATGTCGCAAATGAAGAAGAATTTATAACAAGAGAACATCCGATCGCTGTGGCCTTGCCGGGTGCGATCCCATACGGCTGCCAACTTGCGCACCTGCACTTCAAAGCCGCTCTCTTCCCAAAACTCCTTGGCGACGTTCTCGGCTGGAGTGAGATTCACATCCGCCCATCCACCGGGCAATGTCCAGCGTCCTGAATCGGCGATCTCGCGCACCAGAAGCAGTCGCCCTTCTGCATCAAACGCTGCACCGCGCACATCGACTTTCGGCGTCGCATAGCCGGCCTCGCCTTCGAAAAGCGACTCGATGCGCTTAGCGGGAACGTCGGTGTACGCAGCCGTCATTCGGGATACAAGAGCGCGCAGTGCTTCGTAGCGTTCGCGATCGTAAGGCCCCGGAGCGAAGGCGAGTCCAGTTTGGGCAATAGCTTGGAGCTCCCGCGTCCAGACGAGCCAGTTCGCGTCAGTTCTCATCGATGTGGCTTAAGACATTGATTATCAAGCCGTTTGGATCTCTAACGAAGAATCGTCTAACATTCCACGGCTCGTCCGTGAGCGGATAGACAATTTTATCTCCTCGCCGCAACGCTTGGTCATGCAAACTATCGACGTCTGCTACCTCGATGGAAATATCGGGGTCGACTTTTGCCGATGCGTCCCGCTTCACGATGCTCACTTGCGCAGTTGGATTGGTAGGCGATGCAAAAGTGGTGATCCACTCACTGTCCATTGCAATTTCGAACCCGAGCAGGCCCACATAGAATTCTTTGCTCTCGTCAAACCGCTCCGATTTGATGTCCGGTACAACTCTTCGAATACTCATCCTGCGTTTTTCCACGAGCATTTCCCATAGGCCGCCCGACGTTAACGGCGTTAGCTTACTCAGCGATCAACGATTGGTGCATTCCCACGGCGGCCGCGACGCCGTCAGCCGACGCAAACGTAATGCTGGGTTGCATGCGGGCGGCGTCACCGGCGGCGTACACTCCGGTAACGGTTGTAAGTTTCCACACATCGGTTCTGATGATCGGACCGGCCGGTCCCTCATCGAAGGCACACCCGGGTTTTTCCGCGAGCGGGCTTCCCATCCGAGTCGCGGTGGCGAGGAATAGGGCTTTGACTGGCACGAGCCGACCGTCCCTAAGACGGACGCCTTTGATTGCCGGCGCGATCCCTTCGATGCCGTCAACCGCAGCAGGCTCGATGCAAACCGCGCGTCGTTCCAACGTAGCGCGCGCCGCGTCGTCGAGATCGACCTTACCATCGGTGAAGAACATCACCCCAATCGGCAATTAACGATGCATGATGCACCGATAGCGGTCCGGTCGCGAGCACTCCGATGCTGCCTCCACCGATTTCGTAACCATGACAAAAGGGACACGTAGCAACCGTCTTCCCCCACCGCTCGGACAAACCGGGGATGTCGGGCAACATATCGACGACTCCGGTTGCAAGAAGCAGCCGTTTGCACTCGATTTGCTCGCCGTTGGCTTCAACCGCGAATTTCCGATCGAGGATGTGTGCCGAAAACACTTCGCCAGACACGATGGTGGCGGTTGGATAAGCCGCAACTTGTGCGCGGGCGGTTGCAAGGATGTCGCTGCCCGCGAGGCCGTCTTGCGCTAAAACACCGTGGGAATGCTCGGCGAAGCGGTTGCGCGGCCGGCCGGCATCAATGACAATTACCTGCCGTCGCGCACGGGCAAGCTGCAGTGCTGCCGAGAGCCCGGCGAAGCTTCCGCCGACAATCACCGCATCATACAGCATGGCGTAGTCTCTCTTGAGGAGCATTGTGTGCGGCGATCCGCCGGCGAAAATCCTTCTCAAGGTCGGCTAAAACGATGCTACTAAAACGATCGACAAGAATTGTTTGCGCTTCGTGAAGAGCGTCGTCAACCGCTACGTTGACGGCCTGCTCGAGAATGCAATTCGGATTCTGCGTCTCATGCCCGAGCTTGAAAAGCATTGGCTCACCCAAGGCCGCGTACACGTCGCGCAAGCTGATCTTAGACAAATCTCGCGCGAGCATCCATCCGCCGCCATGGCCCCGCTCAGAAGCGACCAATCCTGCCTCCCGCAAGCCCGCCATGGTTCGACGAACCACCACGGGGTTGGCTTGCAGGCAAATGGCGATTTCTTCCGACGTCGTCGGTTCCGACCGCCCTGCCATATGCAGAATTGCGTGAAGTGCCGCAAAAAGGCGGCTGGGTGCTTAAGACTCTTCGCAAAGAGCTTTGGCGTAATTCGAAAGTGAACGGTTGTATCTGGTGAGGTGAGCTGACAGTGCGGCTACTGTGATCGCCACGGCTTCCCTCTCCCGTCCGCCGTCTGTGAGCGCCAGTGCGAGGAATGCGGTCACGGCGTCGTCGAGTTCGTCCGACGGAGCTTCCCGTTCGGACGTGAGGAGAGCGACACTCTCATCAATGTGACCGAGGTTGCGAAGGGTGCTGGCCAACTGAATAACGGCACGGCGGCGCTCTAAGCCGCTTAGCCCGGAGGCAAGAGCTTGACGGTAAAGCGTTGCGGCCTCTTCCGGATGACCCGTCGAATCATACGCGCCAGCCAATTCGAACATTCCGATTGCGCTTCCCGACGGAAGCTCAGCGATCAGTGCCTTCATTTTAATTAGGAAGTCGTCGGGATCGAAGTTGTCCATGGTGGCCCATAGATGCGCGAGCCGTTCTTGCCATTGCACTTCATTTGTCAAGGTGGAGACTCAATCGAGCAATGCCAGACGCAGTGTCCACTGTGATATGGCTCAGCGACGCGCATCGGATGATGAGCAAGACTTTGGAGGTTCCCTCGCATCGATCAAAGCAGCGTGCTCCGTGCATTCCGCCTGTTATTCCAAGGGACGCGAATCAGCCCATGCCGATCCATGACATTCGACGATGCGTCCCTTCCGCTCGGGCTTTCGGGCTTGCATGGGTGGGGACCGTGGGGTCTCGAAGGCTAAGCATCGTAGTCGCGATCTGCGCTCGTGGAGGTGGCACGTGCAACGTCGGACTTTAAAGGATGCGCTTTTGCTCGGCTGGTTTGCCGGGTGCTGCGTTCTTGCTGGTTGTGGGGGCGGGGGCAGCAGCGCTCCTTCCGCCTTACCAAACGCGCCGGCGCCTTCGCCCAGCGCCGACCTGGGCGGACTGCTGAGCGATGCGCAACTCGTGCCCTTGCCCGACCCGGCTTTGCCCAGTCCGTTGCCGCAATATGCTGCGTGGATAGGACCGAACAGTTTTCCGATTCGTTCGCTCGACAACACCCAAAACTACAACGATCTGCATTTTCTAGATTCCGCTTTGAACGGCGTTCAGATCGTCGCGCTGGGTGAAAGTGCCCATGGCGTGCGGGAATTTTCCGCGCTCAAAGTACGGCTCATTAAATACTTGCACGAGCATCTCGGCTTCAACGTTCTAGTGTTCGAAAGCAACATGCTTTCAGCGTATAACGCCGGCAGTAGCATTAACTATGAAACGCCCACACAAGCGCTGGAAAGCGGGATCTTTCAGGTATGGTGGACGCCGGATCTCCTGAACCTCTTCACGTACATCCAGGTGCATTCGCGAGACGCCAATGCGTTGCAGCTAAATGGCATGGACATCCAGTACTATACTACGCGTGAAATCACGTTGCGGGGCTACATCTTCCAAGAACTCTTAGCGCCCATTGATCTTACATTTGCAAATACGGTGCAGGCGACGGATGTGCAATACAGTACGTTGCTGAAAAAAGCAATAGAACGAGATCCGGCGGCGCAAGCGACGCTGGTGGCGGAAAAATCGCAGATTGAATCATTTTACACAAATCTGGCCGCGTACTTCGATGCGCATGCGGCGCAAATTACGGCCGCTAATCCCACTCCCGGCATAGAGCCCGTCATGCGGCAGGTAGCCGCTAGCACGAACTATGACGTGGAGACTGTAATCGATGCCGCAGCGGATCTCAAAAATGGCACGCTTACGTCATTGCAAGCACGCGACCGAGGCATGGCAGCTAATTTAACGTACCTGGCCCAGCATGTTTATCCCGGACAAAAAATCATCGTTTGGGCGCACAACGTACACATCGGTGAAGACAACGAGTACTTGGGATTCCCCGACACCGGCGCAACCATCCGGAACACCTATGGACTGGCCTATTATGCGATTGGCCTATTCATGCACCGCGGTCAGGCGCGCTTCAACAGCGGAACCATTTATACGCTCGTCGAGCCACCGGCCAATTCTTTGGAAGACGTGATGTATGCCAGCAACCGCATCTACGACTTTGTCGATATGGAGCATCAGGCGCAGGTTCCGGGAAACGCGTGGATGTTTTCACCACAGACGCAAATCGATGATTGGGGCGACAGCTATTTTTCTGGAACGCCCGCTCGCATGTGGAACGGCGCCATTTACGTCGATACGGTAACACCGCCAACCTATTTGCAGTCAAGCGTCAGCAGACCAGCATCACAGACCTTATTGCGAAGGCGAACGCCGTGACAGTTTTCCGTGCTTCGACGCGCGCAGCATGACCATGTGCATTAGCGCTGCCACAATGAGCGTTACCGCTGTGTGACATATTGCGGGTCTTCTGCTTCGTAGGCGCGGCGCAGGGCGTCGATGTCCAGTTTTTCCATTTGCAGCATCGCCTTCATGGCGCGTTGCGATCTCACCGGATCGTCGCCGCCTAACAGATCAACTAAACCGACCGGAACGATGTTCCATGAAAACCCATACTTATCTTTGAGCCATCCGCATTGGCCCTTTTCTCCGCCGTCTGAGAGCTTGTCCCATAGCGCATTCACTTCAGCCTGGTTTTCGCAGTTTACGAACAATGCTATGGCCTGCGAGGGCGTGGCGGGTTGGCCGCCATTGAGCGCCATGAAGTCTTGGCCTTCCAGTTGGAACTCCACCGTCATAACGGAACCGCTCGCTCCGGGTCCCGCCTCTCCATAGCGGCTGATGTTTTCGATCTTTGAGTTCTTAAAGATGGAAACGTAAAAGTTGACAGCTTCTTCGGCTTTATCATCGAACCACAGGAACGGAACAATTTTTTGCATTACAACGCCTCTACTTTCTGCACAAACAGCGGAGCAAAATGGGCACGTATTGGCCAGGCTACGATGAACCAGAGCACGGTCACAAGGATCGGAAATGGAACGAGCGATTGCGGCCACATGGTGATGTGGAATGTGAGAATATTCACAATGACGGCGGCCAGCAAGACCAGGGCCAGTGGCACATACCGATTGAGGAGCAGCAGTACCCCACTAATCAATTGTACGCCAGTGGTTAAGTACACGTAATGCGAGCTCATCATAGCGGTTGAAAACGCGCCGGCGTTTCCTGGGATGTGAGGCGGGGCCGGAATGAACTGCAGGAAGCCGTTCAGTCCGAACACTGCAAAGCCCAGGCCCAGCAATAGTCTGGACACTAAGACAACGATTCGCATTTCTTGTACCTCAGCTCCCCGTTTGCACGACGCCGATAACGTGACCGTTCGGATCCTCAAACAGTCCGATGGTCGGACCTCCCGGCACCTGATCAGGACCCCGCATGATCTTGCCGCCGAGCGACTCGACTTTGCGCAGCGCCGCGGCTACTTCGGGAACGCCGACATAGAACGTGACGTGACCGTCGTAACCCTCAGGCGCTGTCCCGATGCCGCCTGGGATTCCGGATCCCTCGTTCGGGTCGACCATCGTATAGTCTTCAATACCTGCGCCCTTCATCGGTGCCGCGATCTGCCAGTCAAAGGCGTCTCGATAAAACTTGCGCAGCGCATCTGCGTCTTTGCTTACGATCTCAAAGTGGACAACCGGATTTCCCACAAGTAACTTCTCCCCTGCTCGCAACAATGACGTTTGAATATTCCGGATTGTAGCGCCTGGAGTTGTGAAAAGCAAGTACTATACAGAACAGCAAGTTTAGTGTATAATACTGCTGTGCCAACTAGAGCCTATGGGCAGTACTGCGGTTTTTCCAGAGCGCTCGAGGTGGTCGGCGAGCGTTGGGCATTGCTCATTGTGCGGGATTTGTTTGTGGGACCGAAGCGTTTCAGCGACTTGTCGCGCGGTCTGCCCGGCATTCCGAGCAATATTTTAACCGCACGGCTTAAAGAACTGGAAGTTGCCGGCATCGTGCGGCGTCGCCTTCTGCCGCGACCGTCAGGCGCCGTCGTCTACGAGCTCACCGAGGCGGGGCGAGAACTTGAAGAACCGGTAATTAGCCTTGGGCGTTGGGGGGCACGGCGTCTTGGCGACCCGAGGCCGGGTGAAATCGTTACTGAGGATTCGATGGCCGCCGCGCTTCTTTCAACATTTCGACCGGAAACTGCGGGGCGTGCGAATATGAGCTATGAACTGCGCCTCGGCGAGATCGTCGTGCATGCAAAAGTGCGAAACGGCACCGTCACGGTCGGAAGGGGTGCGCTCCAGAAACCGGATTTGATCATCGAAGCCGGGCCTGCAATCCGGGCGCTGCTCGCTCGCGAGATCACCCCGGAGGAAGCGTTGCGCGAGAAATCCGTGCGCGTGACCGGCGACCCGAAATTGCTCAAGCGTTTCACGCAAATGTTTCAAATTTAGGTGTTTTCGAGTGGGTACTCGACACGGAGTTTCGGGAAGCGTGAAAAATCACGATCGTTGGTGCACAACGTTGCCCCATGCTCAAGGGCGGAGGCCGCGAGATCTGCATCAGGAACTAGCCCCGCGGTTGACTGCGAGGTGATCGCGACTTCCGTAAAAATACTCCAGTGCCGCTCGCTTGGGGCAAGCAAGACCACCGACGGTTGACAGAGCCAATCCTCCACCACTTCACACGCCCGTTTGATGTCCAAAGGTTCACGCATTATGCGCGGCGATGTCGCAATGCGTACAAACGCTAACACCGTCGAATAGCTCAAACCTGTCGGTTCTCTCGCGTTGAATTCTGAAGTTAGCCAGTCTTTTGCCGGTTCATGCAGTGAGGCGCTTTTGTCGTAAGCATACAATAGTAGATTAACGTCGACGAGCCTCACCGCCGCAAAGGCCCCTCAGCAAGATCGAGCAATTCTTCGGTGTTGTCGTATGACAGGCCCGAACGAAGCCCCAACCCGGTAGCACGAACCTTGAAGGCCGGGACAGAAGCTTTGCGGGCAGGGCGAACAAGTCCCAGCCGCAGCGTTTCATTAACTACCGTTCTGAACGATCGCCCAGTGCGGCGAGCTTCTGCCTCCAGTTTGGCGGCAACGTCGTCATCAAGCGTAAGCGTCGTTCTCATCATAATGATGCTACAAGGAAAACATCATGATGTCAATACGCGAGTTGCCAGGCTATCATCGGTGAGCGACGACCTGCGCACCCGGGGGAAAAGTAAGTGAAACGCGTATTGCGATGAAATGTCAGCTAACAGTGACCCAGCCCGGGTTGCGAATGCATATTTCACCACGTGGAAAGCACGGGATTTTGCCGCGCTGCGGGCGTTGATGGCGGAGGATGTTTCGTTCGTCGGTTCCTTGGGCCAAGCCAATGGCGCCGACGAGTGCGTTCGCGGTCTCCAAGGACTTTCAAACATTATGACAGACACGGTCATCCAAAAGATGCTCGCGGACGAATCCGACGTGATGACCTGGTACGAACTTCAAACCAAAATCGCGGCGCCTTGCCCTACCGTAAACTGGATGCACCTTGAACACGGCAAAATTAAGCGGATCCGCGTAACCTTCGATCCAAGGCCGCTGCTCTAGCGACAATCCGTCGCCGTGATGACTATTGAGCGCCAAGAACTGCTAAAGCACCTCGCGGGGCAAATCGTTCAAATGAAACAATCCCGTATCTTACGGGTTTCAATTGACGGCGTGGACGGCGCTGGAAAAACCACTCTCGCCGATGAGTTAGTGCCCTATATAGAAGAGTTCAGGCGGCCGGTTATACGCTCATCAATCGATGGCTTCCACTTGCCAAAGGAACACCGTTACCGTCGCGGCCGCGACTCACCGGAAGGCTTCTATTTTGATTCTTTCGACTATGAGGCCCTTAACACGGTTCTGTTAAAGCCGCTGAGCCCAAACGGAGATAGGCAGTACCGCTCCGCGACGTTCGATTGGCGCACGAATCTACCGGTTGATCTCGGGTATGCCGTGGCTCCGCAGAATGCCATCCTCTTATTCGATGGAATTTTCAGTCAGAGGCCTGAACTTTTCCCTAACTGGGACTTGCGTTTATTTCTCGATGTCAGCTTCGAGGAGACCTTGAAGCGCACACTCCAAAACGAGTGGGTAAGCACGCGTTCGTCGGAAGAAAAGCGACGCCGGTTTTGGGTACGTTATGCAGCCGGTCAAAAAATCTATATAGAATCGGTGCGCCCACGTGACCGAGCTCACATCGTAATCGATAATGGTGATGCAACGCGCCCCTGCATTATTCGGGGTCTTTAGCGCCTTCGATCCGGGCACGTTGGAGGGCCGCATTTCAGCGTAAGCTGTTGAACCTTCAGTGTTACCCAGGCGCGACCGTGTGGATACCATGGCTTGAAAGCTGGCTCTGATCTATTGTTAGTGACGACAATCCCTCGCAGCGCGTAACGCATGCCATCCGCATCATCAACGATAGTCGCGCTCTTCAGCGTCCGGCCCGAGTTCTTTAGGTGTGCAAATGTACGTAAATCAGACGATCTTACTAGTTCAAGAGTAAGGTGTTTTGCGCGAAAAGGATATGGTGTGTCACCTAAAATTCCATCCACCGGGACGGTTCCTGTAGTCGCAGAGGAGAACATTGCGAATTGTCCTGTTCTAATTTTGGGAAGATTCGATGTTGGGGTTCGCCTTGAGAAGGATGCCGTGGAATGCGAAGGCATCTGCTGACAAGCAACCAGGTGCAGCAAGAAAGGTAGCACAGCCAACGCTTGCCAAGCCGTCACAACCCGGTGTCGCGGAGGCGGATTATGTCGTCTACGGAGAGGTGCGCGTAACCGTGGTTGCGCAGGCGTTGGATGAAGGCTACCGATACTCCGTGATCGACCATCCGTACGATGTCGCTGACGCTGGGGCGGTAGCCAATGCGAGCCAGCCCGGCCATGTACTCTTCGCTTACCCCGTGATCGCGCAGTGTAATGATGTCGTCGACACTGACTGATTTCCACTTCGCGCGAACTGCGTCGAGGTATGTTGCAGACAGTCCGTGATCTCTTGCACGGATGATGTCACTCACCGAGAAGATGTGACCGTTTGTTAGCGCTCGCGCGAATTCGGCGCTCACCCCGTGGTCTCGCATGTCGACAAGCCCGTGCACCGTTTTTCGCTGAAACTGTACATCGGCCATCGCTTTGAGATAATCGTCTGAAATCCCGTGCTCGGAGATACTCGCAAGCTCCCCCACCGACGGCACCGCGAAGCCGGCTTGCAGAAGCTTGTCGAGCGTCGCAATGCGAAACCGGCTGAGCGCGAGAAAAAATTGATCGCGCTCGCTGGGCATCGATAGACCCCGGCTATGTAATGCCTGCGCAAATTGTGCATTTGGTATGAAATCAAATGTGCCCGCCATCCCATCGTGACCGGCGAGTGCCGTGCATTTTAACGACCCGGCGTCACTGACGACGGTGAAGTGATGGACGCCCGGCTGCGAAAGGTCCGCGGGCGAAAAACCTTCCAAGCTGCGGAGCGGCACATCGGTGTTCGACATCCATGACGTATGACTGCCGCCTTCGCTGGCTTGATAGCTAACGCTCAGCTCAACTTTAAGGGGCGTGCTGGAACGATGGACGCTGCATTGGCCACCGTAAGTACTGGCCGCGCGAGCGACGCCCGTGGTCAGGGCCACACTTATGACGAGGGCAGCAAGAAGTAGTTTATGCATGATGCAGTGCTTCGATGGGTCCATGCTTGTATGTTGGAGAGGGGCGGCTTGACATTGGGGTCGGAATGACATTGGGGGCGGCATGACATTGGGCGCGGCTTGACATTGGGGGCGGCTTGACCTTCAAGGTTAGTGGGGTGTGGGGCTTGGGGAGTAGCCGGCGTCGCGGAGGCGCATGATATCGTCGAGCGGCGCACGTATGTTTCGATATTTGTTGATTGCGTCGATGTAGTTTAGTGAAACACCGTGATCCACCAAGTCCACCAGGTCCGTGACGCTGGCAACGTAATGGCGCTGCCCAATCCCTGCGATGAGCGCTGCAGAAACGCCGTGCTGCGCCAGGCGCACCACATCGTCCACGTTCATGTTGCGCAAGCTGCGTGAAGCGACGGACATGAATTCGGGCTGAATGCCTTGCTGCGCAAGCGCGATGACCTCGCGCGGAGCAAGGGTACCTAAACCATATTGTCCGATGCCCTGCAGAAAGCTGCACGATACACCGTTGTCGGCAAGCGAGACCAGTTCTTGAATGCTCGGGCGCGGTGAAAGCAGCCGGCCTGCATCTTCCACTAAGCAAACGCTTGCGCCATGGTTCTTGAGCATAATCAAGTCATCCGTCGGAAGCGCTCGGTAGCCGCCGGCATCGAGGGCGTCCAATAGGTCGGTCTTTCCGGCACCGTCGCTCGCGCTGGCTGACGCGCTTTGGCTTGCTGCCGAAGCATTTGGCGGTTCGGGAAGATGCTGCAGTACCGCTAGCGATGGAACAAGTCGCACAACACGCGCGGTAATATGGGGCTTTTTCCTGGCATGTGCGACTTTTACAGGCGCTGCGACATGAACCGGTGCCTTCACTGGGGGTGTCGGCGGATGAGTCGGGGCAGGGGTCGGCTCGGCGGCAGCTAGCGATTCAGACGATGAAACAAAGTGCGGGTGCGGTGCTTTTTCCTTGACGTGTGAGACGGCATTTGCGATGCGGTTATTCGCGGCCGAAATGGCTTGCGCGACCGCAGGCACTTGGAAATGCACCAGAGCGATGGCCATTAGACCGACAGTGAAACTTGCAAGTCCAACCAGCG
>JAABUQ010004145.1_pt1 | contig 25219 bp, 21 predicted proteins | sample 5560001 | NCBI WGS metagenome assembly JAABUQ01 (sample SAMN10711888, study PRJNA513371) | rock metagenome | isolation source: Antarctica rocks | place: Antarctica: Victoria Land, Finger Mt nord | collected 2015-12-18
AAGGTCAACGGCTGGAAAACGCTTGCCGAGCCAGCTCTTCAACCGATTGACCTCGCCGCCTGACCAGCTACCCTCAACCCGCCGGAGAACGCCGCCGACCAATTCCAACCACTTCCGCGACAGCACCATCGGTCATGATTGAGGATTGTGTGCGCATTGTTTCATTTGAGCAAGCTCGACGTTCTGACACATCTTGATTGAAAGTTGATTGACATATGGTTGCGAAATAGTTGAACCCACGAACGAGCGCCCTTGAAATCGCAGTCAAGACTCTGCTACTCATCTAGTAGTAATTGGCAAGCCTCAGTTCGCGTGTCTCGCCAGCCGCCATTCGAAACTTTATCAGCGTACCGGCCGGGCCGAAGCGCCATCGCCAGAGCTCCCCACGCGTGTAGCCCGCGTCAATGGGATGGCCGTTCACCACGACGATCTGTTCGGCCATCGTCCATCCGCTTTTCTCGGCTGGGCTCCTTGCCGCCACGTGAACGACCGTAAGAGCAGCAGGCGAAACGGCGAGCCCGAGGCCGCTACGATCCTTCAGCATAGGGAGCCGACAACGAGGATCAGGCGGGCGAAGCCAGAGCTTCCCCGCTGTGACATCGAGAACGACATCGAACTGTGCGATTAAGGGCAGCCCCATGTTGCCAACTGCACTGGTAGAAAGCCATTCCCTAGCCGCCAGCGTTGGTATGGCAATGACGGATAGCCCGCCCAAATCGGCCCGACCGAGTGTGAGCGCATCTGCGATGCGGATACCTTCCACGCCTCCGACCGCCGCAGTGGAGCGCAGGTTCCTGTCAGCGAGACCATGCTCATCGACATAGGTCGAGGACAACGTCAGCCCCGTTGAGCTTCCCAAGTCGAAAATGAGAGGCACTAACGGTAAACCCGCCACAGAGGCCTGAACCAGCAATTCCCGGTTAGCGCCGTGCTTCAGCGGCAAGACGGTCCAACCTGGGCCGCCCGCGAAGCCTCCGCTTGGCCCTAGCGTGAAGCGACTGTTCGCGAGGTCAAGCGCGACGAAGCGATCCGTCAGCATGTCTAGGCCGAGCACAAAGTCGATCGGTCTTCCGAACGCCGACGAGACCGCGTCCAAGTCAGCGACGATAGCGAACGGGAGGCGGCGCGCCACGTTCTGGAGTGTGACATCGACATCACGAACGAGCTGGACTGGGGCCCGGCCACTCATGCCGCGGATAGTGCGCGGCTCGCCGCCTCTAAGGCCGAGCTTCGTCGCGAGCGAGGCGCTGATAATGGAAGTTGCGGCCCCGCTATCGAGCAAAGCCCGCACTGGCGTTGTCGTTACCTTTGCCGAAATCAACAAGGTATCGCCAGTCGCAACTTCCAGCGTATCCCACTCAGCGGTCCTCGCATCAAACCTCCAGAGGTCGGCTGGCCGAAAAGCTGCCGTCGGAAGGCGACTTTGAGAAACGAGGGCTACAAAAGCACCACAGGAAAGACTGCGCGCCAACATTGTGCGCCGGATCATGTCGGGTCCGACAAAAGAGTCTCGAAGCCTTCCAACCTCCGACTTCTCGCCTGCTGAGAAGGATAAAGCATATTAATTCAGCCTCTACATACAGAGGAAGAAGAGGCGAAATACCGCTCCACTTCCTGAATCCGAAACGATCTCAAGCCGACCGCCGTGGACCTGCATGATACGTTGGACAATCGAAAGCCCGAGGCCGGCGCTATCTGAGCGATGTTGGTCCGCTCGCCAGAAGCGTTGTGAGACGAGCCCGCGCATTGCGGTTGCAATGCCCGGGCCGGTGTCGGCGACGCTGACCGCGCCGTCGGTGTCGACCGTGACCGAGATGGCGGTACCTGCGGGCGTATGGCGGGTCGCATTCGACAGAAGGTTGCTGAGCGCGAGCCGAGCCAGCGTTGGCTCACCAGTGACTAACACCGGAACATCGGGGACGACAAGGTCGATGCTGTCTCCGGCCGCGTACACCTCTGGCGCGACTTCCTCAATCGCGTCGCGCACGACTTCCGTGACGTCGAAGTCGCGACGGCGGCCCGCCTCGAGTGTTTCGAGCCCGGCGAGGTCGCGCACCTGCGACACGACATGTGATACGCGGTCGAGCGAACGGTGTAACGCTCCTCGCGCTTTCGCGTCATGCACGCAATCAAGCTGAATCTTGAGCGCGGCGAGCGGCGTGCGCAACTCATGGGCGACGTTGCCGACGAACTCGCGTTGCGCAGAGAAGCTTTGTTGGAGCCGCGCGATCAGGTCGTTGGTCGCGTGGACCAACGGCGCAACTTCTGAGGGCAGGTCCCGCTCGTCCAGCCGCAGGTCCAGACTTTCGGGGCCCACTGTCGCCGCTCGGTCCGACACGCGTCGCACTGCCAGCACCAGCCGCCGGATCAGCACGCTGTTTACAAGCGGGAGCAAAAGCAGCACCGCGACGAGGACGCCGAGATAGCGCCACAGAAACGTTTCCACGACGTCATCGAGAATGGCGCCCGGCTCCGCTTGGTCCTGGCTTACCACTATCCATAGAGGTGCATGTCGGGAAGGGACCACAGGCAGGCTTACCCCCGTTAGCGGCGGCAGATCGAAGCGGGCGGGTGCGGGGCGACGCGGCACCCGCTCGATTGAAAGCCGCCGCGCCGAGCCGCTAGTCGCGACTACCCGGCCGCGTGCGTCTACCAACGCGTAGGCGCGCCCGTCGTAGGCGGTAGCGTAAACGGCCGAGAGCGAAGGGGGGAGATGTACCCGCACCGTCCCTCCTCGCCAAGCAAGTCCGCCCGCGATCTCACGCGCCTGCGCAGTTAGATCGCGGGTCTGATAGTCCTTCATCGTGAGGTGAAGCAGCGACACCGTTAGCAATGGCAGCACGAGGATCACCACGGCAATTGCCATTCCCTCGACGAGGAGGATGCGCGCGGTGAGCGAGCGAGGCCATAGCCTCATGGCGAAACCCTGAGCAGATAGCCGACGCCCCGGATTGTCTCGATGCGCGCGGTTGCGTGCGCCGTAGCGAGCTTGCGGCGGAGGCGGTGTGCATAGACCTCAACCGCATTGGAACCGACCGGCTCGGCGAGGCCGAACAGCTGGTCCTCGACGAGTTGTTTGCTCGCGACCTGGCCGGCCCGCCGCAGTAGCAATTCTATAAGCTGCCGTTCCCTAACGGTTAGTACCACATGGGTGTCGTCTATCATCAAATCACCTGACAGCGTGTCGAGCGCGACATTACCGGCTTCGAGACGCGCGCCGGCAAGATTGCCCTGACGGCGCCACACGGCGCGTAGGCGAGCGACCAGCTCGTCGACATCGTACGGTTTGGTAAGGTAATCGTCGGCCCCAGCGTCAAGCCCGGTAATCCGGTCGTCGATCTCGCCTCGCGCGGTGGTGACAAGAATCGGCACTGGATTGCCGTCGGCACGAAGCTGGCGAAGCAGACTGACGCCGTCGCCGTCGGGCAGGCCAAAGTCGAGCAGGATCGCCGAGTATTGTGCCGCGTCGAGCATCTGTGTGGCGTCGCCCAATCGATCCGCATGGTCACTCATGATATCTCGCCGGCGTAACGCTTCGCTCAGCGCGACAGCGACCGCATGGTCATCCTCCACAATCAAGAGCCTCAAGCGCCTGGATTCCTTCGCCGTCAGGTTGATGTAAGCGGTCTCTGCTACTGCATTGCACAACGCCGCTGGCAACGCCGGTTCGGCTTTGATGACTACCATAGATTGGGGCACGGGCCTTGTCCGAAGAACAAAGCCATGTTGCCCCGCTACCGCCCGCGCGCGCGCTCGATCGTCGCGCGCAGCTCCGGCTGGTGACATATTTCCTGCTTGCGCTCGCCGCATTGGTCGTGGTTGTCTCAATTGTACGCTCGCTGGAAGCTTCGGCACCGGCGCCTGCCGAGGCGGCCTCGCCTAAGGGCGCGTTTCACCCGACCCGCGCGCAGCTCGCCCAGCTTACGGTCCAGCCAGTCAGCTACGGCGCGACGGCTGATCTGGTTCGCGCCACTGGTTCGATTGCGGTCGACGCGGACCATAGTACTCCTATCCTTCTGCCCTTTTCGGGCCAGGTGCTCAACGTGTTTGTCGAAGCGGGCGCGCGGGTCCGTGATGGGCAGCCCCTGCTTCGCGTGGCCTCGCCCGAACTCGTAGACGCGCGCAACACGCTGCTCTCCGCGACCGCGCAACAGACAAGTGCCAGCGAATCGGTGCGGATAGCTTCGGCCAATGTCGAGCGCCAGCGGCTGATATTTCAGACTGCAGGCGGCGCGCAGAAGGACTATTTGCAATCGCAGGCCGACCTTGTCACCGCTCAATCTAGCCAGCGTACCGCACAGTCGGCGCTGCGCGCCGCCGAGGACCGATTAGCATTGTTCGGCAAGTCCGCCGCTGAGACGCGCGCATTTCAGTCAAACGGCAGCGCGGCGCAGGGAGAAAAGCCCTCCACTACCTATCGCTCGCCCGTGACGGGCGTCGTCGCGGACCGCAGTGTGTCGCCCGGACAATTCATCAGCGCGGGCGGCAGCGCTCCGTTGATGACGATCACCGACCTTTCCCATGTTTGGCTGGTCGCGCAGCTTCCGGAGGGTGAGGCGTATAGTGTGCATTTAGGCGATCAAGTCGTGGTGACCACCCCTGCATTACCTGGTCGCACCTTCAACGCTCGCGTGGACAACATCGCTGCGGCGCTCGACCCGGTGACCCGCCGTCTCGCGGTGCGTGCGACGGTGGCCAACCCGGGCGAGGCGCTCAAGCCGCAGATGTTCGCTTCCTTCACTATCCGTCGCACGATCAGCGCAGCGGCGGGGCCGCTCGTGCCCTCGTCGGCAGTGATCCATGAAGGCGAAAGCACCCGCGTTTGGGTGCTTGGGCGCGACGGGCTGTTGCGCGGGCGAGCGGTGGAGGTCGGCGGGGGCGAAGGCGGTTACACGCAGGTCTTGAAAGGGCTGAAACCCGGTGACCGCGTCGTCACCGCCGGTGCTCTATTTGTCAACGAGGCTGGCCTTAGCGAATGAACCGTTTGGTTGAGATCGCGCTCCGTCAGCGGATGCTAATGCTGATGCTGCTGATCGGCGTGATCGTGGCGGGAGTGATCGGCTTTGCGAATCTTAACATTGAGGCCTACCCCGATCCGGTTCCGCCGCTGGTCGAAGTAATTACCCAGAACAACGGCGCGTCCGCCGAGGAGATGGAACGCAACGTTACTATTCCGATTGAACAGGTGATCGCGGGTGTGCCGGATGTTACGGCAGTGCGCACTATTTCACTGTTTGGTCTGTCCGACGTGAAAATCCAGTTTTCCTACAACGTACAGTTCCGCGAGGCGGAGCAGCGGGTGCTCGGTCGCTTGTCGCAACTCGGCAACTTGCCCGGCGGCTCACAGCCGCAAATCTCGCCCACAAGCCCGATCGGCGAGATCTATCGTTACCGCATCACCGCGCCACCTGGCTATTCGGTGATGGACCTCAAAACGCTGCAGGATTGGGTGCTTCAACGCCGGTTCAAGCGCATTCCAGGTGTCGTCGACGTCACCGGCTGGGGCGGCAAGCTGCGCTCATATGAAATCCGACTCGATCGCGACAAGCTCCTCTCGCACGGTGTCACCATCCCGCAGGTGCTTGGCGCGATTGGCAAGAGTGACGGCAATGTCGGTGGACAGACCATCAATTTTGGTGACCAGGCCGCGATTGTGCGCGGGGTTGGGCTGATCCAATCGGTTACCGCGATCCGCAATGTGCTAGTCGGCAATGCAGGTAACGCCCCGACGCTTCTAAGCGACGTCGCAACCGTAGAGATCGGCAACTTGCCCCGGCTCGGCATCGCGGGTGAGGGCCCTGACGACGATATCGTCATGGGCATCGTGCTGATGCAGCGCGGCGCGCAGTCGCTGCCGACCATTACTCGGGTGAAGGCGGAGGTGGAGACGATCAACTCTACCGGCATTCTGCCACCTGGCGTGCGGCTAGAGCGAATCTATGACCGGTCAGACCTGATCGACGTCACCACTCACACGGTGCTCCACAACCTGCTAGAAGGCGTGCTGCTAATCTTCGTGCTGCAATGGCTGTTCTTGGGCGATCTGCGGAGCGCGCTGATCGTCGCGATCACGATCCCGTTCGCGCTGTCCGTGGCGGTGCTGGTGTTGATCCTACAGGGCGAGTCGGCGAATCTGCTGTCATTGGGAGCACTCGACTTCGGGCTAGTAGTCGATGCGAGCGTCATCATGGTCGAGGCGATTTTTCGCCGCATGGCGGACCGCTCGCACGCGATCACCGGAGGGCACATTCACGCGACCAACGCTAACCGTTTTTCGGCTATCCTTCATGCCTCGGGCGATGTGAGCCGCGGCATTTTCTTCGCCGCCGCTATTATCATCGCGTCGTTCCTCCCCCTGTTCACGCTGACGGGCGTCGAGGGGCATATTTTCGGGCCGATGGCCAAGACGTATGCCTATGCGATCGCGGGCGGGCTGATCGCGGCTTTCACGATCTCGCCGATGCTGGCCGCGCTCTTGCTCCCTGACAAGCTGGCGGAGGTCGACACCTGGGTCGTGCGGCACCTGCGCCGCGCGTACGAGCCCGCGGTATCGTTCGCAATCGCCAACCGCGCGGTGACGCTCGGGTTCACCCTCTTGGTATGCCTCGGCTCGTTCGTCGCGGTGCGCAGCCTCGGCGTCGAGTTCCTGCCGCATCTGGAGGAGGGCAACCTCTACATCCGCGCGTCGCTTCCGCCTTCGATCTCGCTGGAAGCTGGGCACCCGGTCGTAGACGGCATTCGCAAGATCATCGCGGGCTACCCCGAGGTCGAACGGGTCATCTCCACCCACGGTCGCCCCGACGACGGAACGGACGCGACAGGCTTTTTCAACGCCGAGTTCTACACGCCGTTGAAGCCCGCTGACCAATGGCCGACGGGCGTCACCAAGGACCAACTCACCACCGAGCTTCAGCACCGGCTGCAGGTGCGCTACCCGGGGGTCGACTTCGAGTTCTCGCAATATATCCAGGATAATGTCGAGGAGGCCTCGTCCGGCGTGAAGGGCGCGAACTCAGTCAAGATCTTCGGCCCCGACCTCACTACCCTGGAGACGCTCGCCGCCAGGGTGAAGGCGCAGATGGCGGGGGTGCGTGGCATCGCCGACCTCGGCGTTTCGGACTCGCTCGGCCAGCCGACGGTCCGGATCGACATCGACCGACAGGCGGCGGCGCGCTACGGCCTCACCCCCGACGACATCAACTCTACCGTCTCGGCCGCGATCGGTGGTCAGTCGACCGGCGACCTGTTCGAGCAGAAAACCGACCGGCATTTCCCGATCGTCGTCCGCCTCAACGCATCGCAGCGCGGCGACATCGAGGCGATCCGCCAACTGACGGTGGGTGCCCCTTCGCTGACCGGTACCGGGCTGATTCAGGTCCCCTTGTCCGAGGTTGCGAAGGTGACGCTGACCTCGGGCGCGTCGTTCATCTACCGCGAACATCAGGAACGCTACCTCCCGATCAAGTTCAGCGTGCGCGGGCGGGACCTCGGCGGCGCTGTGGGCGAGGTGCAGTCGAGGATCGTACGCGATGTCGTGCTTCCGCCCGGCTATCACTTGGAGTGGGCGGGCGAGCTCGGCAATCTAACCAGCGCGGTGTCGCGGCTGGAGGTCGTCGTGCCAATCAGCCTGGGACTGATCCTGGTGCTGCTGTTCGCCAACTTCGGCTCGATCCGTGATACATTCCTCGCGTTCAGCGTGATCCCGATGGCGCTGGTCGGCGGCGTGCTCGCGCTCGCGCTGACGGGCACCGCGTTTTCAATCTCCGCTGCGATCGGCTTCGTGGCGCTGTTCGGGATCGCGGTAATGGACGGCATTCTGGTCGTAAGCACGTTCAATCAGCAAATCGACGATGGACTTCACGTTGAGGACGCGATCACGGTTACTGTCCGTCACGCGCTGCGTCCGGTGGTAATGACCTGCCTCGCCGCCGCGATCGGACTTCTACCTGCGGCGTTGTCGACCGGGATCGGCAGCCAAGTGCAGAAGCCGCTTGCGCTGGTGGTGGTCGGCGGGATGACGCTCTCGCCGATGCTGATCCTGCTGGTCCTGCCAGTTCTGATCCTGCGCTTCACGCATCATCATGGTGCTCACCGACATGCCATAAAAAAGCATCACGTCGACGGCACCCCAATGGAGCCTGCATGAAACGGTTGCATCCTTCTGCCTCCGCTATTTTTGCGGTCATGGCTGCCGGCTGCACGGTAGGTCCGCGTGCCGATGTAACTGTCCCGCTACCGCCCGCCCGCAGGGGCGAGGTGATCGCGCCGTTGTCGGCCCCAGCGCAGCAACTGGACCCGGCCGCGACAGTCGATCCTTATTGGTGGCGATTATTTGGCAGCGTGCGGCTTGATGCATTGGTTGATCAGGCGCTTGCGCGAAGCAATGACATCGCGGCGGCTGACGCGACGCTGCGCCAGGCGCGCGAGCAGTCGGCGACGACGGCCAGCACGCAGCGGCCGCAGATCGACGCTAATTACCAGCCGGAGCGCGCCCGTACGTCGCAAGCGCTACAATCCCCGCTCGCCGACCCAACAAACTTCGTCTACACCCTCCACACAGCTCAGCTAACGGTTGCCTATCCGCTCGACCTGTTTGGCGGGGGTCGCAATCGCGTGCGGTCGACGCGGGCGGCGGCAGAGGTCGCGGGTCATCGGTTGGTGGCGGCCCGCACTACCGTCATTGCCAATCTCGTGCAGGCGGTGATTCAGCAGGCCGCGCTGCAAGCCGAGATCACGGCGCAGCAGTCTGCTATTCGGAACAGCAGGCAGCTGGTGACATTGCTCCAGCGTCGCCGTCAGATCGGCGACGTGGGCGAGGCGGATGTCTCCGCGCAGGAAGCGTCGCTTGCCTCGCAAGAGGCCGCGCTTCCTCCACTTCAGCGCCAGTTGGAACACCAGCGCGCTCTGATTTTGACATTGACGGGCGCACCAGCTGGACTGCCTGTCCCGCCATTGCCAACCCTAGCAGAGCTAACAATACCCGTGCGACTGCCGCTCAGCATGCCCGGCATGGTCGTCGCCAATCGCCCTGATGTCCGCGCCGCTGAGGCGCAGGTGCGGGGCGCGGCCGCTGATGTCGGCACCGCCATTGCCGCGCGGCTACCGCAGATTCAGCTTACTGGTGCGGGAGGGGGCGAGTCGACCCGGCTCGCCGACTTGTTCACCCCCGCCAACCTTTTCTACACATTGATTGGCGGGGTAACGCAGCCCCTGTTTCATGGGGGCCAGCTCCGCCATCAGCAGCGCGCAGCACAGGCGGCGCTCGCCATCGCGGAAGTCCAGTACCGCGCGGCGGCTCTGCAGGCATTTCTTGACGTCGACGACGCGTTATCGGGTCTTCGGACTGATGCCGAAGCATTAGACGCCGCCACTCGCGCGAACACCGCGGCGCAGAAGACATTGCTGTTTACGCACCGTCAGGTCGAGTTGGGCGCGGTTGGCACGCTCCAGCTGCTCAATGCCTCGGTTGCTGCGTCGCAAGCGTCGACCCAGCTTATCCAGGCCCGAGTAGCCCGGCTGACTGACAGTGTGGCGCTTTTCCAAGCCAGCGGAACGGACCATACAGTTCCATAGGAGCGAAAAGTGGGCGGAGTTATTGGAGCGATGTCCCCCAAGTTTATAATCAAAGCTGGCATGCTGTTCTTGTCGGCACGGCTGGACACGCACTCTGTACAGGCAGTTCTTAATCCCGCAGAACCGGTGACCACCATCTCTGTTGAACTTGCGAGGCGCATTGGCCTAATGTCGAGCAAATCGAATGAAACACAATTTGTTCATAAGGAGCTGCTTGGAATTGATCGCTCCGAGTTACGTCTAAACTCAGTGCGGATTGCTTCTCAGCCTAAAAACGCGCAAATTACGATAGGGCTAGATCTACTTGCGCAAGTATCTCTCTTCTTGGACTTCGAACACAATCGACTGAAGCTTGTTAGACAAAGTAACCAGGGATTACTTCAGAAAAACCCGATTAGTCAAGTGACTCGTAACATGGTAGTCACAGCGACCACTGTCTCGGATCGGGGTTGCTTGAGTATGAGTGGTAAGAACTCCAAAGGTCAACCCATATCAATCGGGCTTTCTGATATGTCGGCGACGAGTCGTCTAACCAACGATTATATTAGAGTCTATATAAATTCGACAACTTTTCTTGTAAAAGAAGTCGATAGATCTAGTACAAGGTGCGATAGTGACTTCACTCTAATTTGGTCGGGGTTTGCAAGTCGACGAGTTCTCCTCGATTTACCACACCAGCGTCTCTGGTTCAGCTAATGCGATCAGGATATCCTGAGGACCAGTAGATCTATATACTCCTTGTATCTCAGTATAACAGAATACGGCATTATACCCGACAGTGAGTTTAAGAGAGAGGCTGTGAACCTCTTTTAGCGGAGGTCGAAAGCTAGGTTCTGGAGTACATTGAACACACTTTAACAGGTTGCCACTTGATCAAACCCCGAAGGAAGACGAACACCTCATTGTGCCGCTAGATGCGGATTTCTGTCCCGACCTCGACGACCTGCTTGGAAGGGATACAGAACGAGCTGCCGGTCGGGGCGGTGTTACGCTGCATGGATACGAACACCTTCTCGCGCCAGGGCGCCATGCCCGGAACGCGCGGGTCGGCGATGACCGTCTCACGTCCGACATAGTAGCTCAGCTTGCCGAGCTGCTCCGAGTTCAAGCCCAAGTCGGCGCATTCCAGTCCGCGGGGCACGTCGAGATCCTCCATGAACCCGTAACGGATCATCACTCGCTCCAGATCATTGCTGATCCTGCATACCGTGACGCGCTCGGCGTCGGCGACGAACGGCGACTCCGATGTCTCGAGGGAGACCAGCAGAACGGGCCTTTGCAGCGCGCAGTTGTGGAGCAGATGGTGCGACAAAGAGAGCGGAATACCCGTTCTCGCGGTGCTGAGGAAGGCGGCGACTCCCGGGGTGCGTGCGATATCGCCACCTGCGATCCGCTTGGCGAACGACGCCTCTTCCTCACGCTCGTCGGCGCGGGCCGCTTCAACCAGGGCCACTCCGCTTCGCCAGGTCAGCATCAGGAACGCGATCAGGCCCGCGATGATCAGCGGGAACCAGCCTCCTTGGAACAGCTTGGTCGCGTTTGCCGCGAAGAAGATCAGATCGACTATGAAAAAACCGCCGTTGACCAGCAGCACGAGGGCGGGCCGGTAACCCCATTTGAGCGCGATCAACGCGGCCAGGAACGTAGAGATTGCCATCAGGCCCGAGACCGCGATGCCGTAAGCCCCGGCAAGCGCGTCCGACGAGCGGAACAGGAGCACAGCGGCCAGCGTCGCGGCCATCAGCAGCCAGTTGGCTAGCGAAAGGTAGACCTGCCCTTCCTGGTCCGCCGAGGTATGGCGGATGCTAAGCCGGGGCAGGAACCCAAGCTGAATCGCTTGCTGCGTTAGTGAAAACACGCCGGAGATAATTGCCTGGCTGGCAATCACGGTGGCCGCGGTCGCGAACGCAACCAGCAGGTAGTGCGCCCAGTCTGGTGCCAGGCCGAAAAAGGGGTTGGCGAGCGCGGCAGGGTTGCGGACGATCAGCGCCGCCTGCCCGAGATAGTTCAGCACCAGAGCCGGCAGCGCGATCACGAACCACGCGGCACGGATCGGAAATCGCCCAAAATGCCCCATGTCGGCATACATCGCCTCGCCGCCCGTGACCGCGAGGAAGACCGCGCCCAGCACCGCGAAGCTGACCGCGAGCGGCGCGTGGACGACGAAATTGATAGCTGGCCAAGGCGTGAGCGCTTCAAGCACCTGGGGGGTATGCGTGATCTGGGCCACGCCGAGCAGCGCTAGGGCGGCGAACCACCCCAGCATCACCGGTCCGAACAGCCGGCCGATCAAGCCGGTGCCTCTGGATTGCACAAGGAATAGCGCGATCAAGATCACGATTGTGATCGGAAGCACCGCCGGCGCGAGCGCTGGCGCGTCGACCTTGAGCCCTTCCACCGCGCTCAGCACCGAGATAGCGGGCGTGATTGCACCATCGCCATAAAGCAGCGCCGCGCCGATCAGGCCCAGAATCAGCAGTCCGTGACGCCAGCTTCTTGCCGGCGCGGCGCGCGCGTTGAGCAGCGCCAGCATCGCGACCACGCCGCCCTCGCCGTGATTGTCGGCGCGCAGAATTAGCACGGCATATTTGAGCGAGACTACCACGACGAGCGACCAGATGATCAGGGAAGTGACCCCGACCACAGTCACGCCGGGTGCCCCGCCTGCGGCCTGCACCGCCGTCTTGAGCGCATAAAGCGGGCTCGTGCCGATATCGCCGTAAACGATGCCGAGCGCGCCCAGCCCAGATAGGGCCGCGGTGCGGCTGAACCGCTTCGGCCGGGCACGGGGGTCGGCAAGAGCTTGATCCATCGTTGGTCCCTGTCTTAACCGCTTGGGCCATACGGAAGTTCGTGACCGTGGACCAACGCTATGATGAGCAGTATGGAGGGGGTGACGACCCCCTACGCGTGACGCGCGCATTTGCGTGGGCTCGGCCACGTCCAATCCGGTGCCGCTCCATCATTGTGGTGACCATATGATCGAAGAAGAGACATGGGCCGAAGCCCTGATCATGCATCGCACCCATGGTGAGCAGGCCGGTTCCCATCTCGTTGAGCGGATCGCCGCGCTGGCGCGCGTAGGGGATGTGGCGGGCGTGATGCGCTTGCGGAAGATCGCCGACCACCTTGATGAGCTCGCGTCTTCTCGACCTTGACACTGACCCTCTTGGCGATTGTCGAACAGCACGCGCATACGGCCACACCCGCGACTGGAAGCTCAGTTGCAGCGGTTCGACGACCTTTCTCAGCCTACCCTAGGACGCTTGAGGCGCGCCGACCTTTGGCGGCTCGCCGCGGGAGCGGTGTCCGAAGGGCACAGAGATGATGGCTTTCAGGAGCATGTGATCCTGGTTCCCGCCATAGCCATAGCCCGCGCCGAGGTTCAGCGCGAAGTCATGCCCGAGGTCGACATCGGCAACGGCGAACGTCGCTTGATCGCTCAATGACAGATTGCCCAAACGCTTGGCATCGCCAACGCCGTTATAGGTCTCGATCCCGAACTGAAGCCCCTTGACCACCTCGCGTGATACGCGGTTGTCGATGTCGAAGCTCATCGGGTCGGGGTGAGGACCCGTGTAGGAGAAGTCGAAGTTGACGTTGGTTGCAACTATCCACTTGCCCGCATGGACGCCACCGATCAACTTCAGCTCGGCATTGCCACCGTTCACGGCGAGCGCGCGGTCCTCATACCCGAACTCCAGGTTAGCGCCCCAGAACAGCTTGTCCCCCGGCGCGGACCCGATATATTTGACCCGACCCTTGATGCCGTGGACGGCCAGTCCTTCGTCGCTATCGTAGGTCGCGAGCGGCAGGTACAGCCCGACCTCGATATGATCTCTCACCCCATAGCTGAATTCGGGCGTCAACCGCAGCCGGTGCAGGCTGGACTGCTGCCCGGGGTAATCCACCTCGCCGTCACCGATCGGCACGTAGTTGACATGGAGGTCGACCCCCGAACCGCCCGGGCGGTTGAGATCGTCGATGTAGACCTGGATCTCCTCGGGCGCGGCATGCGCCGCTGCCGGGAGGAGCATTGACGCGGCGATGGCGATTAATTTTCGGACCACAGCCACCCCTACACAAGCGGGCAGGTATGTGGGCACGCGAGAAAAGGCAATCGTCGGGGCCCATTTCCGCGCGAGTCACGCCCGAGATCCGTGGAGGCTGATAAAAAGGCGTATGCCGCAGGAGTGGGCAACGCCCGACAAAGAGTGACGTGACAACATTTGAGCGGCCTCGCCGCTTCGCGAACGGACATGGGTTCGCTTGTCAAGCGCTTGCCTAGCGTGATCTGGTCGGCCGTGAGCTTGGGCGGACGACCAAACCGCACGCCCGTGCCTTCGCGGCGACGCGCTCGGTGCTGGTGCGCTGGAGGGCCGTGAAACGCCAGGATCGCATGTTACAGTCGGGAACCAGTGACGCTATACCGCGTCATGCCGATCATGAGCCCACCCGCTGTCGATGCCGCAGCACATGTTGTCCAACTGGCCCTGACGCCAATCTTCCTGCTGACAAGCATCGCGTCGCTGCTTAACGTCTTAGAGCCCGACTCATAATTCGAGCTTGGCGATACGGCGGGTCATTCGTCTGATGGAAGAGATGACGATCCAGGCTTCAGACGAGGCGACTGATGCCTCCCAGTCCTTGGCGAGGCGGCGGCATCGGTTGAGCCACGCCAGGGTCCGTTCAACGATCCAGCGGCGGGGCAGGACGACGAACTTTCCGGTGTCGCAACGCTTGATGATGTCGATCGACAAGCGGCCGATGTGCGCGACCGCCGCTTCGAGTTTCTTGCCGGCATATCCACCGTCGGCGAACAGCTTCACGAGCGCGGGGTACGTCTCGCAAGCCCGCTCGATCAGGCCGGGTGCGCCATCGCGGTCCTGAACATCGGCACCATGTACCACGCCTTCCAGCACGTTGCCGAGCGTGTCGGTCACGATGTGGCGCTTGCGTCCCTTGACCTTCTTGCCAGCGTCGTAGCCGCGAGGGCCGCCCGCCTCGGTGGTCTTCACCGACTGACTATCGATGATGCCCGCGGTCGGTTCGGCCTCGCGGCCTTCCGCCACCCGCGCGCATGCCACCAGCACCTCGTTGATCGCATCTAGCAGGCCGCTGTCGCGCATCCGGTAGAAATGGTACTGCACCGTCGTGAACGGCGCGAAGTCCCTGGGCAATTGCGCCCACTGACACCCCGTCGCGGCGAGATACTGGATCGCGTTCCACAGATCCCTTGCCCGATGCCTGCGTGGACGGCCCCCACCTTCGTCGCCGGTGCCAGCAGCGGCGCGATAACCCCCCATTCCTCGTCGGTGCAGTCGCTTGCGTAGCGCAGCCCTCTCCTGTCATGCTCGAGACGAGCGATTTTGGTCCAGCCCATGTGATTTCCTGCGGTCGATCCAACCCCAGTGAATCACAAGCTGCTGAAATCGCTCAACCTAATTATCGGTTGGGCTCTTATCGACCCGGCTTGGCCGGATAGCGGATCAGGTCGACAAAATTGGCCGGTGCACCCAGGGAGCCCCCGCGGCGGCTGGCGCGACTGCGGCTACGTTCTCGAGCACTGGACATCGCCGTCCTGCTTGGCGCTATCGCGGGCACCTTAACGTGCGGTGCGGCGCTGACGCTCTTCTTTGGTGAAATCAGGACGGGTGAAGCAGGCAAAACGCTGTTCGCCTTATTTGGTGGCGCGCTAATTTGCGCGATTGCGGCGCTTGGTGCCTTCAGCTTCGAAATGGTCCTGGCTGGTCAGGGGGTTCGAGAGCGCACGGTAGATGACGACCGCTAGCGGTTTCACTATATGCAGTTCGCTCAGGCCGACTTCCGCTTCCGGTCGGTCACGGGGACGATAGCCCTTAACCCGGCGGTGCTGGACAGCTTGCTTGGTGCAACGTCGCGAGCCTAGTGTCATGCAAACAAGAAGGACGGGTGATTGTCTGACGCGTTACCGATCGGCGTTCTCATTGAAGATCTCCGTCCGACCCAGATAACGGTCGGGTTTCGCGAGGTCGAGTACAAGCGCCGGGAGTGGCGGGAGGCGGGGGAAAAGAAACGCGCCAGGCTGCTACGTCGCCACGTTCTGCCGGCGGTGATGGGGTCCAAGGGACAGCCCTTCATCGTCGACCACCACCATTTCGCGCGAGCGCTGTTGGAGGAAGATGCCGGGCTGGTCGCCATCTATGTTCTTGCCGATCTGTCCCACCTGCCCAAAGGCGAGTTCTGGACGTACCTCGATAACAGCGCATGGTGCCACGCCTATGACGAGCACGGGAAGCGGCGCGACCTAGACGACATTCCCAAGAAGCTGGACAAGCTGGCGAACGATCCGTTCCGCAGCCTCGCGGGCGAGCTCATTCGGCAGGGCGGGTGCGCCAAGAGCAGCAAGCCGTTTTCCGAGTTCCTTTGGGCGGATTTCCTGCGGCACCGGATCGGCCATCATCTCGTTGCGTCCGATCACGACGAGGCGGTCCAGAGAGCCCTCAAGCTGGCGAAGAGCGACGACGCGAAGAGTCTTCCCGGGTGGTGCGGCGACAACGAGCGAGGCCTTTGAACCGTTGAGACTGCCCCGAGAACGGCAATGGGCCACGACATAGCAACGCTCGATGGTGAGTCCGGTCGCCCCCGCCCCGTCTACGGGACGTTGATTGGGACAGCGCAGTTCAGCATCAACTATACCCCAAACTGGTCGGTGAATTTGCCGTTTTCAGCGAGCTTTCGCCTGGGCCTTCGCGAGGTGATCACCCCGTGCGCCGACTTCCGCGCGGGAGTGATCTGTTTTGATTTCAGTGAGCCGTCGTGGTGGTGGTCGTCTGCTGCTGCGCCGCGACGGTCGCCTTGTGCTTGTAGTAATAGTGGCCTGCGGCGCAGCCAGCCATCGCCCCCGCGATCGCGTGGTGGCGGGCGTAATGTCCCGCGACACCGCCCGCGACCATGCCACGAACACAGCCCTTGGCGAGCACCGGCGTGGGCGCTAGCGCGACGCAAGAAGCCAGCAGCACGGCAGATAAGGTCTTGGTCATCACGATCTCCTGTTGAGAGCCGTGGGTGTACTGCGGCGCTTACCAATGTCCAGATTATGATGATGCACGATCGCGCAGCGCCCGCCACAGGGTCAATCGATTGACGCCGAACAGAGCGGCCATGCTGGCGACGGTTTCGCGATCGGCTGCGATCTCCCCGGCCGCCTTGGCGAGCTGCGCGCCGGTGAGCGGTATCTCTCCGGTGGGGGTCGCTTTGCCCTGTAAGGGGTCATGGCTGACGTAGCGCTGGTGCAAGCGACGGTGTTTGAATCGGTATTAACGACGGTGCGAGCACCTGCGGGATGCCCTCATCGCGGCGCGCGCTGAGGCTGCCGAGGCGGTTTTCGACGCGGCCCGCGCCAGGGCGATCGCCTCCGATCTGGAGGCGCAACGCGCTCCTCGAGTTGCAGAACGCGCAGACGCGCCGAGCGCTGTACGGCCCGGGCTCCGAGCGCGGGCAGCTGCTGGTCGATCAGATAGAGCTTGGGCTTGAGGAGCTGGAGCGACGGAATTGTGAACAACGCAAGACGGGCCGTTCAGCAACCACAATCGCGGACGAGCGTATGACGTTTCAGGCTCGGTTGCCGGGCTCGAGAGGGACATACCATGAAAGTCGCGCACATCCTTACCACGGCGGCGCTTGCGGTCGCCACGGTCGGTATCGGCATGACCGCGAACGCGCAGGATTATCCCAACCGGGACCGCCAGGGCCAGGCGCAGCAGGATCAGAGGCAGCAGGGCCAGGATCAGCGCGGCGGCCAGCAGTCCTACCCGAGCGACCAGCGTCGCGACGATGGGAACGGTGACAATCGGGGGTATGGCGACCGTCGCGACCAGTCCGGCGATCACCGTGATCAGAACGGCGGTTATGGCGATCACGGGCAAGGCGACCACCGCGATCAGGGCGGATATGGCGGCGACCGAGGCCGTGGTGATCAGCGGGACTACCATGATCAGCAGAACTACCGCGATCATCGCGGAGACCAGGGCCGCTATGGCGATCATCATCGCCGGTGCGTCACGCACTACTATCACCATCGTCGCGTGACGCGCTGCTATCAGGGGTAACGATAGAAACGGGCCGCTTGTGAAGCGGCCCGTCCCTTACGCCATGTCAATTACTTGGCGGCGGCCGCCTTCTTCGCATGGTGGTGCCCTACCATGCACCCAGCAGCCGCACCCATCTTGCCGTGGTGCCCGGCCATATGGCCCGCGACACCGCCGACGGCCGCGCCCTTGAGGCAGCCCTTTCCGTAAGCCGGGCTGAGCGCGACGAGGGACAGGCTGGCGGCAACGATTACGGTACGGATCATGCAAGTTCTCCTTTTCGAGAGAACGAGTTAGCAGCAATCTCGCTCGTAAAACATTGCGAGGCTACCCGCCCCGCCCAAACCGCAAGCAGCGTAACCAAAGCACAACCCGTCCGCTAATCTACGTCGCGGAAACGCCCTCCACGCCCGGATTATTGGACGCCCGCTCGCTTGCCGGGAACCGCCGGTAGAGCGTCGCGAGCGATACCCCGACCAGCTCCGCGACATCGCGTGGCCGTTCGGCGGTCGATTGCCGGATAATCGATTGCCCTGATGTTCTCCGTGAGTTCCAGGTCGCTCAGCATATAGGGTGCTAGCCGCACGTCCGGCTGGTCCTTCTTTTGTCCTTGATCATCGTGCGCTCCCGACGCCGCGCTCGCGCGCCCAGACAATCGCGGCACTACGCCGATTGACGCCGACCTTGGCGTAAATCCGGGCGAGATGGTTGCGAACGGTAGTCGGTGACATGCCAAGCGCCTTGGCAATTGCGGGATCGTCGAGCCCGTCGGTGACCAGCTCCAGCACCTCGCGCTCGCGCTTAGTCAGTTCTTCCACCAATGGTGCCGGCTCGTTGCCGCGTACATCGCGCAGGTTGGCGAGCTTCTCCATGACCGAACGACTGAACCAGCTCGTGTCCTTCATCACCGCCTCGATCGCGGCGATCAGCTCCAACTCGGTGTGCCGACGCTTGGATATGTCCTGGTAGAACCACATGATGCAGCGCTGGTTCTTGAGCGAGACGCTCTCGGCCGATACTAGGCAGTCGATGGCGACGCCATCGGCGCGAGTGACGCGGATGTCGCAGCCGCGAATGCCGCCACGCTCGCCTACTTCGGAAGCGACCTCGCGAAGCTTTTCGGCATCGTTCCATAACCCGAGTTCGTCGGCCGACCGACCGAGGGTGCGGCTGAGCGGATACCCGGTGAGATTGGCAAATGTCTCGTTCGCCTCGATTATGCGGGCGCCGTCGGGTGAGGTGACGGCGATAGCCATCGGCGCACAGCGGAACAGCGTGATGAAGCGGTCCTCGCTCGACCGCAGCGCCGTCTCCGCTTTTCGGCGCGGCTCCAGGTCGGCAAAGGTGAAAAGCATGCAGGGCTCGTCGCTTAGCTCGATCGGTTGCCCGGCGATGATGACGAGCTTGCTCCCACCGCTCGGCAAGAGCAGCTCCGCCTCCATCTGCGGCACGGTCTCACCCGCCTTCAGCCGTTCGAGCGCATGGTCGCGGCGCTGCGCACCGGCGAGGATATCAAGCTCGTAGAGGCTGCGGCCGATGACCGCATCGCGGTCGTAGCCGGTCATGTCGTGAAAGCCCTGGTTGACCCGGACGTAGCGCTGGTCGGATAGGCGAACGATCAGCGCAGGTGCCGGGTTGGCGTTGAACATGCGCTCGAACCGCTCTTCCGCCTCGTACTGGGCGGTGACGTCCTCGATCAGCAGCGCGAGTGCGTCGGGCTCGTCGCTGTCGCCGGTCATGACGACGCCGCTGACCTTGTGGAACCAGCGCGGCTCGTCGGTGTCGGCCAACGCCACCTCGACCACGACGTCGTGGAACGTGTCTCCGGCGACCAACCGCGTCAGCGGGTATTCGCGTGCGTTCAGTCGGTGATTGTTGCGGTAACGGAGCACGAACCGGCTACGGTAATCATCAACCGAGCTGCCCAAACCGTCGTTGCCAGCAATGCCGTGCATGCGATGCGACGCAGCGTTTGACCATAGAATCGTGCCGGCGGGATCGACAAGAACTGCCCCGATCGCCAGCCCCTGAAGAAGCTGCTCCATGTGGCTCAGCGTCGCGCCGGAGATAGCGTGGTGAAGCGCCTGCGAGGCCAAGCCTGTTTCCCTTCGTACCGTACCGCTGGGTGGCAGGGAACGCCAAGCGCTCCCTGCCGGTCAAGTTACTTGGACGTCGATTTGCCGTGGGCCTTGGTCGAGGTCTCGTGGGCCTTGGCCGAGTGACCATGCGCTTCGGTAGCGTGCTTGGTCGCGGTAGCGGTATCGCCCTTCTCGTGATGCTCGGCCGCCGAGCGGTGCGACTTCGCCGCCTTCTCGTGATGTTCCGCGGCTTCGGTATGGGCTGCCTTCGGCATTTATTCTCTCCTACACAGGGGATCATTCCCCGGCGCTAGATAACACGGGAAGCACAAGCCAGGTCCAGCCTACTCCGAAACCTACTAAGCCGGATCATTCAGCACGACTGATTAGAAAGAACCCGTTCTCAACCAGGGCCAGCTTGTCTCATGCCGTCGCCAGGACCTAAATCAATATGGCCTGGTCAATGGGACCGGCCCGACGAAGGAGACGATTATGGGTGAGTTTACCGACAAGCTGGATGCAGCGGGCAATAAGGTTGCCGGCGGCGTGAAGAAGGTTGTGGGCGAGATGAGCCATGACGAGAAGCTGGAAGCCGAGGGCAATGCCCAGAAGCTCAAGGGTTCGGCGCAGAACGTTAAGGGCAGCGTCAAGGGCGCACTCGGCGACGATCTCTGAGAACTTGATGTGGCCGGGCTTGGGCGATAGCTCGAGTCCGGTCCCTCCCGCTATCGCGGGCTGGTTGGTGGTGCCATCGGTGCGGCTCAGCACGACCGCATCGATTTCGCGATAGACACCGCTCGTTTTCACGACCCGCGCATCGGGCATGACCATGCGTGTCTCGAACCGGCCAAAAGCAGTCGTCCAAGCACATGGCTCTGGAAGCGCCAGAGTCGCTGAGCTAGCGCAAGGCCATGCCTAGTCTCGACGATAGCATCACACGGTCGATCAACGCGTTGGCTGGGCATCCTGCCATTGACGCGTTGATGGTTCACGCATCCACTTGGGGTATCCCAATCCTGATACTTGCCGTTGTGGCGCAATGGTGGGCGGGGTCCGACCGGACACAGAGGCGTCATGTGCTCCTGGCAGCCGGGTTGTCGTTTAGCCTAGCGCTGGCCATCAACCAGCTCGTTCTGCTGTTCGTGCATCGCGTCCGGCCTTACGATGCCGGCGTCACACGGCTTTTGATAGAGCGGAGCACCGATCCATCATTTCCATCGGATCACACGACAGCAGCCGTTGCGATTGCAGCAGCCTTCTTTTTGGACCGTTCCCCCAAGCGAGGGCTGGCCTTTGCGATAGCGGCGGCGATCATCTCTTTCTCGCGCGTCTACCTTGGCACGCATTATGTTAGTGACGTGCTGGGCGGCGCACTTACAGGAACGGCTGCGGCTGTCATTGCTGCGGCCCTCTTCCGGCGAGGCACGAACCTCGACCGCGCATTGACCGGGATACTATAAGCGGGCGCAATTACCTGTTTGCGCGAGTCCCCTTGTGTGACCGCTTCCACCAGATCAAGCTACCCGCCGACGTTGCGAAAGGGGTCCCTTTCGCAACGTGCAATGAATGGCCGATCCAGTGGATTTGATCAACCAGCACTAGATCGCCGTGGTTGACCACAGTTAGGGCTGCGCTCTATCCGAGCCTTGCGACAGGTTCCCCGGAGACGGGGATGAAAATGGGAACGGGAGAACCCCGGCTGCCCCTGCAACTGTAAGCGGCGAGCTATCGTGTCACATGCCATTGGGATCTTGATCCTGAGAAGGCGGCGCGGAACGGCATTGACCCGCGAGCCAGGAGACCTGCCTGTCGCGGTCGTCCTTCGTCCGGCCAGGGTGCGCCGAACGGACGGGTTCAACCCGAGCGACGACATCGAGGCTGCGCTTGCGCAGGCGATGCCGTGCGTCTGGTCGACCGGACGACGACTGAGCTAGCGGAGGCGCGGCGACATGTCATTTCGGGGACCGTACCATGCTTAAATTTTCTCTTCTGCCGCTTTGCCTTCTCTCCACTGCCGCTCTCGCCCAGAAAGTGCCTGCGCCGGATTCAGCATCAGAACCCGACGCCGGCACGATCATCGTCACCGCGACGCGCGTGCCAACGCCAATCGATCAGGTGGTGTCCTCTGTCACCGTGCTCGACAAGACGGCAATCGATCAGTCGCAGGATATTGACGTAATTGGATTGCTGGCTCGCACGCCGGGCGTCAGCTTCTCGCGCAACGGTGGCTATGGAACCGACGCTACGCTCCGCATACGGGGTGCCGAGGGCGATCAGACCGTGCTGGTGCTGGACGGTGTCAAGATGACCGACCCAGCGTCACCGGACGGCAGCTATAATTTCGGCAATCTGCTGATCAACGATGCTAGTCGCATTGAGGTCCTGCGCGGCCCGCAGTCGACCTTGTGGGGCAGTCAGGCGATCGGCGGCGTCGTTAACATCGTCACGCCGCTCGCGACAAAGCCTCTGGAAGGCACCTTCGACGTTGAAGGTGGGTCGCGTGCGACAGTCGATTCCCGCGCTGCGATAGGCGGCAAGGACGGACCCGTGATTTGGCGGCTCGCGGGCGAGGCGTTCACCACCGCCGGCATTTCGGCCTTCGATGCCCGCCTGGGCGGGCGTGAGCCGGACGGTTATACCAACCGCGCCGCGCAGGGCCGCGCGCTGATCACGATCATACCGGGTCTCACTGCGGATCTGCGCGGATACTATTCTCGGTCGGGCACCGAGATCGACGGGTTCGACAATGTCACCTTCGCCCGCTCCGATACGCCCGAGTACGAGACCAACCGCCAATGGTTCGGCTATGGTGGGGTCAACGCCAATCTGTTCAACGGTAGGCTGCGCAACCGCGTTGGTTACAGCCTAAGCGATACACACCGGTTCAACTACGATCCGCGTGATCTGCCGTTTGAGGAACGCACGTTCATCGGCGTCGGCCGTAGCCGGCGGATCGACTATCAGGGCGTTCTTGCGATCGTAAAGGGGTGGAACGCGGTGTTCGGCGTCGAGGACGAGCGTTCGCGGTTCGCTTCTGCCTCTCCCGCATTCGGTCAAATGATCCCTGATGTAGGCCGTGCTACGGAACGCGATGAATATGTCCAGATCAACGGCCAAATCCGTTCAGGCCTATCGCTGACTGGCGGCTTTCGCCACGCCCACTACAGCACCTATGGCGGGCGTTACCTGTTCTCGGGCGGCGCGGCGTGGAAGCTCCCAACCGGCACAATCTTGCGCGCAAGCTACGGCGAGGGCTTCAAGGCACCGTCGCTCTATCAGCTGTTCTCGCAATACGGGAACCAAGCGCTCAAGCCGACCACTTCTAGGGGCTGGGAGGCCGGCATCACGCAGAAGCTGATGAGCGACAAAATCGAGATCGGTGCCACCTATTTCGAACGCCGCACCCGCAACCTGGTCGTGTTCAACAGCTGTTATAACATCCCCGCCGGCGTCGATCCCCTCTGCGACAGCCATCCTATTTCGCAGGGCTATTACCAAAACGTCGATCGCAGCAAGGCGCAGGGATTGGAGCTGGTCGGATCGGTGCATCCGGTGAAGGGACTCAGCGTGGACGGCAACTACAGCTGGACAAAGTCGGTCGACCGCACGCCCGGCATGACGTTCGGCGCCTGGCTGGCTCGGCGTCCTCGCAGCCAGGCAAATGGGTCAATCAGTTATGAGTGGCCGTTCGGGCTCGTCACCGGCGCGGCAGTACGACATGATGGTCACAGCTTCGACGATGCGGCGAATACGCGAAGGCTGGAGGGGTACACGCTGGTCGATCTGCGCGTCGAGATACCACTTGCCAGCCGGTTTACTGTTTTCGCGCGGGCCGAGAATATCGGCGACGCACATTACGAGACGAGCTATACCTATGGCAGCCTCGGTCGAAGCGTCTATGCCGGCCTAAGAGCGCGGATGTAAGCAAGCGGCACGAGAGCTCGGCGGGTTGGCTCGCGCTTCGATCCAGGCTTTGCGCTCCGTGCATCGAGACGCGGCCGCGCTTGGGTTGATGGTGGTGATCGGTCCCCCACCATCGCACCCGCCGGAACAACGCAATCGGTTTGGCACGAGAGCGGAGTCCCCTTCCCCAATCCGGAACATGATCGCACGCCGGGCGGTGCTTAAACTCTCCCAAGAGCAGGGTGAAGACGTGCCGCCATTCGCCTCGGGAATCCTCATCGGTGCAGTCGTTTGCATAGCGCAAATCGTTCTGTCATGCTTGCGACAAGCGATTTAGGGTGAGCTCATACGATCTCTGTAGGCTTTCCAACCTGTAGTGAATCACAAGCAACTAAATCGCCCACTGGATTCCGGTTGGGTTTCGCGCTCTTCGGAGATAGGTCAATGGTAGTTCGTTGGACAGCATCAAGCACAAGAGCTAGTTCTTGGCGAGTGACCGTTCGAATTGCAAGTATCGTCTCTGCCGTCTGGATTGTGATTTTCAACACGTCGCGCTTTCACCATCCGTTGAAACTAGCGATCGAGACAACTCTGATCGTTCTGCTCGCGAGTATAACGGCTATCTTACTCCTTCGCGCCTTGCGCGAGGCGGGACAGCATCATCGTTCTAGCCGCTCCTGAAAGGATCCTTTTCTACACAATCCGTAAAACGAATGAGCCGCTTTACGTTAGAATGTTTACCGCGCGGGCAGCCACCAAGCCGACGGTCAGCAGGGACACCATCGCCTCGATCGCCATGAGCAGCTTGCTTCGGCTGCTGAGCGGCATTGTGTCTGTCGGTGAGAACGCCGTTGCATTGGTGAACGATACGTAGAGATAATCGATGAACCCCGGGGTCCATGTCGAGTCCTTGTCGCCCGCTCCGGTCATCTGCGGAAACAGGAAATCGGGTCCGCTCTTGGGAACCAAGCCCCGCGTAGCAGGCCCGCCTCGGTCGATGTTCCAAAACCACAATGCGAATATGACGATGTTGGTGAACCAGATGTTCATCGCGTCGATGAGGAGCGATTGACCACCCTTCGCGCCGTGCAGGAGCCCACGCACGACCTCGATCAAGGCATAGAAGTTAATCATCATCACTATGGCCGTAAGCAAGATGGCCATGCCACGGATCGTCTTTCGATGTTTTGCGATTTCATGCCAATGATGTTCAGCGGTAGCGTGTTTCACCTTGCCCTGGTTCCAAGCGGTCGCGATCGATAGGGGGACCAGCATCGCCAGCTCGAAGACTGGAGCGAGCCAACGCGGCCCAATGGAGAGGTTCGCATTGACGACCAAGAGCTGGAGCGCCGCGATCAAGGCGATTGCTCCCCGAGCGAGCCAGAAATCGAAGGCGTGGCTTTCAAGCGTGATGTGATCAGACTTCATGCAGGCGCTCGCAATCGAGGGTGAACTGGTCGGCGCTGGGACGGGTGGCGTCGCGAAGGTGGTAGGAAATTGAAGGTGGCGTAATCTCCGGGTTGTCGACAGCCACAACCGGCGTTGGAGCGCCGGCGGAGATCACGCCATGGATATCAATAGCACGACATCGACATC
>JAABUQ010004146.1_pt1 | contig 25218 bp, 18 predicted proteins | sample 5560001 | NCBI WGS metagenome assembly JAABUQ01 (sample SAMN10711888, study PRJNA513371) | rock metagenome | isolation source: Antarctica rocks | place: Antarctica: Victoria Land, Finger Mt nord | collected 2015-12-18
AGTGGAGGTGCAAGGGGGGGAGCCGGATGGAGGTGCTGGAGGGGGCAGCGGTGTTGCGGGAGGTGTTTGCGGGGACGGGTTGCCGGCTCCTGATGAACGATTCGGCGGAGCTGGCGGTGGCGGCGGGGTTTGCGGGGGTGCATGTGGGGCAGGGGGATGGGGGGGTGGAGGAGGCGCGGCGGATCGTGGGAGCGGACGGAATCGTGGGGGTGTCGACGCATACGGAGGCGGAGGTGCGGGCGGCTGACGCTTCGAGCGCGGACTACGTGGCGGTGGGGCCGGTGTTTCGGACGGGGACGAAGGTGGATGCGGCTGCCATTGTGGGGCTGGAGGGGGTTCGCCGGGCTCGGGCTTTGACGCCGAAGCCGCTGGTGGGGATCGGGGGGATTACGGCCGGGAATGCGGCAGAGGTAATAACGGCGGGGGCTGATGCTTTGGCGGTGGTTGGGGCGCTGTTTGCGCCGGGGATGAGTGTGAGGGAGAGGGTGCGGGAGATGCTGCGGGCTGCCGGCGAGTGAAGGGCAGCGTTGCTCGCGGCGAGGTACTTGTGGCGGAAAACGGGTGCTTCGGTTGGCTGGGCGGTGGTTGTGGGCTGTGGGCACTTTGGTGGTGTGGTGTCGCGAGAAGGTCGCGAGAATGTATGGTCCGCCGCGCGACTGCAAGGGGTAGTTTGGGCGAGAAGACAAGTCTGCGCAAATGTATTCGGCCTCTGTGTGGAGAACGTCACTCCTGGCCATGATGAGTTGCGCGTGTCTGTCCTTATAAGCGCGACGGCCGTTGAAGACCATTCTCGGAACCAGGCTGAAGACACGCCGTTGTGACTGTTCTTTCGTCCTTGCTACCTGTGCAGACCTCGTGGGAGAGCTTGTCGTCGTCGTGGTGCGGGAAAGTGGGAGCGCTTCAGCGCTTCCAAGCCGCAGGCGTCTTTTCCGCGCTGGTCAGGCGGCCATCGCCGTTGGCCTGTACTCGTTGCCGCTGGACAGCACTGCCCAGGCGGTGCGAGCGAGCTTGTTGGCCATGGCGACCACGACGATGTTCCTGTGAGCTCTGGCGTCGAGCCGGTCCAGCCAGGCTCCGATCGGCACTCGGTCTCGCTTGATCCGCCCCACGGCGGCTCGCGCGCCGTGGATCAGGATCTTGCGAAGGTACACGTTGCCGCGCTTGCTGATGCCGAGTAGCCTGGCCTTGCCGCCGGTCGAGTACTGGCGTGGAACCACGCCAAGCCATGCCGCAAACTCCCGGCCCTTGCCGAAGGCAGCCCCGTTCCCGATAGCCGCGACGATGGCCGTGGCAACCACCGGCCCGATGCCGGGGATCTTGCGAAGGCGGCTGCAACCGGCATCACTTGCGGAGATCTGTTCCAGCTTGTCGGTCAGTTCCTCGATCTGCTGCTCGATCTGCTTCCACTCACCCCAAAGCGTATCGATGAGGTTGCGCATCATCGGCGTCAGGTCGGCCTCGGCGTTCTCGAGCACGTCCGTCATGGCGGCCTTCAGCTTCGCCGGCGTCTGGGCGAATACCAGTCCTCGTTCCAGCAGAAACGCCCGGATCTGGTTGATCGCAGCAGTACGCCGCGATATCAGCCGATCACGCACGCGATGAATCGCCTGCAGGTCCAGCTGGTCATCGGTCTTGATCGGAACGAAACGCATGTTCTTGCGATCGACCGCCTCGGCAATGGCTTCGGCATCAACGAAGTCGTTCTTGTTGGACTTCACAAAAGGCTTTACGAGCTGCGCTGCAATCAGCCGAACATCGTGGCCCTGCTTACGCAACGCTCGGCCGAGGAAATGCGCACCGGAGCAGGCTTCCAAGCCAATCAGCGAGGTCTGCAGGTTAGCCGTGTACGTCAACAACTGCTTCTGCGTAAACTTCTTCTTGACCAGCACCCTGCCAGCCGCTCCGAACGCCACTAGGTGAAAAGTCGTCTTGCCCAGGTCGATACCAATCGAATGTATCTGCATAGCGATGATCCTCCTCAGAAGCTGCCATCCACAATCCTCTGACTCAGCAGAGGAAGCAAGCGGCGGACCATCTCATTAGCGCGTTTGTGAGGTACCAATCCACGTACTTGATCTGAGAAGATGCAGTCGTGAAGCAAGACAAGCTTGTGTCCATATGTACAAGTTGCTTGGGAGACATTTTGAAGCGATTCAAGGTAGGTCTACTCGTCTGGTTGTTTACTGCGCTGTGTTCCACAGGTTCGTCAATGGCACAAGAAGCTGTGAATACAACGAAACTTGTCGGGAATTGGGCATACAGTCTCGGACCCAAGGTATTGTTTGGCCTTCACCTTGAGCGTGACCCGGCAAAACCTGACCGCTTGCGTGGTTACGTAGTCACTCCTGAGAACTTCAGCGTCAACTCATTGAATGGGACCCAGCCCCAGTTCTCACAGATCTCAGCCAAAAGTCAGCAACAACCGGTTGCTTCGCTCGATTGGAAAGACGGTGCTCTACAGCTTAGAGACCCGTCACCAGCCCACGGCGATGATGTGCCGACCTACCTTGTGAAGCCTGTAGACACGGCAGACGTTGATGTCACATTTTTTCCCAACTCACCGGACCTCAGGATGAAACGCATCGCGGGCGAACCGCAACTGGCTTCTGATTGGGACAGCACACGTGCCTACACGCAGGATGACTTCGCGCCAGACAACGATGAGATGGCCGCGATTGTCGCCAGGGATCAGGCGGAGCGAGCGGGGAATTCTCATGTAGGCGGGCAAGCTATGGAGAAAGCTGATAGTGAGCGCCGAGTACAAACGGCGGCTCTCTTGAAGCAGGGATTGCTGCATACTGGCCCTGATTTTGATCACGCCGCACTGATCTTCCAACACGGAACGAGTTCAGACGATTACCTTCTGGCTCACGTTCTTGCTGTCATTGCGGTGAGCAAGGGGCAGCATGGGGCGGTGTGGATCTCCGCGGCGACTCTGGACCGTTATCTGCAAAGTCTCCACCAACCGCAGATATTTGGAACACAGTACAAGGTGCTGAACAAGGATCCGAGCACCCAAGAACCCTATAATCGAAGCCTGATTTCAGACGCTTTAAGGGCGTATATGGGAGTTCCCAACCAAAAGAGCCAGGATGACCAGCGGCTTCATTTTGACGCGCAGCGTGGAGTCGCTACCAAGGTTCCCTAAGGTTGATCAGACTTGCTTGGTCAGGTCCCCACAAGTCGTCTTCTCGGAAGTGATCCATTACTGACGGGAACGGCGTTTCGCGGGACCTTCCATTACACTGGCGTTACTGACGTGAGACAAGGGAAGCGGAGCTGGTTCGGCGGCGGGTTGCGGCCGGAATCCGGGGATGCTGTCTTTCTGAAGCGATACGGGCGGAGAAGCAGGGGCACGGGAGGAAGCGAGCGGAATGGCGAATTTGTTTGCGACGAAGTCGATGAAGGCGTTGATGGAGCAGGCCGAGGAGCATGGGAGCGAGACGCTGGAGCGGTCGCTGGGGCCGGTGCAACTGACGGCGCTGGGGATTGGCGCGGTGATCGGCGCGGGCATCTTCGTGTTGAGCGGATTGGGGGCGCAGACGGCGGGGCCGAGCCTGATGCTTTCGTTTGTGCTGAGCGGCCTGGGATGCGCGTTCGCGGGTCTGTGCTATGCGGAGTTCGCGGCGATGATTCCGCTGGCCGGGTCGGCGTACACGTATGCGTACGCGACGCTGGGGGAGCTGATTGCGTGGATTATCGGATGGGACCTGACGCTTGAGTATGCGATGGGCGCGAGCACGGTGAGCTCGGGCTGGTCGAACCACTTCGTGGAGTTTCTGAACATCTTTGGGATCCACTTTCCGCTGTGGCTGGCGTACGACCACTGGACGGGCTTGAAGCAGGCGACCGACACGGTGGCGCGGCAGATGGTGCGCGCGGCCCATCCGGATCTGGTGTCGGGGACGAAGCCTTTCGGGGATGCGCTGGAGGCGGTGAAGGGGGCGGCGACGCCGGAGCTGACGGCGCAGGCGCACGCTCTGCTGCACGCTCCGACGATCGGCGGGGTGGAGCTGGGGTTCAACCTGCCGGCGTTTATCATCGCGCTGCTGGTGACTTGGGTGCTGGTGGTGGGGATCAAGGAGAGTGCGAAGTTCAACGCGACGATTGTGGCGGTGAAGGTGAGCGTGGTGCTGTTTGTGCTGGCGCTGGGGTCGCACTACGTGAACCGGGCGAACTGGGGGACGGACTGGGCGAGCTTTGCGCCGGCGGGGTTTGGCGGAATCGGGCTGGCGGCGGGGCTGATCTTCTTCAGCTATATCGGGTTTGACGCGGTGTCGACGACGGCGCAGGAGGCGAAGAACCCGCAGCGGGATCTGCCGATCGGGATTATTGTTTCGTTGACCATTTGCACGATCCTGTATATCGGCGTGGCGGCGGTGCTGACGGGCATGGTGCCGTGGCGCGAGGTGAACATCGAGGCGCCGATTGCGCGGGCGTTTCTGGACCACAACCTGGGATGGGCGGCGAACATTATCACGGTGGGCGCGCTGGCCGGGCTGACGAGCGTGATGCTGGTGATGCTACTGGGGCAGAGCCGGGTGCTGTATGCGATGGCGCATGACGGTCTGCTGCCGCGGAAGTTTTTCGGCGAGATCCATCCGAGGTTTCGGACGCCGTGGAAGGCGACGATGCTGGCGGGTCTGCTGGCGGCGATCGTGGGCAGTGTGACGCCGATCGACGATATCGGGAAGATGGTGAACATCGGAACACTGCTGGCGTTTGTGATTGTGTGCATCTCGATCCTGGTGCTGCGGAGGACGGATCCGGGCCGGGCGCGACCGTTCCGGACGCCGCTGGTGCCGCTGGTGCCGGTGCTGGGGATCGCGTTCAACGGATACATGATGTACACGCTGGGGAAGTGGAACTGGATACGGCTGGTGGTCTGGCTGGTGATTGGGCTGGGGGTTTATTTCGGGTACAGCCGGCACCACAGCGAGGTGCAGAAGGGTGAGTTGACGAAGGTGTAGAGGCCTTGGCTACTGCTGAGGGAGGACGGGGAGGGTGATGGGGTTGGCGGCGGTGGGGTCGTCGCGGAGGCGGATGTAGAAGGTGGTGTTGGCGGGGCGACCCGCGGTGAGGTTGGTGGCGATATCGGTGGGGCGGGGGACGCTGAGGGTGGTCCCGACGAAGCCGGCGGGGACGGTGGTGGGGTTGTTGAGGGCGGGATCGGGGCCGACGGCGTCGACGAGGTAGAGGCTGGATCCGGTGAGGGTGCAGGCGGCGGCGACGTCCGCGGTGCAGTGGATGTCGGTGAGGGTGGGGAGGCGGACGAGGTTGGCGAGCGGGATCCAGTCGCCGGCGACACTGTCAGGGCTGAGGGCGCGCAGGCGGAGGGGGCCGAAGGCGGAGGTGCCGAAGGTCTTGAGGGGGTCGAGGGTGCCGAGGAGGGTGTGGGGGTCCTGGAGGACGAGGGTTCCGGCGGCGACGGTGAGGGCGGTGCGGAGGGAGTCGTCGGCGTTGCTGATCTCGATCTTGCCGGATCGGGGGAAGGGGGTGGGGGACTTGAGCGAGAAGACGAGCTGCTGGTTGATGGGGAGATCGTTGTCGCTGGCGAGGCGGATGGCGCTGTCGGCCGCGTGGGCGATGCTTTTGCTGATGAGCGAGACGGAGGGGCGCGGGGGAGCTACGGTGAAGGCGAGTGGGAGGGTGCGGCCGTCCTTGAGGGTGATGGAGGCGGTTTGGCGCTCGTCGGGCTTGAGTTTTGGGGCGGGGGCGTTGGCTGGAAGGGAGAGGCGCAGGCTGTGCGCGCCTGGGGGCTGAGAGGCGGGGGACGCGATATCGGGAGAGTCGGCGGTGGCGGCGACGGGGGTGAAGACGAGGCTGCCGAGGGAGATCTGCTGGACCTGGTCGAGGCTGGCGCCGGTTAGGGTGGCGAAGGTGTCTCCGGCGTGGAGCTGGAGGCCGTTGAGGGTGGCGGGCTCGGAGAAGGTTTTGGCGGCGACGGTGTCGGGATCGCGTTGGCCGAACTGCTGGATGGCGAGGTGGAGCGAGCCGGGGTCGGCGGATTTGAGGGGGAGGTCGACGGAGAGGAGGTTGGGTTTGTCGGCGGGCTTCCAGGTGGCTTCGATCGGCTTGCCGGGGGTGGCTTCAAGGGTGATTTTCTGGACGCAGGCGCTGCCGGTGGAGGTGAGCAGGAGATGATTTTCGCGGCCGGCGATGAGAGGGTCGTCGGCGGCGACCTTCCAGTCGCGGCCGAGGACCTGCTGGAGCTGGAGGGTGGGGCCGGTGAAGGCGTCGAAGCCCCAGAAGCCGGTGATAGTTCCTGTGACCAGGCCGGGAAGGGGAGTGGGGGCGGGCTGGGGCGGGGTTGGGGGTGCGCCGGGTTTGGATGCGGGTTGTGGGGGCGGGTCGTCGGCGGTGGCGGCGACGGGGGATTTCTTTGCGCGGTCGGAGCTGAGGACGAGGCCGCCCTGGAAGGCGTCGGCGGTGAGGGGGATGTCGGTGGTGGATCCGGCAGCTGCGTTGGTCTCGTGGACGTGGAGGATGAGATTGTGGGCGAAGGCGGTGGAGAAGACGAGGGGCGCGCCCTCGACGGGAAGGACGAGGTTGGGCTTGAGGAGGCAGTTGACCTGCTTCGGATCGGCGGGGCGGAGGGGCGGGGTGACGGAGGGTTGGATGGAGGGGAGGCCGATGACGATGACGGACTTGGGATTGTGGAAGGAGGGCGGGGTATTGAGGCGGAGGTTGAGGGCGGCGTCCTCGGGAAAAGCGATGGCTGGGATGTACTGGTACTGCGCGGTGTGGAGGGTGCTGGTGATCCGGACGAGATCGACGATGGCGCCGACATAGGCGCTGTAGGTGCCGCCGCCGGCGAGCGAGGTGGCGCTGGCGGCGCTGATGAAGTCGGAGCTGGAGCCGCTGGTGAGGGAGGCGACGACGGTCTGTCCGTGGCCGTCGTCGAGCAGCGTCTGCGAGCCGGTCTGGGTGAGGCAGTTGTACTGGAGGTCGATGGGGCGTTTGAAGCAGTCGTCGTTGGGTTTGAGGTTGAGAGTGCGGGCGAGGAGCATGGAGTGCTCGGCGAGGGCCTTGGCGTCGGAAGGGGGGACGAGGCGGATCTGGGCGAGGTATTTCTCGATGCGGGCCTGCTCGAAGCCGGCCTCGGTGAGGTCCTGGGAGGCGCGGACGAAAACACCGGGCCGGCCGCGGACGGCGGAGCGGAGGGTGGAGAAGTCGCCGCCGGTCTCGGGAGCGAGAAAGAGGATAGCCTGCTGGGCCTCGTCGGGGACGGTGATGGTGACGCCCTCGGCGCGGACGTGCTTGTCCCAGGTCTCGATGCGGAAGAACCAGCTGTCGGGGGGCGGGTTGGTGGTGCCGCGGAGGAAGACGGCGACGAGGAGGTACTTGACGGACTGGGTGGGGGGGAGATCGGGATGGAGGCGGAGCTGATCGCCGGCCTGGAGATTAGGGACGGAGGCGATAGGGAGGGTTTGGCCGCCGCGGGTGACGTGGACGTCGATCCTGGGGCCGGTGAGATCGAAGCGGGCGGAGGGGGTTTCCGCGGGAAGGAGACTCCCCCCAAGGAGAGACAGCGAGAGGAGCAGAAGACCTGCGTGGCGGGTGCACTGGGCCATAGCCCCTATTCTAGATGGTTCCCCAGGGCGGAGCTGGTCTTGGTGCCGCCTACGCGCGGGTTGCCGGCTACATCGAATGCGCCATTGCGGACGCGGGAGGAGGCGTGATCGCTGGCGATGACGCCGTCGCGAATGGTGACGACGCGGTGGGCGTACTCGGCGATGTCGGGCTCGTGGGTGACGAGGACGATGGTGTTGCCGTTGGCGTGGAGATCGTCGAAGAGGGCCATGATCTCGTCGCCGGTCTTGGAGTCGAGGTTTCCGGTGGGTTCGTCGGCGAGGATGATGGAGGGCTTGTTGACGAGGGCGCGGGCGATGGCGACGCGCTGGCGCTGGCCGCCGGAGAGCTCGTTGGGCTTGTGCATCATGCGGCTGCCGAGGTTGACGGATTCGAGCACGGCCTTGGCGCGGGCGGTGCGCTCGGCGGCGGGCGTGCCGTTGTAGATGAGGGGGAGCTCGACGTTGTGGAGGGAGGTGGCGCGGGCGAGGAGGTTGAAGGTCTGGAAGACGAAGCCGATCTCCTTGTTGCGGATGCGGGCGAGCTGGTCGTCGTTGAGCTCGGAGACGTCGTGGGAGTTGAGCCAATAGCGGCCCTGAGAAGGGGAGTCGAGGCAGCCGATGAGGTTCATCAAGGTGGATTTGCCGGAGCCGGACGGGCCCATGATGGCGACGTACTCGTTGTGGCGGATGCGGAGGTTGACGCCGCGGAGGGCGTGGACCTCCTGGTCGCCCATGGAGTAGGTCTTCCAGAGGTTTTCGGTGACGATGACCTCGCCGTCGATGGGACCTGTGGATTCGACTGTGGGGGTGCTGGCTTCGGTCTCAATGGCCATTCGGGTCTCCGCTACGGGTGCACTTGGTGAGGGTACGTAAGCTGCTGAGGAAGGGTTCCGGTGTTGGTTGGATCTCTTGATGGACGAAAGCCAGTGAGGAAGGGCTGCCGGCGCGGGTTAGCTCGATGGAGCAGGGGCCTCAGGCGTATTGTCCACCTTGACGGGGGTACCGCTCTTGAGGGTGCGCAGGATCTTGTAGGGTCCGGTGACGATCTCCTGTCCCTCGGAGAGACCGGTGAGCACCTGGATCTCGGTGGCGCCGGTGACTCCGGCCTTGATGGGGGTGAAGCGGACGTTGGTCTTTTTGCGGTCTTTGGTGAGGAGGAAGACGCCCTGAACGGGCGGCGTCTTGGACCGTTCAGCGGCGGCTGGCGAGGATGCGGGGGGGGACTTCTTTCCGGCAGCCTCGGCGGCCGCGGCTTCGGCGGCGGGGTCGCGCTGGACGAGGGCCTGGATGGGGATAGTGAGTGCATTTCCCTCGTGGGCGGTGGTGAGTTTGGCGGTGGCGGAGAGGCCGGGCCGGAGCTCATCGGAGACCTCGTCCAGGGTGACAACGACCTTGAAGTCCTTGGCTTCCTCGGTTCCGGTGGTGCTCTGGCTGGTGGCGATGCCGGTGGTGCGGAGCAGGGCCTGGTCGCCGACCTCGGTGACGTGACCGCGGAAGGTGCGGCCGGGAAGGGCGTCGATGGAGACGATGGCGGGCTGGTTGAGGCGGACGTTGACGATATCGGTCTCGTCGACCTTGACCTCGGCGGTGATGACGGACATATCGGCGAGGGTCATGAGGGTGGAGCCGAGGGCGTTCTGGATGCCGAGGACGACGGTTTCGCCCTCGCGGACGGGGACGTTGGTGACCAGGCCGTCGAAGGGTGCGCGGCTGATGGTCTTGTCGAGCGCGTCGTAGTTGGAGCGCTGGCTGGCCACGGCCTGGTTGACGTGAGCGCGCTGCGAGGCGGTCTGGGCCTCGGCCTGGGCCTGGGCGGCCTGCCGCTGGCTGAGGGTGGCGGAAGCCATGTCGTAGGCGGCCTGCTTGCTGTCGAAGTCCTGCTTGGCGATGAGCTTTTCGTTGTAGAGGCCCTGGGCGCGGCCGAAGTCCAGGCGCTTCTGCTCGAGATCGGCCTTGGCCTGGGCGATGTTGGCCTGCGCGGTCTTTTCGGCGGCGACAAAGGAGTTGACGTCGGTCCGGGAGGAGGCGATGGTGGCCTGCTGCGCGGCGACGGTGGCGGCGGGCTGGACGCTCTCGATGGTGGCGAGGGTGGTGCCGGCCCTGACGTGATCGCCTTCCTTGACGTTGAGGTGGGTGATGCGGCCAAAGGCGGTGGCGCCGATGTTGACGTAGGTCTTGGGCTTGATCTGGCCGGTTCCGCTGACGACGGAGACGAGATCCTGGCGAACGACCTTGCCGGTGGCGACCTTGATGACGCCGGCCTGCCCGTGCAGAACCGTTCCAACGACGACGCCCGCGAGGAGGAGGACGACGACGACGAGCAAGACGATTTTCTTTGCACTCATGTGTATCGATATCTCGGCTGAGATGGATAGGTGGCAGAACCCGATGCTTTCCGCCGGCCCTCGATCCAGTTCTACCAGTTGTACGGCTGGTGTTGGGAAAATGTTCCAGGTGTTGCCGAGGAGAGACACGGCGGCGAGGCTGGCTGGACAGGCGGGCCTGAGTGAGGCTGATGGGGTGGTTACCCATTTTGGGACTTTCGCGGGGATTTTCGCGGCGATGGCGGCGGTGGAAGCTTGTCTGGAGGTTGCCCCGGCCCTACAATAAAGATTGTTGACTCCAGGAGCCTCGTACCCATGATCTCGCGCCGACTGATCGCACCCTTTGCTTTTATCTTTGTTGCGATGATATCGGGTGTTGGAGGGAGGTCGCTGCGTGCGCAGGAGGGATCCGGCGCGACCACGCCGGATAGCGTGACCAAGGCGCCCTCGGTGGTGGAGCGACCCGATCCACTGAAGCGCCGGCTGACGGATAACGAGAAGCGACAGCAGAACAAGGAGCTCCGGAGGGAGTTGAAGGGACCGTACAAGACCTGGATCGACCAGGATGTGCGGTGGATTATCACCGACCAGGAGCTGCAGGCGTTCAAGAGCCTGAGCAACGATGAGGAGCGCGACCAGTTTATCGAGGCGTTCTGGCAGCGGCGCAATCCGAATCCGGACTCTCCGGAGAACGAATACCGCGAGGAGCACTACCAACGGATCGCGTACGCGAACGAGCACTTCGCGGCGGGCAAGCCCGGATGGCGGACGGATCGCGGGCATATTTATATCGCCTACGGGAAGCCGGACAGTATCGAGTCGCACCCGAGCGGCGGGAACTATGAGCGTCCGATCGAGGAGGGTGGCGGAAACACGTCGACCTTTCCGTTCGAGACGTGGCACTACCGGTATCTGCAGGGGATTGGCGACAACATCGATATTGAGTTTGTGGATACGTGCATGTGCGGCGACTTCCACATGACGATCGACCGCTCGGAGAAGGACGCGCTGAAGCACACGCCGGGCGCGGGGCAGACGCTGTATGAGCAGAGCGGGCAGGCCAAGCAGGCGGATCGGTTTAGTGGAAACGGCCTGGAGCAGCTGGGCGCGGGGCCGAACTCGCAGCAGAACCAGAGCAAACAGTTCGATCGCCTGGACCGGTTTGCGAAGCTGCAGGCGCCGCCGGTGATCAAGTTCAAGGACCTGGAGGCGTTCATGGCGACCTCGAAGATCCTGTCCGGGCCGCCGTTTCTATTTGATGTGCGGACGGATTATGTGAAGGTGACGAACGACACGGTTCTGGTGCCGTTGACGCTGCAGATCCGCAACCGGGATATTACGTTCAGCAACAAGGATGGGGTGGCTCTGGGGACGGTGAACATTCTTGGGCGGGTGTCGAACCTGAACCACAAGGCGGTGGAGACGTTTGAGGATACGGTGAGCGTGCAGGTGCCGACCGAGTTGCTGGCGCGCACGCAGGGGAACATGTCGGTGTACTGGAAGTCGATCCCGATGCGACCGGGGCTGTACAAGATCGACATTGTGATTAAGGACGTGAACAACCCGGACCACATCGGGACGTGGAGACGAAGCGTGAATGTGCCGAAGTATGACGATGATCGGCTGTCCGCGTCGTCGCTGATTCTGGCGGACCAGATGGAGCGGGTACCGTCGAAGGATATTGGCGCAGGGAACTTCGTCATTGGGAATACGCGGCTGCGACCGCGGGTTCCGACGGGGATTGCAGTTCCGGTGACGTTTCACCGGGCGCAGAACCTGAACTTCTGGATGCAGGTGTACAACCTGGGGATCGACGAGAAGAGCAAGCAGAACGGGGCCACGATCGACTACCAGGTGATGGACATGGCGACGAACAAGGCGGTACTGGAGACGCAGGAGATGACGGCGAAGCTGAGTCCGAATGCCGACCAGGTTACGCTCGAGAAGAGCATGCCGCTGGCGAGCTTGCAGCCGGGCAAGTACCAGGTGACGATTAAGGTGAACGACGGCGTTTCGAAGCAGCAGATTGCGGAGTCCGCGCCGTTCACGGTGGACTAGGATAGGACGAACCGGGGTTGGCGGTGAACGAGGGTTCACGTTGCACCGCAGCCCGTTGAATGAAGGGACGGAACGATCGCTTTCTCTACGGCCCGCGCTGATGTTTCCGCCGCGGTTGAGGGTTGCGAAAGATTTCGGGATTGAAGCACTCGCTGCAACTGAATCGCTTTGGAGCAGAGCCACTGACGCCAAGTTGGAGAGTAGTGCGACGATTCGGGCTTGAATTCGGGCTGGTGACGGCCATGCTTGGGATGTCATCGGCGGGGTATGCGGCGGACCACGATGCGGTGGTTACGGGAGTTGTGCGGGATGGCAGGGGTGTTCCGCAGATGGGCGCTCTGGTTCAGATTCTGTCCTCCTCAAACTCCGCGGTTCGCGTGACCACCTTCACGGATCTAGAGGGGCGGTACCTGGTGCAGAGCCTGCTGCCGGGGCGCTACGGCATACGCGTGAGTGCGGCGTTATTTCTGCCGGTCTCGCGCGACCTGCGCCTGCAGCCCGATCATCGGTCGGTAGTGAACCTGACGCTGAGCGGGCTGCTGGACACGTCGACGTTGCTGCCGGTGAGATCGAAGGCGGTAAACGAGCCGTCTGACGATTGGAACTGGACGCTGCGATCCACCGCGGGCCGGCCGATTCTGAAGCTGGATGAGGATGGGGACGTGGTGGCGGGTGGGGCCTCCGAGGGGAAGGTTGGAGGGCCGGCGATGAGGGTTCGGGGCACGGTCCGGTCGGCGTCGAAGAGATTTGGGGAAGGCTCGGCCGAGGTAGGTGTCGCGGGGGGTAGCCTGCGCCGGAGCGGGGCGGAGATCGCGTTTGAGAGTGCTCTCGGTCAGAGGCGCGGGGCGGATGCGGCCGTCAGTCTGTCGACGAGATTGGAGCGGCCGCTGGGGCCGGCGGGGTCGGTGGTCACGAGGGTGAGCTATGCGTCGCACCCGGAGATTCGCGAGGGTGCGGTCGGTGCCGGCCTGAGAGTGTTCAGCGTCTCTTCGGCGGAGCGGTTCCAGCTTGGCGACGGGGCGGAGGTGGAGGCGGGCAGCAGAGTGGAGGCGATCCGGGGAGCTGCGACTGCGATCGTGGCGCAGCCGTTTGTGCGGGTGAGCGCGCATCCGTCCACGAGTTGGACGGTGACGTACAGCCTGGCGAGTTCACCGGCGATGCAGGATTTCGAGGGCGTGGCCGAACCGGATCGAGAGCTACCAGTGGTGTTCCAGGCAGGCGGCCGGGGGGAGACGGAGCGAGGCCGGCACCAGGAGATTTCGGTTGCGCACCGCAAAGGAGCGACGCTGCTGGAGGTTGCGTACTATGCCGATGCCCTGGACCGGATTGCGCTGACGGGTGTCGAGGGCGGGAGCGGAGGGGATGCGGGAGCGATCGCGGAGTTGGAAGCTGAGGAGTCGCATCTGCTGGTGGATCGAAGCAACGGTTCGTTTCGCGCGCTGTCGAACGGGTATAGGGGCGACGGCGTGAATGTTCTGCTGACGCGAAGGATCGGTGCGCATGCAGGGCTGGCGGTGCAGTATGCGAACGGGCCGGCGCTGGCATCGGGGGTCCTGTCGCGGGCCGCGGGTGCGGGTGGCTTGCCGGTAGTGAAGGTACGCCGCGCCGAGACGGCGACGGTGTCGGTGAAGGGGACGATGGCGAAGACCGGGACAAGAGCTCAGGCGTCGTACCGGTGGGAGCCTGACCTGCTGGTGACCGCGGTCGATCCGTACGACATGCTTTCAGGCGCCGGGTACCTGGGGTTCCATGTGCGCCAGCCGCTGAGCCTGGAGGGTCTGCTGCCTGACGGCTTTGAGGTAAGGGTGGACGGAACGAATGTGCTGGGTCAGGGGTACCAGGTGGTGCGTGGGAGGAGCGGGCCTCCGCTGTACCTGGCTGCCTCGCCGACGAGCTGGCAGGCGGGGGTTTCGTTTACTTTTTGAGGTGGCGGGTGGCAGTGCACTCGGACTTCGGCTTTTCCCCGGGCTGGTTGGAGTGCACTTTAGCCGGATTGGTACACTGATACGGGATAAAGGCGCTTACTAAACCGCCGAGGAAGTCTGCGGCTCAGTGCTGGCCGAGGTTGAATCATTTGCTGCGCTCGGGTGGTGGCAGGATAGACTACGGCGATTGCTAGAGCTGTTCTCCTACAGGTATAGCCCGGATTTTAGATTGGGCTTTCAGAGGGTGCTGAAGAAGGCCATGGTCTTCAGCGGCGGATGTGAACGAGGCTGTGTAGTGGCTGTGAGGGTGTGTTGATGTCAATTGTGAGCGTGGTCGAGCCTTGTTTCTGAAGCCCCTGGCCTAGCAGGCGGCGGTCAGAGTGGCGATGCGGACGAGGTTGTAGGCGGCTGCGGCGAGGGTGAAGTTCCAACCCAGTTTTCAATGTCCACGGTGTCGCGTCTTGTTGAGGTTGGCGGTGGTCTTGAGCCAAGCGAAGAACCGTTCCACCCACTTCCTTTTCTTCTGACTGGCCCCATACTCGGGCTGCTCATAGATCGCCGGATCGACCAGGCAGGGCCGCCTGCACCGATAGAGTGGCACGTGTGCGGCGAGGCCCATCCTTGCATGGCCTCGACGAAGTCGCGCTTGTGATAACCCTTGTCGGCCACCACGCGCGGACTGGTCGCCGTCTTCAGCCTTCCTATCATCCTGATCGCGGCTACCCGCTCCTGGAGCGGAGAGCAGGGTGACACCTCGGTCGCGACCACCAGACCGTTCTGGTTCTCGCTCACCACCTGCGCCATATGGCGCAGCTTGAAGCCGGTGCGTACGCTCTTGCGATACAGCCGCGCGTCAGGATCGGTCCGGCTCTCGTGCGTGTCGGACTTCAACAGCTCGCCCTTGCTGCCCGATCCCCGCGACGGCGGCGGCCCCGGTTTGGGCTGATAACTCTTCTCCGACGCCCACGCCTCGATCAGCGTGCCGGCAACCATGAACCGCTCGTCAGACAGCAGCCGCAGCCGCCGCGCCCCCGCCACCACCGCCGCGAAGAACGCCTGCGCCACATCGCCTGACAAGAGCCGCTCCCGGTTCTTGGTAAAGCTCGTCGCATCACACACCCGTTCGTTCATGCTCAGGCCGACAAACCAGCGGAACAGCAGGTTGTACTCCATCTGCTCCACCAGCATCCGCTCCGAACGCACCGTGTCGAGCATCGGCAGCAACAACGCACGCAGCATCTGCTCCGGAGGCACCGACGGACGGCCGATGCGCGAGTACATCCGCTCGAACTCAGGCTCCAACGCCGCCATCGCCTCGTCCGCCAACAACCGCACACGACGCAACGGATGAACCATCGGAACACGTTGGCTCAAACTCCCCTAGCTGAACATCTCTTCCTGAAGCTGCTCGTCTCCACGCATGAATTCTTCATAACAGCACAACCTGTTTCAATCGAAGAGACTTTTTCAGCACCCTCTGAAAGCCCTCTGTCCGAGCTCTTCACGCACCTCCCCTGGGGCTTCGCCCCAGGCTAAGATAGGTCGGGCCTCGAGCCCGAAAGAGGTGGAGCTACGCCCGTGAAAGAACTGCTCTAAGTCGTCGTTTGCACGAGATGCTGGCTTAGCAGCTTTCCTCATGATGAACGGACGGCGAATGGTTCGGTCCTTCAGCCCTTTCCTTCGAAGTCGTCGAGGATGTAGGACTTCGGCCTAGGCTGGTATGGAGCCGGACCATCGTCCCTGATTGCTCCGCTTACGGCACGTAAGGGGCTTCAGGTGATCGCCAGGTCGGCGGTTTAGCGATCGCGGAGTGGGGATCATCTGCTGCGGTGGGGGACGCGCAGGAAAGAGACGCCGACGATGCGATGGCAGGTACTGACGTTCACCCGACTGCTTAGCCGGCGGACGTGAGGGTGAGTGGGTTTAGGGCGATTCCCTCTGGATCTGCAACGGTAGAGGTCACAAAAGATCATGTCCCGGGGGCTGAAGCCCATGTCTTACTAGTCGTTGGAAGTCCGGGCTGAAGCCCGGACCTATCTCAGAAACAAGTGCCCTGTACGATGTCCGGTTAAGGCCCGGACTATCTCAAAAACGAGTGCCCTGTTCGATGTCCGGGCTAAGGCCCGGACCTATTTTAGAAACAAGTGCCCTGGTCGATGTCCGGGCTAAAGCCCGGACCTATCTCAGAGACAGGTGCCCTGTACCCCGGCGGGTAAGTCGCTCTAGCGTTGCTGGTAGCGGCGGAGGATCTCTTCGAGGGAGACGGCGCCCTCTAGGGAGCCGCGCATGGCTCGGTTGGTGATGGGGAGGAGGGGCCAGCGGCGGAAGTGGGGGATGGCGCTCGAGAGGGGGAGGTCGGGAAAGAGGATGGGGGTTCGTTCGGGGCCGAGCTGATCGCAGAGGCGGACCTGGCTATCTCCGCTGAACTGGCGATCTATGCTGACCTGGCGGTCTCCGCTGACCTGCCGATCTGTGCTGACCTGGCTATCTCCGTGAACCTGGCTATCTTCTGCGACCTCGCGGTCTCCGTTGACCTCGCTGGCTCCGCGGCCTCCGCGGACCTGGCGGTCTCCATCCTCTGCGGGTTCCTCGCCATCTTCTGCGACCTGGCGATCTCCGCGTTCCCCGGTAGGAGTCTTGGTGAGGAGTTCCTGCAGCTCTTCCATGCGGGTGGTGTACCAGAGGCCGTCGGGGCAGTGGATGAGGAGGGGGCTGTTGCCGGTGAGGTTCGGGTAGGTGGAGAGGAGGTGGAGGACGCTTGCGACGGTCTCGGAGCCCTGGAGGACGGGTGCGGTGACGGGCTCCATGGCGTCTTCGAGGTGGAGGTTGCTTTCTTCGCGCTGCTCCTCCATGGATGGGAGGTCGAGGCCGTCCTGGTGGGTGAGGACCTCGAAGATGGGGAGCGGCTGGAGGCTGCGGGAGAGCAGGTAGGCGATGGTGTTGGCGAGGATGACGGGAAGGATGATGGAGTAGTTGCCGCTGACCTCGAGCACCATGAAGACGGAGGTGAGCGGGGCGCGGAGGAAGGCGGCGAAGAGGACGCCCATGCCGACGAGGGCGTAGGAGCCGATGGATCCGGTGAGGTGGGGGAAGAAGAGCTTCTCGAAGGTGCCGACGGCGGCGCCGAGCATGGCCCCGATGAAGAGGGTGGGGGCGAACATGCCGCCGGGGGTGCCGCTTGAGAAGGAGAGGGTGGTGGCGATGATCTTGAAGGCGGCGAGGGCGAGAAGCATCTTCCAGGCGAACTGGGCGTGCATGGCCTGGTCGATGGCGCCGTAGCCCGCGCCCATGACCTCCGGGAGGCCGAAGTAGCCGATGCCGCCGACGAGCAGGCCGGCGAGCGCGGGGTGGAGCATCTGGGCCCAGGCGGGCTGTTGGCGGAGACGTGGGCGGAGGTTGCCGAGGGCCTTGGCGAAGAGGAGCGCGGCGACGCCGCCGACGAAGCCGAGGACGGCGTAGGCGAAGAGCTCGCGGGGATCGCGGAGGGTGACGGCGGGGATGCGGAACATGGGCTGCGCGCCCCAGAACCAGCGGGCGACGACCACGCTGGAAACGGCGGAGAGGACGATGGAGCCGAGGACGGCGGCGCTCCACTGGCCGATGACCTCTTCGATGACGAAGAGGATGGCGGAGATGGGGGCGTTGAAGGCGGCGGCGAGGCCGGCGGCGGCGCCGATAGGAGCGAAGATGCGGAGCTTTTCGCGGGACATGCCGACCTTGCGGCTGATGAGCGAGGCTACGCCGGCGCCGATCTGGAGCGAGGGGTCTTCGGGGCCGAGCGAGTGGCCGCCGCCGATGGCGAGGGCGGAGAGGAGGAACTTGCCGATGACGGTTTTGAAGGAGATGTAGCCGTTGTGGATGTAGAGGGCGGCCTTGGTCTGGTTGACGCCGCTGCCGCGCACCTCGGGGAAGACGAAGCGGGTGGCGACGGCGACGACGAGGCCGACGAGGGCGGGGACGAGGATGAGCCGGGGCTGGCCGGGGTGAAGGGAGGAGCCGAGGAGAAGGACCTGGAGCCACTCGATGGCCATGCGGAAGGAGACGACGAGCAGGCCGGAGAGGATGCCGATGAAGATGGAGAGCAGAAGGAAGAGGCGCTCTTCGCGGGCGGGGGCGATCTGGGCGAGGGCGACTTTCGTAATGGCGACTTGGGGGAGTCGCAGATGGCCGGACCGGAGGAGGTCAGCGAGGCGCTGCCTGACGGTCGAGGGCGGTGGCAGGATTGGTTCCACTAGCGGTCCACCGACTTCGGATTGCGCGAGAGCAGGAGCAGGAGAGCGTCATCGCCGGTCGCGGGCTGACAGACCTGGGCGGCGGCGGCTTCGGTGTTTAGGACGAGTTGGAGGAGGTCATCTCCGCGGGCGGGGTCGCGTGCGAGTGCGGAGCGCGTGGTGGTTTTGGAGATGGCGGACCAGCGATCGTTGAGCGGCTGCAGCGGCTGCGGGAGACCTCCGGGGTTGGCGGCGGCGCAGGCGCCGAGGCGTTCTCTGGCGAGGGTGGAGAGCACGAGAAGGCGGCTTACGCGCTGCCCGGAGGAGAGTTTGCGAAGCGGGATGAGAGCCGAGATGCGATCGGTGTTGTGGAGGAGATCGACGAGTTCGGGGCGATCGACGAGGGTGTGGGGGCTGCGCCCGGCTTGGGCGTCGCCGACGCGGAGGGCTTGCTCGAGGAGGCGCTGGGCGGTGAGGAACTCCCCCATGCGATAGGCGAGCTTGCCTGCGGCGGCGAAGGGCGCGGGTGTGGAGGGCGCGGCGTCGCCGGCGCGGATGTAGGCTTCGAGCGCATCGATGCGGTCGTCTGCCTGAAGGAAGAGGTCGCCCAGGTGCATGTCGGTGTCGGTGTCGGTGTCGGCGTTGCCCTCGGCGATGAGCAGTTCGGCCCGGGCGGCTCCGGTGTCGTGCCGAGCGAGGAGGTAGCGGGCGAGTTCAAGGCGAACCTCGCGCCTCCGGACGACACCGTCTCCCTCCCAGGTGCCGTAGATGGAGGCGCGGTAGAAGTTGATGGCTGCCTGCGGATCTCGTTTGCCGGCGGAGATGCGGGCGAGCTGGAGGTTGATGAAGCCGCTGCCGGGCTCCGTCTCCCAGAGTCCGGAGAAGTAGTTGAAGGCCTCTTCGGTGTGGCCGGCGGCTTCGAGGGCCTCGGCGAGGAGGAGCTCGTAGGAGCGCTCGCCGGGCGCGTAGGTGAGGGCGGTCCGAAGCGCGTCGATGGCCTGGTCGGGATGGCCTTGGCGGAGAGCGGCGGCGCCACGGTCGGACCAGCGCTTGCCGAGGTCGGAACGGTGGGTGGCAAAGGAGCGGAAGAGGAAGAGGGTGACGGCGAAGAGGGCGACGGTGACAAGGGTGAGGCTGAAGAAGACGAGGGAGTCTCGGAGCATCAGGCGGCGACGTGTGCTGCGTCGCGGAAGTTCGTCGCCGATCTCGAGGTGTTCGGAGGCTGTCACGGCTACGTTGTTACCTCAAGGCACCTGAATCTAAGCCTTTGCGAGACCGGGAAGGAGTTCGTGCGCAGCGCGGAGGCGCGGAGTATGCGTTCGCCTGGGTGTTTGCGGCTAGGAGATGGATGGTGGACGCGGAAGGAATCGAACCTTCAACCTGTCGATTAAGAGTCGAATGCTCTGCCAGTTGAGCTACGCGTCCGGGGAAGAGTGGCACCCGTGGCGTCGGACACAACGCCTTTGCCCGAGGCGGGATCTCCGAACTTCCCTAAGGTAACACAGGGTGAAGTCAGACAGCACGGGACGGCGACCCGGGGGCGAGGCTGGCTGAGGCTAGTCGACGAAATCGACGGGGCTAGTCGACGAAGTCGACGTGCGCGGCCATGGGGATGAGGCCGCGGTCGTGGCCCATCTGGAGAAGTTTGACGATGGCTTCGCGACCGTCGTTGCCGTAGTTGAGGGTGCGGTCGTTGACGTACATGCCGACGAAGCGGTTGGCGGTGGGGGTGTCGAGGTCGCGGGCAAACTGCATGGCGTAGAGCAGGGCCTCGTCGCGGTGGTCGAGGGCGTACTGGATGCTGTCGCGGAGGGCCTGGGTGGTGATGCGCAGGACGTCGGGGCCGAGGGAACGGCGGATGGCGTTGCCGCCGAGGGGAAGGGGGAGCGAGGTGGTTTCGCGCCACCAATGGCCGAGGTCCAGGAGCTTGACGAGACCTTGCTGCGCATAGGTGAGCTGTCCCTCGTGGATGATGAGACCGGCGTCGAACTCACCGGCGAGGATGGCGGGGATGATCTTGTCGAAGGGGACGACGGTGGTTTCGATCTCCGGCTCGTAGAGCTTGAGGGCGAGGTAGGCGGTGGTGAGGGTCCCGGGGATGGCGATGCGGGTCTTCTTAAGATCGGCCGGCGAGAGCCTGCGCGAGGCCACGATCATGGGCCCGTAGCCGTCGCCGACGCTTCCACCGCAGGCCATCAGGGTGTAGTTGTCCTGGAGGTACGGGTAGGCGTGGAAGGAGATGGCGGTGACGTCGTAGAAGGCCTCGTCGATGGCCTTATGGTTCAGGGTTTCGATGTCGGTGAGCACGTGCGTGAATTTGTAGCCTGGGACGCGTACTTTGTTGGTCGCCAGGCCATAGAACATGAAGGCATCATCGGAGTCGGGGCTGTGGGCGATGCTGATCTCTTGGATGGCGGCGCTGCTTGACGGCATGGATCTCTCTTCCTGTTGGCTGGTGAGACGATGTCTCATTCCGTGTGATGCGGGCGCGTTTGTGGGCATGGGCGGCTGGGAGGCAGTAATCTTCGGTCAGCTTCGCCGGGTGAGATGAATGGCGCTGTAAGCTGCTGCCGCGGCAAAGAGTTTGACGATCTCCGCGCCAAGGAAGGGCGTGACCGCGAGATGGACAGTTTGTGTGCTGTTGAGGCGGAGGAGGTGGCCGAGCCAGAGCGCGCCCATGGAGAAGATGGGAAGGAGGGCGAGCGAGGCGGCGAAGAGCGCGGCGGGGAAGACCGGCATCCGCCGCCGGAAGGGGCGGACGGCGGCACCGGCGAGGGCGGCGGCGAGCGGGTAGGAGAAGAGGTAGCCCGCGGTAGGACCGAGGAGTTGAGCGATGCCGCCGGGCCCCTGGGGCGTGAAGACGGGGAGGCCGGATGCGCCCTCGAGCAGGTAAAGGGTGAGCGCGGCGAAGCCTCCGGCCGGACCGAGCAGCATGCCGACGAGGATGACGGCGAAGGGCTGCAGGGTGGTGGGGACGGGGGTGAAGGGCATGGGAAAGGAGACGTGGGCACAGATCGCGACGAGGAGCGAAGCGGCGACCGTGAGGAGCAGGCGACCTGTGCGGGACTGCCGAAAAGGCTCTACCCGCGGGAGTAGAGGGAGCCTGTGTGCCGAGGTTGAACTCATGGTGTTTCCCTTCGTAGAGGCGTCAGCGACGCCGGAGGCCGGATGCGGGTTGGGATGCGAATGTCTGATAGGGGTCGCTGAGATCGCCTAGGTCTTCCTGAAGGAGGCCCAATCGGAGTGTCTTGTGGACAGAGCGATCTCCCCTTGGCGCGGCGGAGGTTATGACGAAGCGGCGGCGCCGCAGATGCGACACCAGGAAGCGCCAGTCCGGCTCCTTGTAGCGAAGCAGGCTCTCGGGGGTTTGCGCCGCAGTGCGCGGAAGAACCAGATCCTGACGGTCCGAGCGATGCGGCACAAAGGCTGCTTTGGACCGCTGCTCTGCTTCTTGGAGGCGCAGCTCTTGCGACCGTATGTGCCTGGCGATGATCAACGCCGTGACGAACAGGGCGAAGAAGCAGGCGATCGAGATGACGAAGAGGAGGTCCATCGCTAAGGTCAAGCATATCAAGCGGCATCCGCGGGCGGAAGGAGAAAGGGGCTGGAGGCTGAGACGGGGTGAGGAGGAGTGGGCGGGTGGTCTAGTACGAAGTAGGTTCCCGGGGGCGGCGACTGGTGGCTTTGGGCTTGACGATGGCGGGGGCTGGGCGTTCCACTAAAGTTGTTATGGCGCAGCGGGTTGTTGTGGCGCAGTGGGGTCTTATGCGGCAGCGAAGTGGGGTCGGGGTGAGATCGAAACGGATGGGGCTGGGAGCATCTGTGTGGCGTCGCCTGGGGTGGCGGAAGTTGGCGACGGTGTTTGCTGCTGCACTGGCGGTCTCGATGGCGTACCACGTGGTGTTTGGGCCGAATGGGCTGACGGTGTACAAGCACAAGCGGGAGGATTCGCGGGAGCTTGAGACGCAGCGGCGGAGCCTGCTGAAGGAGAACGACCAGTTGAAGGGGCACATTGCGCGGCTGGAGAGCGATCCGAACGCGATTGAGCACCAGGCGCGGGAAGAGCTGCACTACACGCGGCCGGGCGAGGTGATCTACGCTCTGCCGGCGACACCGACGGCGGCGAAGTAGCTGATCTACACTGTTCCGTGCTGGTGGAGTGCGGGTTCGAGCAGGTGGAGGATGGCTCGCTGCACAGTGGGCCAAGCTTTGCTCTCTGGGTCGACAAGGTCGAAGTGGTCGGCGCCGGAGAGAAGGCTGACGGTGACCTGGTCGCCGAGGCTGCGGGCTTTCTCGGCCCAGCGGCGGGGCAGGTCGGGTGGGATCTGATCGTCTTCAGCGCCCTGTAGGAGAATCTGCGGGATGTTGAAAGGGAGCAGGTGGCCGGGGTCTGCGGCGAGGTAGCGATCGGGGTGGTCGGCGGGGGTGCCGCCCATGAGTCGGTAGATCTCCTGCTTGTCGTGGGCGAAGGTGAGGTGGCCGGAGAGGTCGATGGTGAGCTGGAGGCTGACGGCTCCGGCGAGGCTGACGAGGCCGTGGAGGGGGATGGTGGGCTCCGGCAGCTGGATGGGGCTGCCGGCGAAGATGTGGTGGCGGCCGGCGAGCCAGAAGGCGAGGTGTCCGCCCGCGGAGTGTCCGGCGGCGACGACGCGGGTGAGGTCGAGCGGGTAGGTTCTGGCGAGGGTGGCGATGTGATCGTAGGCCTGGGCGACGTCTGTGAAGGTGTTGGGCCAGCCGCCGTTGGTGGCTCCGACGCGGCGGTACTCGATGGACCATACGGCTACACCCTGGGAGCGGAGGGCGGAGCAGAGGTGGCCGCCATAGCTGAGGTCATACTCGGACTTCCACCAGCCGCCGTGGAGGAAGACAACGAGGGGCGCTTTGCCGTGCTGCGCCGGGAGCCAGAGGTCGCCGAACTGCGATTTGCCGGGGCCGTAGGGGATGCGGTGGTCGGCGATGGGTGGTTTGCGGCTGAGGAGGTCCATAGGTGGTGAGATGAGCGGATCGCGAGGGTGATTGCGCCCCCGGGGCGAAGCGGATTGTTGGCGGGCGCATCTAGGTTGGTGGAGGCGTGCATGGACTTCGAGGTGGACAAGGTGGAGCCGCGGGTGATTTACAACCTGCTGATTGGGTTGGTGGCTCCGCGGCCGATCGCGCTGGTGACGAGCAGGAACGAGACGGGCGGGCTGAATGCGGCTCCGTTCAGCGCGTACAACTACCTGTGCACGGACCCGCCGGTGGTGGGGATTGGGGTGACGGACCGGCCGGGTGGCGGGTTTGTGCCGAAGGATACGGCGCGGAACATCCGGCGGACGGGGGAGTTTGTGGTGAACGTGGTGACAGAAGACCTGATGAGGCAGATGAATGTGTGCGCGACGGACTTTCCGGCGGAGGTAAGTGAGCTGGAGATGGCGGGGCTGCATACGGCTGAGTCGAAGGTGGTGGGGGTGCCGCGGTTGCGGGAGGCGCATGCGGCGCTCGAATGCGTGGAGCACGCGACGATCGAGATTGGGCGGTCGCGGATCATCCTAGGGCGGGTGGTGGGGATGTATGTCGAGGACCAGTTTGTGGACCTGGCGGGGCCGTACATCCGGGCGGAGGAGATGCATGCGGTGGGGCGGATGAATGGGCTGGGGAGTTATGTGCGGACGCGGGATGCCTTTCTGACGATGCCGCGGATCTCGTATGCGGAATGGGAGAAGGGGCGGCGGGAGTGAAGCCGGAGTGCGGCGGTTGGCGAGTAGCGGTCGGCCAGCTGTTAGCTGTTAGCTGCTTGCGATCTAGGAATTAGCTCCCGGTTGGAAGGTTTTTATGTTGGTGGTTCGCTAGGATTCGAGGGTGGGCGGGATGCAGATTGGGATTGATAGTTTTGCGGCGTTGGTTGCGGATCCGGTGACGGGGGTTAAGCCTGCGGCGGTGGAGCGGATGGGGCATCTGCTGGAGGAGATTGAGTTGGCGGACCAGGTGGGGCTCGATGCGTTTGGGCTGGGGGAGCATCACCGGGAGGAGTACCTGGATTCGGCGCCGGCGGTGATTCTGGCGGCGGCGGCTTCGCGGACGAAGAGCATTCGGCTGGCGAGTGCGGTGACGGTGCTGAGCGCGGCGGACCCGGTGCGGGTGTTTCAGGAGTTTGCGACGCTGGATCTCCTCTCGGGCGGGCGGGCGGAGATGGTGGTGGGGCGGGGGTCGTTTACGGAGTCGTTTCCGCTGTTCGGGCTCGCGCTGAAGGACTATGACGAGCTGTTTGTGGAGAAGCTGGACCTGCTGCTGAATCTGCGCGAGAACACGCATGTGCACTGGTCGGGGCGGCATCGGGCAGCGCTGACGGGGCAGGGGGTGTATCCGAGGCCGGTGCAGGAGCGACTGCCGATCTGGCTGGGGGTGGGCGGGACGCCGCAGTCGTTTGCGCGGGCGGGGGCGATGGGCCTGCCGCTGATGATTGCGATCATCGGTGGGAGTCCGCAGCAGTTTCGGCCGCTGGTGGGCCTTTACCGGGAGGCGGGGCGGCGAGCGGGGCATGATGCGGCGACGCTGAAGGTGGGGATCCATGCGCTGGGGTATGTGGCGGATACGGACCGGGAGGCGTCGGACGATTTCTTTCCGGGGTACGCGGAGGCGTTCACGAAGATCGGGAAGGAGCGGGGTTGGCCGGCGGTGACGCGCGGGCAGTTCGAGGCGGTGCGGGGGCCGAAGGGGGCGTTGCTTGTGAGCGAGCCGGAGGCGGTGGCGGAGAAGGTGCTGAAGTATGACGAGGTGCTGGGCGGGATTGCGCGGATGGACTTCCAGATGAGTGTGGCGGCGCTGCCGCATGCGAAGTTGATGCATGCGATTGAGCTGCTGGGGACGCGGGTGGCTCCGGCGGTGCGGAAAGCGAAGGGCGCCAGTGGCGGCGGGTGATGGGCGGGATCCTTGCTGCGCGGTTTTTTACCGGTCTTGTTTGACCCAGCGGGTTGTCGGATCACTTGTACGGTAAGCCGGCTTTATGTCCAAGTGACGAGAATGTATGGTCCGCCGCGCGACTGCAAGGGGAAGTTCGGTCGAGAAGACAAGTCTGCGCAAATGTATTCGGCCTTTAGTTGGAGAGTAGTTCTCCTGGCCACGATGAGATGCGCGCGTGTCTGTCCTT
>JAABUQ010004147.1_pt1 | contig 25218 bp, 25 predicted proteins | sample 5560001 | NCBI WGS metagenome assembly JAABUQ01 (sample SAMN10711888, study PRJNA513371) | rock metagenome | isolation source: Antarctica rocks | place: Antarctica: Victoria Land, Finger Mt nord | collected 2015-12-18
CGACCATGATCTCCTCGACATTCCGCAAACTTAGTGCATACCGAAGGTAACGTCGCACGCACAAGACGATGATCTCGGCTTCAAAATGTCGCCCTTTGAACAGCGCTGGCCGCTCTCGTCGCATGCGCGCAAGCCTAGCAAACTGGTCCGCCAGCTTTGCAACACATCCAATTCGCCCGTTTGGACTGTTTCTTTACTTCCACGCGAGCCCTTTTTGGGTAACTCTACTTCGCCTTTTGGCTCATTCCGCGAAATCGTTATGCTATCAGCTTTCCGGTACCGGATGAAAAAACAAAATGTAAGAAAAACGTTTGCACTCAGATCGGAAAGAGAGTAATCTATTTCCAACTCCTTCCCCACCGATTTGTAATCACCTCCCCCGAAGAAGAGGTAGGCGTGCCCATTGGTTTCCTCACCGAAGAGCAGCGGCGGCAATACGGCCGTTTCGTGGGAGAACCCACCCCGGAGCAATTAGCTTGTTATTTCCACCTGGATGACCAGGACCGGCGGGTCATTGGATCTCATCGCGGGGACCACAATCGTCTGGGCTTTGCCGTTCAGCTGTGCGCCGCACGCTTCTTAGGAACATTTCTCGAAGACTTGGCCGACACACCGCCTGGTGTGATCGCCTGCCTGGCCCGACAGCTCGCGATTGAGCAAATGAGCTGTTTTCTTTATTACCATGACAGTGAAGCGCGCTGGGATCATGCGGCCGAGATACGGGCTCATTGCGGGTTCCGCGATTTCAACGATTCATCGGCGTTGTTCCGCTTGCATCGATGGCTCTATGCCCTCTGTTGGACCGGTACGGACCGCCCCGGCGTTCTTTTCGATCGCGCCACGACTTGGCTGACGGCGCACAAGGTTCTGCTGCCTGGTGTGACGGTGTTGGAGCGGCACGTGAGTCGCTTGCGTGCACGCGTCGAAGAGCGGGTCTGGTCTTTGCTCACAAGAAGCACCTCATCGGAATCCAAGGCCAAGCTGGAGTCTCTCCTGTCGGTTCCTGAAGGCGGACATCACTCATTGCTCGACCGACTGCGCAAAGGCCCGTTTCGGCGAAGCGCGCCCGAATGGCTTGCAACACGACCTGATGATGCTCCGATTGTGAGCCGTAGCGGCCCCCGACGATCGAGACAAGTATTTTGATTTGGTTGTATTTCGCGATAACCATAATCTTCGAGTCTTTCTCTGTTTCCGTACGGAATAGTCTCCCCGCTCGTGAAGCACGGGATCATAACCCATATCATTTATGAAACGCTCGAGATCAGATCGAACCTGCTTCAAGTCGTAGAACGTCGAGCTGATAAACACTCTAGGCCGAGCCATAAATGCCTAACGATGCTAACAAAATCCGACGCGGTCGTAGCATCTGATCTAATCGGCGTGAAGTTGAAGCGATTCAACCTCGCGCTTTAATTCTGAAAGCGTGTTCGGTGCAACGAGATGCGGAGCGAAGCTTATCTGAGTGCCGAAATCGCCAGGATACTTTTCAAGGAACGTCCTATTGGCAGCGGTCAGATACTGCGGACGCTGTATGAAGAAATCATGGATGCCACTCAAAACGTTACTCGCCGTGTCCAATTCTGTGGCTCCTCTCAGTTGGGTCTTGTACATGATGAGAACGTCTTCGTCTTTCTTCCATTGCTCGGTTTGAGCCTGCTTTCGCTCGGTCTGCTTTCGTTCTTCTTCGCGTTTCTCGGCCCGAATCACCCGCTCTTTCTGCGCCCGCTCCTTTCTTTGTTCCAGTAAATGCTCAAACCCTGTCTTGACGAGCGCCCCTAGCCATGTGGCAGCCGCTCCAATCGCGCCTGCAGTCAACAGTTGCTGCCAATTCGCCATCGCGCTTTCAAATCTCCACCCGGTTGTATTCATTGAGCGAGGCTGTATCCCCGCGGCGGTCGTAAAGCTGTGTGGTGCGCGTATCGGCGTGATTCGCCATCTTGCGCGCTTCGCTTAAGGACGCTCCTTCGGCTTTCAGGTAATCGGTAAGGCCCGTGGCACGCAGCGAGTGATTGCCGATTTTCGTTTTGATGCCCGCCTGTCGCCCGCGGCGCTCGATGACCTTATAGAGGAGAAGACACGAAAAGGAAATCCATGCACGCCAAGCTTTTATAGATCAACCAAATCAGGATATTGCGAGCGGAGAGGAATGCGTGAATGGCGGCTTCAGTGCCTCGGTGCCAACCGGTAAGTCATTGTTTTGATAGATGCCGATTTTCCAAACGTGCGTAAAATCGCGAATCGTGTCTTCTCCTCTATTTGGCGTACGCGGCTTGGGAGTGCGGCTCCCGCGCCACCGAGTGGCCGGACAACAGTGTCTCCCACAGCTGCCTTGATGTTGTAAAGTAACTCAGTATCTTGCAAAGATTTCATCGATCAACGCCCGCTCTGCTAGCGGCTTTCTTTTTGTTGGCTGGTCCGCCTGTCACGGCAGCCACTCTCTTCGCTCTGCCTGAACACCTTCGTCCCGATCCCTTCGGAGGCATTGTTCCCCCTGATCGTGTATCGGGGGCGGTGCCGGCCAGGCGCATTATCGTCGAGACCGCCCGCGCCGGATACGCGTCGTGCCATCTTGTCGTGAGTGATCCGGTAGCCGGCAAATATCGGCTGGAAATCAGCTCCGACAAGAGTGCCCCAACCCTCCAGGTGAGCGTCTATCGCGAGTGGTTCCACTATGTCCCGTCCCTCCGGCAATACTTCCCCGATGCGCTGATTCCAATCCGCTCGCCTTATCCATCCGCGTTGCCCGAGCCCGACAACAGGGTGCCGAAGCAAACGGCGCAAGCTTTTTGGATTGACATCTGGGCACCCGCAACCATCGCGGCTGGCGAGTACACTGTAACGGCTAGCGTTCGTTCCGGGGGAAATACTTCATCGCTGCCGATCGTCGTAAAGATTTTGAGCGCCCTCGTACCGGCCCAAGACGCTGTCTCTATCGACCACAACTCGTACGGCACTTCCTGGTTTGCCGGTCAGTACCCGCGACTTTGCGAACGCACATCTCCGGCGTTTTTCCAAAGCGCGGCGTTCTTCGAGTTGGTTCATTCCTATCACCGGATCTTTTATGAGCACCGGGGTATCTATCACCAACTCGGCTACGGGCATGCCGGGAAAGTCGAGCCTGAGTTCGCGCCGAGACTCGAGGGCTCGGGCAAGAGCAAACATATAGCGGACTGGACGCTCTTCGACCGGCAATACGGCCCGCTGTTGGACGGTTCCGCTTTCGTTTCCACACATCGTGGACCGAAACCAATCCCGTTCGTTTACCTGCCCATCAATCCCGAATGGCCCGCTTCTTTCGAATGGTGGGGAGAGCACGGGTACGAGCGCGAATTTGTCAACGTGGTTTCCGCTATGGAAAGGCACTTCCGCGAAAAGCGGTGGACAGCCACCAGGTTTGAAATGTTCTTCAACCAGAAGAAACGCTACAAGGGCTTTTCCTGGGATGGAGACGAAACTCGATTCGCAAAAGACTACGCGCCTTTTCGTGAATACGCACGGCTTCTAAAACTCGCTGTGCCGGCCGATTCGCCAATCAAGTTCGTCTTTCGCGCCGACGTGAGCTGGACGATGGAACGGCAGTGGCGCGAACTCGCGGGAGTTCTGAACTTCTGGGTATGCAGCGGCGGAATGTTCGACTGGTATCCCTATGCGCCACAGATGCTGAAAGGACGCGGCGACGTCGTTTGGACTTACGGCAGCACACCTCCGGTGACCGAGCCCAGCTCGCACATCACACTCGATGTCCTGCGGCCCTGGATCCAGGGTATCGACGGATTCGTACGTTGGGAGACCACGTCGGCCGGGCTTGATCCCTGGTTCCAATTTGCAGGGGGTGGAGAGAACCTGGTGTATCCGGGTGATCGCTTCGGTATTGGGCAGCCGATACCCTCTATACGTTTGAAGCTGGAGCGAAACGCCGTCCAGGATCTTTCGCTGCTCGACTCCCTTGCGAAAAAGGCGAATACGGACCGCTTGCGAGCAGGTGCTACCCACGCCTTTAACAGGACCGATCCTCGTGAGTGGTGGAGTGCTCGTCCGAAGCTGGCCGACACCAACCCTGAAGAATGGTCAAACGCCGATATCGAGGAAGCGGCGCCGCTTCCACTGCAATTCGGAAAACTGCTCGATGCGGCTGCGTGGCAACGCACGCGGGATTACATTTTCCAGGCGGCGGAGGAGGCTAGGTGAATGCGTAGAAACTTATTCGTTCTTATTGCGGCGAGCGGCCTGTGTCTTGGTCAGAAAGAAGTTCGGCACTCCGAGGAGGTCGCTATGATCGCCACGGCGATGCTCGACGGCGATCTTTGCTTGAAGATTCAGACTCCGCGTTCCCTCCAGTTTGCTACGCAAAGGGACCCTCGTGATCCTTGGCGCGCCGCGGACAACTATGACGTCGACGCGGATGCCTTCATCCAGACGAAAAAGACACTGATACGCTTGGCCCACCTGTGTCCGGAAACCTGCGATATCAATCTTTGGATGCGGGTGTCTTCGAAGCCAGACCGCGTCTCCATCGTGATCCGAAATGTACACGAGATGAGCCAATTCTGGAACTGGGGTGATCTCGATAGCGAGCTGCCGCCCGAGATGAAGCGCGTACTCGCAGGCAGCGAGCAAATGTCCGTTCATAAGAAACCCGGAATGCTATCGGTTCTCGCCCCGGTTTATGACAGTCTCGGCAACGTCGTGGCCATCGCGGAAGTGGTCAGTGAGAAACTCCAGGATCCGCAGGAGAACGTGAAATGAGTAGCGTGACTGCTTTTTCATACTCGGATGTGGCTACTACCCCATCGACAATCGCACGCTTCCAGTTGAGCTAACGACGAAACTGAAATTTGGTTTTCAGGTGTAATAAGCCACATCCAACCAGAGTCGAGGAGGAGCGCAGGTACTCACCAAAGCCGCCCTGTTTCTCACCCCCGTTCATCAAACCGGACATGCCGACCTACGGATCCGGCTTTCCGATTGACTTCATCGGCAGACTCCCGAACGGCGGCTGGACTGGCAGTGGCGGAGATAGAAGACTCCCAGTTCGCCGAAGACCCTCTCCTCACAAAAACTTGGTGCGACGCCATGACACCTTCTGATGCCCCTTCAGAAAGTCGCACGCACTCACAAACGTACTTCTCGACCGCCATGGACTCACATTACATTACCGGGTGTGAGCAGCAGCGGTCGCGGCCCTTGGTACCTTGCCCGGTCCAAGGGATCGCTTTGGCGACCACCCGGCGCAACTCACGCTCCATCGCTGCCAGCGGTTTCCCCTGCAAAACGATCATCGACGGATCATAGGCGCAAATTATATTCGCGATCGCAACGCCCATATGCAGCACCAGCAGTTCCCGAGCTGCCCGCCAGCCGCATCCCGCACTTCGAGCGCAGAGCCGATCTCGGGCTGAGACGAACGGGCCTGCTCCAGAATGCGGTCCGTCCCGACCAGTGATTCCATGTGGCCGCGCGGTGGCCAAGCCTCGTCCGCCCGCGACAAATCCAGGATCATGTGAGCGATCTCCCCCGGCCCTTCAATGCGCGCCGTGCAGCAGCCTTCCGCGGACGACGATGCCCGACCCGATCCCGGTGTCCAAGCGCACCAGAGCCACGTCCCGCTCGCGTTTCGCCATGCCAGGGTGGATCTCGCCGAGCGTCGCCATTTTCACGTTGTTGTCCACGAACACCGGCATGCCGAGCGCACGCTCGAGCTCGGCGCGAACCGGGACGTTGCGCCAGTTGAAGACGTTCCCCGCTCCAGCACAACACCTAGCCGCACACCCCCTTGCCCAGCGCGGCTAAGCTGATAAACCGCTGAATGCCGGCCGCGGGTTGCCGTTCGATCAGCGCGCCCAGCCCCGCCGACAGGATCCGCATTTCATCGCTCTCTCTTACTTCGACTTGTCGCGCGAAACTAGAACTCGAGCTTGCCCTGCAGCTGGACCAGCCTTGGGGTACCAACGCCGCTGTTGATCACGCCGGCGTTGTTCGGCAGATTGAAGTTTTTGTGATTGAGCAGGTTAAATACCTGCGCTTCCAAGCGCAGCCGGACCTTCTCAGTTATGTTAGTGATCTTATAGAAGGACACGTCGATGTTATAGAATCCCGGACCCGTCATGTAGTTTCGAGGCACATTGTTCAGGAAGTCGGCGTCGAGCGGGTTCGCCCGACGGATGAAGGTCTCGCCGTTGTAGGGCTGGCCGAGATCGGCGCGATTGACGCTCGCGTCGAACCAGAGCGCCGCTTGGCGTTGACCCGCCGGGAGAATTCCATTCTTGCCCGGAGCCAGGATCGTGTCCGATCCGAGCGTACTGTAATACGGTGAGAAAAAGAGCCCGCTTCGCCAGTAGTAGAACCCGGACGCGTTCCATCCGCTCACCAGCCGGTTTACGAAACCGTTCGCGCCCGACAAGATCGCCTTGCCATGGCCGAACGGGAGTTCGTAATTACCGTTGACACTGATGTTATGAGTGGGAAGCCCGCCATCGTGCCCATAGATCATGCGCAACCGCGTGTCTGTGGACGCGTTGTTGGTCAAGCCCGCCGGCGTCATCTCGAGATTGTCATAGGAGTTATTCGCGCCCTCCGAGGTGGCCAGCGTCTTCTGCAGCGTATAGAAGCCCTGCAGCACTAGGCCATTTGCGAAATTGCGCTTGATCTCCGTCTGCAACTGGTTGGAATTGGAGTAGCCGATTGTACGGAGCAGATCCATGCTGTCCTTACCGGAGTTGCCGAAGTCCGCATACGTCCGGCGCTCGGTGGCGGTCTTGCCGGGAGCGAGCTCGCGCGGCACTGGGACGTTGATGGGATCATAGACCACCAGATTGCCGCCGTGCGTTCCCACATAGGAAATCCGATAGCCGAGCCGCCATGGAAATTGATGCTCGAGTGTGATGTTCCACTCTTGCGCAATCTGCGTCTTGTAGTTCGGATCCCACGGCAGAATTCTCCATCCTCCGCACTGGCAGACGGAAAGCGCGCTGGGAGTGATGAAGTTGTTACCTAGCGTCCGCGCACCCGGCGACTGGCTACCGAAAGAGCTCGGTCCTACAGGGAACGTCATCTCCGGCGGAGAAATCGAGTAAGTGCCGAAGTTGTTATCTACCGGGCTGTTGAAACTATAGCTGAAGGGCGGGTTCTTGCGCGTGTTCTGGTGATACTGCACCAGCGGCATCACCCAGTAATAGGTGCCATAAGCCCCGCGCAGGACCGTCTTGTCACTCAGTTGGTACGCCGCTCCCAGGCGCGGAGCCAAGTTATTCTTCTGCATGTTCCACAGTGAGGATGGGAAACCGGCTTCGGAGGCCGACTGGAATCGGAGACCCGCAGCAGTATAGGCATCCACAACTGCCTGCGAAAAGCCCTGCTTGGTCAACGGAGCCGCGCCGGCGTACACTACGGTCGGGCCGCCCGGCGCATTCAGGTTCAGAGTTGTCGCCTGAGATCGCTTGTCCCGGAAGGGAGTCCAGTATTCGTACCGCAGACCAGCGTTGATTGTGAGCTTGCGGGTGATCCGCCAGTTATCCTGGGCGAAACCCGCCCAATCGCTCTGCCGGGTATAGAAACGCGGGTATTGGTTGAGACCCGCGAAATCGACGTAGCCGAGCAGCATGTCGGCCAATCCCGCGCCGGTATTCACCCTTGGAGCGGCGCTGTTCAGGCCTCCCGAGATGGTGGACGGGTCCATCAGTGCTGTGAACCCTCCGGAAAACGCGTAATCGCCGCCAGGCTGGCCATTTTCGAACGTATTCACGTTGTTGCGCTGGTAGAAGAAACCGAATTTCATTTCATGCCGGCCGCGCGTCCAAGAGACGTTATCCGAGAAGGTCATGGTCAGGCCGGGCGCGTCCTGAGGATTGTCGCGGTCAATTCCGTCGAAGTAACCCGCCGCAGTCCAACTGTCACCAAAGTAGAAACTTGGCCAAGCGATGGTTCCCGGATAAGTGGGCAGCCCTAATGTCTGCGTGATGGGTGGGGTGATCTGGCGCGGGCCGCGGAAGGCATGGAAGCGTTGCACGCCGCCCCGGACCTCGTTGATCAACGTCGGGGTGATAATCTCGGTGAAGGAGAGAGCGGCGTTGTGGCCCCCCGAGAGCTGGTCATCCGGGTTCAGGAGGTAGGCTGGGGAGAACGTCGTCTGGTCAGTGTAAGTGTAGCGTCCGGATAACCTGTTGCGACCCAACACCTGATCGATCTTGGCAGTGATCAGGGTGCGGTCGTCTTTTATCCGCGCCGCGGGATTTTGATAATTCTGTCCCTGATAATACGGTATGTTTACGTTTGGATCCGGCAGATAACTCACCACCTTCTTGCCAATGGGATTGACCCGGTCGGCTGGAATTTTATTGCCCGGAAACTGAGTGCGCACATAGGATCCGGTAACCGGATCGTAGTGCGTGGTTAATGGATCGTAGATCTTGATTTGATTTCCCGAATCGTCCGTGTAAGTGGAGAAATCGCCGGCCTTCCATGCCGGCAGCGGCACCACGTGAGTCTCCGTCGCAGCCGATCTCTGCCGGATACCTTCCGCGTCGACGAAAAAGAAGGTCTTGTTTTTGCCGTTGTAGAGCTTCGGGAACCAGATCGGACCTGAGAGATTGCCTCCATACTCGTTCCGCGTCAGAAAGTTCACCGTTTCTTGGTGGAAGCTCTTGGCGGCGTAAGCGCTGTTTTGATTCAATTCGAACAGCTGTCCGTGGAAGGCGTTCGTGCCGCTTTTTGTCACCACCTCCACCATCCCCGCGCGGCTGTATTCAGCCGTCGAGTTGGCCGTGCTTACCTTGATTTCCTGAATGGTCGGAAGCGATTGCGGCAGGCGTTGTAATTCGTTGGTGTAGCGCTCGGAAGCGGGGGCGCCGTCCACCAGGTAGTCGATCGATCCTCCCGGGACGCCATTCACGCGCGTATATCCCTGGCCCTGGCCGGCGAAGCCATTAGAGACTACGCCCGGAGTGAAGTTCAGAATGTTCAGAAAGTTGCGGTTCTGCATCGGCAGGGACTCGATCCGCGCGACTTCCTTCACATCGGTAAGTGAGGAGCTTTCCAGGCTGATCACCGGCGTGACGTCTCCTATCACTTCCACTGCTGTCTTCACAATGGCGGTCTGCATCGTCAGATTGACCACAGCCTCTTGACCGACGCGCAGGGTAAGCCGTCCAGTCCACTCGGCAAAACCCGGCACCATCGCTTTGATTTCATACTCACCGGGTGGCAGCGCAGCGAAGTCGTACGCGCCCTGCGCGGCCGTTTCCTGCCGCCGTTGTTCTCCGGTTCCAGCGTTCGTTAGTTCCAGGGTTGCCTGAGTTATCAAGCCGCCACTGGCGTCGGTGACCGTGCCCTTGATTGTCGCATTCGACAACTGCGCACACACAGGCGCGAGGAAAATGATACACAGCAGAATTGTTGCTGCCTGGATACGACGAGCGCACGTCATAATTCGCCTCCCTTTCACTGGTTAGTAGAGGAATAGTTGGCCTTCCACTTCCAGGCGAACAGCTGGTGCCTGTGGAACTGGAAACCTTGATAGAGAGTTTCTTTGCCATACCGCACATCGGGCGTGTAATGGAAACTCCACGACTCGCAATCGAGAATCACCGGAATCTCGATGTCCGCCGGTGTGCGTGCGGAGAGTTCGACGAGGCTCGTCCGATTCTGCGCTCCCGTCCACTCCCGCTCCTTGTCTTCCTGTACGTCGGCGATCTCGGCCAGCCACGACGAGTTCGCATAAATCTTGGCGCGATGCCATGTGCCCTTGTCGAAGGGGTCCAGGCCTTGCGGGAGTTTCACCCAAATCGAGGCCTGCTCGCCCCGCTCTAGAACGCCGTTTCCGTTCCCGACGCCCTCGGTCACCGCGCGATCGACAACATCGCCGCCGCCTTGGTTTCCCTTCTGACGAAATACCGGGAACGTTTTGGCGCGGCCGTCTAGGATGGCGATCTCCGCCGGTTCCGGCAGTTTCTCCGGAGCGATCAGGATGTCAATGAGCTGCGCCGCCTCGTGATAATCGTCGAAGACGAGTTTCAGGTCCAGTCGAGCGTGAGCGAAGTAGCCGTCGGCTGCGGTCAGCCGGATTCTAAACGGCGGTCCAGGCTCGGTCATGCTGGCCGGCGAAATTTCGGGCCACTGAGCCTTTCCGCTCAGGACTTTGACTGTCGGATAAGCGGAACTCAATTCCGCGCGCACATCCTTGAGTGCCGTCCCGCGAGGATTGAAAATGCGCACCGGTAGAGCGATCTCCTCTCCCGCCCGCAAACGCAGGGTGTCGCTCACTGTAAGCGGAAGAAGAACTGGCGCCTGTGCTCCCGTCCCTGGGCCCTCAATGCCGATCTCGTGGCCCGCGCAATCCGAGCGGAGCGCCAGACGGCCATTCTCGCCGGCAACGGCGTCCCGCATACTGGTTTTCCCGGTAGAAATCGCCGGATAATCGAAGATTCGGTACGTCTCGCCCGGGCGATACAGCGGCGCGGTGGTCAGATTCACGGATGCGCAGGCCGCGGCAGGTCCGTCGGGAGCCCATTTGCGGGAGCGGAGGCGCAGCCCGCCTTGCGTTACGTGTTCCAGATAGAGCACCGCCGGCGAAGAGCTCTCCATCTCGACGCGATAGTCCCAGACACCGAAGTTCCGGAACGCAGTCGAGTAATTCCATTCGGCGTGCACGGTGTCGAGCGCCGGATTGGCGAAAGCCCGCATGTGAAATTCGAACGTTTCGCCGATCGATGTTGCCCAGTGCCGGTTAAAGTCGTCCTGCCGGTATTCGAAGTCCACCGCCGGCGATATCGCGTAAGCCTCGCGCGTCTCTTCGTGATACTGGCTGATGAAATCGCCGCTTGCGCGGATCAGCCGAATCATTGTGCGCTCATGGTTCGACACGTGGTCTTTGGGCCGCCACAAGGAGCGGCGCCCTTTTTCGCCCACATAGCATTCGGGCGCGGGATTGAACGCCGAAGCGCTGCCGATCTGGTCGGGATAGCGGGCGCTGAGATACAGGCTCATGAAGCCGCCCATGCTCAGCCCCGAGGTGGCGCGGTATCGCCGGCTGCTCAGGGTCCGATATGTGGAATCGATATGCCGCACGAGTTCAAGAAAGTACTCGCCGTAATCAAAATCGCCGCCGTCTCGACGCACATCATACGGAAATCCTCCGTAAAACCCCGTGTAGTCACGCGCCACATATCCGTCGGCCGCAACGACGATAACGTCGTGGTTCGCGACGAACGCAGTAATCTTCGGCACTGTATCGAGCCCGGAGTCGTACTGCTCGAGCGTGTATCGGTCGCTGTGGCCGTGGAAGTAATAGATCACCGGATAGTGCTTGTCCGGCTCCCCGTAATGGGGCGGCAGGAAGACCCGGTATTTTCGCTGCTCGCCGAAGACTTTCGACGGGTGGCTCCGGTCGTAATACGGCTGCTCCGCCCGGCATGGAGAGGACAGGCCCGGGGCGAGCGCTAAAAGCGTCACAGCCAGGAAGGAAAATCGGCCTGTCATCTGGGCCCTCCGTTAGAAGCTCGAGCGGATCTGAGTAAGTTAAGTTTCCAAACTTACGTGTGACTATACTTCGTGCCTTCGGCGGTTGTCAATCTTTTTCGCTTATTTTCTTTTTCCATCATCTTGCCGCTAGTATAGATTGTGTTGCAACATTCGTACTCAGCCGCTCCTGGTAGCTTGAAAAGACCCAAATGACGGCCCGGCCGGCAATCTTCAAATGGGCCCAGACCGAGCCTCAACTTATTCTTTGTGTGGTCCGCTGGCCCGCCGAACGTATACAGCGAAAGCTCTGCATTGGTCGAATGCTGATTTGTCTTCTCTGGAGCGGCTGCGCTCCGGCTGCTTTCGGAGCGCAGAGGGGTATCCTCGCTCCGCCTCCTTCTGCCAAACCGGTTGTCAACGGACCCGAAGTTTACGGTGTCCACCCGGGACACCCGTTCCTCTACGTCGTCCCCGCCACAGGCGATCGACCGATAACATTTTCCGCCACCGCTCTGCCAGCAGGATTGGCGATTGACCCCAGCACAGGCATTATCAGGGGAACAATCGGGAGAGCCGGCGAGTATCCGGTACACCTGACGGCTCGCAATGCTCATGGGGCCACAACGCGCGCTCAAGATCGTAGCCGGTGATACACTCGCGCTTACTCCGCCCATGGGCTGGAGTTCGTGGTATATGGCTTTCGACAACATCAGTGATGAGTTGATCCGCGCGCAAGCAGATGCGATTGTTTCTTCCGGCCTTATTAACCACGGCTATTCTTACGTCGATATCGACGAGGGCTGGAATATCAAGGTTCCCGACGTCAACGCCGGCGGTGCGGGGACGAGAAGAACGATTGCGGGCGACTTAAAGCCGAATTCCACGTTCCCCGATATGAAGGCACTTACCGACTACGTCCACAGCAAAGGCCTCAAAATAGGAATCTATACTTCGCCAGGACCAAAGACGTGTGGCGGCTTCGAGGGCAGCTACCAGCACGAGCAACAGGACGCCCGGCTCTTCGCTTCGTGGGGCTTCGATCTTCTGAAGTATGACATGTGTTCGTATACGGAACTGCTGCACGGGAGCAAGGACGCTGAAGAGGTGAAAAGGCCGTACCGGATCATGGGCGCCATTCTCAAAACGCTAGATCGCGACATGCTTTTTAACCTATGCGAATACGGCATGGCCGATGTTTGGAGCTGGGCTCGAGAAGTGGGCGGACACTTCTGGCGAACTGCGGGCGACGTGGGCGACCAGGAACGCGGTTTGTGGAGCAGTGTCTCCACGATAGGCTTTGGCCAGGCCGGAAAGGAGAAGTGGGCGGGCCCCGGCGGATGGAATGATCCGGACAACATCCTGATCGGCGAAATCTATTGGAAAGGGCATCTCGCGCCTACGCCGCTGACCCATAACGAGCAATACACGTATGTGACGCTATGGAGTCTGCTCAGTTCGCCACTTGTGTTCGGTGGCGACGTAACAAAGCTGGACGATTTCACGCTCAGTTTGCTCACAAACGATGAAGTGATCGCTATCGACCAAGACCCGCTTGGGCGTCAGGCCGCCCCCGCCCGTCGATCGTCGCATTCTGAAGTCTGGGTGAAAGACCTTCACGACGGTTCGAAGGCGCTTGGATTATTCAATCGGAGCGATTCGGAGTACGTGGTCGCCGTGCGCTGGTCGGATCTCGGAATCAGCGGCCCCTGGGTAGTTCGGGACTTGTGGCGGCAGAAAGATCTCGGTCCACGGACCCGAAGTTTTCAAATGTCGGTTGGCGAGCACGGCGCGGAAATGTTCTCGCTCACGAAAGTGAGGCGTTAACGTCTCCCTTCCGCTCCTGTTAGTCGCTGAGAACTTCCGTACGCTTTCCGATCTCCCTTTTCTCCCTGGAACGACAAACCTCGATGCACGAACGAAGTCCTGTTCGAATACCCGACTCAGAAATTTTATCCCGTCGCACGCCAAGAAACTCGTCTGCCTTTCAGTTTCAGTCGTTCTTGGGCGGGCGTGGTGTGAGGAAGACTGGACCTCTGTTCTGAAGGCCTTTACGTCTCTGGTTCTGGGCGAGTTGGGAAGTGATTCACAGTAAACTCGAAAACTGTTCCAAAAACTTCGACAGAGAAGAAAACTGTTCCAAAAACTTTCGACAGAGAAACTGACGAGAGTCCGGCTGGGTATAGTATTTGGTTACAGATTTCTTCCGTGAAGGACTACGTGCCTGCAAATTGTCTAGTATTCTATAAAGGCGACTTTGGCTTGAATGAAGCGCGAGGAGGTTATGTGAAACGCTCTCTCTTCCCCAACAGCCCCCGAATTCTTGTAGTAGCTCTGCTCTTTCAGGTGCTGCTGCCAGCAGCCTCACTCAACTTTTCTATCGTCAACCCGGACCGAATTAGTCCGGCGGGTGCGATCAACACGTTTGGTGGGACCATTACCAACAACACTGGTGTCACGCTCGGCGCGAAGGATCTTTTCCTAAACTTTTCTGGTTACGACGCTGCGAACGTGACTTTGAGCCAGCTCGTCGGGTCCACAACCTTCTCGCTTCCAAACGGCTCGACATCTGGTTTCCTGAATCTTTTTACCTTTACCCTGTCGGGAGCCGCCCAGGCGGGTGCGTATTCGGCTCAAGTGGCCTTGCAGGCTATTACCGGCGATAATTCCGCGGGCCAGACAGTCAGTGTGACTGTGTCGACGCCGGAACCTGGCTCGATCGCACTTACGCTTGCGGGCGGGTTTGCGTTGCTGCTCGTCAGGCTACGAAAGAAATGCTGGCCTCTGTTGCCGCTCTTGGCAGTCGTAGTGATAGCACCCTCATTGACGAAGGCTCAGGTCTCGGCGGTCCAGTTCCTGACCGATCAGCCAGGCCTGACAGAGATGGGCACAACTGTGACAGTCGCGCTTCCGATCAGAAACGGCGGAAGCCTAGACGCAACGAACGTATTGGTAACCAGTGCCGTGCTGCACACTGCCCCGCTCGTGAGCCCTGCCGTATTCCCGGTCTCACTGGGGACGATTGCAGCGGGCGGAAGGGCGGTTTTTCAGGCGGACTTCGATGGAACGGGACTAACTCAAAACACTCCTTATCTGCTCACAGTGAGCGGCACGTATCAAGTAGGTGGTGCAAGTGCCGGCTTTTCGGTAAATCGATTCATCACCGTGCCTGTCGTAGGTCCCGGCCGTCATTTCCCTGACACTACAGACGGCATTTTTGTCTTTAGTGATCAGTTCGACACCAGCAATTTAACAGAGGCTCAGTTTGAATTTGCGGCGACTCATTACGTGGGCGCGCAGAAACTGCTGCCAGGCGCAGCTCGCCGCTTACGCCAAGACAATTCCAATTTTCTCGTTCTCCACTATCGCTTAGGCCAGGGTCTAGGCTACAGAGTGCCGGACCAGAACTGCCGGCCAACGGGCAGTTACATCCAGATTATCGACGGTACGTGGGTCAACGAATGGCCGGGCAACAGCGTGGTCAAACCAGAATGGTTTTTCAAGTATGTCGGTGCGCCAAGCGTTTACAATTGCAACTTTGGCTGGTATCTCATGGAGCTGAACGATCCGAGTTGGCGGGCGTGGTGGAGTAACCAAGTAATCCAGCAGCTCCAGACTAATGAGGACGACGGGGTGTTTGCGGACAGCTATAGTATTCCGAATTATGGGTTCACCTGGAACCCGCCCTTGCCGGTTGTCGACTCCGCCTTCGAACAAGCATGGGCCACGCGCGAGCACAATTTCACCGACTATATTCGTGGTCAGTTCAATGGGCGATGGAAGTGGATTCCCAACGTCGGCGCATATATCACCACGAGAGATCCGTCCGACTATAGCAACGTAGATGGCGTCATGATCGAGCAGTTCGCTGAATATGGCAATGAGAACTATCTTGCTTTGGGTGACTGGCAGTTACAGATGAACCGTGTTTTGTCGCTCATTAACAAAAATAAGATCCTCATCGCGCAAACCTACCCGACCGGTTACGATCTGAATGAACGGATGTTTGACATCGGAACTTACCTGCTTATTAAGGGCAAGCGTACGTACGTAAATCTCGCGAGCTGGGGACTCGATGTGCAGTGGATTCCGGAGTATGGGGTCAATCTGGGACCCGCCGTTGATTCTCTGCCCACAGATATCGCCACATATTGGAATCCCAACTGGAACGTGTATGTACGGCGCTACAAGAATGGCATGGTGTTGGTGAATCCGACCTCAACGAACAGCGGGCCGATCGATTTGGGTGCACACTACTACCGGGTTGAGGCTTCTGGCGGCGGTCCCGTCTCGTCCGACGGAACCGCTCCAGGGTCGCTCTCCTACGTCGCAACCAAGAGTGTCGACGTCTGCTCCGATTGCGCCGCCATTATTCTCTACCGACAGCCATAACATAAGTTCTCCGGCTGTTCCGAAAACAACCGTTCAGCTGATCGATCGGCAGCCGACATTGACACCTAATCGTCCCAGAGCACGCACATGATTTCGGATACAGCGCTGTTTCTGGTGCTCTTCAACAACTCCAGCACCGTGCTCTCGATATGGCTGCCCGGTGGCGAGTACTGGTAGACCAGCACGAGAAGGTTGTGAGCAACAGCGACAAGAGCACGCTTTTTACCTTCTGCCGCTAAGCGCCAGAACTTGCCTTTTAGATAACAAGTCTTTTTAGCTGACGCAGCCCAGGCGCATTGTGTCAAGGTTGTCCTGAGCCATCGATTCCCGCGGGTGGTTCTAGGAGTGCGTCAAAAAGTCGGGGGTGACGATTTCGTAAGCTGCTGATTATACGTGCGGGGGAGCTTCAGGCGGCTCGGATTCCCCAAAATAGTTAGGTTCCGGCACGGCCCGCTGGAGGACCGCCGCTGCACTGCCATGCGGAATCGAGAACTCTGTGAGGCGGACCCCCGACTTTTTGCCGGACTCCTAATAGCACAATTTGAGAATATGACCAGTGTGATATACAAGCGGCAGCCTTTGATTTTTCCATGTGTGCGCGCACTTATGATTTTTGCTGCTGCGTGCGCTTGCATAGCGGAGGATGCGGCCGCCACTCCGAATAGTCTACTCTCGCCATTGGTGAAGAAGATGGGTGCGGCGGTTGAGGTCGAGCGCAGTCTGGCAACGATGCGGCACGTTTACTCGACCGACAGATGGTTTACATTCCCGAAGTTCGAGGAGACAGCACTTTACCTGAAACAGCGGCTCGAGGAGAGCGGAGTGATAAGCGTAGAGATAGGTGGAGCTCACGCCGATGGGAAATCGCAAGCCGGATTTTGGACGATGCCGCTGGCCTGGGATGCGAAAGCAGCGCGGCTCGAGCTAATTTCGCCAGAGCGCGAGGTGCTGTGCGACTACGAGTCGATACCCGCGTCTCTCGGAATGTGGAGCGCGTCAACGCCGCCGGGCGGGACTACGGCCGAACTCGTAGACCAAGCGACGACCTCGTGGGCGAACGTCAAAGGAAAGCTCGTTCTTACTGAAGTGAATTCGGCAGGGCTCAAGTATGAACTGGTAAGAAATGGAGCGCTAGGCGCCGTGAACGGGTTTAGTGAAAATCCAGCACTTGAAGACGGACGTCAATGGATCAACGCGTGGGGCGACAACGGATGGGGTTTTACTAAGGCAAGCACACCGCTGCTTTCGTTCTCTGTAACAGCACGGCAGGCGAAACATCTTCGTGAGCTATTGAAGAGCGGCCGGGTGATGCTTCACGCGACAGCTGACACGCGTTACTACGAAGGACGGTATCCGTGGGTTACGGGCCTGCTGCCGGGTAGTGATCGGGGGGAAGAAGTGCTGGTTCTCGGACATACGTCGGAGCAAGGAGCGCAAGATAACGCGACCGGGGTATCGGCGATGGTCGAAGCAGTCCATACCATCGCGCAATTGGTTGAGACCGGCAAACTGCCTCGACCTCGGCGCAGCATTCGTATTTTGCTGATGCCCGAGATGTACGGTTCGCTCAGCTATATCTCCGCCAACGCGGAGCGCATGAGGCATACGGTGGCAGCGATGACGGTGGATACGCCTGCTGCACCGTACGACCTGGCCGGGACCGAATACACGTTCTATATGAATCCACACGTGGCGATGTCATACACCGACGCTTTGATGCAACGCATAGCGGGCACATATCTCTCTCCGTCACGCCCCTGGCACTGGAGCGAGCACATGCCAGGCACGGATACGTATCTTGGCGAGCCGACCATCGGGGTGCCCACTGACTGGCCTTACAGCGGAACCGGTCCGGTGACTCATCACAACAGCGAGGACAAGCCGGAAGCAGTAGATCCACGCTCAATGCGCGATCTGGTTACGACGATTGCGACATATCTTTACTTCAATGCGTCGGCTGGAGAACAGCAGATCCCGTGGCTCGGGCAGATTACGTTCGATCACCTGGAAGACGAGGTGCGCTGTAGCGTCGAGAAAGGCGTCGACGCTTGGAGCGCTGGCGATCAGGCGGCCGGGAGCTACGCTATCGCGCGGGTGCGGTACTTTGCCGACCGCGGACGGGATGCCATCGCCTCCGTCCTGCGACTTGCGCCGGCTGAGCATCGCGTTGAGTGCCGCCGCAAATTAGATCCGCTGATGAAGCAGCTTGAGGAGTTTTGTCAGATGCAGGTAGAGCGGCTGCGCGAGGCGGGCATAAAGGAGATCCCCGAGAAGCAGATACCGGGCGCGGCAGAGATCGTGGTCCATCGAAAGCGGATTGGGACAATACCGCTCGATGATCTTGCGCGCGATCAGTGGGAAGGATATCCATCCGGAGCCTGGGATAAGCTTGTCACGGTTGCACTTTACTGGTGCGATGGAAAGCGCAATCTTGCCGAAGTAGCTCATTTAACCGCGATGGAAATGGGGCCAACCGACTTAGACTTCGTCGGTTATTTTCGTTTTCTCGAGCGGCACGGGTATGTAGAGTTCACTAAGTAATAAGCACGGATCTCACGGTGCGTTGTAGAAATGCAGGACCGCCGCAGTGATGTCGGCGAGGCTAGGATGAATGTCGGCCGCCAGCGGAGAGTCCTTCTTGCTGGTGAACAGAACACCGGGTACGTCGGCGGGGTTTATGCAATGGTCCCCGATCCAGGCATCGTTGTTATCTACGATCTCTTCAGCAGGCGTTCCACCTAGGCCGGTTTGCCAGGAGGCGCGGTGCCCCGGGCTGTAACCAACAATAAGGTCGGGGGCAACGGCGGCATTTTGGCGAATCGCGTTGGTCTCATAAACGGCTTTGACAACCGGCTGCCCGTTTGCCGGATCACGCCACGCGAGAAGCTGTTCACGCAGGCTGGCTACCGTGGCGCGGTATTGATTGCCACTCGTAACGATGCCGTGCGGCTCACGGCCTTTCACATTCAGATAGAGACCATTGAGACCGAGCGCATAAGCTTCCGTAGCGGACCAATCTAAACTGCCTAGTGTAGTGCTGACGCACTACACTAGATACCGCTACGCCGCCTGTTTGCGGGGCTCCGCTTCGTGATGCAAACCCGGGCGCAACTGGGGCACTCGCGTTTTGGCTCCCGAAGGCGGTGAGGGCTTATGACTCAATTCCCCTCAATTCTCGTGTTGCAGGTCCCAGCGCATGCCGAACGAATAGGTAGGCTTATAAAACTCGCGCTGAATGAAGAACTGAGGACTTCCCATGTAGAAGCCAAACGGCTCGTTGTTCAGATTAAGCGCCGAGACAAGCGCCGTGAAGCCCTTGCCCAGTCGATAGCTGCCCTGCGCATCGACCTGGAAGTGTGAAAAGAGGTAGACGTCGCCGCTCGGGCCATAGAGACCGCCAGGCGAACCGTCCGCGTAGGCGTATGAATAAATATTTGCCCCGTTAAACGCCAGTCCGACCCGCATCGTAAGCGCCCGCGGTCGTAAGTGGGACTAATATTCCACGTGTTGGGAGCTTGTCGTAGGAGAGCGGGATTGTCGGAACGGTTCCCTGGGTTCACGTTCTTGGCTTTCGAAGTGGCATAGCTGTAGTTAGCCGAGAGCCCTAATCCTCCGAAAGCAACAGGTAGATAAGTAAAGTGCTGCAAAAAACTGAACTCGGCCCCAGCTATATAGGCGCTCCCAGCATTGCCGGCTTGACTCACCTGGAATCCCACGTTAGGTCCGCTCGTGGGCAGTGTGAGCAGGTTGACGATCGGATCGGACAGGCTTTTATAAAAAAAACCAACACGAACTATCCCGAGCGGGTTTCAGAAATCTTTCGTAGAGCACATCGTAGTTATTGGCGAACTCCGGCTTCAAAGCCGGATTACCGACGGTCAGGGTAGGGGGAAAGGTCGACGTATCGATTGATGTGGCGAAGGTAAGGAACTGCGGGTCCGGGCGGGAGATTCCGCGTCCATATGCCAGCCGCACGTCAGAGCTGTTATCGATCCGGAAACGAAGCGAAGCGCTTGGCAGAGTGCTGACATAGGAATTGTTTCCTTTCACCGATAACGTGCCGGCGGTGTTGTCGAAGCTGAGCGTATGATCTTGCGTGCCCTCGAATCGCACTCCTGCATAAATACTGAAGCGGCCGAAATCAAAAGTATTCATTAGATAGCCGGCCGAAACCCGTTCTATAAGATTGAAGTTATCCGTATTCCCGCCATAGTTAGACGTCGGAGTAAACGAAGACAAGTTAGCCGCGAGAAAGCTATTGACCTTCTCCCAGTCAGCTATCGGGCCGTACTGGTACGATCCATCATAGTAGTTGGAGTTCTTAAATCCATTAATAAACTGACTCATAAGCACGGTATTATTCGGTGTGTAGTCATTCTCATAGGAGTTGTCGAATTTATGAGCGTTGCTGAACCAGCCTCCCAACTGAAATACGCCGAAATGAGAGCCCACCTCGTAGCTATGGCCTAGCGAGGCCGAGCCTTGCAGGTTGAGTTGCGCGCTCACCCCATGATTTGCTTGAGAAATCGTGGAGAGAGCGAAGTTGTTTGGGTCATAGGCTTCCCCGAAGCAGTCAGCGGTGAACTGCGGGCGGTAGATACCCTTATTCGCCGCCGGATTGTATTGGCAATTGCTTGTACTGCCGATGTAATTGAAGCTGGTAATTGATTCTCCTCCTGCGATGGGGTTGAGCATCCGGGATCGGGCTACCGAACCCTCCCAATTGATCTGCCAGTTGCGGATGGAGTGATTGCCGCCGAGTATTAAGCTAGCGACCTGGTAGTCTCCCAGACGCCGTTCGGTGTTGAAACCCGGAAGGTTTGCGCCCGGAATAGTATCGTTTGTCGCCAGCGCATAATCCCACCGGTGCCCGTAGTCTCTAAAGTCCGAGAACAGCGTGCGAACGAAGAGGGTCGAATTGGCTCCGAGTTTGTAATCGACGTTTCCGCCGACGCCATAGCGTGACCGGTCGTATTTGTATTCCCGCAGGTCCATTGAACTGAAACCGGGTGTGGAAGCTGTGCCGGTCAGGATGGTGGGAACCGGTTCGATGTCATCGATTCCCCGACCGTTATAGTCATAGCTACCGCTTACAATCACCCCGAGGCGCTTGTCCACACCGAAACGCTTTCCAACGGTAGCTCCGCTCTCAGCAACAGGGACAGTGTTGACGATGGGGGTAAAACCTCCCAGGCCATAGATAGACAGGATCGGACGGCTCTCGCTGTCTTGGTCTCGAGGTTTACCGTCCCTCCGATCGCATCACCTGGCTGATCGGCCTGGAGTGTTTTAAAAATCTGCACCGATTCGACCAGGTCCGCCGGGATAGTATCAAGCTTCACCTGGCGCACAGCTCCTTCCGGGGATGGAAGTGGAACGCCATCGATCGTCAAATTGCTGAGGCGAGGCTCAGTTCCGCGAATTTGGACGTATTTGCCCTCGCCCTCATCGCGTTCCAAGGTTACACCAGACAAGCGGCCTACGGCGTCGGCGATGTTTGCATTGGGAAGGCTGGTAATAACCTCCGCCGGCAGGACTTCGAGTATATTGGGCGACGTACGTAGTTCGTTGACGGCTTCGGCCTCGCCATGCGCGCGCTCGGCCGTCACCACGATGCTTTCACTCTGGGAACCGACATTTAAGACGGCATCGATAGTTAGTATCTGTCCGGCTGTGATCTTCACATCCGAAGAGTAAGGTTTAAAGCCAACGTAATCGATGTTCAGGTCATATTTTCCCGGCGTAACACCTGGGATCGTGAATTGTCCATTGCTATCGGAGCTCACAGAAGCACTGCCGGGGGTGAGCGTGATCTTCGCGCCGGGGAGTATGGCGTGGCTAGCATCCGTGACAGAGCCGTTGATAATGCCGGTGGGCGAGCCAGAGCGTGCCTGTGCATTTGCCGACACAGGCAAGAGCAAGTGGCACATCGACAATAGGTAAACAAGGATCAGGGTAAGACGCATTTTCACCTCCCGAAAATGTATTCCTGAACGTTGGCGCACGGGAAAGTACGACGCGAAGAACACAGACTCCTAAACCCATTTGCCGATAACCCAGAGATCTTACGAATTCGCGTCCGACCCAAGTCAGTCTTTCAACCGGTTGTTTCTACTTCGTGACAAAATCGTGTGCGTTTGATGAACAGCGAATGAGACTCGTTTTCCCGGTTCTTGTTTTCAGCTTGCGGGCCGAGGACAACTGCGCGATTCAACCGACGGGTTCAGAAAAACCGGCGATTGGCTGGCTGCCAGCTACCACGAGCACTAATAATGGTTCAATGCCTGAACAGAGCCCAATCAAGCACGTGGTAATCATCGTGAAAGAAAACCATACTTTTGATAACTACTTTGGCAGGTTCCCAGGCGCCAACGGGGACGCGACGCTGGCGCACGCGAGCGATCCGCCCAAAGTAGACCACCCACACGATCACGCTACCTGGCTGCGCCGCGCCAAAGTCGCGGTTCGCCAACAATATTGGGAGACGGACATCCCGTCATATTACGCGTACGCTCGCCAGTTTACGCTTTGTGACAACTATTTCACCGACGTCGCCGGACCATCAACGCCAAACCATTTGATGTTGATCGCGGCAGCGTCTCCCGTCATCAATAATCCTCACTACCGCGATCCCGTGAACCTAAAACCCCCCTTTGACCTGCCTTCGCTCCCTGAGAACGTCGAAGCGGCTGGTCTCACCTGGCGCAACTACGGTGGTTACGTCTTTGGAGACATCACGAAGCTTCGCAAGAATTCTTCGACGGTGACCTCGCAGCAGTTCGCACTGGATGCCGGAGCAGGAACCCTGCCGACCATCTCCTGGGTCTACGCTCCATCAGGCTTGAGCGAGCATCCAACCGACTCCGTGCAGCAAGGAATGGCCTGGACGGTAGCGCAGGTCGACGCGATCGTGAAAGGCGGGCTTTGGCCGAGCGTGGCTGTCTTTATCACCTGGGACGATTGGGGAGGATGGGCGGATCATGTAGTACCCCCGAATGTCGAGCAGTGGTCAGATGGAACCCAGTTTAGGTACGGATCCCGCGTGCCTTGCCTCGTGCTCAGCCCGTATGCGAAGCGGGGCAATATCTCGAAAGTTGCTCATTCGCACGTCAGTCTGGTCCGATTTTGCGAGATCAATTTTGGTCTGCCGTCTTTAAACATGCGGGACGCTGGAGCCGATGGCATGCAAGACTGCTTCGATTTTGGCCAACAGCCAGGAGCCCCACCGAATGCTCGTTTGAAGCCGGTGCGTCCAGCTTCGAAGTCTAGAAAAAGACCCGGCCGGCAAAGAGGATCTGATACAGCTTGGGGCCGGATTTATTTCCAATGCGGAAGGAGCTCTTGCTTTTGGGAAATTTTTTCGGACTGCTTCGCGCACTCTGATGCCGTAAGCAATATTTCTTAACTCACAACATGCAAAGCGCGAGGTGTTAGCTGCCTCGCGCTCTGAGTCAGACCAATTACTTTTTCGCGAGACGTCTGCGATGAATCGCAATCAGCACCAAACCGGCACCCAATACACTGATGGCCAGAGTAGAGGGTTCCGGAGTGGCAGTGGCGCTCGGCACAAAGGCAATACCATGCAGGCCAGAGCCGCTGGATATGCTGGTAAACGCTCCGGTGCCTGGATTGGCGCTGCCGAAGGCATAGCCCACGTCCGCGAAGAGAGAGGAGCCGGGTATCAAGCCAGTTGCCGAAATTGCATATACCGTGTTCGTTTTGGTGTCGGCCACGTAGAACGTGCCCGCAGTAGAGGTCGCATAGATGCTGTCATCCAGAGAGAGCTTCGAGCCAGCAGCGCCACTCAGTTTCACTGAATGCGCGGATTGCGTTGCAAGACCCGGGTTGGTGATGAAGGTCAAGGCGCTCTCATTTCCGCTGGTCAGAACGAGCCCCCCTGAAGGTGTCGATTTCAATGAATCTGGGTCTGCCCCTAAAATGCCGGTTCCGGTCAGAACCGTGCTAACGGTAATTGGGGACGAGGGCGTCGGGTTGTTCAACTTAACCACGATGGGATCACCCGGGGAACTCGGATTGCTTTCACTCAGATAGACATTCGAACCTATAAACGCTACATCATCGAAGCCGCGAGAGGATGCGACTGAAGTGTACGGTGCTCCGTAGGTGTAGGAAGAAATAACTTTTGTTGCCGGGTTGATGACGCTGAGTTTAGAATTTGCGTCCTGATTCTGTAATGCCCAAACGAGACCTGTGTTCGGGTCATATTTCAAACCATCGACAGAGCCTTTTATAGAATAGGTGTTCTGTACGGATCCCGACAGGCTGTACTGGGCGATTGTGCTCGCCCCTGTATAGTCAGTGGAACTCGCACCGTTACCGTATTCGACCCACAACGATCCGTTGCCATAGGTGACCGAGTCCGGGGCGGTGCCCGATACTGCGCTACCCGTTGCAAAGACTGAAGTCGTAAAAGAGGCAGCAGACGCTGGAATGCCACTTACACATAAAGCAGCTATCACCAAGACCTGCCGAGAAATCCGAAGTTTATGGATTTGTATTGAAGAGACTTTCGTTAAGAACCGGCTCATAAATGCTCCTTTTTGAGAGAGGGGAAAGGACAACTTACTTTGGACTCAGAGATTCGCAGTGAGCCCTGGCAGGCAAGTTACATCGGGTTAAAGAAATCCGAGACAACGCCTATGAGAATGGATAACCCGGCAGAATTACAAGGTGATGAAAAGCGGCGGGATCGATGAACCGGGCCGACTCGGACGTAGGGTGGCCCGAACATCATATTCGTTGCACCGGCGCGCGCACCGTATCAGCCTTTGGATTCTCTCTTGACACAGAACCCGCAGCCGGTTACTACTGAACCCAGTGGTTCAGTAGTACCTGATGGATAGAAGTCTCGACAAGCTTATCGGGGCGATTTCCGATCCGACAAGACGGGCTATTATCGCCCAGCTTAAGCGTGGACCAGCTCGCATTTCCGACGTCGCCGCACCATTCTCGATGTCGTTAACCGCGATCTGCAAACACGTAAGAGTGCTGGAGCGAGCCGGACTTGTGCGCCGGATTCACGAGGGCCGTGAGAACACGCTCGAGCTCTCCGCGCAACCGCTTCGCGAAGTAGCCCGGTGGGTCTTTCAATATGAGCGATTCTGGAACACGCGCCTCGATCACCTTTGGCATGAAAATCCTAATGAGTCAGCAGCCATGTGGAAGCTTTACCTGAAAAGTAGTAAAGGGATCGCTGTGCGGACAAACTTTTCCCGTTTAAAAAGCTGTTTTCGTACTTGGGGTTGTAAGCCCAAACCCCGGAAGTTTTACAAAACCTTTGATATCAGTTTGTTAATCCGGTATCCCAACCTCAATCCCGCCAGAAATCCTTGAACCGGTTCGGCGCCAAAT
>JAABUQ010004148.1_pt1 | contig 25218 bp, 26 predicted proteins | sample 5560001 | NCBI WGS metagenome assembly JAABUQ01 (sample SAMN10711888, study PRJNA513371) | rock metagenome | isolation source: Antarctica rocks | place: Antarctica: Victoria Land, Finger Mt nord | collected 2015-12-18
CCGTTCCTGATCCGGTCGGTACGGGGCTTCGGTTACAGCTTCAACAATACTGTGCAGCAGCAGGAAGAGCCTGAACAGCTGCGCACGGCGGCTGTTTAACATTCGACATCGCCGGCTTCGGAGGCATGCCGGAGCTATGACTTACAGACGTTAGAATAGGTCCTTTCATGAGACCTGTTCTAACGTTAGCTTTTTGCGCGGCCGTGCCGTTGAGCTTAGGCGCGCAGGATGCAAACATACGCGGTTTCCTCCTGAAGGACACTGCGGCCGAAACGAAGCTCGAACAACAGGCGCAAGCCATACCGGATTCGAAGCGGCTCCGCGCGTATCTGGAGACGATGGCAGCGGAGCCGCACCAAGCCGGCTCGCCTCGATCCAAAGCGGTTGCGCAATATCTGGCAGGGCTGCTCCGCGAGTGGGGTCTGGACGCCTATGTAGAGCAGTTCGAAGCGCTGCTTCCCTATCCGACTGTGCGTCAGGTGGCCGTGCTGGGCCCGAAGCGGTACACCGCCGAACTGAAAGAACCCGCGATGCCCCAGGACCCCAATAGCAGCGATGCGCACCAGCTGCCGACGTATAACGCCTATGGAGCCAGCGGAGATGTGACGGGCGAAGTCGTGTACGCCAACTTCGGCGTGCCGGACGATTACGAGTGGTTGGCCAAGCAGGGCATCAGCGTGAAAGGCAAAATCGTGCTGACACGATATGGCAAGAGCTGGCGCGGGATCAAGCCGAAGGTCGCGGCGGAGCACGGCGCGATCGCTTGCCTGATCTATTCCGATCCGCACGAGGACGGGTACTTTGAAGGGGACGTGTATATCAAAGGACCGATGCGGCCGCCTCAGGGCGTACAGCGGGGCAGCGTACTCGATATGCCGCTTTACCCGGGAGACCCGCTTTCGCCGGGGTGGGCATCGGAAAAGGGATCGAAGCGGCTGACGATCCCGGAAGCCAAGACGCTGATGAAGATCCCGGTGCTGCCCCTTTCCTATGCGGATGCGCAACCGATTCTGGAGCAGCTAACCGGGCCGGTCGCGCCGCGTGAGTGGCGGGGTTCGCTGCCGATCACTTACCATGCCGGACCGGGCGCGACGCAAGTTCATATGAAGACAGATTATGACTGGACGACGAAGCCTGTTTTTGATGTGATTGCAACTATACCGGGGACGGATTCGCCAGACCGGTGGATACTGGCGGGGAACCATCACGATGCGTGGGTGAACGGCGCGGATGATCCGGTATCGGGCGCGGTTGCGCTACTTGAAACGGCGCGGACGCTCGCCACTTTGAAACGGCAGGGCTGGAAGCCGAAGCGGACGATCAAGATTGCGTTCTGGGACGCCGAAGAGTTCGGCTTAGTTGGGTCAACCGAATGGGCCGAGAAGCACCAGATAGAGCTGAAAGAAAAAGCGATTGCGTACCTGAATTCCGATAGCTCGGGGAAGGGCTGGATCCATATCAGCGGTTCGCACACGCTCGAGTCGTTCGCGGCGCAGGTGGCTTCGTCGATTACGCAGCCGGGCGGAAATGGCACTTTGCTCGATGCGGCGATTCATCATCCGGCTGCTTCCGACTCAGACGAGGAGGCGAGCACACCAAAGGCGGAAAAGCCGTATGCGATCGGCGCGCTCGGTGCCGGTTCGGACTATGTTGCCTTTCTCGATTACCTGGGCGTGGCCAGCATGAACGAGGGATTCGGCGGGCAGAGCAAGAGCGGCATTTACCATTCGATCTATGACTCGATCTACTGGTACACGCATTTTTCAGACGGAACTTTTTCGGACGGACAAGCGCTCTCGCAGTACACCGCAACGGCGCTTTTGCGGCTGGGGGGCTCGTCGATTTTGCCGTTCGAGTTTGTGCGGTTCGCTAACACGGTCGACGGCTATCTGGATGAGATCGAGAAAGAGGCGCAAAAAGGTGGAAGAGCGATTGACTTGACGGCTCTGCGTCAGCAGGTGAGCACGCTCAAACAGAACGGCGAACGGTATGACGCGTTGCTCGATGGAGCGATGAAAAAGGCATCCCTCGATCCGGCGCGAACGAATGCGGTGAACCAGGCTCTGATGCGAACCGAGCGTGTGCTGATAAGGCCCGAGGGTTTACCGAACCGGCCTTGGTACAAGCACCAGATTTACGCTCCCGGCTTCTATACGGGTTACGGTGTAAAGACGATACCGGGCGTACGGGAAGCAGTGGATGCGAAGAACTGGGGGTTGGCGGAACACGAAGCGCAGATTGCCGAAAGGTGTCTCGCGGAAATGAATCAGGTTGTGAGCGAGGCAGCGGACGAATTGGCGGGCATGTAGAGCCCTTGAAGTCTTGTTATTCAGATCTTTTCTATTCAGCCCTTAGAACGTCAGCCGGGCGCCAGCGGGTAGACCGGAGAGCGGGGCAGAAGGCAGCGCCCAAAGAGACCAAAAAGAACAGCGCGGGCCCGGCAGCGAAAGAGAGCGGATCGAATCGACCCACTCCGAAGGCGTGATGGGCGACGATCCGCGCGCAGGCGAAAGCGGCAAGCAAACCTATACCGATACCGGCGGCCGCCAGCCGGGATGCCTGTTTGAGGACGGAGAAGATCAGATCCTGTCTGCTGGCCCCGAGGGCAATTCGGACGCCGAATTCGGGCAGACGCTGCGCGGTGTTGTGGGAAACGACGCTGTACACTCCCACTGCGGCGAGCACACGCGCGAGGCCTGCTACGAGCAGCAGGACAGTTGTCACAAGCCTCGGCTGGGAGCGCGACTGAGCCAGCAAGCTATCGAGCGACTGAACGTCGGTAAGCGGCTGTTCAGGATCGACGTGACTCACCTGGGCGCGAATGGCACCGGTCAGCCCGGCAGTAACCTCACCGCGGGCTGAGCGCACGAGCAGGTTCATCTGGGGCAGGGGAAGCTGGGCGAAGGGCAAATCGATTTCAGCCTGCGGCGGGCTGGAAAGGCTGACGTTGCGGATGTCGCCGATGATCCGCCAAGAGACATTCGCGCTTCCCATAGAAACATGTTTGCCGAGCGGGTCCTGACCCGGGAAGAAGGTTTGGGCAAAGGTCCGGTTCACGAGCGCGACCCGAGCACCATCCCGCTTGTCGGATTCGGTAAACGGCCGGCCTTGGAGGAGGGGTATTTTCATCACGCGCAGATACAAGGGCGTGATGGATTGAACGGCTGTCAAACGTCGCTGGGCGAGAGGAACCGCGGGCGAGCCTTCCGGCAGAACGTGCGCGAGTCTCGACTCGTTCAGAGGCAGGGCGGACGAGACAGCGGCGGATTCGACGGCCGGAAGAGCAGCGACGCCGGAAAGGGTCTCGGAATAAAACGCGCGGATCTGCTCCGGTTTCGCGTATTTGGCTGGAGGAAGAGGCACGTGCAGGGTGAGTACCCCGGCAGGCTCGAAGCCGAGCAGCTGATTTTTCAGGAGAGCGAAGCTGTGGGTGAGCATCCCGGCCACGACAAGCAGGAGGACGGAGGTTGCGATCTGGCCTACTGTGAGGATATTGCGGGGACAGGTTTTTGCGAACTCCGGCGGTGGTGCTGCGGCCGGATTCGCGGAGCGCGGCACTGAGATCGACGCCCCTGAACTGGAGAACGGGGGTAAGGCTGCACAAGACGACGGAGAGAGCCACGACCGCAACACTGAACGCAAGTACGCGCCATTCGAGTTCGAGACTGATGCCCGACGCTTGCGGAATGATCCCGGCGGCGAGATTGGATGAAAAGCGTTTTGCGGCGAGGCTCAAGGCAAGCCCGCCAATCCCGCCGCCGAGAGCGAGCAAGAGGCTTGCGGCCATGAGCTGCCCGGCCACATGGAACCGGCTGGCTCCGAGGGCCATGCGGATAGCGATCTCGCGCTTCCGATTGAGAGCGCGGGCGAGCAGCAAGCCCGCCACGTTGGCGCAAGCTATTGCGAGAAAGGCCCCCACGGCGGCAGCGAGCAGCAGGCAAATAGAACGATAATTGCCGACCAGTTTCTCCGAAAGCGGAATGATTTCGAGAGATTGCCGCGGGTTGGCGTCGCCCAGCTTCTGGTAATCGCGCAGAAACTCTCGTTCGCGAATGGCCAGGCTTGCCTGAACGTGGCGGAGTGAAGAGCCGTCGGACAGTTTGCCGACGGCGTTCAGATAGCACGCTCCAGCTTCGACCTGCTGGGGCGTCAAGAGGCTTGCGTCGGCGAGCGCGGGTACCCAGAGATCGACGGCTGTCCCTAGCAGGTCGAACCGGAAGTCGGGCGGCAACACGCCAATGACGGTATAGGGTTTTGAGTTGAGATTCACGGAACGGCCAACGATGTGGGGATCCGAGCTGAAGCGCCTGCGCCAGATGCGCTCGCTGAGCAACACGACGTAATCTTTTTCGGAGACATCTTCGGAAGGGAGGAAGGTTCGGCCCAGCTTGGGCTTGGCAGAGAGGAGATGGAAGAAGCCAGACGATACGCGAGCGGCTTCCAGTTGCACGGCGTGTCCGCCGGTTGTCAGGGTAAAGCTTTCATTGGCATAACCTTCGACTCCGGCGAGTGCAGCGTTAGTTTGCCGGAAGAGAGCGAAGTGGGGATAGGAGAGGCATCCAGGGAGATTGGCTTGTCCACTTTCGCGCGCAGTTATATGAACAAGTTTCGCCGGACGGAAGGGGCTTTAGTAAAACAGCGTCGAGGATCAGGAAAACAGCGGTATTAAGGCCGATCCCGAGTGCCAGGATGGTAAGGGATACAGCCGTAAAGCCGGGAGAGCGTGCGAGACGCCGGGCAGCAGATTGCAGGACGCGGACTAGCGGCGCGCGAGGCTCGAAATGATCTTCGCGTCCGGGCGTAAGGAAGAATGTTCCTTGATTGACGTTTTGATTCGACGTGTATGGCAGAGACTTGAACAGGTGCTGCCATAACGATTCAAATGCCTCAACCGGCTTAGAGGGCGTAAACTGCAACAGTGTGCGGCCTGTCAGCCTGGCTGCTGATAGAGCTATCGAAGCTATCGAAAAATGAGTTTACCCTTTCGCAGGGTTAATTACAAGGCATTTAGCTGGGGATTTCGGTAAAGGCGCGAGATTCAGCGAATCGAGAATCCGGAAATTTCGCGGACCGGTTCGTCCTGCTCATCGACGCTTCGGACGGAGGCCATTTTCGGGCCTTGATGGAGCGCGGCAGCTAAATCGCTGAGGCGCGCTTCGGGACCTGTGGCGTAAACCTCGACTTCACCGCTATCGAGATTTCGGGTCCAGCCCCGGAGACCGAGGATTGCAGCTTTGTTTTGGACGAAAAACCGGAATCCGACACCCTGCACGGACCCGCGGACAATCCACCGTTTTGCGGTCATACGCTGCATGAGAACTATTGAGCTTCGCAAATAGGAGGAATGGCAAAGGCCACGATGACTGCCAAGCCCGCAAACATTTTCAATCTACGAGTTTTGATCACGAGCACATTTTAGATGCGGCGTAGCTGAAAGATCTCTGACGGTAGAGGTTGGCTCGATATCGATCTGAATACCGCCGACGATTCCGGCGAGCACGTTGTAGAGCCAGGCTCCGATCAGTGTTGCGACGAAACCGAACGCGCCATACAGGATGGGAATAATTATTATTGAGGCGACTCCGAATGCCGCGAACAGGCCGGGGTTCACCGTGTTTCTGGATGCAAAGCCGCCCAGTAGCGAAAACGAGGACATGGCAATCCCGACAAACAAGCCGATGATTGCGTACAAAGTACCCGTTATCTTGGCGCACGAGACAGGGCCGACGCGTTTGATCACCATATGATTTCTCCTGTGAGTTGGATTGGAAAAGGATACTACAGGCGGGGTTTTGGGCGAAGATTCAGTTCGGCTCGTTACTTCGCATGCTCTTCGAGCCACTTGATACGCGCATCGGCCACTTGCTCCACACGGAGGATCATTTCCCGAGTAGCCTGGAACTGAGCAATCATTTCATGCTGCAATCCATCAATTCTGGCGTTTAGTGTGCGCTCAGCGCTCTTGGCCTGCCAGACGATTATCAATACAGTTGTGGTGAAGCCTAGCAGGTACAAGAATGTGGGGAGCCCGAGCGCCAGATAAAGCTGTTGATCTGTCATTTCGATTCTCCTATTAATCTTATCGGCTTTCGGGTGGGTTGCTGACGGTCTTGAGTTTCTATGCTGGACCTGGTCCTTGCGCCATTCACGACCCTCATGAGGATAGCGGGGGAAGCTCTGAAGAAGTTTCAGGCCCGGTCAACACGAGCGGCATAGCAGCCTGGCTTGGCGAAGTGAAGGTGGATGTATGAGACGGAAGAATTCTCCAATGTCATTTCGATAGATTGCTCCAGCGTCTTGCCGTCTGCTAATTCGGCCATTATCAGCATTCCGGTTTGATCGAAAGCTCGCACCGAAAGAATGCGCGAGCGAAACAGTTCGGGCATCTCGTTGAGCTTCAGCTTTGATTGAACGCCGTTTGGGCGAACAAAGATGGCGTGACTAGACCGGAAGGGTGTGTCTGCGCTTTGGTGCTCGTAGTTCAGCAAGATGACCTCCTCGCCGACCTCAGCGTCTGCCAGACTCACGCGACATGGAAAGCCGGGCTTCTTCGTTGCGATCATTCGGATGGCTCGCAGCGCAGCAAGTTCGTCAGTAGGCAAATGAAATAGATGTTCGAACTGTGACTTTGGCAAAGCGCTTATGTGGAACGACATGCGATCAGATTAAGCTCTTCCCCGATTCAGCACAATCCGTTTCTTGCTCCCAAAATGATTGATCGATGAAACAGCAGCTATGGGCGCGCTGTAACTGTTTGCCACACTGAAAGCAATCATGGCTTTTCCTGTTCATCGCCCGCGACGTCTGCGTAGTTCGGAGCCGATCCGGCGGTTGGTGCGAGAGACGATGCTTGCGCCTTCGGTGCCGAACGGAAGCTGTGCTCACTGACTGGCGCGAAGCTGTAGACGACGCCGGCGACTCATCTACGCCCAAGTTTGCTTCACCCACTCGAGAAGGTTCTTCTCGCGTTCCTGAACTTGGGAGGAGCCCCAGCCTTTATTTTCGATCATTTCAGCTACCTCAATGGCGCTGTATAAACCTGTGGATCGATATTCAGCAACCTTGTCGACAGGTTTTTTCGAACTGAGCCTGCTGTTCAGGCCAGGTGGCAAAAGCATGAGATTACCGAGGAAATGCACGAAGGAAACTCCGGTTGCCTGGGCTTGAATGTGCTCGATCGAGTGTGATGCTGATTGCTCCCATATACGCTCCCACTGCTCACTTGTGAACGGACTATGAGCATTGTCTTCTTCGTAGCGGTACATCAAATATCGAAGCTCTTCTTCCCATCCTTCGTAACAGTTAGTCTTTTTGATATTTTCGATTGCCCAATCAATGCTGTGCTCACGGTCATCGCTACCGATCTTCAACAGCCTGCGTTGCACTTCCACAGCAGCGATATCGACGTTAAGACAGTCCCATGCTAGTCTCACGTACTCGCCTACTTGCGTACGGGCGTCTTTTCGGCAAAGCCCGAAAACCCGAAAAGAAATTCTTTCCCAGCCCTTGTACAGTGTGGCTTTTTCCTCCTCCGAGAACTTGGACAGGCCAATAGCAACCGCGAGCAGTCTCGCGTGGGCTATCCGAGTTACGGCTCTTGATCGGTGAGTTCCGGTAAGGAATTCTTCAACGGCTTTCGCCACTCGCAAGAGCCAACGAGACGCAGCGACGGTCTTTACGGGATCAGTTCCACATTGTTGTACAAGGCTATCAACCGCCTCCTCTTCTCCAAGTGCCTTGCTCCGTTGACCAACAGATCTCAGCGTCGCCGCAAACCGAAGTGCTTCCGTGTTCAATCCCTGTCGAAGGCCAATTGTCGAGTAAATGCCTTCCCAAATGGTATGCAACTCTGCAATCGATTCGGCTTTGTTTCCAGATTCGTGTTGAAAAGCGATGCCCATAAGCAGACTCTTGAGTCAGCAGACTCTTGAGTCGATCAAGCCACGGAACGGCCAAACCCCGACTATTGAGTACCTCAAAAACTGTGTAAACAGTGGCCTCATCATCGATCTCCTGAAAAATAAAGGTCAATCGGTTCTTCACAATTCCAGTAAGCTGTATTAGATCGGGCCACCCCTGGACGAAAACAGTGCAATCTCGGATTGCGTTTAAAAGAGCTTTATCGGCCAAGGTCTTGGCGACATCAGGTTCAGAAGTATCTCCGGTTCTCAGGTACTCCGCGAAAAACCCGTTCGGGTCATGATTCATCTGCAGCAAGATGAGACTGAGTTCGTCTTGCTTGATGAGGATATCTTGTAACTCAACTGCGAGTTTTACATGCGGTGCTTCCTTCTCTTTAAGGGCCAGCTGGATTGCTTTTAGAAGAAGAATCAGAGTCGTCAGCCGCTGTTGGCCGTCAACAACTTCGATAACGGAATATTCATCTGTGACTATTGTTTTTCTGCCTCGGTTGAGACCAACGACAGTTGCCATGAAGTGCCGCTGCTCTGGCCGGCTGCGCAAGCCTCTTATGTCTTCAAACATGTCCTCCCGCTGCTTCGACCCCCAGGAATATGAGCGCTGGTACTGGGGAATCCGAAAAAGCCGGTTGATTAATAAGTCAGTCAACGTTAGGAATTTTGGCTGAATGAGCACCAGAGACACTCTAACAACTCAGAAGGTTGCCAAGCGAAGATGGGGATCGATGATGCTTCCTTAGTGGCTAATTACGTACTATAAGACACCGCGGTCTGGCAGGCATTTCTGCGGCGTTTGCCACACTGGAAGCAGACATGGCTTTTCCTGTTCATCGCCCGCGACGGCTGCGCAGTTCGGAGCCGATCCGGCGCCTCGTTCGAGAGACGATGCTTGCGCCGTCGCAGTTTATTCTGCCGCTATTCGTTTGCCCGGGTGAAGGAGTGCGTAAAGAGATTAGCTCGATGCCGGGCAACGCGCAGCTTTCGGTGGATCAATTGGTGAGAGAAGCCGGCGAGTGCCGGGCGCTCGGTATCGGGGGCGTGATTCTGTTTGGCATACCGGACGTAAAAGATGAGCTGGCAAGCGGCGCGTATGCAACGGACGGAATTACCCAGCGTGCGGTGCGGGCGCTGAAGCAGGAAGTGCCGGGGCTGCTGGTGATGACAGACGTTTGCAACTGCGAATACACGAGTCACGGGCATTGCGGATTGATCAAGAACGGCGATGTAGACAATGACGCCACACTCGAGTGGCTGGCGAAGACGGCCGTTTCGCACGCGGCCGCGGGCGCGGATATTGTTGCGCCGAGCGACATGATGGACGGCCGTGTCGCGGCGATTCGCCGGGCGCTCGATGCTGCGGATTATGTGACTACGCCGATTCTGTCGTATGCCGCTAAATACGCGTCGGTATTTTACGGCCCGTTCCGCGAAGCAGCGGAATCGACGCCGCAGTTTGGAGACAGGCGTAGTTACCAGATGGATCCGGCTAACGGTCGGGAAGCGATGCGGGAGATTGCGCTTGATCTCGATGAGGGCGCAGACATGATCATGGTGAAGCCAGCGCTCGCGTATCTGGATGTAATTCACGCGGCGCGGCAGACGTTCGACGTACCGATTGGCGCTTACCAGGTGAGCGGCGAATTCAGCATGATGGTGGCGGCGGCTCAGAACGGCTGGTTGGATCTGGATCGGACGATTCTCGAATCGCTGACGAGCATCCGGCGCGCAGGGGCGGAATTTACGCTCACGTATTTCGCGAAACGCGCGGCGCAGCTCGTCAGTTGAACGCTAGGCTTTAGTCTTCAGGCAGCCGTCCGGAGAGATACAGGCGCTGCGGTTCGATTGTCTTGCCGGGCGCGCTGCTGCGAACGATGTGAAGGGCAATCGGCTGACCGGCTTTAATACTTGCCTGGAGCTTGGTGACGTCGTCGGGTGAAGAAACCAGCTGGCGATTGATCGAGATTATGGCGTCGCCTTCGGCCATGCCGATGTCATCGGCGAATGAACCCGGGTCGACCGAAACTACTTTAACGCCGGTCCGATCTGCGATTTGCAAGTCCCTGCGTTCTTTCTCGGTCAGGCGCATGATCGTGATGCCGAACTTGGCGGAGTTGAGAGACTTGGCGCGCGGTACTGATTCGACGTGATCTTCGGCGATCTGCGCTTCATCTTTCCAAATGATGGACCGATCGGCCACGGCGATTTTCATATCGATGCGCTTGCCGTCGCGATCGACGGTGATGTTGGCTGTGGAGCCAATAGGCAGGTCGGCTACTTTGGTGACCAGATCCTCGCCATCTTTTACCGGGGCGTTATTCATGGCGATGATAATGTCGTCGGGCTTCACGCCTGCTTTCCCGGCAGGGCCTGCGGCGTTAACTGTGTCTATCAGCACTCCATGATCTAAGCCGAAGGCGTGCAGAGTATCGCTGCGGCTGCCGTTGGGCGACCACTTGATGCCGAACGAACCGCGTACAACGCGACCGCCGCGAATGATGTCGTTGTAAACCTTGACGGCTTGATTCGAAGGGAGAGCGAATCCGATGCCCTCATAGGACCCGCTGCGCGTGGCGATCATGGTGTTGATCCCGATCACTTCGCCCCGGATATTAAGCAGCGGGCCGCCGCTGTTGCCTGGATTGATGGCGGCGTCGGTTTGCAGGAAATTCTGGAACTGGCCCGCGCCCGGCAGATCGCGGCTGGTGCGCTGAGCACTCACGATGCCCGCCGTGACGGTGGCTTGCAAGCCGAACGGCGAGCCGATCGCGATGACCCAGTCGCCCACCTGCACACTATCGGAATTGCCAATCTCGACGGGGATCAGCGGCTGCCTGGGCTCAATCTTCAGGACGGCGACATCGGTTTCTTTGTCGTAGCCGATCACGCGGCCGTGATAGTCGATCTCCTCGCCGGCAAGCCGCACCTTGATGCGGTCTGCATTTTGAACCACATGGTAATTGGTCAGGAGATAGCCCTTTTTGTCGACCACAAAACCGGTGCCGGAGCCTTCCGTCCGGAAGGACCGCTGCTCTCCGCCGCCGAAGTAGCGCTTGAACATATCGGACGGATCATGGCCTTTGGGCGCGGTATCTTCGCCGTTGTCTTCCTCGGAATCATCGCGCCGGTGGGCAGTTTGTTTGCCGGGCTTGGACAGATAATCCGATTCGATATAGACGACGGACGGCTCGACGCGCTTGGTGAGCTTCGTGAATTCGTTCGCAATGGGAACAGCTTGGGGGATGCTCAGTGGGGTCGCGTCGGGTGCGTTCGCAGTGGTGGTCTGGCGCTCTGCCTTCACGCCTGTGTTGATGACCGTTCCGATTACAATGCCCGTAATCAGGGTCATGAGCAGCAAAGCGAAGCCGAGCAGCTTCGGCTGGGTCAGGGTCTTTCGGAACGGCATATCACAATACCTTTCGAAGCGCGCGCCACTCTCAGTATAGAGAAAAGTGGGGATTTTCTCGAAAAGCAGTGCTCGTTCGTCCTTCTTCTTCTCCGATGTTACGCCGGGTCCGCCGGGTTCAATTCGACGACTAGAATTCCGGCCAGGATAAGGGCTCCACCCAGTACGGCGGCTGCGGTGACGGCCTCATGCCCGACCAGTACTGCCGTGACCAGCGCAAAGACAGGCTCGAGCGAGAAGAGAAGGGCAGTGCGGGTAGCGCTCGTGTACTTCTGCCCCCAGGTCTGGAGCGCAAAAGCGAGCGCGGTGGCGAACACGGCGCAGAGCACAATGGCAAAGATCACGTACGGGCTCCATCGGATGCGGGGCGGCTCCAAAACGAGCGAGCCGATCGAGAGCACGGCGGCGCAGGCGATTTGCCCGACAGCGACGGCCTGGAAGAGTTCGCGCCGGGAGTAGTAACTCAGCACCAGAAGGTGAACGGCAAAGACGGCGGCGCAGCCCAGTGTGAGCAGGTCGCCGGGATTGATATGGAAAGCGTCGTGGGTTGACGGCAAAGTAAGCACCGCCATGCCGATAGTGGCGACTGCGATGCCGGCCAACTCGCGCCGCTGCGGCCAACGCCGGTAATACGCCGCGCTCAAAAGAGGCACCAGAGCAATATAGAAGCCGGTGAGAAAGCCGGATTTGCCGGCGGTGGTGTACTTCAGCCCGAAGGTCTGGAGCACGTAGCCCAACCAAAGAAAGATGCCGGTGACTGCGCCGCCCAGCAAGCCCCGGAACACGCGTTTGCCGCCTGCTCGAATGAATGGCAGCCAGAAGAGCGGGAGCATACACAGGGTAGCGAGCGAAAACCGGAGCGCCAGAAAAGCGATGGCCGAAATTTCGCCGAGAGCGCGTTTGACAACGACAAAGGTCGCCCCCCAAACTAGCGCGACAAGGGCCAGGGCCAGATCGGCCTGCAGATGGCTAGGCGTCCGGCGGCCGGTCATTCGTGGGCGGCGTCGGTGGTTTGGGGCGGTCCGGGGAGTCCAGACCGATCGAAGCAAGTAACAGAAGAATGCGCCGGAGACCGTGTTCACGGCCTTCGGGCTGATACCACTCGGAGGATGTATGGGCGCCGCCTCCGTGGCCTCCCGCGCCGATCGAGATCGCGGGCAAGCTCATCGAGAGCGGCACGTTGGCGTCTGTCGAGGCGCATCCGACGCGCGAGCGAATGTTCAGATAACTGTCAACCGACTGGATGGCGCGCAGAAGCGTAGACTCATCGGCGAGTCTGCCGCCCGGACGAGAGCCCAGTTCCCGGATTTTGACCGACAGGCGCGGCCCTTTTGAGGCCCGGTTTTCACGTTCGAGACTTCGCTCGACGGAGGCGCTCAGGAGAGTTGTGAATTCGTCCAACATCGCCGGGTTCTCAGAGCGGAGATCGAGCTTTGTGCGGGCGCTCCCGGGAATGGAGTTAATACTGCTGCCACCTTCGACGATGCCGAAGTTATAAGAGCAGCGAGCTTTCCGTTCGGCGGCTAAACGGGTTTCGGCGGATTGCACGAAGTGGCTCACCAGGTCGCCGATGGCATGCACGGGATTAGGCGTGCCGTAATCGTTCCAGCTGTGGCCGCCGGGACCGGAGAAGACAATTTCAAAGCGCCTGCTGGCGAGTGCCTGCGCTGTGATGTGGTCGCTCGACGGCCCATCGAGCACGATGAAGGCCGCGACGTTAGAGGCATCGAGTGAGTGGCGGCAGAGATAGCGCATCCCGCTCAGATTGCCTTCGCCCTCCTCGCCGACGTTTGCCACGAGCAGGATGCGCCGGGCGAGCTCGCGCAGGCCGGAATGGTCAGCGAGCAGCCTCGCTAGCGCAAGCAGGGCGGAAAGGCCGGAACCGTTGTCGGAGACGCCGGGGCCAATCAGACGTCGGTCCGTCGAAACGTAAACGTCGTCGGGGCGCTGGGGCGCAAAGACGGTATCGAGATGGGCCGACACGACCAGGGACGGGGCCGGACCGTTGTTATTGTGGAATGCCGCGAGCACATTGCCGGCGCGGTCGAGGCGGGCGCTCCAGCCGAGCAGGTCGAGCTGGCTGCGAAACCACTCAGCGCGATCCGCTTCAAAGAAGGTGGGCGCCGGAACGCGGCAAAGCTGGAGATGGACTTCGTTGATCCAGGCGCGTTCCCGGACGAACCAGCGCTGGGCGTCAAAAAGCGAGGGTTGTTCCGCCAGCTGCGCGATTCGCCGGACATCGGCCGGCTGGCGGGAGGGTTGCGTAAGCAGCGATTTGGATTCTGATGCCAAGGCGTCCTTGAACCTGTAGTTTACGATTGCGGCAAACTGTGCGGGTTCGTAGTCAGTCGCGATTCAGGCTATATACTAAAGATTCACCCCGGGAAAATTCATGCAGACCTACGTGAAGTTTGGGACTTTGATGGTCTTGATTGTCGGATCGCTTGTATGGCTGGCGGTCGGAGGCGTGAAGGACACCAAGGCTTACTACAAAACGATCCCTGAGCTGGCGCAAATGGATGGAGCTGCCCGTCACGAGCGGCTGCGGGTGGGCGGTGACGTGCAGCCCGGCTCGATTACACGGAGCGCTGCGGGCGTTGCGTTCGTCTTGCATCAGGGCGCGAAGACGCTCAACGTGGTCTACTCCGGGACCGATCCTTTACCCGATACTTTTAAGGACAACGCGCAAGCGCTGGCGGACGGGCGGCTCGGACCGGATGGCGTGTTCCAGGCGAGCAAGATTCAGGCGAAATGCGCTTCGAAGTATGAAGCGAAACCGGGGCAGCGCGGGCTGTCGCATCAAGCGGCTAAACCGGCTAGCCGCATCAGCTAAATCAGGCTAAGCGTTCCGTACACATCTATGGAGAATATCGGCGCACTTTCAGTTTTGATCGCGTTCTGCTTGGCGGTTTTTGCCGTCGCAGCGGCGGTAACGGGCAAGTATGCGCGACGCCCTTTTTTGGTGGTCAGCGCTGAGCGCGCGGTGTATGCGATCTGGCTTTTGCTGACGGCGGCTTCGGCGATTCTGGTGACTTCGCTCTTCAAAGGCGATTACCGGATGGCGTATGTGGCCGCGCATAGCAACAAGGCGATGCCGGCGGTTTACAAATTCACCGCCTGGTGGGGCGGGCAGGAAGGCTCGCTACTTTTCTGGAGCTGGATACTGTCGACGTATTCCGCGGTTGTGGTTTATACAAATCGCCGCAAGTTCCGCGACATGATGCCGATCGTGGTGGCGATCCTGATGACAACGCTTGCGTTTTTCGTCGGGATGATCACCTTTGTCGCGAGCCCGTTTCAGCTGCTGATGGCTGGGCGCGGGGTGATCGACGTGGGCGATGGCAACGGGTTGAGCCCGCTCCTTCAGTGGTGGACCATGGCTATTCACCCGCCGATGCTCTATCTCGGGTATGTCGGCTTCACGGTGCCGTTTGCGTTTGCGATGGCATCGCTGATCACGAAGCAGCCGGGCGAAGGCTGGATCCACACGACGCGGCGCTGGGCGATCGTCACCTGGCTCTTTCAGAGCACCGGCGTTTCGCTCGGCATGTACTGGGCGTACACCGTGCTTGGCTGGGGCGGCTATTGGGTTTGGGACCCGGTCGAGAATGCGTCGCTGATGCCCTGGATCACGGCGACGGCTTTTCTTCATTCTGTGATGATGCAGGAGAAGAAGGGCATGATGAAGGTCTGGAACATGGTGCTGGTTTCAGCGACGTTCCTCCTGAGCATCCTTGGTACGACGCTGACGCGCACGGGGCTGGTAGCTTCGGTGCACGCGTTCGCGCAGTCGCCTGTAAAGCCGTACTTCACGACGTTCGTGCTGACGGCGACGGCGCTGACTGCGATTGCGATCGTTCGGAATCTGCCGTATTTGAAGAGCGATGTGAAGCTCGAGAGCGTGGTTTCGCGCGAATCGAGTTTCCTGTTCAACAATTTGATTTTGCTGGCTAGCTGTTTTGCGGTGCTGTGGGGCACGCTGTTTCCCGTTTTGATGGAGGCGCTCACGGGCGAGAAGGAAACGATCGACGCTCCGTACTACAACCGGGTGAATGTGCCGATCGCTTTGTTTCTGCTGTTGCTGACCGGTGTAGGGCCGCTGATTGCGTGGCGCAAAAGTTCGTTGAACAGTTTGAAGCGCGCGTTTCTGGTTCCGGCTCTTACCGGTCTGGTGGTGATTACCGGGCTGGCGGCAGCAGGCGTCCGAGGCGTCGCTCCGCTGCTCTCGTTCGGGCTCTGCTCATTTGTGATCGCCACGATTCTGAGTGAGTTCTGGAAGGGTTCTCGCGCGATTCATCAGAAAGAAAATCTGCCGGTGACGCAGGCCGTGTTCGAGCTGACTTGGCGGAACACGCGCCGCTATGGCGGGTACTTGGTGCACATGGGGATCGTGCTCATGTTCATCGGCTTTACGGGCAGGGCATTCGATTTGCATGAGACACGGAGTGTTGCGCTCAATCAGAACTTGCGGTTCGGGCATTATGATTTGAAACTGCTCAGCGTGACGAATACCGAAAACACGAACTACGAGGCGAGTCACGCGGTACTCGACGTGTCGCAGAACGGGCGCGTGATCGACCAGCTCGATCCTGAGATCCGGCTGTATAAATCGAGCCAGGAACAGTCGTCGCTGGTGGGAATTCGACGGCGGCTGAACGAAGATCTTTACGTGAACTTCTCCGGCATCTCGCCCGACAACACGAAAGCTATTTTCCAGATGTATGTTTTCCCGCTGGTTTCCTGGATCTGGATCGGATACTTCGTGGTGCTGGCGGGAAGCATCGTGTGCCTGATTCCGCCGAAGGTGCGTTTGCAATATGCGCGCACGGAAGTTCTAGGTTATGCCAGTGCGGCTCAAACGGTTCAATCTTAGACTTCTTATCGCGTTCTTCCTGGGTTTAGCTGCCCTGGTTGCACAGGACGCTTCGTATCTAAGCTCCGACGTGATTCGCGTAGGCGGTAAGCTGGCGTGCCGTTGTGGAGGTTGCCGCAATACCGTGGGCGATTGCCCGATGCTGCGCTGCAGTTCGGCGGATCCGCTGCGCCATCGCATTTACAACTTGAAGGCCAAGGGCATGAGCGACGGCGACATTGTGAACGAGATCGTGCGGGAGCAGGGCATTGTCGCTCTCGCGTCACCTCCCGGGCGCGGACTCGGTCCGATACTCACGTGGGTGATGCCGGGCATTGTGCTGGCGATCGGCTTTTTGACTTACTCGGCCTTTGTGCGGCGCATTCGCAAAACAGCGGAGCCGCTGAGTGCTGTCGATGAATCGCTCATCGAGCGTTACCGGAGCCAGATGGATCGCGAACTGGATGATGACGGGCCGACTCACGTAGGCTCGAAGAAGAGATGATCATTGCGTTGGCTGTCGCAATTGCCATTGCGGCGCTGTATTTCACGCTTGGGATTCGGGACAAAGACATACCGGAACCGATTCCGGTCTCGCCCGTTCAGTACTTAGATGATCGCAAGCAGGCCATATATGGGAGCTTGCGGGATTTGCAGTTCGAATACCGGCTGGGCAAATTGTCGGACGGCGATTACCAGCAGAACAAGCAAGCTCTGCAGAGAGAATTGGCGGGCGTGCTGGCGGAGATGGAAGCGACGGTGCAGCGGCTCGGATTGACGCCGGTGCGGGGTGCGAAACCGGTGCAAAGACCAGCGCAGAAACCGGCGAGGTCCGCAGGGGCAACCTGTCCGCACTGTGGCGCAAAGTTTTCAGAAAAGCTCAAGTTCTGCGGCGAATGCGGAAAAGCGATGACTGCGTAGTCAGCGAGGGCGAATGGCGCCCGCTTAGAATTGAAGAAACACCCGCATAGAAATTCGTGAAGCACATCGCTTATACAACTGCTCTTTTGCTTGGTCTCTCTGCCGCGAGCTTTGCGGCCATTGACGGCACTGTCGTGAACCGCACGACCGGTAAGCAGGCTGCGGGCGTGAGTGTGACACTCGTAAAACCGGGCCAGAACGGCATGCAGATCCTTGGCACGACGACCACCGATGCGACGGGGCATTTCGCGTTCGAGCATGATCAACCGGGCGGAGGACCGCAACTGCTGCAGGCGAGTTATAACGGCGTGAATTACAACAAGTTGATGACGCCGAACATTGCGACGTCGAACGTGGTGCTCGACGTCTACGAAGCTACGAAATCCCCGGCAGTGGCTCAGATCGCGCAGCGCATGATGCTGATCGAGCCCTCCATCAGTCAGATCGCGGTCAGCGAGACCGTGGTTGTAGAGAACAACTCGAAGACCACTTACAACAACGACGATCTCGGCGGCCTGTTGTTTTTTCTGCCGCCCGCGGCGAATGGCCAGTCGCGGGTGAACGTGCAGGGTCCGCAAGGAATGCCGCTGCCGAGAGCTGCCGAGAAGGCGGCGGAAAAAGACGTATTCAAAGTCAATTTTCCGATCAAGCCGGGCCAGACTGAGTTCGAAGTGAGTTACGTTCTTCCGGCCGGTTCGCCGTTTACGTTGCGCAGCAAAGTAGTGGCGGTAGAAGGAATGCGTGCCGGTCCGGTGCGGCTGATTGCGCCGCCGGGCGTGACGCTCGCGGGCTCTGACTTGCAGAAAGTAGGAACCGAGCCAAAGACGCAAGCGACGATTTACACGGTGGTTGCGGCATCGGGCTACTCGGCCGATATCACAGGCACGGGAACTCTGCGGCAGGCCGATACAGAGACGGCTGCGTCTGACAATTCGGATCAGCCCCCGGTGACGCAGGGGCCGCCGCAGATCTACCGCCACATGCTCTGGCTGGTGGCGCTCGCGTTTGCGACGCTTGCGGTGGGGCTCGTGGTGCTGTTTCGCAGCTCGCCCGTGCGTTCGCCGCACGCCGAGTAAGCTGAAGTTCACGTCAGATGAGCGAGGCAAGCCGGGAAGTCAAGCTAGAACACGTTTGGAAATTCTACGGTGATTATGCCGCCCTGCGCGATTTAACTTTGACGGTTTCGGAAGGCTCGTGTTGCGCGCTGCTCGGTCGAAACGGGGCGGGTAAGACGACTCTGTTGCGCATCCTGGCAGGCTTGTCCCCTTTTCAACGCGGCGAGATTAGGCTGTTCGGAGAATCACCGCGTAGCGAGAATGCCCGGCGTTCGGTCGGCTTTCTCGGTCATGGCATCGGCGTGTATGAGGATTTATCGGCGCGCGAGAACCTGAACTTTTTTGCGCGGGTTGCCGGCTTGAAATCGGCCGGCAAAGTAACGGCTGACTGGCTGGATCGCGTGGGTCTCGAACGGGTGGCAACAATGCCTGTGCGGCAGTTCTCGCGCGGCATGCGGCAACGCCTGGCGCTGGCGCGCACCTTCCTGCATGCTCCGCAGCTGCTCCTGCTTGATGAGCCGTTCACGTCGCTTGACGATCGAGCCATTGCGATGCTCAGCGAATTGTTGACGGCGGCACGTAAGAACGGCGCTACGATCGTGCTCTCGACTCATCAGCTGCGCGACGCTCTGGCGATTGCGTCGCATGTGGCGCTGCTCGAAAACGGGCGCTTGCGTTATGCGGGCGAGAGAACGCAGGAAATGCTCGACGATCCGAGCCACCTTTACCGGCTGCACACCGAGTTGGGCGCAGCTTGAGAACTCTGCGTCAGGCTTGGCTCGTCGCACGCAAGGATCTGGCGGTCGAAATCAGAACCAAAGAATCGTTGAATGCGGCCGGGGCGTTTGCGGTAGCAATTTTGCTGCTCTTCAGTTTCGCTTTCGATGTGGCACCGGAAGCGACGCGCGACTTCGGGGGGGGGCTGCTGTGGCTGGTGTTCGCCTTTGCCGGAGCGCTCGTGTTTAATCGCGGCTTCGCGCGCGAGCTGCCGAACGAATGCCTGGATGCGCTACTCTCATCCCCTCTCTCGGCGGCGAGTCTGCTGATTGGCAAAGCGATCGCAAATTTCGCTACGCTGCTGCTGGTCGAACTGCTTTCACTTTGTGTCTTCGGTGTGTTCTACAACATTCGCTGGTGGCTGCATGCGGGACAATTAGCCGTGGTGTTTGCGCTCGCGACATGGGGAATCGCAACACTCGGCGCAGTGTTTGGGGCCTTAACGGTCAACCTGCGGCTGCGGGAGTTGATGCTGCCAGTGATTGTGTACCCGTTGCTGATTCCGCTGCTGATTGCCGCGATCGAACTGACCAACGGCTTGTTCGGGAGTCAGCCGTTGAGCGAAGGACAGCTATTGTGGGGGCGCGTGCTGCTGGTCTTCGATATTGTTTTTACGGCGCTCGCTTTGCTGCTGGCCGACACGATTCTGGTGAATTAGGCAACAATAGAAAAAGACATATGCGTGAAAAGGCTGCGATCGTGCTGGCTGCCCTGGCTGTGCTGCTGCTGGCATACGACCTGTATCAAATCTTCCTCGTGCTGCCGGACGATGCCCTGCAGGGCCCGATTTACCGAATCATTTATTTCCACGTTCCGGCGGCGATTACGGGCATGATTGGCTACTTCGTGGCGCTCACTTTCAGCGTGCTGTATCTGACGACGGGAAAATTCCGCTTCGATTCACTGGCCGCTTCGGTGGTGGAAGTGTCGATTATCTTCTCGCTCGTGAATATCGTGACGGGCAGCATCTGGGGGCGCGTGATCTGGGGCATCTGGTGGACGTGGGATGCGCGGCTTACGTCGGCTTTGGTGTGCGTGCTTATATTCAGCGCCTATTTGATGATGCGGCGGGCGATCGATGAACCGACGCAGCGAGCGCGGCTTTCCTCAGCGCTCTGCATTTTCGGCTGCGTGGATGTGGTGATTGTCTGGAAATCGATTGACTGGTTCCGCACGCAGCATCCGGCTCCGGTATTGAGCATTCGGACGGGCGGAGGGAATATCGACCCGGGCATGGAGCACATGATGTATCTCAACTTTCTCGCGATCCTGATGATCGCGGCTGCTTTGGTGCTGGTGCGCACGCGGCAGGAGACCACGGCACGTGAAATTGATTCCTTGCGCCGTTTCGCGAATGCTGTTTGATTGAGGATTTATGGACGCTCGCAATTTTACTTACATGTTTTACGGCTTCCTGGCCGCGTGGCTAATTGTGGCTCTGTACGTGATCAGCCTGGCCCGCCGGAATGCCCGTTTGGCGAAAGAGCTGGAGGATGTGAAGAACCTGGTCGCGTCGTCACAATCGGAAAGCGCGGTCAGGCTCGAAGATCGCGTCCGTTGAGTGGCGCGAATTTGCTTTCGATGTTCAAGTGTTTTGCTCTTGCGCTGATTTGTCTGTGTCCGCTACAGGCCGATAAGCGGGCTCTTACAGCGGATGATTACGACTCCTGGAAGCACATTCAGAACCAGGCGCTTTCGAATGACGGGCACTATCTGGCATATGCTTTGTTTCCGCAACAGGGCAACGGTGAGGTGATCATCCGCGATTTGAAAACTGGCCACGAGATGCACGAGGCTGCGGGAGAACTGCCGCCTCCGCCTCCGCCCGATTACTCGAACCCGCAAAGGGAAGAAGCGCCGCCGCTGCCGCCGGGCATTGCTCTGAAGTTTACGTCCGACAGCCGGTTTCTGGTGTTTTCGACATTCCCCACGCACGAGGCAGCCGCGGCGGCCAAGCGCGAAAATCGCAAGCCGGAAGGTACGCCTCGGCCGGAGAGTGTGCGGCCCGGTTCTCTTCCGCACGGGGGAGCGCAGCATGCGGGGCCATACGGCGATGTGGTGGTAGTTGATCTCAGCTCGCAGATGGTGTTTCGCGCGCCGCATTTGAAAGACTTTCAGCTGCCCACGCAGGCCAACGGCTTCGTTGCATATCTGCAGATGCCTGAGAAGCCATTAGCGGACGAGGACGCGGCGTCTGGGGGCGGCGAAAAATCCAGAGACCAACACAGTCGCGGCAAGAAAAAGGTTGAAGTCGGCGAACTGGTTTTGCGGGACCTGAACGCAGGGAGTGAGCGCCGATTTGCGCAAGTATCCGAGTACTCGCTTACGAAAGATGGCAAGGCGCTCGTCTATGCAGTGTCGGCGTCCGCCAGCGTCGTGAACGGCTTGTACGTGGTTTCTCCGGGTGAGACTGCGCCTGTGACTGCTCTGCTTGCGGGCAAAGGCAAATACGAAAAAGTAGCGTGGGACGAAGATCAGACGCGGCTGGCATTTCTGAGTAACCAGGATCAAGCGGCCGACACGGGTTCGCCGGATTTTAAACTGTACACGTGGGATCGCCGTGCTTTGGCTGCAGATGAGGTTTTGTCGGACCAGTCTCCCGGTTTTCCGCGAGGATGGACGATCTCGAGCAAGGCTTCCCTGGCCATTGCAAAAGGGGGAACGCGAATTTTTCTGGGGACCGCGCCCCGCCGTGAGTCGATGGCTGCCAGTACGAATACGCCGGAAGACGAGCGTGTGTCGGTCGACCTGTGGTCGTGGCGAGACGATTACATTCAGCCGATGCAGAAGATCCGGGCGAAGACAGAGCACGCGCGTTCTTACCGCGCTGTCTACGACGTAGAAGCGAAACAATTCGCGCAGCTGGCGGATCCGGCGATGAACGATTTAGTGCCGAGTGAAGACGGTAAGTTTGCCATCGGCAACGATGACCGGGCGTACCGCAGGATGGAAGAATACGAAGGCAATTATTTCGATTCGTACGTAGTCGATACTCGAACGGGAAAGCGAAAGCTGGCAGCGGCCAAGCACCCGAATCGCGTGACCTGGTCGCCAGATTCGCGGTACGCGATTTACTTCAACGGTAAGGATTGGATGTCGATTGCGACAGCTGATGCCCGGGTTACGAATGTAACTGCCAAGTTGGGAGTGTCGTTTGCAAACGAGCAGAACGACACGCCGGGACTGGCCGATTCCTACCGGTTGGGCGGGTGGACGCGCGATGGACGATCGCTGTTACTGTACGACCGGTATGACATCTGGCAGTGCAGTCCGGACGGGTCGGTAGCGGTCAATCTGACACAGGGCGCGGGCCGCAAGAGCCGGTTGCAGTTTCGTGTTGTGCGCTTCGAGACGGACGATCCGCAATCGCGCTGGATTGATGCTTCGAAGCCGCTGCTCCTGCGAGCGGAGAACGAGCAAACACGCGATACCGGTTTTTATCAGACCTCGATTGCTGCAAACGCTCCGCCGCGCAAGCTACTGTTCGCCGCGAAGAATTTCGCGCCTCCGATCAAGGCGGCGAACGCCGACGTGTATGTGACCGCTGCGTCCACGTTCAGCGAGTACCCGGACCTGCTGGTTACCGATGGCGCATTTCATGAGCTGAACAAAGTGAGCAACGCGAATCCTCAGCTGGCCGGTCTGCTGTGGGGAACGGCTGAACTGGTGCATTTCAACAACGTAGACGGCATCCCACTGCAGGCGATTCTTTACAAGCCGGCAAATTTCGATCCGAAGAAGAAGTATCCGATGATCGTGTACATTTACGAGCGGCTCACGCAGAACGTTCGCAACTTTATCGAGCCGCGGCCGTATAACGGGATCAGCCCGAGTCTTTATGCAAGCAACGGTTACCTGGTGCTCGAGCCGGATATCGTGTACAAGGTCGGCTACCCGGGGCAGAGCGCATCGAATTGCGTGCTTCCCGCCGTGCAGTCAGTAGTTGATCAGGGCTTTATAAATGAGAATGCGATTGGTATCCAGGGACACAGCTGGGGCGGATATCAGATCGCTTACATGATTACGCGGACAAACCGCTTTCGAGCAGCAGCCGCGGGTGCGCCGGTAGCTGACATGATCAGCGCCTACGATGGCATTCGCTGGGGGCCGGGAATTCCGCGGCAGTTTCAGTATGAGCGGACGCAGAGCCGTATCGGTGGAAGCGTGTGGGAATATCCGCTGCGCTACATCGAGAATTCACCGATCTTCGCGGCCGACCGAGTGAACACACCTTTGCTGATGATGCACAACGACGCCGACGATGCCGTGCCGTGGTATCAGGGCATTGAATATTATCTGTTCACGTACAACGGCGAGCCTCATAATCTGCGCCGGCGCGCGAATCAAAAGGATTACGCGCTGAAGATGCAGCAGTATTTTGATCACTGGCTGAAGGGCGCGCCGGAGCCCGAGTGGATGGAGAACGGCATTCCGTATCTCGAAAAGCCCGGAGTGGCGGCCACCTTGAACGCCGATGATCAACCCTAGTACGTCCGCGATGGCTCTAGGAAGCCTGGTAGTGCGCTAAATGTGTGTGGCTGAGAAATTATGGCTAGGCCATGCTACTTGGGCAAGGATGTCCGGTCATCTGAGCCTATGTTTAGCTCTGAGTTGCGCTTCTCCCTGCGGCCCGTTCGGTCTCCGTTCAACAGAGACGAATAGGCGCCTCCCTGGTGGGTTCGGATTGAGAGATCCGAGACTCGCATCAAATCCGCGCTTTTTAAGCTGCACAATGAGTTCACCGGCAGCTTTACGGGTTAGCACATCATCTGTAGGTTCGACGCGAACCCCGGTGATAACGCGTGGGAGCTGGGCGTTCGGGTCCCCATTCATCATCATTACTCCTCCGGTGGGTCTTATATCCGGCGAAAATGCTGCCCAATCAGCCGCTCTCAGTGCGAGGCATATGTCTGAAGCAAACATGGATTCTTCAGGTTCCCCATCAGCATACGACTCCCTTGCGGTTATTCCAGGGAATCGCCTCAACGTAGCGCCAATCTCCGATTGCTGCTTTTTCGTTAAGTTCCGCCATGCGACTCGTGCTTCAATTTCGAGTCTGGCCATACGTTCATCTTCGGCTTCTTTTTGTAGCTGTTTTGCTTCTTGTTCGTTAGCAGAGGCGCGCTCATTGGCCTCAGCTGCACGCCGTTGTGTGGAGGCGAGGAGAATACTGTCGAACGTTTGTATGTCACCATCAGCCCTTGAGACTAGAGATTCAAATACACCTTCCCCGACAACACCAATCAAGACCATAAACCATCCAAGCAAAGCGACAGCCTTTATTAGGCGGCCAACTGATTTTCGCCAACTGCTCGACACAAGAAGACCTGTCGAGAAATCGATACGCGTTATTTGTACGGGACGGATCTCATGCAGTAGTTCAAAAACTTCCAAAAGAACGCCTATTCCGACAATGGCAGTCGATCTTAACAGCCAAGAAAAGAATAAATCACGTAGGTTGATGAAGTCAGCCCTTACAAGTGAATCCAAAGATTCAATGGCTGATTCTGGCGATAGCAGAAGCACGCGCAATACGATTAATCTCCTAGCTTTTTTGGGGGCTGCGGGGTGTATTGCAGCTGTCCTTTACGCGGTGGTCATTATGACATGGTTCTTGCCGTGCACTCGACATTGGTATCGCCAAAATTAAGCCAGCAGTTCCGCAATCGACCAGATATGATCGGTGATCCCGGCTTCCATAGCAGGAGTGACGCGGAGAGTGCGATGCACTCTACACAGGTTATAGAAAGCGAAGTGGAGAGCTAGCGCCGCATTCAGGTTCTCCCACTTCTTAGAGAAGGCGTTAGTTAGTCGCGTCAACCGGCGCATTTGCATACGCATCGTGAGGTTCTGGCGTTCAATGTGGCTCGTGCAGATGCGATCAGGGCGAGGATTTCCAATAAGGGGTGTTGGTATACACTCCGTAAACTCACCGGGAGAATAGCGTTGCTCGCCTTCCCGAGAGGATCTGTAGATCTTAACGAGTGTAGCGAAATCGATGTGGTTTCCGAAGTGGTATTCGACGGCGGCGGGATATGGAGTGAAGCCATCCGTGGTCAGTTGAAACCAGTGTTGGGGATTCACGGCCAGGCGTAGCTTTCGCATGAAGTGCATTGTGTGGACGCCGTTACGACGGCCCAGGTGCCACGCAAGAACCAACTTGGTATCACGTTCGATTCCAACGAAGGTGTAAGCGTCACCGATCATTTCGTTGTCCCATTCAACCTCGGGTTTGTTCCCTTCCTTCTTTCCGATGTAGCCCCATATTTCGTCCACCTGGCAAATCCTTCA
>JAABUQ010004149.1_pt1 | contig 25213 bp, 23 predicted proteins | sample 5560001 | NCBI WGS metagenome assembly JAABUQ01 (sample SAMN10711888, study PRJNA513371) | rock metagenome | isolation source: Antarctica rocks | place: Antarctica: Victoria Land, Finger Mt nord | collected 2015-12-18
CCCGCCCCCGGCCAAGCTCACCCTCATCGAGACCGCCCACTCCTGGTGGGGGGCCACCTGGAACGGGTCCGGCCCGCCCACCGCCGCCGACGGGCAGGCCTCGGACGGGCTGGGGGACCCGATGGTGTTCACGGTCTCCCCCAACAGTAGCAACGGCTTCGGCACGTCGTCTGGCCGGCATCTGATCCAGGTGGACGGCTCTTCGGGGGTGGTGAAGATTCCCTGCATCTTGTCCGCCCAGAACCCGACCAGCGCCTGGGTGCCGAGCCAATACGACCCCGACTACACGACCAGCTACTGGTCCTGGTCCCCTAACTCCATCGAATATACTTTCAGCGTCAGGCCGGATAGCCGGGAGGTGATGATTAGTTCGCCTATTGAGGCTTCCTATTACAAAGGCCCGTTCGACATTCTGCGTGGTACGACCCAATACACACACCAGCGTGATCCTGCAACTGGGGCTATTTCAGTCGATTCGGCTGTCGTCTGGAAAAATGCCTCCCAAGGAGGGCTTGGTGTTGCTGGGGTGAACAAGGGTTGGTATGCGGACCAGATACCTCTAACTGCTAACATGAGCAACTTTACAAACCCTTTTCTCTCTTGGACACTGCTAGGCATGACATCACCTGATGCTTCCCTGGACATCGCCATCAATCCGGTTCACTTCTCTTTGTACGAAGTGGATGACGTCAAATTCCCTCTGAGCAGCACAGTCAGAGCCGACGTTACTGACAGTGACGGCGCGGTTTCAGCCAACACTTATGGAATGACGTGGCACCTACCATTCGAGAAAAATCAACTCATTAGCACATCATACACGCGCAAAAAACATGGTGCATCCCGTGTCGCCGAAGTTTATCCAGGCGAGACCAAGATGAGGATGCCTGTTCCGCCGGAGAAGATTGGCCTGTCAGCGGCGCTCGATGCTGGGGTAGCAGTCACAAAGGGTCTCGGCGATGAGAAAGACTCAGCACTCTTTGAGATCGCCGCGAAGTTCGCCGAACTAGCTCACCTGGAATACGAGTTCCCTGGCGAGGAAGGTGACAAAGATGTTTCGACTGGAGCGGCCAACACCCCTGGGTCCGGCAACTGGGGATTCGCGCGGGGCGATATGGATGAAAAGTATGCCATTGTCGGCGGGGACAGCAACATCCCTGATGCTCTTAAAGATGATCCTGCTAATCAAGCCCTCTGCAAGATGTCGTGGTGGGTCGTCGAGAAAGACAAGAGCGAATCCTGGTACGCCGATGGTTACAACGCCAACGGCTATGATGGCAACTCTCAACATGTAGTCACAGAGACACATGTTGAAGGCATGGAAGATCAGGCGTTCTTCGAGCAATACAAGACGCCCGATGGTACTCTCTTGTGACTAAAGAGGATAGCATGAATACATTCTTGGTCGGGCTAGCCGTTCTGTTGCTGGCTATAACCGGAATAGCTATCGGTGCAGGAACGCCTTATTCTCCACCTCTGCACCCGGTCCCTGCTCTGCTTACCGAGAGATGGACGGCTTCAGACAAGCCGTACACAGGGGTGGTAAACGAGTTGAATGAGCGGCACACGCGCGGCGAAAGTTTAGAGCCTCTTGTTCAGAAGTACAAGGCGCTCGCCTACCTCCACCCTGCGGACCCTGTCGCTCAGTTTGCCTCCATCTGCGCTGACTATGCCCTTTTCAGAAGCAAAAACGTAGACGCAGAAACACCTTGGTCTCTGGTTGAGCGTTTGCAACAGGCGGACCCCGGCAATGTGCATCAGTTTGCTCGGGGACGCCTGATGATGAGCCTGCATTCAGGTCAGAGCCTTTCCCTTCCGCAAGTCATCCTCGTTGGGAACCGCCTGCTTCGGTATGATCCGAAGGATGAGGCAGTGAGAAAAAGTTTGATAGATTACCTGGTTGATAAGCGAAGCGGAACTGACAGCGCAGTCTGTTATGCGGTAGAAGGCGTCAAGCTGGAACCGCAGAGCGATATTGCCCATTCATCACTCGCTTTAGCTTACCAAACTGTCTGGGCCTCAGATAGAAAGAACAGGGCCTACGCCCCCAAAGCTGTCGCGGAGTATGAAGCTTATCTGCGCCTCGCGCGGGCTGATGACCCTTTCCGTAAACATGCTCAGTACCTAATCAGCGTGATCAAAGATCAAGCTGGATTATGAGGTAGTCTTGGCCTAGCGGGCGGTTGTCGCTTCATAGCCCGCTTCCGGCAATCTCTCTACTCCCCTGCCATGATGACGGCGATGGGCCTCATGCGGGCCAGGGGCGTCACCAGGCTGGCTTCGGTCTGGAGGCGCATCACGCGCTCGATGTCCTTGTAGGCCGGGGGCGCTTCTTCCGCCGTCAGGCCCTCCACCAGGATGTCCGCGCGCGACAGAAAGCGGCGGACGTCGCCTAAGCTGATGTCATCCCGGACGGAGGCCCGACTGCCGACGCGGCCCGCGCCGTGGGAGGCGCTGTGCAGGGCGTCGGGCCGGCCTTCCCCACGCACCAGGTATGACGCCGTGCCCATGCTGCCGGGGATGACGCCCCACACCCCCGGCTCGGCGGGAGTCGCGCCCTTGCGGTGGACCACGCGGTCCGGGCCGTCGCGCCAGGCGAAGTTGTGGTGGTTCCCGACCGCCATAAACGGCATCAAACCGCAGCGGGCGGCAAAGGCGGCGTGGATGACCTCGTGATTGGCCCGCGCAAAGTCCCCGGCAAGCTCCATCGCCGCCCAGTACTCCCGCCCCGCGTCGCCGTCCAGACTCAGCCACTCGTACATCTTGGGGACGCGGGCGGTCCGCGCCGTCTCGGCCGCGGCCAGCCGCATGTAGTGGTTAGCCAAGGCGTAGCCGACCCCGCGCGAGCCGCTGTGGGTCAGAAGCCCGCTGAACGTCTCGGGGAGATCCCCGCCCGCGTCCAGCCGCTCCCCGATGATCAACTCCGCGAAGTGGTTGCCGCTGCCGCTGGTGCCGATCTGTCGCCGCGCCTTGTCGCGCAGGCCGCGCGTCTGGCGGGTCATCTGCCAGCGGGCCGCGTCTAAGATGGGATGATCGCCGGGCCGGGCTGCCTCTGCGCCGACGCCGAACGTCGTCACGGCTTTGAGGTCCCGGAACAGCGTCTCGCGCTGGTCGCGGAACTCGGCGGGCGACGTGGCGAACAGGCTCAGGTGCATCCGGCAGCCGATGTCCACGCCGACCATCGCGGGCGAGACCGCCCGGTGCGCGGCGAGGACGCCGCCGATGGGCAGGGCGTAGCCGACGTGGGCGTCCGGCATCAGCGCCCCGGCGAGCGCAATGGGCAGCCGCAGGGCAAGCTCCATCTGGCTGACGGCGACGGGGCTGATGTCGGTGCCGACGTCGCCGCAGACGTACAGCGGTGCGGGGGCGTCGGCGAGGGCGTCTCGCGGCGCGGCCCGCCCGTAGTCCGCCATCAAGGCGGCGACGATGTCGGCTTCGGGCCGGCCCACTTTCTTCCAGGCCGCCGCTAGGCGGGACATCTCGGTGAAGCGCGCGTCGCCCCGCCAGGGGCGCAACAGTGTGTTGACTTTCATAGCGTCTGTATCGCCCTGGGGGCGCGTTTTGCAAAAGACGCCCGTTTTAGCACTCTCTTGACACGAGTGCCAATTATCGGGATAATCAGAACGAAAGTTTTTCCAAAAACGCGCGCGAACATCCAGAGGAGATCAACCCATGTTGAAACCATTAGGCGACCGCATCGTCGTCAAGGCGCTCGAAGCCGAGACGCAGTCCACCGGCGGCATTATCCTGCCGGACACGGCCAAAGAGAAGCCCCAGCAGGGCGAAGTCCTGGCCGTCGGGCCGGGCAAGATGCTCGACACGGGCAAGCTCAGTGCCGTCGATGTCCAGGTCGGCGACAAGATCGTCTACTCGAAGTACGGCGGGACGGAGATCAAGGTCGGCGGCGAGGACGTCATCATCCTGCGCGCCGACGACGTGCTGGGCATTCTTAACAGCTAAGACAAGAGCTAGGCTCACCAAGAGGAAGAAACAAACACTATGGCATCCAAAGAACTGCTGTTCGACGAAGCGGCGCGGCGCGCGCTGGAGCGCGGCGTCAACACCCTGGCCGACGCGGTGAAAGTCACCCTGGGGCCGCGCGGGCGGTACGTCGTGCTGGAAAAGAAGTTCGGCTCGCCCTCACTCGTTGACGACGGCGTCACCATCGCCAAGGAGATCGAGGTCGAGGACAAGTTTGAGAACATGGGCGCACAGTTGGTGCGCGAAGTGGCCTCCAAGACCAATGATGTGGCCGGCGACGGGACCACGACCGCGACCGTGCTGGCCCAGGCCATCGTCCGCGAGGGCCTGAAGAACGTCGCCGCCGGCTCGAACCCCCTGGCCCTGAAGCGCGGCATCGACCGGGCCGTCGAGGCCGCTGTCGCCCAGATCAAGGACATGGCCGTGCAGGTGCAGGGCAAGGAAGCCATCGCGCAGGTCGCGACCAACTCCGCCAAGAACACCCAGATCGGCGATCTCATCGCCGAGGCGATGGACAAGGTCGGCAAGGACGGCGTCATCACCGTCGAGGAGAGCAAGGGCACGACCACGACCCTGGAGCTTGTCGAGGGCATGCAGTTCGACAAGGGCTACATCTCGCCCTACTTCGTCACCGACCCCGAGCGGCTCGAAGCGCAGCTCGACGAGCCGCTGATCCTGATCTACGAGAAGAAAATCTCGGCCATCCAGGACATGCTGCCCGTGCTGGAGAAGGTCGTCCGCCAGGCCCGGCCCCTGCTGATCATCGCCGAGGACCTGGACGGCGAGGCGCTCGCCACCCTGGTCGTCAACAAGCTGCGCGGCACGCTCAACGTAGTCGCGGTCAAGGCCCCCGGCTTCGGCGACCGCCGCAAGGCCATGCTGGAAGACATCGCCGTGCTGACGGCGGGCCGCTTCATCACCGAAGACTTAGGGCTGAAGCTGGAGAACATCGACGAGACTTATCTTGGCTCGGCCAAGAGCGTCACCATTACCAAGGACGAGACAACCATCGTCGAGGGCAAGGGCACGTCGGCCTCGATCCAGGGCCGCATCGCCCAGATCAAGGCCCAGATCGACAAGTCCGACAGCGACTACGACAAAGAGAAGCTCCAGGAGCGGCTCGCCAAGCTCTCGGGCGGCGTCGCCGTCATCCAGGTCGGCGCGGCGACCGAGACCGAGCTGAAGGAAAAGAAGCACCGCATCGAGGACGCCCTTTCGGCGACCCGCGCTGCGGTGGAAGAGGGCATCGTGCCCGGCGGCGGCACGACGCTGATCAAAGTCATCTCCGCCCTGGACGGCCTGACGGCCGAGGGCGACGAGAAGGTCGGCATCGCGATCATCCGGCGCGCGCTGGAAGAGCCGGCCCGCCAGATCGCCAACAACGCCGGCGTCGAAGGCTCGGTCATCGTCGAGAAGATCAAGACCGGCGGCCAGGGCTACAACGCCGCGACCGGCGAGTTCGGCGACCTGGTCGCCCAGGGCATCGTGGACCCGGCCAAGGTGACGCGCTCGGCCTTGCAGAACGCGGCCTCCATCGCCGGCCTGATCCTCTCGACCGAGGCGCTGGTCGCCGAGCGGCCCGAGAAGGCTGCCCCGGCCCCCGGCGGCGGCGGCATGGGCGGCGGGATGCCCGGCATGGGCGGCATGGGCGGCTTCTAAGCCACTCGTTACCGTCTGCGACAACGAAAAGACCCGCCGAAGGCCATTGGCCTTCGGCGGGCTTTTTTGTCGGTCACTGCCGCTTTTGGTCACTTCCCGGCCAGCCCGGTGCGAAATAGTTCACAGCCCACTCGATCCGAGCGGGAAACTCCCATGCTGGGTGCATGGCCTGAATCTCCGCCATCAGTCTAGGCACTTTCCCCTCCACGCCCCCATCTGCCGCAGCGGCGGCGACGCGGCTCTGCACGGCGGCGAGCCATTCCCGAACCGAACGGGCAACTTCTGCCCGGCCCAAGTTGCCATGGCCCGGCACAATGATGGCCGGTTTGCTTTGCTCTATGCCGGTGAGCACCTTCGTCCACTGTGCGGTGTTTATGTCCGCTTTTGTGATGTGAGGTGGGAGATAAGGGACGATCGGGATCATCCTTTCTTCAATGAGGTCGCCAGCGAACAGAATGTTCTCGTCCGGCAGAAAGATCGTCTGGTCGCCCGGAGAGTGCGCGGTTCCCCAGTTCCGAAACTCGACCCGCCGACCGCCCAGATCAAGCGTCGCCTGAGCGCCTTCGTAAGTTGTCGTGGCGGGGACGACCTCGACGCCCTCCAGGAAATGCGCCACGTTCGGGCCGAAGGAGCGAAAGTAGGTCAACATCGCCGGCCCTGATCGGGTCAGATAGTCGTTCTGCGCTCGGTTCAGGAAGATCTCGACGTGATCTTTCAGAGCCACGGCCCCGAAGGCGTGTTCGGGATGGGCATGGGTCTGCGTCAGGACGAGTTCGCGTCCGGGGGCGAGCCTGCGCGCCGCCTCCAGCACCTGCCGCCCGCTCTCCGGCCCCAAGCCGCAGTCCACGATCAGCGCCTTCTTTTTTCCGACGATGATTCCGATGTTCGGGATCAAGTTGATGCGCCTGTCCGGGATGAGCCAGACGTCCCGAGCGATCTCAGACGGGAAACGGGCGTCAACGATCGGGTCCGGGTCTGCCACGGGCTTTAGGGCCACGGCCTGCTGAGGGGCCAGACGGTTGTCTCCGAAGGCGGCTTGCCTAGGGAGCAGTCCCGCTAGGGCGGCCCCGAGTCCGATCTTCAGGGCGGCCCGGCGGCTTGCCGACGGAGCGGAAGACGTGTTGGGAATGTCGGTCATTGGAGTTCTCTTGGTCTCGTGTGGCGAGCATTTCGCTTGACCGATTGGCAGGCAAGACGTTCGCCGCGATGTTGTCGTAGTGTTTGTTGAACATGGCCCTTGAGAACGCGCTTCTTTCCTTCCCGCCCTGCGTGCGGCGTCTTACTTCTCCGCAGTCGCCGGGGGCCAAGCCCCAATGCGGTTGAGCATTCCGAACCAGTCTTCCAAGTGCCAAGTGTGGGTGATCCGGCCATCCTGGAGGTGATGGAACTCGTGTATCGCCACATCAACGGATTGACCCGTCGGGGCGACGCCGAATATCCCGCCGAGGTGTGTGCCGGTGATGCTCGCCCGCACACCGGCATGACCCGCCGCCCCTACGATCTCATGGATGACGATTTTTAGATCGGGAAATGCCTGGAAGAGCATCGGGAATTGGTCCTTCAACCCTTGCGGGCCGGCGACTTGGCCCGGCACGAGCGGGATGTCCTGCCAGTCCGGCACCAGCACCTCGTCAAGCAGGTCAGGATTCTTGTCGTCGAAAGCTCGGTACAGTTTCTCAATCGTCTGTACTTCCTGTTCGGACAGCGAAGAGAATTGGGCGGTGGTTTGCGTCATTGTGTTGCTTCCTTTAGTTGAGTGTGATGGCGTCAGTCGAGTGCGATGCTGTCGAAAGAAGATCGGCAAGGCCGATCCTCCGAAGGAACTCAGCGCGTATCCGGTCGGCGACCGTGCCGACGACCTCGGCCCCGTCTTGAGCCGGATCGACATAGGTGCGGAGCGGACGCTGGCCGAAAGGCATTCCGACAATATGTGAGAGGGCTTTTGCCACCTCTGCAACGTCTGCGTCCGGGGGGACCGTCGCACCGGTCGCCTCTAGAACAACGTCCCCGAAGCCTGCGTATGGCCCGGCCTCGTAGGCGGCGACACGCTCTTGATCATCAGGCTTGCCAGCATTGGCAAAATGATTAGTGCCAGCCATGAATGCACCGGGCACGATGATGGATGTCTCGATTCCCCAGCGGCACAGTTCGCCGGCATAGTTGACCGCAAGCGAATCCATGGCGGCTTTGGCTGCAAAGTACGGCGCAAGATAAGGCGGGGTACCGCCGCGTGTGCTCGTGCTGGACACCCAGATCAGCAGCCCCCGGCCCTGGTCGCGCAGGTGGGGCAGGGCTGCACGGTTGACGCGCTGTGTTCCCAGCACGTTGATGTCGTACAACTGTGCGAAGTGCTCCGGCGTGAACGCTTCCGCCGGACCGAACACCATGTGGCCGGCGTTATGGACCACGACATCCACCCGGCCTTGTTCCCGGAGAATGCTTTCAATCGCTGCGTCCGCCGACGGCTGCGAGGTGACATCCAGCTCGATTGCGTGGAGGTCGACGCTGCGTTCTTTTGCAAGCCGAGCCAGTTCCTCCACTTGTGGGGCGTTTTTTCCGTGGATGTCGGTCATACTGGCATAAACCGTGTGGCCCGCTTCGGCAAGAGCGCGGGCCGTGAGAGCGCCGATCCCGCTGGAAGCTCCGGTGATCACAACCACTTCTTTCATAACATCCCTCTTCTTCCTCCGCTTCGCGCGAAACTTCCATCTCACGCCGCCATTATACACTTGACTTTGCCAGCCTGTCACAGCATAATTGGCATAATAACTATGCATTTCGCGCACTTACGTCAGGCAGACCTCAACTTGCTCATCGTTTTGGTCGCCGTTGCCGAAGAACGAAACGTCTCCCACGCCGCCGACCGCCTCTCGATGAGCCAATCGGCGGTCACGCGAGCGATGCAGCGGCTGCGCCATTTGTTTCGTGACGAGTTGCTTGTCCGGGTTTCCGGGGACTATGAGCCGACGCCCCAGGGCGAGCGCATCTTGCGGGAACTGGGAACCACGCTTCCGCGCTTGGAACGGCTTCTGGCAGGAGCGGCCTTTGACCCGGCGAGAGAGACGGCCCGGTTTCGCATCGCCGGCACGGACTACGCAGCGCACGTCATCGGCGTCCCCCTGTGCAAGCGCTTTCTCGCGGCGGGCGAAAACCTTTCATTTGACCTTTCTCCTCTGAACGACAGCGTCTGCGACGCGATGGATCGGGGCCGAATCGATCTTCTGCTGGCGGCCGAGGATGGGCTGATCCCGGCGCATTTCCTCTGCCGGACTCTCTTCAAAGAGGGGTTCGTCTGCGTCGTGGCAAAAGAGCATGGCTGCATGGACCGTCTGACACTGGATCAGTATTTGGAAGCTTCGCACGTCGGCATTCCCACCTTTGACGGTTCGCAGACCATCCCCGACCAGCGCCTCCACACCAGCGGCCTCAAGCGGCGGTGCGCCTTCCGCGTGTCGTACTTCACTGAGGCTATACATGCGGTAGCTGGGACAAACCTCATCGTCACCGTGCCAAGCCGCCTTGCCCAGTATGCCCACCAAAACCCGGTGCTTCGCGTGGTCGAAGCGCCGGAACTGCTGGGCCGCTTCCAGTATGTGATGGCCTGGCATCCGCGTATGGACAGTGACGCCTCCCACCTCTGGCTGCGGGACGCGGTGCAAGCCGTGGGCGAAGCCGTCCAGGATTAGCCCCGAAACGGAGACGGCTGTGGACCCGGCCAAGGTGACCCGGTCGGCCTTGCAGAACGCGGCCTCCATCGCCGGCCTGATCCTCTCGACCGAGGCGCTGGTCGCCGAGCGGCCCGAGAAGGCCTCCCCGGCCCCCGGCGGTGGTGGTGGCGGCATGGGCGGCGGGATGCCCGGCATGGGCGGCATGGGCGGCTTCTAGCCCGCGCACCATCTCTCGAAAGTACGGCAAGAAGAGCCGGAGGCCATACGGCGTCCGGCTCTTTCTGTTTGTCAGCATTGGTGAGGTACAATCGCTTTGCCAGGCGGAGGAAGGTTACAGAGATGCACACCTTGACTTTGGAGTTACCCGACGAGATATACGGACCGCTGCTTCACCAGGCACAGCGCAGCGCGAGTACCCCGGAGGCACTCCTGACTCGGTGGGCCGCCGATGCCATCCAGACTGCCTCAGAAGACCCGCTTCTGAGCTTACTGGGGTCGGTCGAGGCCGATGTGAGTGACGTCTCCGCCAGGCACGATGAGTTTTTGGGGCGTTCTCTGCAAGCGGATGCCGGCAGATGAATGAAGTCTTCGCGGACACGTCCGGGTGGGCCAGCGCGTTCGTCCGCACGGAGACGTACCATGTCGCGGCGGCGGCCTTTCTGCGGCAGTGGCAGGCTGACGGAACTCAAGTCGTGACGACGAACTATGTCCTCAACGAAGTCTCGGCGCTCCTCACAAGCCCTCTCCGCGTCCCACGTCCGCAGCAGATCGCCATTCTAAACGCGATTCGAAGTGCACCCTGGGTAACGATTGTCCACATCGACCCGGCGCTGGATGAGGCGTCTTACGCCCTCTTCCAGGACAGGCCGGACAAGCTGTGGAGCCTGGTGGACTGCGCCAGTTTCGTTGTCATGCAGCAGCGCGGGATCGTCACGGCTTTTACCAACGACCATCACTTTGAGCAGGCCGGGCTGGTGCGTCTGCTGAGATAACACCCTATGACTGAGGCCGACCGTTTGCGGCGACAAATCCGGGTGTGGCTGTGGCTGTTCATCGCGGGCCTAGCCGTGAGCGGCCTGACGGCCATCCCGTTGCGGTGGGAAATTGATCTTCTGGCGCGGCTGGTGGGGCACGGAGACAGCGGCCTCGCGCACTGGATAATGCGGGTGCGGGACGGGCTGGCGGAGACGGACTCCCGCTTTCCCTTCCTGGCCTACGGCACCGACTGGCTCGCCTTCGGGCACCTGATGATCGCCGTCGCATTCGTCGGGGCGCTGCGCGACCCGGTCCGCAACGTCTGGGTGCTGACCTTCGGCATGATCGCCTGTGTCTGTGTCGTGCCCTGGGCCTTGGTCTTCGGCCCGCTGCGCGGCATCCCGTTCTTCTGGCGCTTGATCGACTGCTCGTTCGGCGTCGTCGGCATCATCCCCCTGTGGCTCTGCCGCCGCGACGCCCAAACGCTGGAGCGCCTGGAGGCGAAGCCCGCATGAGAGCTTTATGAAACCCCTGCTCCTGTCGCTGCTGTCGGGCCTGCTGTTTGCCTTCAGCCTGCCGCCCTTCAACTGGGAGTGGCTGGGGTGGGTCGCCTTCGTGCCGCTGCTGGCGGGGGTGCCGGGGCGGAGGCCGCTGGAAGCCGTCGGGCTGGGCATGCTGGCGGGTGTGGCCTGCGGCGCGATCCAGGCGGGCTGGTATCACGACACGGCGCGGCTGCTGTGGGCCTACATCCCCTTCCTGTGGCTGTGCTTCCTGTTCGGGGTGGTCGCGCTGGCCGCCTCCCAGACGCCTTCCCACTGGAACCCGGTCGTGCGCGTTTTGTTCGTGGCGAGCGTGGGTGTCGGCGGTGAATGGGTGACGTCGTTCCTGCCCCTGCCGCTCAACGTCGCCCTGTGCCAGTACAGAAATCTGCCGCTGATCCAGATCGCCGACTTCGCAGGCATCTGGGGCGTCTCGCTGCTGCTCTGGTGGTCCAGCGCCGCCCTCGCGGATTACGCCCTGCGCCGCCGGTTCGCGCCCGTCGGCATCGGCCTGGCATTGATTTCGCTGTCGCTCGGGTACGGCGCGTGGACTCTGCGTACCCCAGCTTCGCCCGCGCCGATACTGACCGTGGCGGCCATCCAAGACCTGACGCACGAAGAGACGGGCGACCTGGCCGCCCCCGGCGGCGCGGCGGACCGGGCGCAGATGACGCGGCAGGCCGTGGGGCAGGGGGCCAAGCTGGTCGTCTGGTCGGAAGAGTCACTGGGCGGCGAGTTCACGCCCGACGACCCGAAGGACGAGACGCGGGCGCTGGCCCGGAGCCTGCACACCGCCCTGGTCGTCGGCTACTCCGACGACACGCGGCCCAAGCCCTTCAACTGCGCCGCCTACGTCGCGCCCACCGGCGACGTCTTGGCCCCCGCCCACCACAAGATTCACCTGTACCTGGCCGAGCGCGAGACCAACCGACCTGGCAGCCGGCTTACGGTCGCCCAAACACCGCAGGGGCGGGTGGGTCTGGAAATCTGCTTCGATAGCTGCTACACGAACACGACGCGCGCGACGGTCCGGCGGGGCGCGGAACTCATCGCCATGCCCAACTACGACCCGCCGACCCCGCGCGGCGTCCTGCACCGTCTGCACGGGGCCATGCTGCCCTTCCGGGCGGTCGAGAACCGCGTCCCGTTCGTCCGCGCCGACTCGAACGGCCTGTCGCAGATCGTGGACGCGGATGGCCGGGTCGTGGCCCAATCACCCCTCTTCCAGACCGACATCCTGCTGGGCGGCGTCACGCTGGGCAGCGGGCGCGGGACGTTCTTCACGCGCTGGGGGGACTGGCTGGCGTATGGGTGCCTGCTGATCGTGGCATCGGGGCTGGCGGGCCGCGCGGGGCAGCCCTCCCGCCGCTCAAGCGACAGGCTCAGCGGACGGAACTCCCTCGGGGGCTGAGGCTTTGTCGGGGTGAAGCTGATATGTCGCCCGTCGCCTTGAATGGGGGCGTGTCATCCGTTGAAGGTACGCCATGCAGAGCCGACACAATGCTGCGACGCAGCAATCTCTTCTACATATCGAGGCCGAGTGGCAGGGCCTCTCGGAGACCTGGCGGCCGTGGGGCTTTTGGGTCCGCGAATACGGCCCCCTTCCCATTGGTGCCTACGACGTTGACTTTCAGGCGGTGCCTCGGCGGGTCTGGTTCCGCGACCGCGCCGGATTACGCCCCGAGAACGTCTGGAAGTGGATGCGCCTCGTGGCCGCTCAAACTCTCGCGCCGACGGCGCGGACGGGTGATCAGTTTCCCATCGGCCAAACAGCGTTCGCCCCTTACGCCGGGAGCGACTACTACTACCTTGAGGTGCTGTGGGCAGGGCGCTCTGGGACAGGGTGGCGTGTTGAGCCTGGGCCGGATGAACGGATCATTATCAAGAACGAGCTGTGGATAGCCTGAAACGGGCTGCACGTCATCAGACATGTCCCCGCCGGGAACCCCATGCGCTCGCCTCCGGGTTACGGCCAGAGACGGCAGCAGGCAAAGGGGGTATCGGCTATGGACTTCGGATTGAAGGACAAGACGGCACTGGTAACCGGCTCGACGGCGGGCATCGGCTACGCGACGGCTTTGGGGCTGGCGCGCGAGGGGGCGTCGGTCGTGGTCAACGGGCGGACACCCACGCGGGTGGACGAGGCCGTGCGGCGCATCGCCGCTGAGTCAAGCAATGCGAACGTCTCGGGCGTGGCCGCCGACATGGGCACGGCGGAGGGCGCGGCCTTGGTCGTCTCGCGTGTGCCGCAGGTAGATGTGTTAGTCAACAACGTCGGCATATTCGAGCCGAAAGACTTCGGGGACATCACGGACGCCGACTGGCTGCGCTTCTTCGAGACCAACGTCCTGAGCGGCGTCCGGCTCTCGCGCCACTACCTGCCCCGGATGAAAGACAAGAACTGGGGCCGGATCGTCTTCGTGTCCAGCGAGTCCGCCGTCAACATCCCCGCCGAGATGATCCACTACGGCATGACCAAGACCGCCCAGCTCGCCGTCGCGCGCGGCCTGGCGGAGCTGACGGCCAAAACGGGTGTCACAGTGAACTCGGTCCTGCCCGGCCCGACCCGCTCCGAGGGCGTCGGGACGTTCGTGCAGCAGATGGCCCAGGCGCGAGGCATGGACGAGGCGGCGATGGAGACGGAATTCTTCAAGAGTGCCCGCCCGTCGTCACTCTTGCAGCGGTTCGAGACGCCCGAAGAGGTGGCGAACATGATCGTCTTCGTGTGCAGCGCGGCGGCCTCGGCTGTCAACGGCGCGGCCCTGCGCGCCGAGGGCGGCGTCGTGCGCTCGGTGGTGTGAGGCGGGGCTGAGCGCGAGTGGCCGGGGGCCGCAGACGTTCGCGCCCGGCACTGGAAGTGCCGGGCTACTCGGAGGAAGTGCCTCCGGCACTGAGGAACGGATACCGAGCGCCGTTTCACGGATGCCATTCCTGAGTCGCGGAGCGACTTTCTCCAGGTAGCCGGCACTTCCAGTGCCGGGCAAACGCCGGACCATGGAGGCGAAAAGCAAAGTGTCCTGCCTGTGCTACAATGGGGCAGGGGGAGAAACGTATGAGCTACGCGACCAAGCTGGACAAAGAGCAGAAGATCAACCTCAGCGGCTACGCGCCCGACGACAAAGGCGACGAGGACAAAGACACAAGCGGCGTGGTCCTGGCGAAGCTGGGGGAAGAGCTGCGGGGCCTGCAAGAGTGGCTGTACGCGGCCCAGACACACAGTGTCCTGATCGTGCTGCAAGGGCTGGACACGGCGGGCAAGGACGGCACCATCGCCCACGTCATGCAGAGCATCAACCCGCAGGGCTGCGACGTCGCCTCGTTCAAGGTGCCCACGGCGCTGGAAGCCTCCCACGACTTCCTCTGGCGCATCCACCAGCAGACGCCCGGCAAAGGCATGATCACGATCTTCAACCGCTCGCACTACGAGGACGTGCTGGTGACGCGCGTCCACAAGCTGATCACCGAAGACGTCGTGAAGCAGCGCTACGGGCAGATCAACGACTTCGAGAAGCTCTTGGCCGACAACCACACGATCATCCTCAAGTTCTTCCTCCACATCTCCAAGGACGAGCAGAAGGAACGGCTGGAAGCGCGGGAGCAGGACGAGGAAAAAGCCTGGAAGCTCTCGCCGGGGGACTGGGAGGAGCGCCAGTTCTGGGACGCCTACACGGAGGCTTATGAGGACGCGCTCAAGGCGACGGCCACCAAGCAGGCCCCGTGGTACGTCATCCCCGCTGACCGCAAGTGGTTCCGCAACCTGGCAATCGCCACGACCCTGGTGGAGACTCTGCGGCCCTACAAAGACGACTGGGAGAAGGCGCTGAAGGTGCTGGGCGAGCAGCGGAAGAAAGAGCTGGCCGAGACGCGCCGGACCGAGGGGAGCAGCGGCAAAGATAAAAAGACGAAAGACAGCGACAAAAGCACGTCAAAAACGCACGAAACGTCATAGCCAGGCCGGAACGGGAGGGGCGGGCAGAAGCCCTGCCCCTCTCTCTGCGCGCCCCTCAAACCGGCAGCACCTCGACGACCGGCGGCAGCAGGATAGACTGTGGGCTGGTCGCGGCGGCGAGCGCGGGGACATCGTTGAGGAAGTGGTAGCAGACGCCGAACTCGGCGGGGCCGGAGACCGCCGCGCCCAGCCGGAACGCGACCGACACGTCCCCCCCGTGCGTCAGCCGCACCGTCATCTCCCGGCAGTCTTTCGGGACCTGGGTGATGGCGACAGCCAGCGCCTTGTCGCTGTCGATCAGATGGAACCACCGCTGGGGCAAAAACGCCTCGGCGGTTCCGACCTCCCCCACGTAATCCACCCGCCCCGCCGTCGCCACCGACCAGCGCGCATGGGGCGCGTCCCCGAACTCCGTCCGCCAGACCACTTCGGGTGCCGCCATCCCGTCCAGCTTGCCGAACACGTACCCGCCCACGCCGAAGTCGCAGGTGAGGGTGGGGGACGTGATGGCGAGAGGAAAGGTAAAGACGATCTCGTCGTTTGGCTGTGGCTGTTCAAGCCGGTGTATCACCGTGGCCCAGGACTTACAGGCGGTAAGCTCTACCCGGTTTTGGGCGGCACAGCCATCAGCATAGTGACCGAACGCCACAGCCCAAGCGGCGATGAGGTCATCCCCGAAGAGGTTCCTGTAGTCATGTCTTTCCATCGCCTCGGCATTGCGGGTGAGGGTGCTCCCACGTCGCAGATGGCTGACTTGGTCGTAAACAACGCCTACAATATTGTTGTCCCAGTCTATGTCCAGTTGAAAGCGTTGCTGTTTGCTCCTCTGGTAGTTACCCACCGGGGCGAGATTGAAATGCAACGGATCAGTGACCAACGCTGGCGAGGTATCACCGACCAGGACAAGCTCTCGCGTGGAAAGAGGTTCAAGCGAAACTGCGAAGTCGAGTTTGTGTGGAGGCTCTTCAACCCCGGATGCTGAGGAGATCAAAAGAGGAATATCGTGCCCATCCGATGTCTGCAAGCCTGTTGTAAACATCCCCGCGCCATCAGGTAGCGTTATAACGATTGACAGCGGATATAGAAACCGCCGGATGCCGTGGGTTTCGCGGACGCGGATGCGGGCCAGGATTTCGCTCATCTCGACAGCGCCTCCTTGAAGATCGTGGCGAGGTGGTCCACGGTGTACTGTGTCGCGCCCTGGCTGCCCTCGAAGACCGAAAGCGCCGCCTGGCCCATCGCCGCGCGGGCGGCGGGGTCGAGCAGCAGGCGGACGAATTGCTCCGTCAATTGCGCTTTCTGGGCCTCTTTGTCGGACTCGTCGGCAGCGATTTTGGCGATGCCGCCGCGTTCGACGAAGTCGTCGATGGTCTGCGGGAAGTTCTTCATCGAGGGGCCGACGACGATGGGTTTGGCGTAGGCGGCAGGCTCCATGATGCTCTGCCCGCCGTGGGGGATCAGAGTCCCGCCGACGAACACGACCGTCGCGAACCGGTAGGAGGTCGAAAGCTCGCCCAGCGTATCGCCGATCAGCACGTCGGCGGCGGGGTCGCCCGGCGCGGGGTCCGACCGGCGCTTGACGCGCCAGCCGGCGCGCACGGCGAGTTGGGCGACCGCGCCGAAGCGCTCCGGGTGGCGGGGGACGATCAGCATCCGCGTTGCTTCCAGCCCCGGCACTAATCGGACGCGGCGCAGGACTTCCAGCAGGGTGCTCTCCTCGTCGTCATGGGTGCTGCCTGCGACGATCAGCGGCGCGTCCGAGGCAGTCAGGGCGAGGGCGGCATCGAGGGCCAGGGCCTGCGCTTCGGTGATGTCTTTCTCCACCAGGCTGCGGTCGTACTTGATGCTGCCGCTGACGCGCAACTTGCTCGGGGGGGCACCCATCCGCTGCAAGCGGTCCGCGTCCTCCTGAGACTTCATCAGCATCAGCGCGTAGTTCAGGAAGACCTGGCCCAAGAGCGGCTGGACCCAGCGGTAATACTGGAACGACTGGGCCGAGATGCGCCCGTTGACCATGACGACCGGGACGCCGCGCCTTTTAGCCTCGTGGACGACGTTAGGCCAGATCTCGGTGTCAATGGTGATCAGCAGGCGGGGCCGGACGTGGTCTAAGACGCGGTTGGCGATAGACGCAAGATCAATCGGGAAGTAGAACGTGTTGCCCGCGCCATACACCGCAAAGCGTTCCTGGGCAATGGCCTGACCGGTCTTGGTGATGGTGCTGAAGACGAACCGCGCCTGGGGAAAGCGCAAGGCGAGCGCATGGGCCAAGGGCTGGACGCTCAGGGTCTCGCCGACCGAGCACGAGTGTATCCAGATGGTAGGGCGGGCGTCGGCTTTGAGGCTGGCGGGCAGAAACCCCAAGCGCTGGCGCAGGGCGGGCAGGTACTTCTGCTGTCGCCACGCCTTGAACAGAAAGAACGGGACCATGAACGCGATCCACGACCCGAACAGCAGGCTGTATAAGAAGTACATAGGCGGTGAGTATGCCAGGGCGTTCCACCGCCCCGGCTTCAGGTTCATGCGCTATTCAGGGTGCTGAACATCGCAATCACGCGCTGCAAGTCGGCCTCGGTGTCCACGCCCACCGTGTCGTGCGGCGTCTCGGCAACGTGGATGGGGACGTCGTTCTGCAAGAAGCGCAGTTGGTCCAGGCTTTCGGCAAGCTCCAGCGATGACTGCGGCCAGGCGTGAAACCGCTCCAGGGCCTCGCGCGTGTAGGTGTACAGGCCGATGTGTTTGTAGTGCTGGACATTGCCCGTCCCCGCACGGTCGTAGGGGATGGGATAGCGCGAGAAATACAGCGCGCAGCCGTCGTCGGACGTGACTACTTTGACGTTGTTCGGGTCGGCGGCCTCGGCGGCGGACACGGCGACTTTCAGGGTCGTCACCTGCGCCCCGCTGCCGTTTTGGAACGGCGCGAGCATCAGATCCAGATGATCGGGCCGCAGGGTCGGCTCGTCCCCCTGGATGTTAACGTACACATCGGCGTCGGTGCGGGTCAGAATCTCGTGGACGCGGTCGCTGCCCGAGGGGTGCTCGCGCGTCATCAGGACGGGGATGTTTTGCCCCGAGCAGGCGCGCTCGATTTCGACACTGTCGGTGGCGACGACCAGGTCCGTCAGCAGCGGCGACCGGCGGGCATTTTGGTAGACCCAGGCGATCATGGGCAGGCCCGCGATCTCGCGCAGGGCCTTCCCCGGCAGGCGCGAGGAGTTGAAGCGGGCGGGGATGACGCCCATAATTCTCAGAGGCTGGGTCATAGTGTTTACCAGGGGGCACCGGGCGCGGCGTCCGGTATCGCCGCCAGGTCGGCGGGGCGCAGGTGAACCAGACCGATGCGCCAGCGTTCGCCGTACCGCTCTTTGACCGCGTGGCCGTCGCCAATGAGGTGCTTGAAACCGCCCTGCACCCAGTACGCCTCGGGCAGGGGCCAGGAATAAACCAATCGCCCCTCGGCGGCCTCAACAACCGAGAGGGGCGGGCCATCCGGGACGGTGCTCAGATCGGCGGCGGTAGGCAGGGGCTGAACCAATCGCTGCCAGCCGTCCCCGAAGCGCAGCAGCCCGCAGGCCGGGGACGCGAGCAGGCGCCTGACACCACGCTCAACGAACCAGACGCGCCGGTCGTCTTCTGTGCCGCTGCCGGACGGCAGCCGGATCAGACGGCCTTCAAGCTGCGCCCGCGAGGGGGCGTGCATGCGCCGGACATCGGCGGGCCTGCCGCCGCTCTCGGGCGGTGCTTCCGTCGAGACGATCTCGACCTGGCCCACTGAGGTCAGAAACGACGGCGGGGCGAAGACCGCTACCAGCTCGGCCTCGAAGCGCCCCGGCTCGTCCAGGGGGAACAGACCGCCCCCGCCGCCTTTGACGGTGTACGAGTAGGCCAGGCGCTGCCCGTCGGCGGCGGGCGAAATCTCGCGCGCTTCGAGCCGCTTCTCGACCGAGATGCGCTCGATCACGCGCCAGAGCACCAGGCCCGGACCGGGCGCGGGCAGCGCCCCCGAGGCCGTCTGCGACCCCCCGCGCCCGCCGAGAAAGCCGCCCCGCCCGCCCGTCAGATCGATACGCGCCGTGACGAAGACGGCCTGAGAGTTCGTGGCGAGGTCCATGGACGTGCCCCAAGACGGTCTCTCACACCTTGTACAGGTAAGAGCCGCGGTCGGCGCGGCGCAGCGACTCGCCGATGCCGCCCAAGACCTGCCCGTTGATCGGGGCGGCGATGACGATGCCCAGGGCGTCCCGGTGCAGCCGCTCCAGGCCGTTCTCGCGCAGGTATCCCGCCTTGCCGGCGATGGCGATGGCGTCGGTCGTCATCTGCAAGGCGGACTCGGACAGGAACAGCTTGGCGGTCATGGTCGCCGCCTCGACCGGCGGGCGCTCGCCCTCGGGCAGCGACGCCATTGCGGCAAGGGCGTAGACGTGCGTTCGCATCACGCCCAGGGTGGCGGCGAGCTGCGAGACGCGGACGCGGACGCTCTCATACTTCTCGAACGAGTTGTTGGCCTTGACGATGTCGATCAGGCGACTGAACGCGCCCAGGGCGACTCCCGTGGCGACGATGCCCGAGTGCAGGCCGGATTGCATGTCCAGGGCGATGATCGGGCCGATGTGCCCTGGCTCGCCCACGCGCGCGTCGTCGGGGACCAGGGCGTTGTCCAGGCCGACGACCCCGCTGTGCGTCCCCTGCAAGCCCATCGAGTCCATCGGCTCGCCGATCCGCAGGCCGGGGTTATCCGAGGGCACCAAAAAGAAGCCCTTGCCCTCGGTCGTGTCGGTCATCACCATGTAGACGCCCGCGTGGCCCGCGCCGGTGCAGAACGCCTTCTGGCCGTTCAGGTGCCAGACGCCGTCCTCGCGGTAGGCCTTGGTGTTCAGGACGCTCTTGTCGGCCCCGACGCCGCTCTCCGACCACGCCGACGCGCCCAGCGTCTCGCCCGAGATGCGCGGCAGGTAGGCCCGCTTCTGCGCCTCGGTGCCCGCCCCGGCGATCCGGTTCGCGGTCAGCGTGTGCAGCAGCAGGACAAAGGCGGTGGCGGGCGCGATGCGCGCGATCTGCTCGACGGCGTAGGTGACGTTGAGCGTGTCCAGCCCCAGGCCGCCGTAGGCGCGCGGCGTCTTCATGCCCAGCAGGCCGTGTGCGGCCAGCAGGCGGATGTTCCCTTCCGGGAACTCCCCCTCTCGACTCCGGGGTTCGTCCGTATGGACGGTCAGTTTTTCGCGGACGAGGCACTCGACGACCTCGCCCAAGGTGATCCCCGGATACAGCTCGCGCGGGTCTTGATCCCAAGTCAGAACCATGTGTGGTGGCCTCTTTCTGTCCCGAGTATAGCCCATCGGCGGGGCCGAAGTCAACGCGCCACGGGCGGAGGGGAGTGCCCTCGCGTTCCGCCGGGAATGTGCCGATAGGAACACAGAAGAATGTCGTCTTTAGAACAGACATAACCTATGCAAGTCGATCTCACGCCTAACGAGCTTTTGTCCGACGAAGCCGCCCGCCTCCAGGCCCTGCACGAGTACCAGATCCTGGACACGGACGCCGAGGACGAGTTCGACGATTTCACGGCCCTGGCCGCCCACATCTGCGGGACGCCCGTCGCGCTGATCAGCCTGATCGACTCGGACCGCCAGTGGTTCAAGTCGCGGCGCGGGATGGCCGTTCGGGAGACGCCGCGCGATGTCGCCTTCTGCGACCACGCGATCCGCCAGGAGGGCGTCTTCGTGGTGCCGGACGCCCCCGCCGACGCGCGCTTCGCCGACAACCCCCTGGTGACGGGAGACACGGGCATTCAGTTCTACGCGGGTGCCCCCCTAGTGACGTCGGACGGCCACGCCCTGGGATCGCTGTGCGTGATCGACTACCACCCGCGCACCCTCTCGTCCGAGCAGGAGACAGCGCTTTCGGCGCTCTCGCGCCAGGTCGTCGCCCGCCTGGAGCTGCGCCGGCAGATGGCCGAGCGGGAAAAAGCCGAGGGGGCGTTGCGCGTGAGCGAGGCGCGCAAGGCGGCCATCCTCGACTCCGCCCTGGACTGCATCATCACGATGGACGCGGCGGGCCGGGTGGTGGAGTGGAACCCGGCGGCAGAAGCGACGTTCGGCTACCCGGCCTCCGAGGCCCTGGGGCGCGATATGGCGTCGCTGATCGTGCCGCCGGCCCTGCGCGAGAGCCACCGGGGCGGGCTGGCCCATTATCTGGAGACGGGCGAGGGTCCGGTTCTGGGCAGGCGCATCGAGATCGCCGCCGTCCGCGCGGACGGCGCGGAGATCCCGGTCGAGCTGACCATCCGGGCGGTCCCCCTGGGCGGCGAGACGCTGTTCACGGCCACCCTGCGCGACATCTCGGAGCGCAGGGCCGCCGAGCAGGCTTTGCACGAGCAGGAAAGCCAGTACCGGCTGCTGTTCGAGAACGCCACGCACGGCATCTACCGCACGACCCCTGATGGGCGCATCCTGCTCGCCAACCCCGCCCTGCTGTCCATGCTGGGCTACGACAGCTTCGAGCAGCTGGCGGCGCGCGACCTGGAGGCGGGGGGCACCGAGGCGGACTACACGCGCGCCGACTTCAAAGCCAGGCTGGAGGAGGCGGGTGATCTGCGCGGCCTGGAGGCGACCTGGAGGCGGCGCGACGGGCGTGTCATCTCCGTGTGCGAGAACGCGCGGCTGGTGCGCGGGGCGGACGGCGCACCGCTCTACTACGAAGGCTCGGTCGAAGACATCACGGTCCGCAAGGAGGCGGAAGAGGCCCTGCGCCGGAGCGAGGCCCGGTTCCAGCGCAACGCCGCCAACGTCCCTGGGATGGTGTACCAATTCGTGCTGCACCCCGACGGCTCGATGGCCTTTCCGTTCGTCAGCGACGGCTGCCGGGACATCTACGGCATGGAGCCGGCGGAGATCATGCGCGACCCGCTCGCCCTCACCCGCATCATCCACCCCGAAGACCGGCCCGGCTTCCAGACATCCCAGGAGGAGTCGGCACGGACGCTCCATCCGTGGCAGTGGGAAGGCCGCTTCCTGCGCGCGTCGGGCGAGACGCGGTGGGTGCAGGGGGCGTCGCGGCCCGAGCGGCAGCCCGACGGCGGCATCGTTTGGGACGGACTGCTTATGGACGTCACCGCGCACCGCCAGGTTCAGGAGGCGCTGCGGCGTTCCCACGCGGAGCTGGAGACACGGGTGGAGGAGCGCACGGCGGCCTTGGCCGAGAGCGAGCGGCGCTACCGCACGCTCGTGGACCTGTCGCCGGAGACCATGCTCATCATCCAGGATGAGCACGTCGTGTATGCCAACCAGGCTGCGGCGCGTCTGCTGGGGGCGGCGCGGGCCGAGGACCTCCTCGGCACCCCCAGCCTGAGCTTCGTCCACCCCGACTTCAGGGCCGCCGTGCGCGAGCGCATGTTCCAGTCGGGCATCCTGGGGGTGCTACAGCAGCGGTGGGTGCGCCGGGACGGGCGCGTGATTGACGTCGAGGCCGTCGCCGGACCCATCGAGCACGAGGGCAAGCCCGCCCGGCAGGTGCTGGCCCGCGACGTGACCGACCGCAGGCAGGCCGAGGAGCGGGTACACGCGTTGAACGGTGAGCTGACGCAGGCCTACGACTCGACCATTGAAGGCTGGTCGCACGCCCTGGACTACCGCGACCACGAGACCGAAGGCCATTCGCGGCGCGTCACCGAGCTGACCCTGCGCTTGGCGCGCGCCATGGGCATGGAGGAGGAAACGCTGGTCCATGTGCGTCGGGGGGCGCTGCTCCACGACATCGGCAAGATGGGCATCCCCGACCGCGTCCTGCTGAAGCCCGGCCCGCTCGACGACGGCGAGTGGGCCATCATGCGTCGCCACCCGACCCTGGCACACGAGATGCTCCTCCCGGTCGTCTTCCTGCGGGACGCCCTGGACATCCCCCACGCACACCACGAGAGGTGGGACGGGACCGGCTACCCCCGAGGGCTGGCGGGCGAGGCCATCCCGCTGGCGGCCTGCCTGTTCGCCGTGGTCGATGTCTGGGACGCCCTGCGCTCGGACCGGCCTTACCGCCGGGCGTGGACGGTCGCGCGGACGCTGGACCACATCCGCAGCCTGTCGGGGACGCACTTCGACCCAGCCGCTGTGCGCGCCTTTCTGTTGCTGATTGAGGCATCCGCCGCTGAGGGGAGCGAACCGCACGGAATGCTCCGGGAGTTGAGCGTCGCCGCCTGAACCTGCTGCCGTCTTTTCGCCGCTTTATTCCACCGCCGCTCCGGGTATACTGGCGTCCAGGACTGCCGCCGTCCCGCAAACGCCGTCCCCCGGAGCCTTTCCCCATGCCGACCCCCGAACCGCAGGCCGCCGCCCGGCCCTGGCCGCTGCGTCCGCCCGCCGTCCCGCTCGTCACCCATGACCCCTACTTCAGCGCCTGGTCCGTTTCGGACCGGCTGACCGAGACCGAAGTGCGCCACTGGACCGGCACGAACTACGGCCTGTGCGGCTTGGCCCGCATTGACGGCGTGACCTACCGAGTGATCGGTTCGCAGCCACCGGACGTGCCGTCGATGGAGCAGATCGGCCTCCAGGTGCTGCCGACGCGCACGGTCTACGACTTCGAGGCGGGGGGCGTCCACGTCACGCTCTCGTTCCTGTCGCCGCTGCTGCCCCAAGATCTGGACGTCCTGGCCCGCCCCGTCACTTACATCACCTGGGATGCCCGCGCGGTCGATGGGCGGGCGCACGATGTCGCGCTGTACCTGCACGTCCAGTCCGAGTGGGTGGTCAACACCGCCGACCAGCCGGTCGTCTCAGCCCGCTACCACCAGCCTGGCCTGGATGTCCTGCGGATGGGTTCCGCGCGGCAGCCCGTCTTGGAAAAAGCCGGCGACAACGTCCGCATCGACTGGGGCTACCTGCACCTGGCCGTGCCGCACCACGCGGGCGTCTCGACCGCCCTGACCGGAGCCGCGACGGGCCGCCAGACGTTCGCCGAGACCGGGGCGACTCCCGAGGCGGACGAGATGGCCGCCCCGCGCCCCGCCCACGACGGCTGGCCCGTCCTGGCCTGCGCCCTGCCGCTCGGACAGGTCGGCGACAACTCCGTCGCGCGCCACGTGCTGCTCGCCTATGACGACGTGTTCTCCCTCGAATACTTCCACCGCAAGGTCCGCCCCTACTGGCGGCGCGGCGGCATGGAGGTGGCCGAGCTTCTGCAAACGGCGGCGCGGGAGTACCAGCCTCTCGTCGAGCGGTGCCGGGCGTTCGACGACGAACTTATGGACGACCTGCACGCGGCTGGCGGCGGCAAGTTCGCCTCGCTCTGCGCCCTGGCGTTCCGGCAGTGCATCGCCGCCCACAAGCTGGCCGTGGACTTCGACGGGACGCCGCTGTTCCTGTCCAAAGAAAACTTCTCGAACGGCTGCATCGCCACCGTAGACGTCACCTACCCCTCGGCCCCGTTCTTCCTGCTGTTCAGCCCCGATCTGCTGCGGGCCATGCTGACGCCCATCTTAGACTATGCCCAGACCTCCCGCTGGCGCTTCCCCTTCGCGCCGCACGACCTGGGCACTTACCCGCTGTGCAACGGCCAGGTCTATGGCGGCGGCGAGCGCAGCGCCGACGACCAGATGCCGGTCGAGGAGTGCGGCAACATGCTGGTCCTGCTGACCGCGCTGACCCAGGTGGACGGCCACACGGAGTACGTGCAAAAGTATTGGCCCCTGCTCGCGCAGTGGGCGGACTACCTGCGCGACAAGGGCCTGGACCCCGAAAACCAGCTCTGCACCGACGACTTCGCCGGGCACCTGGCCCACAACGTCAACCTGTCGCTCAAAGCCATCATGGGCCTGGGCGGCTTCGCCCGGCTCTGCGAGATGACGCGGCGCGGGGACGAGGCGCGGGCCTACCGGGAGACAGCGCAGGCGATGGCGGACGAGTGGGTCCGCATGGCCGACGACGGCGACCACTCCCGGCTGGCCTTCGACAAGCCAGGCACATGGAGCCAGAAATACAACCTCGTCTGGGACACCTTGCTGGATTTGAACCTATTCTCGCCCGACGTCGCCCGCCGCGAGATTGCGTACTACAAGACCAGGCAGAATGCCTACGGCCTCCCCCTGGACAGCCGCTGCGGGTACACCAAGCTGGACTGGACCGTCTGGAGCGCGACCCTGGCCGAAGACCCCGCCGACTTCCTCGCCCTGACCGATCCGCTGTACACGTGGGCCAACGAGACCCCGGCACGGGTCCCGCTGACCGACTGGTACTGGACGACGGACGGCAAGCAGGCCGGCTTCCAGGCCCGCTCGGTCGTCGGCGGCCTGTTCCTCCCGTTCCTGAAGCACCCCGACCTGTGGCGCAAGTGGCTCGCCCGCGCCAAGCCGAAGGCTTAGAGACTGTATAGAAAGGCTTCGTTCCTTCCGAAAATCAAGGCATGGAACAGTTAACCAGCCCCCGCAAAGCCTACTCCACTGACCTGACCGATGA
>JAABUQ010004150.1_pt1 | contig 25209 bp, 22 predicted proteins | sample 5560001 | NCBI WGS metagenome assembly JAABUQ01 (sample SAMN10711888, study PRJNA513371) | rock metagenome | isolation source: Antarctica rocks | place: Antarctica: Victoria Land, Finger Mt nord | collected 2015-12-18
GCGGCCACAGACCGTGGACGACATCGTGGATCACACGGTCGGCCGCGTGCTGGACCTGTTCGACATCGATATGACGGGCATGCAGCGGTGGGGCGAGGACACGACCACCCGTGAGAAGACGGGTACTGTTGATGATAGTGTGGAAGGAGTGATCAGATGAACCATCTCACCAGCCTGAGGGACTATATCGACGCCCTCGCCAAAATCGGCGAGATCCAGCCAATCGACCAGGAGGTGGATTGGAACCTGGAGATGGGGGCGATCATCCGCCGCTCGTACGATCTCAAAGCCCCCGCGCCGCTGTTCAACACCATCACGGGCATCGAGCACGGATTCCGGGCGCTGGGCGCCCCCGGCGGGGTCAGCCGCCAGCCCGGCCTCTACCTCTCCCGCGTCGCGCTCTCGCTTGGGCTGGAACCCCGTGCGCGCGGACAGGAGATCATCGAGGCGCTGGCCGCGGCCCGTGGCCGCACACCCATCCCGCCGCGCGAGGTGGCGACCGGCCCCTGCAAGGACCATGTGCTCGTCGGGGACAAGGTGGACCTGCTGCGGCTTCCAGCCCCGTTCATCCACAGCGGCGACGGTGGTCGCTATCTCAATACCTACGGTGTCATCATCGTGCGGACGCCGGACAAGCGGTGGACCAACTGGTCGATCTCGCGCATCATGGTCGTCGACAAGACCCGCATGACCGGCCTCGTCGTGCCCAATCAGCACCTGGGCATGATCCACGCCGAGTGGCAGAAGATCGGCCAGCCGACCCCCTTCGCCCTGGCCCTGGGCACGGAGCCGTTCATCCCGTTCGTCGGCGGCATGCCCTTGCCCTCCGGCGTCGACGAGGCGGACTACACCGGCGCCTACTTCGGTGAGCCCGTCGAGGTCGTGCGCTGCGAGACGGTCGATTTGCAGGTCCCCGCGACAGCTGAGATCGTGATCGAGGGCTTCCTCTCGCACGAGGAGACTGCCATGGAGGGGCCGATGGGGGAGTACGCCGGCTACGTCGCGCCGGGGCCGGGGACACCGAAGCCGGTCTATCGCGTGACGGCGATGACCCACCGCACCGATCCGATCCTGCCGGTGGTGGCGGCCGGGGAGCCCGTGGAGGAGGATCACACCGCCTGGGGGCTGCCGCACGCGGGCGAATTGCTCTACGAGCTGCGGGGGCTGGGGCTGCCCGTGACGATGTGCTGGATGACCCTGGAGACAGCGTGCCATTGGTTGGTCGTCACCGTGGCGCAGGACTGGCGCCAGACAACGCACCTGGACAGCCCCGCGTTGATCCGACAGGTCGGGGACATCGTGTTCGGGTCGAAAGCGGGCTTCGGCATCCCCAAGGTGCTGCTGATGGAAGACGACGTGGATGCCACGAACACGGACGAGGTGATCTGGGCGTTCGCGACGCGCTGCCACCCCGTGATCGGCGAGGTAGCATTCGGCCACGAGGCCACGACGAACCTGCCCGTGTTCCTGGACTCGAAGGAGAAGTTGGAGTTCCTGACCACGAAGGCGGTCTACAACTGCCTCTCACACGACGACTGGACACCCGAGACGGCGCCGAAGCGCACCTCGTTCCGCGCCCTGTGGCCGGCCGAGATCCAGGAGAAGGTGCTGCGCAACTGGCGCGCGTACGGCTACACGTAGATGTCCCGTCCCCCGGCGCCGGATCGTGGGAACGGCGCCCGGAGGCGCTCTCTCGCGGGGCGCGGGAAGGAAACACAGGGTGCGACGACGAACGAGATCAGGACGCGGCGCTGGGAACGACTCCACCGCAAGGAGGGACATCATGAACATCGGCATTATCGGGTCAGGCCGCATCGGGGGGAACGCGGGCTGGCTGTTTGCCCGCGCGGGCCACGCGGTCCTCTTCAGTTTCTCGCGCGATCCGGAGAAGCTCGCGGCGCTGGCGGCAGCCGCCGGCGCGCATGCCCGGACCGGCACCCCGCGGGACGCCGCGGCCTTCGGTGATGTCGTGATGCTCGCCGTGCCCTGGGGGGCAATCGACGAGGCGCTGGCGGCCGCCGGGCCACTCGACGGGACGATCCTCATCGACACGACCAATCAGTTCACGGGGACCGGCCTGGTGGCGCTGCCGGACGGGATCAGCGCGGCCGCATACAACGCGCGGCGGGCGCGCGGCGCGCGACTGGTGAAGGCCTATAACACCCTGACCGCCGGCTTCCAGGCCGCGGCGGCGGGCCGCATGGGGCCGGACCGGGTGGCGATGTTCTACGCCGGCGAGGACGCTGACGCGAAGGGGGTCGTCGCGGGGCTCATCGACGACAGCGGCTTCGCGCCGGTGGACCTGGGCGGGTGGGCCGAGGCGCCTATCATGGAGGCGCCGCAGCGGCCGGGGGCGGTGTACGGTGAAGAGTACCACCTGACGCAGGCGCGGGAGATCGCAGCGGCGGCGCGCACGGACGCCGCCCTGGCCGCACGCCTCGCCCAAGAGTACAAGGTCGGAGCGTAGGACATAGCCCGCGTCCCGGCCCTCGCCCATGGACAGGAGCTAACTCACGCAAAGGACGCCGACGATGACAATCTTCTCAGCGTCGCCTGCACGGTGGTCGTCTACAACCTCCCGCGCCCGCGTTACCACTCCGCCTCGTTGTCGGATGGTGATGACTCGAAGCTGACCAGCAACGTGCGCAGAAGCCCCGTGAGCGTGGCGCGCTCGGCCGGTGAGAGGGCGGCAAGCAGCCGGTCCTCGTTCGCGAGGTGGACCGGGGCGACGGTATCGACGAGCCGGAGGCCCTCCACCGTGAGGGTCACGAAGACGCCACGGCGATCCGCGAGGTCCGGCTCCCGCCGCACGAGCCCCTGGCTTTCGAGGCGGTCGATCCGGAAGCTCGTGGTCCCCGAGGTGCGCAAGGTGGCCGCCATCACGGCTTTTTGTGGCAGGCGGTAGGGTGCCCCGGAGCGGCGCAGCGTCGCCAGCACATCGAACCCAGCCCGCGAGAGGCCGTACTGGCGGAACGTGCGCTCCAACCCCGCGTCGAGGAAGGCGCTGAGCCGCCCCAGGCGACTGACGATCTCCGCGGGGGCAGTATCCAGGTCGGGCCGCTCACGCGCCCACTCGTCCATCACCCCATCGACCCAATCGCGCCGCACCGGTCGCTGCCCGCCCATCCTACCGATGTCGTTTCCTACCCATATGTCTAGTTTACTCTCATTCGAGCAATTTGGTATGATAGACAGCATAACCGCTTGAGTTAGAGCGATTATGACGGGTGGCTGCGGCTACCCGACGCTGGCGCACGACGCCCATCCGCGCCCCTTGAGGAGATGCTCGTGAAGATTGTCGCCTATGATCGCTTCAAGCCCGGTGTCACCCTGGACACGATCACGCCCCTCTTGCCACAGGAGGTCGCCAACGTCTGGCGTCTCTGGAAAGCCGGCATCGTCCGCGAGAATTATGCGCGCGCCGACGAACCGGGGGTCGTCATCGTGTTCGAGCTGGACAGCGTCGCCGCTGCCCAGCGGTACCTCGCCGATTTCCCGTTGACCAAGGCCGGCTACCTCGAGTGGACCTGCATCCCGCTCATGGCGCCGCTCCCGCTAGAGAGCCTCTTCACCCCCACCGTGGACGTGAGCGAGCCGTACGACCGCACGCCGGCCGCGGCCGGCTAGGGAGGGACAGCCATGGAACATGCTTTCGGGCTGGATATCCCACGGACGCTCGATGAGGTCTGCGACCCCCAGCGCCTGGCGCTGCTCGTGTACGACATGCAGGTCGGCGTCGTGGGCCAGTTGCCCGACGGCGCGGAGATCACGCGCCGCGTCGCCGCGGTCCTGCAGACGGCCCGCGACGCCGGCATCCGCATCTTCTTTACCCGCCATATGTGGCTGCCCCTGGAGGTCGCCGGCGTCGCGCAACTGCGCACGGCGATGGCCTGGCAACGGGTGGACCATGTGGCCGACCTGAAGCCGGGTTTGCAGCGCGACTCCCCCGGCTTCCAGATCGTGCCCGAGCTCGTCCCCCTGGCGAGCGAGGCGGTCTTCGACAAGATCACCATGTCCGCGTTCGAGGGCACGCCCCTCGACATCGCGCTGCGCGATTGCGGGATCGTTGCGTTCGCCATCGTCGGCGTGGCGCTGGAGATCGGGATCGAGCCGACCGTGCGCCACGCCACGGACCTGGGCTACATCCCGGTCGTGGTGACGGACGCATGCGGTTCGCGCGATCATGCGGCGGCCGCGCGCTCTCTCACCACCCTCGCGTTCGCGGGCGGGTCGTTGCAGACCGACAGCGCGACGCTGGCTACCACGCTCGGCCGTGGACGGGACGCCTGACCGGCTTGCTGCGCGACGCGTCGGCGGATCGCCCTGTCCCGGAGGCCCGGAGACGATGCCCGGAGGCCCGAAACACGCCACGCCACGCCACGCCACGGACACAAAGGAGAGCAGACATGCCAGAGACACGCCCCGACCCCACGATCGACCGCCCACACGACACGCCGCTGGCCACACGCGAGGATCTGATCGACCTCCTGGCGCGCGCGTCCGACCTGGAGCATGGCTGGGCGTGCGTCTCTCTGTTCGCGGCGTCCACGCTGAAGAACGATGCGCGCGAGGGCGGATTGACCGACGCGCAGGCGGACACGGTCCGCGGCTGGCGCCGGAGTCTCGCGGCGGCGGCCGCCGATCGGATGCTCCATGTCGCTCAGTTCGCGAACCTGCTGACCGCCATCGGCGGGGCGCCGCACGTCACGCGGCCGACCTTCCCCGCGCGGGTGTCGGCCGACCCCTCCGGCGTCCGGCTCGCGTTGGAACCGTTGTCACAGCCGACGCTCAATCGCCTCGCGACCGACGAGCGGTCGGGCGACGCGACGGGCGGGGACGTGTACGCGGCGATCGCGGCCGGCGTGCGCGCCCTGCCCGCGGACGAGTTGTTCATCGGCCCGCCGGAGGCGCAGGTGGACCCGCGCTTCCTCGACCTGGGCGTGGACGGACACCTCGTCGCCGTCGTCGACCAGGCGTCGGCGTGCGCCGCGATCGGGGCGATCGTCGGGGCCGGCGCCGCCCCAGCGCCGGCGGAGACCGGCGCACGCCCCGCCGTCTTTGCCACGATCCGCGCGGAGTACGCCGCGACCGTGGCGGACGCCCAGCACGGTGGCCTCCCGTTCGAGCCCGCGCGGCCGGTGGCGGCGAACCCGACGACGCGCCTCCCCGCGGAGACAGCGGACGGGGCAGCGGAGGGCACGCCCATTATCGACGCGCCCACGGGCGCGGTCGCCGCCCTCTTCAACGACGCCTACGACACCATGTTGCTCGTGCTGCGGCGCGTCTTCGCCCACGAGGAGGAGACCGACGCCGACCTCGCCCAGTTGGCGGGGGCCGCCCGGCAGCTCATGGGCACGGTCATCCGCCCCCTCGGTGAGGCGCTCGCGCGGATGCCGGTGGACAGCGCATCCCGCCCGGGCCTATGCGCCGGCCCGCCCTTCGGCGACGGCGGCGACCTGCCCGCGTTGACGCACCGCGCGGCGGCCTGGGCGCTCCTGGACGAGCGGCTGTGGCGGTTGGCGACGGCGGCGACGACGCTGCGGCTGGACCCCGCCCTGCCGACCGAGCTCCAGGAGGCCACGGCCGCGCTGCAAGACCTGGCCTGCCAGTTTGCGCCCGCGGACGGTCCCCACGGCGTGGCGGCCAGGGTCGCCGCGCTCACGGAGATGCAGGCCGGGCTCGACCGAGGCATCCAGGCCGCGGTCAATGGTCCCTACCTGGTGACCAACGTCGACACGCTGACCACCTGGCTGGGGGAGCGCATCCCGACGCGGCCGCAGATGGCCCTGTGCCGGTGCGGCGGCTCGGCTGGCAAGCCGTTCTGCGACGGGACCTGCGCGCGCCTCGACTTCACCGGCCGCAAGGACCCCGCGCGGATCCCCGACCGGCGCGACACGCACGTCGGCACGGCGGTGACGGTACTCGACAACCGCGGTCTCTGCGCCCACTCCGGCTTCTGCACGGACCGCCTGGCGGCGGCGTTCCACGCCGGCCAGGACCCGTTCGTCGTCCCCAACGCCGCGCGGATGGACGACCTCGTCCGGGCCGTGCGCGCCTGCCCCTCCGGCGCGCTCAGCTATGCGCTGGGCGGCGTCGAGGCCCGCGACCAGATCGACCAGCCGCGCCCCCCCGCCATCGAGGTCTCCAAGGACGGCCCCTACCGGGTGACCGGCGGCCTCCCGCTCGCGGACGGGCAGGGCGCCGACGAGCCGCGCAATGAGGGGGCCTCGCGGGAGCACTACAGCCTCTGCCGCTGCGGGCATTCCCAGAACAAACCCTTCTGCAGCGGCATGCACTGGTACGTCAACTTCCATGACCCCGAGATGCCCGCGGACCGCGCGCCGACCCTGTTCGAGTGGGCCGGCGGCCGGCCCGCCCTCACGCGGATGACGCGCCTCTTCTACGACAAGTACGTGCCGCAGGACCCGCTGCTGGGGCCGCTGTTCGCGCGTATGGCCCCCGACCACCCCGAGCGCGTCGCGACCTGGCTTGGCGAGGTCTTCGGGGGGCCGTCCACCTACAGCGAGGACTACGGCGGCTACGCCCGCATGCTCTCCCAACACGTCGGCAAAGGGCTGACCGAGACCCAGCGGGCGCGGTGGGCCGGCCTGATGGTCCAGTGCGCCGGGGAGGCCGGCCTGCCCAACGACGCCGAGTTCCGCTCCGCCTTCGTGTCCTATATTGAATGGGGCTCTCACCTGGCGGTGGAGAACTCGCAACAGGACGCGCACCCGCCGCAGCACATGCCCTGCCCCCGGTGGGACTGGGGCGCCGCCGGGCCGCCGGGGGGACGCGTCTCGGCGCTCGCCCCGCAGCCACAGGCGGCGGCGGTCATCGTCCTGCCCGCCGCGGACGAACCGCTGCACTTCGAGGCGCACATCAAGCCGCTGTTCCGCCAGATGGATCGCCAGTCGATGACCTTCGCCTTCGACCTGTGGGCGTACAAGGACGTGACGGAGCACGCCGACGGCATCTTGGCGCGCCTGCAGAAGGGGACGATGCCGTGCGACGGCGCCTGGTCCGCCGAGAAGGTCGCGGTCTTCCAGCGATGGGTCGCGTCCGGCAAGCCGGAGTAGCCGTCGGCGCGCCGGGGCACGCGTGGGTGCGTGCCCCGGCGCGGGCAGTCTGGTCAAGCGGACCGGTGAGGGACACGATGATCGGAAGGCAGCGTGGTCATGGGCGCGTCGGGTGAGAAATCAGGAGAGACAGCGGGGGAGAGGGCCGACACCGCCGACACCGCCGACACCACGCGGCTGGAGGCCTTCAGCGACGGCGTCTTCGCCGTCGCTATCACGCTGCTCGCGCTCGACCTGCGCGTGCCCGTCCCCGCCACGCTCCCCCACGGTTCCCACGGCGGCCTCGTCCCCGTCCTGCTCGGCCAGTGGCCAGTCTACCTGGCGTATGGGCTCAGCTTCCTCACCATCCTGATCATGTGGATTAACCACCACAATCTGTTCCGCTTGATCCGGCGCACCGACCACCTGTTCCTGCTCCTGAACGGGCTGCTCCTCCTGAGCGTGACGACCGTCCCCTTCGCGACCTCCCTGCTGGCCACCTATCTCCAGCAGCCGGACAAGCGCGTGGCCCAGGTGGTCTACGGCGGGGTGTCCCTTGCGATGGCCACCGCGTTCAACCGCATGTGGGCCTACGCCTCCCGCGACCGGCGCCTGCTCGGCCCTGACGTGGACGAGCGGATAGTGCGCGGGGTGACCCAGGCCTATCGATTCGGGCCGCCCATTTATACGGTGACCGTCGTCCTGGCCCTCTTCAGCGCCGAGGCGAGCCTCGCGCTATGCATCCTGCTGGCCATCTTCTTCGCGCTCCCGCGCCGGGTAGGCCGCGGCGACGCCCCATAATCGCCCCCTGCGGCCTCTCATCTCGGCGGCCCTGTATGTCCTCGGCGCCGACGCCGTATTCCTCCTTGTGTCCTATCGTCGACGGCCAGGCGGCCGCGCGGCCGGTTGCGTGGGTCCACACATCATATACCATCATGGCCCCGGTGCGGGTAGACGCGCGTCGTAGGGACGTAGACCGTTTAGAGGCGCGGCCACGGAGCGCCGAGAATGGGCGGTAAGCCATGGATGCGTATACTAGGTGGAGGTATGGGGTGGTCAGGTACGAGGTACTGACCACTCGCCACTAACTACTGGCCACTTATGGGTAAGGGAAAATTGTCAATGCCGACAAGTGTAACGATGCCCCAGCTTGGCGAGTCCGTGACCGAGGGCGTGATCGCCCGCTGGCTCAAGAAAGAAGGCGACTCGGTCGACCGCGACGAACCGATCGCAGAGATCATCACCGACAAGGTCAATGCCGAGATGCCCTCGCCGTTTCAAGGCACCCTCGCGCGCATCGTGGCGGAGGAAGGGGCAACCGTCCCCGTGGGTGGTGAAATCTGCCAGATCGACGAGCGAAGCCTCGTCCCCGTCGGGGCTGGCGCCTCCGCCACGTCCACGCCAGGCCCCGCACGCTCCGACAGGGAGCACGCCGGCGAGGGCGCGGCGCCGGATGACACGCGGGACGGGACGCGGACGGCCGGCGCCGCGCAGGCCAACGGCGCAAGCGGCGGCTCCGGTCCCGAGGAGCGGCGCCGCTACTCGCCGGTGGTCAAACGGCTGGCCCAGGAACACGACGTCGACCTGTCCGCCGTCAGCGGCACGGGGTTGTCCGGACGTGTGACCAAGGACGACGTGCTCTCCTATATTTCGGCGCGCCAGTCCGGAGGAACCGCGGCGGCGCCGGCGGCCGCTCTGTCGTCGGCGGCTGCGGGGGCAGCGGTGGTCCCGGCCGTGGGCGCCACGACGGCGCCCACGGACGCCCGTGCGGCCGTGCATCCGCCGGCTGAGCCAACCCTGTCGCCCGCGGTGTCGGAGTCGGCGCCCGCGCCGGATACCGGGTGGTCCACGCCGCCCATGCCATCATTCACGCCCGCGTCCGAGCCGTCGGGCTCCCGTACGCCAGCGGCGCCCCAACAGGAACCCACGTCACCGCCCGCGCCCCGAGCGGCGCCCGCCGTCGCGGCATCCGCCGGGGCGGACGAGGAGTACCTGCCGCTGACGCCGATGCGCAAGGCCATCGCCGAGCATATGGTGCGCAGCAAGACGACCGCGCCGCACGCCACCACCACCATCGAGGTCGATATGACGCGCCTGGTCCGCTGGCGCGAGCGCAACAAAGACCTGGTCAAAGCGCGTCACGGCGTCGACGTCACGTACCTGCCGCTGGTGATGGGCGCGGTGGTCGCCGCGCTCAAGGACTTCCCGATCCTCAACGCCTCGTGGGGCGAGGACCGCATCATCCTGAAGCGCCGCATTAACATGGGCATCGCGGTGGGCCTGGACGACGGCCTGCTCGTCCCCGTGATCCACAACGCCGACGAGCGCAACACGGTGGGTCTGGCGCGCGCCGTGGTCGACCTGACGGCGCGCGCCCGCGCCGGGCGGCTGACGCTGCAGGACATGCAGGGCGGCACGTTCACCCTCAACAACACGGGCATCTTCGGCGCGATCGTGACCACCCCGGTCATCAACCAGCCGCAGGCCGCCATCCTGGCTATGAACGCCATCGTCAAGCGGCCGGTCGTGATCGAGGACGACGCCATCGCCGTGCGCTCGATCATGACCCTATCGCTCTCGTTCGACCACCGCATCGTCGACGGCCTCACCGCGGGCCGCTTCAACCAGCGCGTGGCGCAGTACATCGACCGCATCAACGTAGAGTGGCTAGTGACTAGTGGCTAGAAGCCACTAGTCACTAATCACTAGCCACTAATCACTTAGTAGGAGGCAGCATGATCGACCAAGCGCAGGCAGGGGCGCAGGCGCCCAAGCGGCCCGAGTGGCTGAAGGTGCGCGTGCCGGGCGGCCGCAACTATACCGAGCTCAAGACTATCATGCGCGACCTCTCGCTCAACACAGTGTGCGAGGAGGCGCGCTGCCCCAACATCGCGGAGTGCTGGAGCCACCGCACGGCCACCTTCATGATCCTGGGCGACACCTGCACCCGCGCCTGCGGCTTTTGCGCGGTCCGGACCGGCCGCCCCGAGACTCTGGACCTGCTGGAACCTGATCGCGTGGGCCGTGCCGTGGCCCAGATGGGCCTCAAACACGTGGTGGTCACCTCGGTCAACCGCGACGACCAGCCCGATGGCGGCGCCACGATCTTCGCCGCCACCATCCGTAAGATCCGCCAGTACGTGCCGGACTGCACGGTCGAGATTCTGACGCCCGACTTCGAGGGCGTGCGCTCGTCCCTGGAGACGGTGCTGCGCGCGGAGCCCACCGTGTTCAACCACAACATCGAGACGGTTGAGCGCCTCACCAAGTTGGTGCGCCGCCGCGCCAGGTACCGCCGCTCATTGGAGGTGCTGCGCGTGGCCAAGGACATCGCGCCAGGGCTACGCACCAAGTCCGGCATCATGGTGGGCCTGGGCGAGACGCGCGAGGAGATCACGCAGACATTGCGGGACCTGCGAGGCTCCGATGTGGACATCCTGACCATCGGCCAGTACCTGCGCCCAACCCCGGCGCACCTCGACGTGGTGCGCTACTACCACCCGGACGAGTTCGCCGACCTCAAGCGCGAGGGTCTGGAGCTCGGCTTCAAGCACGTCGAGTCCGGTCCCCTCGTGCGCAGTTCCTACCACGCCCACGAGCACGCCGCCGTGTAGCACACGCCATTGACTTGCCCATCCGCACACCATATACTATAAAACGTGTTATGAGACATGGAGGAGATAATGGCCGCGATCACGACGAGCATCAGGATGGCCGAGGATATACGCGATTTGTACAAGACGTTGGCGCAAGCCACGGGCCGGACGCAGAACGAATTGATGGTCGAGGCACTGCGCGCGGAGGGGGAGCGCAAGGTCCTTGAGATCGCTATGATCCAGGAGGGGCTGTCCCAGGCCCGTGCTGGCCGCCTCACGCCCATCGAGGACGTGGTGGCCGACTTCAAGAGTCGTGGGATGCTCGGGTCCGACTTCACGCTCGATACAGACACGGAGCAGGCTGGCGCGTGACGGTTGCCCTCACCGACGCGGCGCGGGTCGATCTGGCCGACGTGTACGCCTACTATGCCGAGCGCAACCCTGCCGCCGCTGATAAGGTGGTCGGGGCTATCCTTGCCGCGGTCAACGGGCTGGCCCAGTTTCCACTGATGGGACGGCAAGGTGAGGTTCCAGGGACGCGTGAGCGCATTGTGACGCGCTATCCTTATCGCATCGTCTATCATATTGAAGGCGACGTGGTCGAGATTCTGCGCATTGTCCACGGATCCCGTCAGTGGCCGCCCGCCGACTGATTCCACCCAAGTTATGAGCCTCTTTGACACAGTTCGTACACCACGCCTGGGCACGATTCCTGCACCACGATAGCTCGTGGTCTTTGGCGCACCGCGTTCCCGCGTCCTCCTTGTGCGTGCTGGGGCGATCATTTCATTTGTGCGGCGCCTTTGGCGCGATGCGCTATCATACCTATGCACCCCCTCATTGTCGTCCCCAGTGACATGCCCAGCCACTCGTCGAGAGGTACCGCCTCGACGATGATGTGAGCGTGGACAGGCGATAGGCTGCGCTGCCGGTGTATCGTCTGTCAGAACAGGCCGGGCCGTCGGTGGATAGCGTGTCGGAGCAGGAGGAGGTCGCCCATCGGACCGGATAGTCCGTACTAGCGTCCCCACGCTAGTTGTCATGACGTAGGAGAGACTTGTGCTTCGTTACATGCGCGCAACCGTCGCAGCCATCATCGCTATCGTCCTTACCTTGACCCTCTTACCCGCCCACGCATCAGCCCACGCCGGCACAACGCCGCACCCGCACTCATCCCTTGTCCCCTTGACCTCTACTGCCGCGCGGGCCTCCCATCCAGGCCAGATCGCGGCCGCCGTGCCTGCCGTCCCCCAGGACACCGGCACCGCTACGAACACGGCAACGATGCTGACTACCCTGGCCACGCTGACCACCGTGCAGCCCACGGCCACCGGGACCGCCACGTCCACCTCCACCCCGACCGCATCGGCCACGTCCACCTCCACCCCGACCCGAACCGCGACCATCACGCCAACCGCCACCGCGACCATCACGCCAACCGCCACCGCGACTATCACCCCGACCGCAACGTCCACGCCGACGCGCACCTCCACGCCGACCGCGACGCCGACGGCAACGCGCACCTCCACGCCCACCGCCACGCCCACCCGGACGCCCACGGCGACGGCCACGCCGACGCCGCGCGCGGGCATCAGCGTGACCCCGCAGATGGTCGGGCAGGGCGCTCCGATCAGCGTCAGTGGAACCAACTTTGTGCCCGGCGAGAGCATCGGCGTCGGGCTCGACACCCATACCTATGCCTCGGCCACCGCCGATGCGCAGGGCTCGCTCCCGGCCATGAGCCTCACCGTGCCCCTGTCCGAACTGCCCGGCGCGCACACCGTCTACGCCTACGGCCGCACTAGCCACCGCTACGTCGCGACCAGCATCACGGTCACCCTGACGCCGCGCGCGCAGATTAGCGTCATCCCCCTGATTGCCGGACAGGGGGCCGCCGTCACGATCAGCGGCGCCAACTTCGGGCCTAACGAGAGCATTGGCCTCGGGCTCGATGGGCACACCTATGTCTCGGCCACGGCCAACCCGCAGGGGCTGCTGGCGCCCACCAACATCACCATCCCCCTGGCGGAAGCGCCGGGCCCGCACACCGTCTACGCCTATGGGCGCACCGCGCACGGCTACGCCACGGTGAGCATCACGGTGATCCCCACCCCGCGCGCGCAACTCGCGGTCGTCCCGCTGGTCACCAACGCCGGCGGTGTGGTCACACTGAGCGGGGCCAACTTCACGCCCGGTGAGAGCATCGGCATAGGCATCGATGGGCACACCTACGTCTCGGCCACGGCCAACCCGCAGGGACTGCTCCCGCCCACCGGCTTCTCCGTGCCGCTGACCACGGCGCCCGGCGCGCACACCGTCTACGCTTACGGCCGCACCAGCCGCCGCCTGGTCAACGTGGTCATCACGGTCAATCCGCTGCGCCCGACCCTGCAGCTCGACCACGGCACGGCCATCGTGGGCACGCGTATCTGCGCGACCGGCGCCTCGTTCCTGCCCGGTGAGATCGTGACCGTCGCCGTCGACGGCATCGCGGTAACCTCGGTCAGGGCGACGGGCACGGGCGGAATTAGCGGCTGCTTCGCCGTGCCGGGCGACATCGTGGATGGGCTCAACGAGGTCACGGCCATCGGCTCGCTCAGCCGCACCTCGGTCTCCGTGAGCTTTATCGGGCGGCTAACGGTCGCCAGCACCTTCTATTTTGTGGGCGCGGATACAGCGGGCGGCGACACGACCGACATCGCCATCGTCAACCCACAGACCCTGCCCACTACGGTGACGGTGCGCTTCTACCTGTCGTTCACCGCGCCGTTCGAGCGCCAGGTCTCGGTCGCGGCGCACAGCCGCGCCACCATCCTGTTGGGGCAGTACGTCGCGGGCGTGAGCGGATTCGGGCTGCGCCTGCAGGCCAACCGCGTGGTGGCCGCGCAGATGGTGGTGCACCGCGGCAACCGCAACCCCTACAGTTCGCTGGGCAGCGGCGCCCTGTCGACCCAGTGGTACCTGGCCGAGGGCTATACCGGGCTGTCGTTCCACGAGACGCTGTTCGTACTCAATCCCAACACGGCGCGGGCCATCGTCCAGGTGCGGCTGCTGCCCTTCAACGGCGGGACCGCGCGCGTGGCCACCTACCACGTGGCCCCCGAGCGCACCATCAGCATCAACGTCAACGCCCAGTATCCCGGCGTCTCGGTGGCGGCCGTGGTCAACACTGACATCCCTGTCAACGTGGAGCGCGTCCTGACCTTCGGGCGGGGCAGCTACGGCGCGACCGCAAACACGGGCACGGCGCTGGCGGCGACGAGTTGGCAGTTCGCCGAGGGCTCCAGCGCTAACGGCTTCCAGACCTTCTTCACCATCCTGAACCCGAGCACCCAGCCGGCCACGGTGACAGCGCTGTTCTTCGACACGACGGGCCACCTGCTCGGCGGCCACACCATCCTCGTCGCGTCGGGACACCGCGGCAACATCCGCATCAACGACACGGTACACATCAGCTCCGTCGCCACCACGGTGACGAGCAACGTGCCCATCGTGGTCGAGCGCCCGCTCTACTTCGGCGATCCCAACAAGGGGCGGACGGGCGGCTCGATCGTCTTCGGGCGCAACGGGACGGCACAGCGATGGACCTTCCCGGAGGGCAACACCACGGCGGGGTCGCACGAGTTCTTGCTGGCGCTTAACCCCAATGCGTCGCCGCTACCGCTGCAGGCCACCTTCTACCTGGAAAACGGGCAGACCGTCACGCAGGGATTTACCGTCCCCGCTGGGGCGCGTCTGACCATCACCGTCAACCGCGACGTGCCCGGCCTGCCAGCCTCGATCCACGGCACGCGGCTGGCCTCGACCAACGGCCGTGGCTTCATCGCCGAGCAGAGCGTCTACAACGCCGACCTCTCCGCCGGTTACAGCGCCGCCGGCCTCGCCCAGTGACGAGTGGTGAGTGACTAGTGGCTAGTGGCTAGTGACGAGTGAGGTAGGACGGTGGGTGCGCCTGCGATTGTGATGATGGGTGCGATCGGGCCTGCGACTGCCCGGCTGGACCGGGACCAGCCGCAGCCGGTCGGGGGCCAGTCCGCATGTGTCGCATGGCAAACGGACGCCGACCGCGGTCGGGTGGGTTTCGTAGGAGTGTATCGTAGACGCCCCGACCCTCGTCCTGACACCGCAGTGTCCGTGGTTTGCCATGCGACCGCAGTCGCAGGCCCTACCTCGCTATCGTGGGGCACACCCGCGACAATAGGCGGTGGTGTCAAAAGACGGCCTGGTGATATAGACTGTGGTTGGCAGCCTTGGATGCCCACCATTCGTCACTGATCACTCTCGTCCTCACTCGTCACTCGTCACTAGCCACTAGCCACTTACCTCACTCGTCACTCGTCACTAACCACTAGTCACTCGTCACTAACCACTAGTCACTCGTCACTAACCACTAGTCACTCGCAAGGGGGTTTGCATGAAGATCGGCATCCTGACCGGTGGGGGCGATGTCCCCGGACTCAATCCCGCCATCAAGGCCGTGGTCAACCGGGCCAGCGACGCCGGCCATCAGGTCATTGGTATTCGCCGTGGCTGGGCCGGCTTGCTCAACTTCAACCTCGACAATCCCGGAGACCACGACCTGTGGATCGAGCCGCTCGACCCCGTCCGCGTGCGCACCATCGACCGGTTCGGCGGGACGCACCTGCACACCTCGCGCACCAACCCCGGCCGCGTCAAGCCGGACGATGTGCCGGCCTTCCTCAAAGACCGCTTCCCGACCGGCGACAACGGGACGGTCGACTGCACCCCGCACGTCTTGCGCGTGATCGAGGCCCTGGGCCTGGAGCTGTTGACCCCCATTGGCGGTGACGACACGCTTAGCTATGCCGTGCGCCTGCACCGCGAAGGTGTCAAAGTGGTCGCCCTGCCCAAGACGATGGACAACGACGTCTACGGGACGGACTACTGCATCGGCTTCTCGACGGCGGTGACGCGCTCGGTCGAGTTCATCACCGCGTTACGCACGCCGACGGGATCGCACGAGCGCATCGCCGTGGTCGAGCTGTTCGGGCGCAATTCGGGCGAGACCGCGCTGATCTCGTCGTACCTGGCCGACGCCGACCGCACCCTGATCCCCGAGGTGCCGTTCGACATCAACCGCCTGGCCGAACTGGTGCTGGAGGACCGGCGCAACAACCCCAGCAACTACGCCATCATCGCCGTGGCCGAGGGCGCGGTGATGGAAGGCGGCGCGGTGATCGAGACGGGAGAGGCCGACGCCTACGGCCACCGCAAGCTGGGCGGCATCGGCAAGATGACCGGTGACGCCCTTCAGCAACTCACCAAGGTGGGCATCGTGGGTCAGCAGTTGGGCTACTTGATGCGCGCGGGCGCTCCCGACGCGCTCGACCACATGGTCGGCTTCAGTTACGGCAACCTGGCCGTGGACCGCGCTCTGTCCGGCAACACTGGCGAGATGGTCGCGCTGCACGAGGGCGTCTACACCACGGTTCCGTTGGAGCACATCTCCGAGGGCGTGCGCCGCGTCGACGTGGCCGAACTCTACGACACCGAGGGCTACCGCCACCGCGTGCGGCACCTCCTCGGCAAGCCCATGTTCCTGTACTAGTTGCTAGTCGTTAGTCATTAGTTGTTAGTCGTTAGGGTTGGACCAAGCGGATGCCGTGTCTCTTGAGGGTGGGCGCGCCTGCAACAATCGGTAAGGTTATCGGCCAGCCTGTGCTACCATAAGGTCGCCTTACCGCAGTAGGTGAGCCGGACAACGCACGGAAGGAATGTGGGCGATGGCAGATAGTACGACTACAGGCGCAAAGGAGCCAAACGGCAGGCGCAGGATATCGCCCTGGCAGGCAACCCTGCGCCTTGGCGCGCTGCTCTGTGTCGTCCCACTAGCAGGGCCGCATGAAGGCGCGACTGCCGTGCTCCTGCGCTACCACTACATGCCCGGCGAGCGGCTGACCTACCACTTCTACTTGAAGGAAACGGCACTACGGGAATCGGTGCATGAGAAGCGCATCGGCATAACACCGTTGTCGGTCATCGTGGATTTCGACATCGTTGATAGCTACCGCATTTTGAGTGTTTCTCCTTCAGGCGTAGCCGCTGCCGCGTACCACGTGCAGAGCGGTATCATTACGACTACTGTTGATGGACGCAGCGAAGTCTTGGCGGTCTTACATAAAGGGGCGCGTAGCCCTGTCAGAATGGTCCACCTGAGAGCAGACAACGGACTGCTTGACCCTGTGGAAAGCTCCGCGAGTTCCTTAACGCTGCCCAGTTTTGGCGGGTATGGGTTACAGGAAATCGGAGCAATGCCGTCATACCCGGTTGTGCCCGGCGCCCATTGGCGCTCCACAGCCAAACAGCATGTCGCTTTGTACTTCCTGGACGCGGCAACGGTACCTGCACTCGGACAAATAGTTGCATATAACACCCTTGTCGGGTATCAGGATGACAGAGGCCAGCCTGTCGCCGCCTTGACCAGCAGCGGCATGATTGACTTTGCCTCCAACTCCGTGGGGTCTGGTACTCCTGTCCACGCTCGCCTTACTGGCATCATCACCATTTCATCAACGTTTAATGTGACACGGCAGCTTCTGCAATCCAGCGCATTTCACTTGGACTTCCTCTCTACTACAACGAAACCTGACACAACAGCTGTTCTGTCACGTGATCGTGTCGCCTTCGATGCAACAGTTCAACTTGTCTCAGCGAGGGCATAACGCGCCTGTTAACCCGGCATGGGACGAAGAAACTGAGATGTGCTCCCGCTCTTTGTGATCTCGAAAGGATTGGTAGACTGATGACGACCGCAGTCACATGGGGCAAATGGCCCATCGTGCTCCGCATGGCAGTACCCGCGTTCGCCCTTACCATGACCCTCGCCCCATTCGCGGCGCGTGGCGCCGCGACCCGCCCGACGATAGCCGTGGCCGCCCCTGCGCCTACCGCGACGGCCACGGCTATCCTGACGGCGACGGTGACGGCCACGGTCAAGGCGGCGGCCCAGCCGCTGGCCATCGTGGTCCGCTACGGCGCCTATAGCTCCTACGTCGTGTCCTTGGTCACGCCCGACGGCCGCGTGGTGGCGCAGGCCTCGGGCGCCGGGCGCAGCCTCATCAACACCACGGGCGCCGTGGCGGTCCCGCTGCCCGTGGTCAGCGCCTCGGCCACGCGGGTGTACTACCTCGACGGCGACGCGCGGGTGCGCGCGCTGTCCCCGAATGGGACGACCGCCGTCGTGGCGACGGTGCCGGGCGGCCCGCGCGCGCACGCCGCCTTCGCGGTCAGCCCGGATGACCGCCGCATCGCGGTAAGCGTGCTCGACTACAGCGGACGCGCGCCTCGCATGCGCCTCTACACGCAAGGCCTCGCCAGCGCCACCCAGAGTGACATCTTCACGTCCAGTCAGGTCTACGAGTGGCCCATCGCCTGGCGCAACGGCGCGCTTGTGCTGGCCATTCTCAGGGGCGGCGCCTACGTGCAGAACACCGCCGCCAACCCCTACGACGCTTTCGACGGCTACCATGTGGTCGACGCAGCTTCGGGGGCGCGCCTGGCCACGCTCTGCCCCACGGGAGTCTCCGTGGGTCCGGTCGTGGCGGCGGGTACCGTGTGCGTGCCCGACGCGGGCCAGCCCTACGTGCAGGATCTGACCGGCGTGACGCATCCCTTCGCCGGGGCCGGCGACAACGCGGTGCTGGCCCCCGACGGCGGCCGCGTCGCCGCGTCCGATGGCCACTCGCTCTTCCTGCTCGACGCGGCCGGCCGTCGCACCACGCTGAAAGCGCAGGGTCTGCCGCAGGGATGGATCGACGCAACCCACCTGCTCATCTCGGCCGGCTACGGTGTGACCGAGCCGCTGAGCGTCATCAACGTTCGCACCGGCGCGCGCGTCCCGCTGGCCATCAAGGGCCAGTTCGTGGGCACGTTGCCGGGGCTCCAATAAGGGCCAGTTCGTGGGCACGTTGCCGGGGCTCCAATAGTGACGAGTCACTGCCCCTATTGACACGCACGGCCGCTTGAGTCATGATAGAGGCACGGAGGCTCGTGACCGGCCAGGGCTTGTTGGGAACGTCGCGCCACAACCGTTGTCGCATGGTCGCTCCCAAGAGCGCGACGAGTGCTCCACGGCCTGAAGGTCAGGTTTGCCTACGTAGTTGGGTCTACCCTGTGTTGCGGATGGGAAGGTAGGGACGATGATGGACGTGGGTGGGCGCGCAATTCTGGCCGCGGTCGAGGATCTGGCCACGGTGACGACGGTGGCGGTTGAGACTGCCCGTGTAGCGATGGAGCAACATGCGACCGATGTGGTGCTGCTCCACGTGCTAGACCAACATACCGTGATGGGCGCCGTCTTCGGCATGAGCGGCTACTGCGCACCGGTGCAGGAGACGATAGAGGAGGGCGAGGCGCTGCTGACCCTGGCCGAAGGGGCTATGCGCGCCGAGTTCGAGGCCTGCCAGCGGCCCACGCCGGCCATCCGGCACGAGGTCGCCGAGGGCGACGTCGCGTCGGCCATCCAGTTGGTTGCCGAGGAGCAGCAGGTCGAGACGATCGTGCTGGGCGCGCGTCGCCCGCGCGCCTTCGGCCGGCTGGTGCATCCGGACGTCCGCTCGCACATCGTCGAGCATGGCGCGCGCCGCGTCCACGTCGCCTCGCTGCAGGAGGCGCCGCCGGCCGCACGCGCCTGAGCCTGTCCACTACTGCGTTAATTCGTTGGCGCGCGGACGTTCTGGGAGCGCGGGCATCTTGCCCGCTCAGTCCCTGTAGGCAAGATGCCCGCGCTCCCAATCATCCCAGAGCTTATGCGCGCTAACGTTAATTCAGATCACCGGCATACTGGCGGAGGCCGTCGCCATCACGCGCAAGGCCTGATAGGCTGCCAGGCGATGGGCGCCGGCGATGGTGCGCGTCTCGCGCGCCAGGGACATGTGCAGCCGCGCGGCTTCGGGCTGGCATAAACGGCAGGGCGGGGGCGGCAGAGTGACATCGACGTGCTCTTCGCATCCTCTGCCACCGCAGGCAATACAGGGTCGATACATTGGGCTATGTCCCCCTTGTCCTCTATCTTCTCTCCCCTTCCTCGTCGCGGCGCAACGGCGGAGGGGCATCACTATCTTAAGGGTAGCGCGCGATAGGCAAGCAAACATATAGATAGAGTGCACAGGAGTTGGCGCTGTGTTGCGGGCTCCCTGCGCTGACAAGCGGGGCATGTTAAGGTAACAACTCCGCCAACCGCGGTATTTCTATGAGGCCGATGGTTTATCCTTATGGGGAGATGCGCACGCCGAGCAACAAAGTATCGAGCAACAGAGTTAAGGAGAGATGCCTGGATGACCAGCGCGCCGGACACACCCGACACGGTGGACCAATCACAAACGCGGCCGCGACCGCTGCTGTCGGTCCTGATGCCCGTCTACAATGAAGAGAAGACGCTGCAGCGCGTGGTGGAGGCCGTCCAGGCGGTCGACATCAGCAAGGAGATCATCCTCGTCGACGACGGCTCACGCGACGGCTCTGCGGCCATCATCGACGACCTCGCCAACGGGGACGAGGTGCGTGGCTACCACCACCCCCACAACAGAGGCAAAGGCGCGGCGGTGCGCACCGCCGTCGGCCATGCCCGCGGCGAGTTGGTGCTGATCCAGGACGCCGACCTCGAGTACGACCCCAATGACTATTCCTCCCTGGTCGCGCCCATCCTCTCCGGCAAGGCCGACGTCGTCTTCGGCAGCCGCGCCTTCTCCAGCCACACGGCCTACTCGTTCTGGTTCGTGATGGGCAACAAGCTCGTCACGCTGGCCACCAACGTGCTCTATGACTGCTATATCTCAGACATGGAGACCTGCTACAAGGTGATGCGCCGCGAGATCGCGCAAGGGCTACACCTGGAGAGCCGCGGTTTCGAGATCGAGCCGGAGATCACGGCCAAGCTGATCAAGGCCGGCCATCGCATCTACGAGGTGCCCATCAGCTACGCCGCACGCAGCCGCGAGGAGGGCAAGAAGCTGACCTGGCACGACGGCCTCAAGGCTATCCGCACCCTGCTGCGCTACCGCTTTGCTGATTGAGCCATCGTGGGGCAGCGAGCGCCGCGCATCGCTCACCATAGCGTGTGTTCCCGCGGTCGGACCAGCACTAAAAAAGCCGCTCCCTCACGTTTATATGAGTGGAGACGCGTGAGCATGCAGCGCGTGTCACGCCGATCATCCATTGATCGCGCCAATCGCATGGCGAAAGGACTCTCACGCGGATGAATCTCACACTAAGGACAGGCCGCCTGAACTGGCCTGCTGCCCGACCGCTGACCCTGGTTGTCGCCGCGCTGGCCGCCGCGGTGGGTCCTCTCTCGCTGGCGAGCGCCATCGGTTTTATCTGGTTGCCCGCGGTGCAGGCCACCCAGTTGACGCTGCCGCCGGAGCAGAACCTGCTGCACCCGACGATGGTGAGTTATGACAACGCCGTCTTTATCCTGACCACCCAGTGGAAGGGCAGCCAGGGGGCCGCGACCACGACCAACGTCTTCCTGACCGTCGGCACGCAGGCAAGCGTCCCCGGCACGGAGACCTGGACCACGCATCAGTTCTCCACCCAGGGACCCGACTACGTCACGATCATGAATGGCCTGACGTCCCTGGCGATCGATCCCTCCACGCATCGGCTCTACGCCGCCTGGGTCTACCACCTCACCGCCTGCCACAATCCCGCCGGGTGCGACGCGGTCGGCGTCTGGACCTCGAGCGACTTCGGCAGCAGCTGGAGCGGGCCCACCAAGCTCGCCGTGGGCCAATTCAACGGGCCTCCCTCCGTGGTGGCCGCGCACGGCAAGGCGTACGTGGCGTTCACCGCGGGCACGCATCTCGGTCCGTGCAACGACACCACCAGCCGCGGCGCGGATGTGCTCCTGACCACGTACGACGGAGGCGCCTGGTCCCCGCCGCAAAACCTGACCAGTTGCGTCCCCGGCCAGCAGGCGCTGGCGTTCGCGGGCGCCAAGCTGGCCCTGGACGACGGGACCGGCCACCTGCATCTCGTCAGCGATACGAACGACGACCTCAGCGGCCTGTGGTATATGGACAACGTCGGTGGAACGTGGTCACCGCCGGCGCCCATTGTCCCGCACGCCGATAGCCTCCCTCAGGAGAGCGGTGTGTCGTATGACTACAGCATCGCGGCCAGCGATGGCGTCACCTACGTGGCCTACGTCCACAATCCGCATCAGCCGAAGACCGCCTATGGCTACCATGACCTCTACCTGACCATGCGTCCCGACGGCGGGACCTGGACGCCGGGCGACGTGACGCACGATGCCGCCAACTGCGACGAGCACGACGTGTCGCTCGTCGCCCGCCACGGCCGGGTCGGCCTGGCCTATATCGTGGGCTCCACCGGTTACTGCCCGAAGGGTGGCTTGGACTACAATGTGGCCCACGTCCTGACCGGCACGCCCGGACACGGGACGAACGACACGCCGCTCGGCGTCGACAGAAGTTGTACGAGCCCGGCGCTCTCCAGTGACGGCGGTAACAGCACCCTCTTCCGCCTCGCCCTCGATTGCGGCCGCGGCCGCGACACCGGGAGCGGTAACGTCTTCTACGCCTCCGAGTTCCTCGATAAGATCGGACCCAAAATAACTCAACTCACCGTCCCCGCCACCGCCGCGGCCGGCTCCATCATGGTCAGGTGGCAGGCCGAGGACCCCATGCCGGGCGCGGGCGTCTCCTATGTGCAAGTGCAGGTCCGCCAGACCAACGGCAGGACCTGGCAGGATGTGGTACCGGGCAGGGTGGTACCGGGCGGGACGGCAGCGACCTCCCTCTCCTACACCGTGCAGGCGGGACACCAGTACATCTTCCGGGTACGCGCCATCGATAAGGTCAACAACCGGGGCGCCTGGAGGATCTCGCGCCCTGTCACGGTCTCCTGAAGAGCCCGGCGCTTAGAGGCTGCCTTTTGTCTCGCGCACGGTGCGCATCAGCGCGCCCACATCCGCGCGGACCCGCCTGGCGGCGCCGAGCACGCGCGCCAGCGCCGCGTCGTCGGCCAGCGTCTCGGCGCCGCCGGACGCCTGGCCGGCCGTGGCCCTCTCTTCCAGCGCACGGGCCAGCTCTTGCGCCTGACGTAGCGGCGCCTCCAGGCGCGCCAAATCCTCCGCCATACCCGCGCGTTGCTCCGCGAACGGCACCGCTCCTCCTCCTCACTAACCTCCCTCACCCCCGACCCCTCTCCCTACCGTGGGAGAGGGGGTTGGGGGCAAGGGACTCCCATTGGCATGGCCCACCTGGGCTGCCCCCATCGGGCAGGGTCATTGGGGCTACCCGCTCCGAGTAGGCCCACAAATGGTCCTATTGGGGACTGATGCCGCGCCCACGTTGCCCCTTATAATGGCCCTACAAAGGTTCATACGTCAAGCGGCAAGCGGAGCGCACACAACAGCCATGATCAATCTAGACGAGTACAAGAGCGCCCTCCGGCAGAAAAAGGGACACAGGAACACACCCGGCGATGCGAGCGACCACGGCACACCCGAGGCGCCCACTGAGCCCACGGGTGAGGGCTATCAGGAACCCGAAGGCGACCTCCTGCCCGCCGCGCGGGCCGACGCAACGACGCGCGGCCGCGCTGAGCGCGATGAGATGGTCATCCGGTACATGCCACTGGTCTACTACGTGGTCAACACACTGAACTTCAGCCTGCCGCCGATGCTGGACACGGAAGACCTGGTCGGCTACGGCATGATGGGCCTGATCAATGCGATCGACCGCTTCGACGAGGTGCGCGGCGTCAAGTTCGAGACCTATGCCGTGACGCGCGTCCGCGGCTACATCATCGACCAGTTGCGCTCCCTCGACTGGGTACCACGGTCGACGCGCCAGCGGGCGCGCCAGATCCGCCGCGCCAGCGAAGAGATGGAGCATACCCTGGGGCGCACGCCGACGGCCAACGAGGTCGCCACGCAGTTGGGCCTCGACCGCGACAAATATGACTATGCGGTGCAGAGCGGTTCCTGCGTCACCCTCTCGCTCGACGCGCTGGTCCATCCCGACGCGGAAGAGGGTCAGAGCGCCTTGCTGCAGACGGTGGCCGACGAGTCAAGCCCTGATCCCAGCGCCTCGCTCGAGGCGCACGACCTCACACAGGCCATCACCTCGGCGCTGCATACCCTGTCCGAGCGCGAACAGCAGTTGCTCCGTCTCTACTACTTCGAGGGGCGCACGTTGCGGGACATCAGCCGCGTGTTATCCGTCTCCGAATCGCGCGCCTGCCAGATCCACGCGCGCGCGCTCAAGCGGCTGCGCGTCGTGATCGCGGCCTAGCGGCCCTCACCCCCCACCCCGTGGCTGACTGGCCCCCCGATCCCTAATGTTGTTTCAGAGGGGTTTGTTTGATGATCGCCAAGCCTGCGACTGCGGTCGCATGGCAAACCAACGCCGACTGCGGTCGGTTGGGGCACGTACCACATCAAACGTTGTCCCCTGATTCTGCACTAGCCGCGGGATCGCCGGTCCAGCGCGCCTCTCCCTGCCGCGGGAGAGGGGGAGCACACCCCTCACTCACCCTCCCGACAGCGGTGTGCGCGTGCAGCTGGCGTTCGCGCTCTCGCCAGTCGGGGAGGTAGGCGTGCATGAAGCTCTTGAACACGATGCCGTGGTTGGGCGCGAGCAGGTGGACCAACTCGTGCACGATGACGAACTCGCCAAGGGACCGGGGCAGGTCCAGCAGGGCGCTGTTGAGGGTCAGCCGCCCGCTGCTGGAGACCGACGCCCACTTGGCGGTCATGCCGCGCACCTGGATCTGAGCCACCCGGACACCCATGCGCGCCGCCCAGTGGCGCACCGTCCAGCGCAACTCGCCCGCGTCGTGCCAGCGCGCCGCCACGGGCGCCTCGGTTTCGGTCATAGTCAGAGTGGTCGCACTCATACGCGCCGCAACCCTAACAGGGCGTTGGCCGCCTTGACAAACCCGCCGTCCCCGACGAGGGGGCGCAAGGCGCGATAGAGTTCCGCGCGCAACTCCGCCGCCTGGCCGTCGTCCCAGCCATAGTCGGGGAAGCGCGCAAACAGCCCATTGAGGGCCGTCGTCCGCGCCGCCGTGAGCCCCTTGACGGAGGTCTTGAGGGTGTTATAGATGGCAAAGGTGTTCTCATCCACTCCCAGCCGCCGGCGCTCCGCGTCCGCGTCGACGATCTCCTGAGCTAGCTCCTGGAACTTTTGCAGCGCCTCGCGCGTGGCGTCCTGGCGATCCTCATAGAGCGCGGCCAGCGCGTCCGCCCGCTCGCCGATGGAGAGCAGGTAGGGCTTGCTTGCGCCTTCTTCGGCCACCGTTTTGGCCAGGATCTTGCGCAGATTGAGCACCTTGGTCGCGTCGGCAATCCCGCTATCCTTGAGCGCGGCAAGCTCACGCGGACCCAGCTCGTGGATGGCGCCGGGCAGCTCCAGCGAGTCGCTGGCCGTGCGCTCGCGCAGCAGCGCGCGCGTCTTGGCCGCCAGGTCCCGATCCACGTACGGGCTATTGCTGTAGGCGCTCTTCACCAGGCCGTACAACTCAGCCAGGGTCTGGTAGGCCTCGATGTGGCCGCGCAGGGCCGCGTCGGG
>JAABUQ010004152.1_pt1 | contig 25199 bp, 13 predicted proteins | sample 5560001 | NCBI WGS metagenome assembly JAABUQ01 (sample SAMN10711888, study PRJNA513371) | rock metagenome | isolation source: Antarctica rocks | place: Antarctica: Victoria Land, Finger Mt nord | collected 2015-12-18
TCCGACCTATCTGCCGGCCTCGACAGGCGTGGCGCTGCTTCTGGTCAATGGGCTGGTGGTGGCGCTCAACATCGGCCTCGGCATTCCCCTCACCGCCGTCGGCCGGCAGAAATCCCTCCTGCGCGTGCTGGCGATCGGGGCGATCGGCGGGATCCTGCTCAACCTCGCCCTGATCCCGCGCCTGGGTTCCGAGGGTGCCGCCCTGGCCACCCTCCTGGACGAGATGATGATCCTGGGCCTGCTGATCCGGGATCGTCCGGAGGTTTCGATACCGTTCGCCTCCGGCTTCCTGCTGCGCTGCCTGCTGGCGGCGGCTCCGGCGGCATTCGCCGTCCACCTGGTCGCGGGGCTGTCCCTGATCGAACATTCCGACCTGGCTGCGATTGCCGTCGGCGGCGCGACGGGCGGGATGATCTACCTGCTCATCCTGCGCATCATGCGTATCGACCTCAGGCAGTTCGCGCTCGGCCTGCGCAGCCTGAACTGAATGATAGCGGACCGAGCGCCGGGCGAAGTTCAGGTGTGGGTATGGCGCTGTCCGCCCACCAGGACGCATAGGCCGTATGACGATCTACTGTGTCACGCGGAGCAGGCACGGGCGGCCAGGTTCGTCTTCGAACGCGATCGCATCCGTTTCGTCATGGCGCACGCAGGACTTCGACTCGTGTTGGGCGGCCTGCTCGATATCGAGGCCTCGGCGATCGAGTTCGACGAGGATGGAAACGGCAAGCCTCGTCTGGCCGGAACCGGCCCGCCTCCCCTGTTCTTCAACCTCAGCCATTCGCATGATCTCACGGCCGTAGCGGTTTCAGCCAGTTTCGAAGTTGGACTGGACATCGAAATGCTGCGTCCGGCAGATCTTTCCGGGGTGACGTCATTCTTCTCGACTCGCGAACAGGCCGTCCTGCTCGGCCTGCCGCACGCGATACGCACCGCATGCACTTTCGCCGCATGGACGCGCAAGGAGGCCTTCGTGAAGGCGACCGGTCTGGGACTGGCCATGCCGCTCGACAGCTTCGAGGTTTCGCTGGATCCGAACGAACCAGCCCGCCTGCTTCGCGTCGCCAGCGCTTCGGAGGAGGCCGCGAGCTGGCAGCTTGCTCACCTCGTCCCAGCCCGAGGCTACGTGGGCACCGTTGCCGCGCGATCGCGTGGCTGGCAGGTCGTGCTCAATGAACTGGCACTCGATCTACAGCCGCTTGGCGGATAGAGAAGGCTTTCGCTTCAGACGAAGGCTGCCTGTCAATCCTTTCAGGCAACGTGCCGCCTGGATCGTTCCCGCTTTCATGCTGTCTCCCAGGTCCGATCGTCCGGGCGGCTTGGGCGCAAGTCCCAGGCGCCGCATGTGGTAGTTGGCAAGATAGAGGTCCGCGCACTTCGATCGCGGTAGCTCGAAGTTCAGGCTCAGCGATACCGAGACCTCGTCCAGGTTGCGCACCCAATGTGGACTATGCACCGGTATGTGCACCGCATCACCCGGCTTCAGGTTGAAGACGGTCGCAGCCGCTTCGGCGTGCGGCGTATACCGTCCGGACGTGATGCTCACCCCGTAATAGTTCTCGATGTCGGTCTCCGCCAGGAGCGAGCGATCCTGGGAGTCACACACCCAGAGGGTCTTGCGTCCATGCAGCTGGGCCAGGACATTCACCTCGGCATCGAAATGGAACGGCGTGACACGGCGCGGAGACGTGATGAAGACGATCATCTCGGGGTTCGTCAGCAGGTGCGCCTCGTTCCCTGCCAGCGCCCGCATGAACTGGACCCATTCCCGTAGGACATCCGCATAGGCAGGGTCGGTTTCGACATGCTTCATGACGACCCAAGCGCCAGCGTGCTCGATACGGCGGATGACCTCCTCGATGGGCCAGTCCGGAACCGCTATCCTGCCCCACTTGTCCTCTACGCCGACCTCGCCGGCGTCGAGATAGACGTCGTTGGTCCTCTTCGCGGCTTCATGCGCCACGCGCAGCAGGGCATCTACGGTGAACAAGGGGTGGTCGCTCAGCAGGTGAGTCATGCGGAACGCCTGGTGATGCAGGGCCAGGCTGCACGCGGCAGGCGAGCCTGCACCCCTCCAGCCTCCTGGATGGGAGCTCCGCCTGGCAGCTTCGGTGTTGCCGGTCATGGCAGCTGTGCGAGCACGGATGCGCCGGTCGAAGAGCGACCTTCCCCATGCAGTTGCAACGCAGACAGGATGGCGTCGGCCATTACTCTTGCGCCGGGATCCTGGAACAGGCCCTGATGGTGGTCCGTGAAGGCCGTGTCGCAGTCGGCCGGGACGAAAACGACATCGACACGCCCGGTAGCCAATTCCTCCCAACCGAAGTTCGGATCCAGGTTATGGCCGTAAGGTTGCTCCGGACCGTGGAAGACAAGCATGTCGCCGGGATAGGGACGCGAGACATGACGTCGTGCGGCGGCATCGAGGTGGTTGACGAACAGGTTGTTCTGCACTCCGGGCGGCAGGCTGTCACGCCCGCCGACGCGACGAAGCAGCTCGAACGCGTCGTTACGCACGATGCGTACGAAGGCGCGGTTGGCCAGGAAGCCATGCAGCGAGAGGGTGCCCTCGCGGATCCGCCGTATCTGCCGGCTGAACCGTATCGTCCGCACGCTGATGCGCGCACGCATGCGATGCCAACCCGTCATGCGTCGAAAATGGCCCGGCGCCCAGCTATCCACCACCGCGAGCAGCCGGACGGTCTCGCCCGCCTCGGTCAATTGCCGCGCTGCCTCGAAGGCCACTTTTCCTGCCGCGCACAGGCCGATCAGGGCATACGGGCCCTGCGGCCGCACCTGTCGGATCAGTGCGACGTAGCGTGACGCGATCGTGCGAAGGTCGCTCGGATGCAGCGATGGCGAGACATCCGGATCCAGTGCCTGGATGGCCGCGAAAGGCTGATCGGCTCCGAGATGATGTGCCAGCGTATAGAAGATGCCGGTGTTGTTGATGGCGAAGATCGGCGGCTGGCTGCCATGCGGCTGCACCCAGACGACACCTGCAGGCGGTGCCGGCAGATCGTCCCGCAGCAGGGCGGCCATCCCGGCAATGGTGGGAGCCTTGAACAGCTGGCCCAGGCTCATGCTGCGGCCGAACGTCTGCCTGGTGAGTGCAAGCAGCTGTGCCGCCCGGATCGAGTCTCCGCCGAACCTGAAGAAGTTGGCATCGCCGGGAACCGTCTCCCGACGCAGCACCTTCGCCCACAACGCTGCGAGCCGCCCTTCCATGTCGCCTGGTTGGTCCGGCAACCTGTCCGGACAGGTATTCCCCAAAGGAATGGGCGGATCATCTGCCAGCGTCACGGACGCGATGCGGCAGCCAGGATCGTGCAGGACAAGACCGAGCACGTGCAGGAACGAGCGCAGCAGCCAGTCGATGCGGGCACGGTCGAACAGCTCCGGATCGAACTCGCAGGATGCACGCCAGCCGCTCGGACGCTCGACCAGGAATACGTTCAAATCGTATCGCGACCCGGGAGATAGATTGGGCACGCCCTTGAAGGCGAGGCTGCCATGATCGGAATCGCGCGTGAAAGCTCGCTGGATCAGGAAGTTGACCGCAGTCAGCGGGTCGCGACGCGCTCCGTTCGCATCCTGTTGCCGCACGATCCGCTCGATCGGCGCCGCGCCATGCTCCAGCGCCTCACCTACGATCTGCCTCACATCGTCCAGCAGAGATACGAAGCTCACGGCGGCTCCGACGTCGATACGCAGTGCCACGGTATTGACGAAGGAGCCAACCAGCTCTTCGAGTTCCACCTCATTGCGACCGGCGACCTGGGTGCCGAATGCCACTTCCGCGGCCCCGGTCCAGCGATGCAGTACCGTCGCCATCGTCGCGACACCGAGCATGAAGAACGTAGCCCCGTTCGCGCGCGCCAGCTCCTGGGCCGCTTCCGCCAGCAGCTTCGGAATCGGCATCCCCATTATGTCGCCCGCACCTGCCGATCGCAGCGGAAGCGCCCGATCGGTCGGCACGTGAAAGCTGGGCAGGCCAGCAAGGCGGCGATCCCAGTAGGCCTCCGCCTGATCCGCGCCACCCTGCTCGAGCCAGGCCTCGTGCCAGCGTGCGTAGTCGCCGAACTGCAGTGCCAAGTCGACCAGCACAGGCACACGGTGCTGATATAACGCTTCATAGATATCGGCCGTCTCCCGGGCGAGAATGCCGTTCGACCAGCAGTCCCCGACCAGGTGGTGGGTCGTCACCAGCAACTCGCTGAGAGCCGGTTGCAGCCGGACCAGTGTCGCACGCAGCAGCGGCGCCTGGGTCAGATCGAACGGTGTGCTCGCCTCGTCGCGAGCCTGTTCCGTGGCCGCGGCCAAGCCCTCCGCCTCGGGAAAATCAGCCAGATCGATCAATCGCAGGCTGAAAGGCGCGTGCGCCGCCACCAGTTGCACCGGAACGTCGTCGCGTTCGATGAACGCCGTGCGCAAGGTCTCGTGCCGGTCTATGACCATCTGCAGCGACTGCTCCAGCAGAGCCGCCACCACCGGCCCTTCCAATCGCCAGCGTGCCGCGATGTTCAGCGTCGGGTCGCCGGGACGTGCCTTGTCGAGCATCCAGTGCCGGCGCTGCGAGATCGTGCAGGGAAATTCGATCGGCTGGGGGACGAACGACTCGTCGTTGACCGACGCCAGGTATTTCAGCATTGCTCCATCCCGCCTTCAATCATGGTGCATGACTCGCCGGAACTGGCTGAGCGTGGGAAGCCTCACCGCCGCCGGGTCTGTATCGACGCCCGGTGTCGATGTCTCTAGTACCGCGCTGAGTGCGGCGATCGTGCGATGACGCAGGATGTCCTTCGCCGCGGCCGCGATACCGGCCCGGTTGGCACGCGCGGCGATCTGGAAGATGTGGATGGAGTCTGCGCCAAGTTCCAGCAGATCGTCCTCGGCACCTACCGTCTCGAGCCCCAGCACCTCCTGCCAGATCGCGCCCAGCCGTTGCTGCAATGAGGTAGTGAGCGCCGCCCGAGGAGTACCGCCATCAGACTGCGCGAGCTCGTCCGGCACCGGCAGGGCCTTGCGATCGACTTTGCCATTCGTCGTCATGGGCAATGCTGCGAGCCGCACGAACGCCGTCGGCATCATGTAGCTGGGCAGCGTCTCCGTGACCGCCGCCTCGAGTTCGGCCGGCCTGCGTGGCCTGCCCGGCAGTTCCACGTAGTAGGCCACCAGATATGCTGCGCGCGGTGGATCCGTGCGCAGCAGCACCGCCACCGCCGCGACGCCACCCTGCGAAAGCAGTGCCGCCTCGATCTCGCCCAGCTCGATACGAAAGCCGCGTAGCTTCACTTGGTTGTCGAGCCGACCGAGCAACTGGATCTCGCCGTTCGGCAACCGCCGTGCCAGATCACCGGTACAGTGCAGCCGGCCGCCGCCCTCGAACGGGTCGGCGATGAACCGCGCCGCCGTCTGCACCGGATCCGCAGAGTAACCCTCCGCAAGCCCGTCACCCGCGATGTGCAGCTGGCCGCGTGCGCCCGGCAGCGCTAGCTCGCCATGACGGTCAAGCAGATGGAAGCGCGTGTTGGCGATCGGACGGCCGATCGAGATCGGGTCCTGGCCCGAACGCACCAGCCCGGTCGACGACCAGATGGTCGTCTCGGTCGGACCGTACATATTCCATAGCGCACCACCGCCTTCTAGCAGCCGGTCAGCGAGCTGGCGTGGCAGCGCCTCGCCACCGCAAAGCATCTTCAGCCCCGGATGCGACCGGAAGCCGGCCTCCAGAAGCAGCAGCCAAGTTGCCGGTGTCGCCTGCATCACGGTAACGCCGCGAGACCTCATTCGCGACAGCAATGCGAACCCGTCGCTGAGCTCATCATCGCGGGCGATCACCACCCGTGCCCCTACCGTCAGCGGCAGGAACAGCTCCAGGGCAGCGATATCGAACGCCACCGTAGTGATCGCCAGCAGCACGTCATCCTCGTGCAGACCGGGTCGAGCCGCCATCGAGACCAGCAGGTTGGTAAGGGCACGATGGCCGATCTCCACACCCTTCGGCAGCCCGGTCGAGCCGGAAGTGTAAATGACGTAGGCGAGCGGTTTCACCGGACGCCACGCATCGGTCGCCTTCGAGCCGCGATGAAGCGGCTGACTGAGATCGATCAGTTGCACGGCGCAGTCTGGTACAGCAACGAGACCGTCCGTCAGCAGCGCCGCCAGATCCGACTGCTCGATGATGCGCAGCAGCCGTGCCGGCGGCTGACGCGGATCGAGCGGCACGTAGGCCAAGCCAGCCTTGGCCACTGCCAGCAAGGCTGCCGGCAGCTCCAGGGACCGCTCCATCAGGACGCCGACCCGGGCGTTGCCGGTGGGGACAAGGACGCGCAGATGGGCGGCCACTTCATCCGAGCGCCGGTCGAGCTCGGCGTAGGTCCAGCGCGTTTCACCGCATTCGGCCGCGATCGCATCCGGACGGTTTCTGGCCTGTTCGGCGAAGAGATCGTGAAAGCCGCGATCTGCCTGAAAGGGCGCTGCCGTGTCATTGTGCCGCGACAGCTCGCGCAGGTCACCCGCATCCAGCAGCTTCGCTCGCACCGCCGGCAATCCGGCATCGGCCGCTATGGTCGCGAGCAGCGTGCGGTAGTGCCCGATCCAGCGCCGCACGGTAGCGTCGTCGAACAGGTCCGTGCTGTAGTCGCACTCCAACCGAAGCCCGTCCTGCGTCTCCACCAGGTTGAAGAACAGATCGAAGTTGACGAAGGCTTTCGGATTTGCCCTCGCGGAGGCCTGCAGTCCGCCGAAGCTGGCCGGCGCGCCAACGCGCTCGAAATTGAACTGCACGTCCGTCAACGGCAGCCGATTCGGGTTCCTGCTCACGCCGAGCCGCCTTACCAGCGTGCCGAGCGTGCAGCGTGGGTGCTCACGCGCCTTCATCAGCGTCGCCTGCACCGAGATTAAATGCTGCGCCAGCGTGGTCGCGCTGTCCCACTGCGCCGGGATCGGCAGGAAATTGACGCAGTGGCCCACGAGTGCACGGTCGTCGAGAAGTGACTGCCCAGCCGTCGGCACGCCGACCACGACCTCCTGCTGGTCCGCAAGACGCCCGAGCAGAAGCTGGAATGCCGCCAGCATGGTCGCGAATGGAGTACAGCCGAGACGGGCTCCGACCCCACGCACCGATTGATACAAGGAACTGTCGATCGTCTCTTGGACCGTCGCGCCACGGAAAGTCTTGATCGCTGCCCGCGGTCGGTCGGCGGGCAGTTCAAGCGAGGGTGGCAGGATGGCAAAGCAGTCCATCCAGTAACGCTCGTCGGCGGCTGCGGCCGCATCATATGTGCGCTCTGCCAAGGCGTGCGCAGCAAATGATGGTGCCGGCGCCAGCGTCGCATGGCGGCCGCCACGGCTTGCATCGTATAGTGCTGCCAGATCGGCCAGCATAACGTTGATCGACCAGCCGTCGCAGATGATGTGATGGAAGGTGAGCACGAGGACATGATCCTCCGCCGCGCGCCGCACCAGCGTGGCGCGCAGCAGCGGGCCTAAAATCAGGTCGAACGGTGTACGCGCCGCCTCTTCCAGCATGGCAGCCAGCATGTCGGCCCCTTGGCTATCCGACGTGACGGGACAGTTCCTCTCCTCGATCGGTATCGACAGGTGCGGCACGATATGCATCGCATCGCCGACCACGCGCGCGCGTAACGCATCATGGCGCGCGACGAGAACATCGAGAGCGTCACGCAGCATCGCATGGTCGAGCGGCCCGGCGAGCTCCAGGCTGAGCGACTCGTTGTACGCACACGAGGCATCGTCACCGAATTGAGCGGAGAGCAGGATCTCGAGCTGTGGCTCGGTCAATGGCGCCTCAGGCACCGCGGTCAAGCCTGCCACGGTGCCCGTGGAAGCCATGATGCCAACCGATTGCAGCGCGTCCACGCTCTCCTTGAACGCCCGCTCGATGGCGGCGAGGTCGGCGTCGCTATGGGCGGTGGTGAGGAACAGGGGGAAGTTCTCCTGCACGTAGATGCCGCGCTCCCGCAGCAGGTAGAACAGGAGGCTGGCCCGACGATCCTCCGCTGCCGGATGGAAGTGGAACATGCTGCCGCAATGCTCGATCCGGCTGCGTATGCCGCGCACGGCCAGGAACGCGTTCAGCCGATCGATCAGATAGGCGGTACGTTCGCCGAGGCGGATCTGCATCGCCGGACCCTCCGCCTTGAGATGCTTCAGCACCGCCCAGGCGGCGGCGAGCGCCAGCGGATGCCGGACGAAGGTGCCGGCGAATACCGTGACCGCCGCTTCCGGGGCGGAGGCGTCGCCGTAGCGCCAGAACCCGCCATCGAGCGCGTCCATGAAGTGCGGCTTGCCTGCCAGGACCCCGATGGGCATGCCGCCGGCTAGCACCTTGCCGTAGGTCGCGAGATCGGCGCGGACGCCGAACAGCGCCTGCGCACCACCCGGATGCAGCCGGAACCCGGTCACCACCTCGTCGAAGATCAATGCGGTGCCGGAGGCCTCGGTGATCGCGCGCAGCTGGTGTAGGAACTCGCGCGGCTGCAAAGCGGGATGCCGGCTCTGCACTGGCTCGACCAGCACGGCGGCCAGCTCATGGCCATGCGCACGGATCCAGGCGAGCGACTTCGGTTCGCCGTATTCGAGGATCGTCATGTTGGCGACGGCCTCGGGCATGACGCCGGGTGCCGCGGGCAGCGAACGCGGTGCACCATCGACCTGCAGGCCGCGCACCAGCACCTCGTCGAAGCCGCCGTGATAGGCGCCGGCAAAGGAGACGATGCGCTTGCGGCCGGTGACGGCGCGTGCGAGGCGCAGTGCGCCCATCACCGCCTCGGAGCCGGTGCAACAGAAGCTGACCCGCTCGTCGCCGGTCATCTCGCTGATCAGCCGGGCGACCTTTCCGGCAAGATCGGTTTGCGGCCCGATCGGGAAACCACGCCGCAGCTGCTCGCTCACCGCCTCGATCACGAAATCGGGGCTGTGGCCGAATGCCGTCAAGCCGAAGCCGTTCACCAGGTCGATGTACTCGTTGCCGTCGACATCCCAGAGCCGCGCGCCGGCAGCCCGGTCGCAGACGATCGGATAAACCAGCTCCTTCCATTCCTGACGGAAGCCGGACGCCACGCGAGGATCGGCGAGCACCGCACGATCGAGCTGGGTCATCGCCTTGGAAATCGCGGTTCGTGCATCCTGGCGCACGATGAGGTCGTCCAGGAACCGGGCTTGCCGGGCGTCCAGCGCGTCCGCCACGGGACCCACCTGCGCCGGGCTGCTGAAGCGGCTGAACCGGTTGGTGAGCTCGACCGCGATCGGCACCGCGGCCGGCGCGGGGACCGCTACCGGTGCCGGCCGGTCGAGACCGCGCAATGCCTCCAGCTGGGCGGCCATGACCTGTTGCATGGTCTGCAACTGGCCGTGCAACAGACGCTCCACAGCGTCGCTCTCCGGCTGCGATGATAGCGGTAGGGATACCGGATCAACCGCCTGCACCCGTGCGGGACCGTTCGGCAATGACTGGGAGATGAACCGCGTCAGTGCCGTTACCGTGGACAACTCTCCGAGCAACTGACGGAGGCTGATCTTGACGCCGAAACGATCCTGCAGGTCCTGCGCGACCTGGCTCAGCAGCAGCGAGTCGAAACCCAGTTCAAGGAAGGTAGTACCACTACCGCATTGCGATAGATCCGACCCAGACAAGTCTTGCAGTATGGAGAGGGTGGCGGTCTCGATGGCGCCGTTGCCGTTCGGTGCCGAGATAGCCGGTTTCGGGTCGCTGGATTGCGGTTGCCGGGCAGCGCGGGGCGCATCGATCCAGTGCCGCGTGCGCTCGAAAGGATAACCGGGCAGCGACAGCAGGCGCCGGCCCGGCGCAGTCAGCTTCTGCCAATCCGGCGCAGCACCCGCGACCCAAAGACTGCCCAATGCCTCCGCCATCGTCCGGTGGCCGGTGCTCTCACGAGCCGGATCGGGTAGCGAAGCCAGGACCGTGCATGCGCTACCCCCGGCACGTGCCGCAGCCGCTCGCGCAAGGGTACCGAGGGTCGTGCCGGCTCCCACCTCGAGGAGCACGCAGGGCCCATGCTGACTGGCGAGCAGCGTATTCAGCGCATCCCCGAACCGCACTGGCGCTCGACAGTGATGGACCCAGTATTGTGGTGAACCGGCCTCCGCCGCGGTGATCCATTCACCGGTCACGCAGGACACGTAGGAGATCCCGGGTGAGCCCAGCCCTATCGGTCGCAGCAAGGCTGCCAGAGGTTGCAGGATCGGCTCCATCATCGCCGAGTGGAAGGCATGCGACGTGTGCAGCCGGCGCGACATGGTCCCGCGCGCCAGCAGCGCCTGCTCGAGCGGTGCGATCGCGTCGACAGCGCCCGCGACCACACACAGGCTGGGACCATTGACCGCCGCAAGATCGAGGTCCGCGCCGAGCAGCGGCAGCAACTCCGCTTCCGGCAGCCGGACCGCAAGCATCACCCCGCACGGCAGCGACTGCATCAGCCGGCCACGCGCGGCGATGATGCCGAGCGCGTCCTCAAGCCCAAACACGCCGGAGAGGCAGGCGGCGACGAACTCGCCCACGCTGTGACCGATCATCGCAGCAGGCCGTATGCCCCAAGACATCCACAGCCGTGCCAGCGCGTAGGAGACCGAGAAAATGATGGGTTGGGCAAGCCGGGTCTGCGACAGCGTATCGGCCGAGTTGCCGCCATACAGCACCGTGCGCAGATCTTCTCCGAGCAGCGGCCCAAGGACCACGGCGCAGCGGTCGATGGCCTCGCGAAACACCGGTTCGTCGCGATAGAGATCGCTGCCCATGCCCGGATACTGCGAACCCTGTCCCGGAAACAGGAACAGGACGGCTGGCGCTTGCGTCACCACGGCCGAGAAGCGCTGTGCCGGCGCCTCTGTCAGCCGGGTGGCGGCCTCCCCGGTGCTGCCGGCGACCATCATGCAACGATGCGCGAAGCCACGTCTGCGACGCAGAGAATAAGCCACGTCGCCCAGGTCAAGGGCCGGATCGTCGAGCAGGCGTTTGCCGAGGGCCAGCCGCGCCCGGCCAAGTGCCGCCTCGCTGCGTGCGGACAGTGTCAGCACCTCGCAGGCCCGCGCGGGCGCCACCCCATCCTGTGCCACCGGCGCCTGCTCGACCAGCACATGCACGTTGGTGCCGCCGACCCCGAGCGCACTGACGCCGGCACGCCTCGGCCTAGCCGCGTCGCGCCATGGCGTCAGCCGGTCGGCCACGAAGAATGGGCTGCCCACGAGATCAAGCCGCGGGTTCGGCGACTGGAAATACATCGTCGCGGGGATCTTGCCCTCACGCACGGCGAGCACCGCCTTGATCAATCCGGTCACGCCGGCCGCGGCGTCGAGATGACCCACATTGCCTTTCACCGACCCGATGGCACAGAAACCCGTCGCATCCGTGGTCTGGCGAAAGGCACGGGTCAGCGCCGCAACCTCGATCGGGTCGCCGAGCGGCGTAGCGGTGCCGTGGCACTCGACGTAGCCGATGCTCGAAGCCTCGACCCCGGCAACGGCATGCGCGGTGGCGATGACCGCCGCTTGCGCATCCACGCTCGGCGCGGTGAAACCCACCTTGACGGCACCGTCATTATTGATCGCGAAGCCCCGGATCACGGCGTGGATACGATCGCCATCGGCCAAGGCATCGGCCAAGCGCTTGAGCAGCACGACGCCACTGCCGCTGCCGAACACGGTGCCGCTGGCCTGCGCATCGAACGGACGGCAACGTCCATCCTTCGAGACCATGCCGCCCTCGGTATGCCGGTAGCCGCGATGCTGCGGAAAGGTGATCGACACGCCCCCGGCCAGCGCCATGTCGCACTGCTGCAGCAGCAACGCCTGGCAGGCCTGGGTGACGGCGACGAGCGAGGTGGAGCAGGCCGTCTGGACCGTCATGCTCGGCCCGCGCAGATCGAGCTTGTACGACACCCGCGTCGCCAGCGTGTCACCGATCGAGCCCAGCAGCTGCTGGTAGTTGTCCACCTGATAGCCGCTGGTGAAGCCCTCGATCGCGTCGCGGTCGGCGCAGATGTTCTGCATGAGATAGGTCGGCATGCTGCAGCCGGCGAAGATACCGACGTTGGCGCCGGCCGGGTCATGGCCCGCGTCCTCGAACGCCTCCCAGCAACACTCGAGAAAGACCCGATGCTGCGGGTCGGTCAGCGCCGCCTCGCGCGGCTGCATGCCGAAGAACTCGGCGTCGAACAGCTCCACTCCCTCCAGCACGGAGCGTACCGGTACGTAGGCCGGATCAGCGCGCTGTTGCGCGCTGAAGGCATCTTCGAGCTGTTCCGGAGCGAAATGGCTGATCGAGTCTACGCCGTTGCAGATGTTCCACCAGAAGTGCTGCACGTCGGCCGCACCTGGAAACCGGCCGGCCATCCCGATGATCGCGATGCCGTCCGACGCCGCTCCGTCATCCGCTACGGGTTCGCTCATGGCCTCATCTTCCGCGAGATACTGCTTTGCATCGACATCCGGGAGGACAGGCGACGCGTCGCCTCGTTCTGCCGCTCCGCGCGTCCATGGACGTGAGCCAGCGGTCGGGCATCCGGATGCTTGATAAGTCCCGTCAGGTGTTCCGCAAGCGCTCCCACCGTGGGCTGACCGAACAGGTCTGTCATCGAGAGGTCATGGCCAAGCTCACGATGGACTGCAGCCTGCACCTCCATCATCTGCAGCGAGGTGCCACCGAGATCCGAGAAGTTGCGGTGGCGGTCGACCGACGGCACCCCCAGCACCACGGCCCAAATCCGTGCCAGATCCTGTTCCAGCCCGCTGCCCGGACCGCCCGCATGGACCGCCGGAACCTGGTGGGCCGCCAGTAGGGCATTACGATCGACTTTCCCGTTTCGGGTGAGCGGCAACGCCTCCAGCACCACGATCGACGATGGACACGCCCAAGGCGGCAGCAGCGCCGTCAGTCGACGGCCGAGCGCGCTTTCCATCTCCGGTCGCTGCCTGACCGTGACGAAAGCGAGAAGCTGTGTCACGGAACCCACCTGGTGCAGCATGACCACTGCGTCACGCACCCCCGTCACTCCACGCAGGACGGCCTCGATACCATCCAGTTCGATGCGCTTGCCGTTGACCTTGACCTGACGGTCGCTGCGGCCGACGAACTCGATGATCCCGTCGGCCCCGCGTCGTGCCAGGTCGCCGGTACGATAGAGCAGCGCTCCGGACGGACCGGGCGCGAAACGCCGCATGGTCTGCTCAGGCCTGTTCAGGTAGCCGAGTGCGACACCCGCGCCTGCCGCGCACAGCTCACCTACCTCGCCATCGGCTACCGGCAGCAGGTCGTCATCCAGGATGTGCACCGTCCCGCCACTGATTGCCCGTCCGATCGGCACGCCGCCGAGGCCGTCCCAGTCGGAAGCAATCGTGTGGCAACAGGTGAAAGTGGTATTCTCGGTCGGTCCATAGCCGTTGATCAGGCGGCAGTCCGGTGCCTCCCGCAGCATGCGCAGCACATGGTCTGGCGACAGCACGTCGCCGCCCGCGAGCAGTTGGCGCAGCCCACGCAGCGCCTCCGGACGTTGATCGACCATGAGATGGAACAGTCCGGCGGTCAGCCAAAGCGTGGTTATGCCGAAGTTGACTACGGCATCGGCAATCCCTTGGATCGAGACGTGCTTCATGGTCTCGATCGCCAGCGTGCCGCCGTTCAGCAAGGCAGCAAAGATCTCGAAGATGCAGGCGTCGAAACCGAGCGGAGCAAGCTGCAGGACCACCTGGTCCGCTCCGAGCTCGACGTACTCGGTATCGACGACGAGGCGCAGGACAGCACGATGCGGCACCACCACGCCTTTCGGCTGACCGGTGGAACCTGAGGTATACATGACGTAGGCGGGCGCGTCCGGAGCGGATTGACCGATTTGATTGCATGGCACGGCGCCGAGGCAGTCCGTCGAAGCGTCCACGACAAGCACCGGTCCATCCCAGAAAGGCAGCCTCCCCCCGATGAGAGGTTGGCCTCGACCTGCTACCATCACCGCCAGCTCGCACTCCTGCGCGATGGCGATTTGCAGAGCCGGTGGATAATCGAGGTCGATCGGGACGAATGCAGCGCCCGTCTTGAGGATGCCCAGTATCGCGATGATGGCTTCGATCGATCGTCCGAGCAGGACCCCGACATACCGACCCGGTCCGGCTCCATGCGCGATCAGGGCCGTGGCACATGCGTCGGATGCGCGGTCCAGTTCGGCATAGGTCAGCATGCGCTCGCGCGTCAGCAGCGCAGCCGCCGAGGGCATCCTCCTTGCCTGATCGCCGAACGCTGCGTGCACGCTGTGCAGGATCCGACTTTCTATTGCTGGATCGAGATGACCTTGTGCTTTGGCAACGTGCATCGATCCACCCTCCAAGGTGAAGGAGTATTCACCCTAAGTGTTAAAATTGATTTTATGAGAAGCCGCGGATCACCACTTTTCGATAATAGAACGATATTAAATCGAGCTGCTGCGGCGGAGCCGTTCAGCCTGGCAGGTCGTGCTAGCCGAGAACCCGCTCGACGAGATCGGTGATCTCGGATCTGAAGCGGCCGGCCGAGAAGCGAAGCGCGTTGGTTCGGCAGGCCTGGGCGGTAATGTTCGTCTCCAGCGTCTCGAACCGGTCGACTGCCTCGCAGATGGCGCTCGCAGTCTGTTGCTGGAACAGTATGCCGGTAGGCTGCTCGCCCTCCTCCGCCACCACGATGTCCATCGCACCGCCACGACCGTAGGCGATCACCGGCGTTCCGCAGGCCTGGGCCTCGACCAAGGTGATGCCGAAATCCTCCTCGGCTGCGAACACGAAAGCCCGTGCGCGTTGCATGAGATCGACCAGGTCCGGCTGCGCGACGACGCCCTTGAACTCGATATTGGCACATCCGCGTGCGGCCAGGCGCACCCGCTCCTGCTCCGGTCCGCCGCCAACGACGATGAGGCGTCTGTCGGGCATGCACGCGAACGCCTCGACGATCAGGTCGGCACGCTTGTACGGCACGAACCTGCAGGCAAGAAGGTAGAAGTCCTCCCTGTCAGTGTCGGCTCCCATGAAGAACCGTTCGATATCGACGGGCGGGTGGATGACCGCCGCATCGCGCCGATATGCTTTCATGATCCGCCTGGCGATATAACTGGAATTCGCGATGAAATGGTCGACGTGGTGGGCACTGGAGACATCCCACAGGCGAAGGCGCGCGAACAGCCAGCGCGCGTACAGGCTTCTGAGACCGCGCTGAAGACCTGCCTGCACGAGATATTGCTGCTGCAGATCCCATGCATAACGCATCGGCGAGTGCATGTAGCTGATGTGAACCTGGTCGGGACCGGTAAGCACGCCTTTCGCGACCGCGTGGTTGCTTGAGACAACAAGATCGTAGCCGCCGAGATCGAGCTGCTCGATGGCGAGAGGCATCAGCCCCAGGTAATGACGGAACAGGCGACGCGCGAACGGTAGGCGCTGGATGAAGCTCGTCCGCACGACCCGTCCGCGCAGGAAGCGGCGCTCCTCCTTGCCCATGAAGTCGACCACGGCGAAAATATCGGCGGAAGGGAAGCAAAGCAGGAGCTGCTCGAGGACACGCTCGGATCCGGCGTAGGTTTCAAGCCATTCGTGCACGATTGCGACCCGCAGATTGGCAGGCAGCCGCCACTCAGGCCGGGATTGCGAGCGGTCGACTTCACCCTCAGGCTCGAGCTTCATCGTCGGCTGCGTGGCGATGAAACTCATTGAAACCTCGTCTGATAGAACCAGGCGGTTTGTAACGCTTGGGCACAGACTAGCTTCAGAAGACCATCTTGGAGTACTATCAGAACGGTCAGGGACCGCCGCAGGGACTAAGCCTTTTTGATGAGGTTGAAGCTGCGGTCGCGTTACAACTCAGCGCAGAGACGAGATGCTGCTCCAGCTCGCGCGCCCGTGCCGTGCCAGTGTGTGCGGCCAGCACGATGGCCCTGGCCTGCGCCGCGATCCCGCGGCACCTGGTATCGTCGGGCGAGAGCAGCATGTCGATCACGGCCTGGCTGTCGTCGGCGATCAGAACCGCCTCGCCCTCCGGCAGCAGTTCGGTCAGCCCCGTCCAGCGGTCGCTGATGATCGGCGTGCCGCAGGCCGCAGCCTCGAACAGTCGGACACTCGGCGACCAGCCGGTAGTAATCATGTCGGCCCGGGTTACGTTCAAGGTGAAGCGCTGGGCGCCGTAGAAGCCGGCATGAGCCGAGGGGGGCAGGTGCTCGATACGCTCGACATTATCGGGCCATGCGATGTCGTCGGGATATTGCGGGCCGGCAACCACGAAGCGACGCTCCGGCAGCCTGCGGGCAGGCTCCAGCAACAGTCGCTCGACGGCAGCCTGACGGTCCGGGCTGTAGGTGCCGAGGTAGCCGAGATCCCACCTGCCGATCCGTTCACCAGGGCGGTAGCGCGTCTCGTCCACGGCACAGTAGAATGCGTGAGGCCTGCGGGCGCCGTAACGATCCGCCAGGCGCTGCAGCACCGGTCCCCCGGAGAAGGACAAATAGAGATCGAGGCGCGCGATCTGCTTGGGCGCCAGGTAGGCGCAGTCGCCGCGTTCGAGGGCGGCCAGCGTGACCGGCGTGTCGATATCGTAGAAGACCCTGACGCCGCGGGCGCTGGCCAGCACCATCTCCAGCACGTCGATGCCGTCGGGGACGTAGGAGCCTACCAGGACCGCGTCCGCCGCCTCGATACGACGCCCGAACACGGTCCGCAGCTCCTCCAGGTCCCGATAGAAGGCGAGCTCGCAGAAACCGGGCTTCGGCAGGTCGCGATGATCCGCGTACCAGGATACGTCACGCTCCAGGAACAGCACGCGATGACCCAGCCCCGCCAGCCCGCGCAGCAACGCGCGATAGGTCGTCGCGTGCCCGTTGCCCCAGGACGAGCTCAACGACAACCCGAGTACGACGATCTTCAGCGCGCCCTGGCTCATGCCGATGTTCCGGAGCGCTTGGCAGCCAGTGCGAATGTCAGGACATGGTCCAGTTGCACCGCCCGCCGGTCATAGGTGTGCTCCCGCAGGACGCGCTGCCGGCCGGCCTGGCCGATCCGGACGGTGTCCTCAAGGCCCAGGCTGCGCAGCGCCTCCACCACGTCCGCGCCATCCCGCACGGCGACGACCTCCTCGCCCGGCGTGAGGAACAGTTCCAGTCCCGGCCAGGCGTCCGTCATCAGGCAGGCGCCGGCGCCCGCCACCTCGAACACGCGCGTCGCCGGCGAGAAGCCGGTCGCCGCCATGCTGGACCTGCTGATGTTGAGCACGACGCGCGCGCTGGCGTTGAGGGCATTGTGCGATCCTGTCGGCACATGGCCGAGCTTGGTCACGTTGCCGGGGACCCCCTTGTCGGCCCAACCGGAGCCACCGAGCAGGAAGCGCCGGTCCGGCAGGCAGGCCGCCGGCTCCAGGAAGAATGTCCCGACACGTTCCTCGCGATCGGGCAGTCGGTTGCCGAGAAAGGTGAGATCGGCCTCGAAGGGTGGTTCCGGCGCCACCGGATGATGCGTCCAGGAGTCCAGCGCGTTGTAGATCGGCACGCAGGCCTTGGCGCCATACGCCGTGTAGGCGCTCACCACCGGCGTGCCTCCGCCATAGGTCAGCACCAGGTCGAGCTCGTCCAGCGCGCGACGCAGCGGATGCTCCGGCTGGCCGATCCCGGCAAGGGTGGCGGGTGCATCGACATCCCAGAAGACGCGCAGGGCATCGGGCCTCGACGCGGTCATGATGCCTGCGAGCAGATCGTCATCGGCATGGCCGACACCACTCGCCTTGATCACCACGTCTGCGGCCGCCGCCTCGGCAAGCACATCGCGTACACCCTCCGGGCTGGCCGGGTAGACGACGACCCTGCACCATGCCGGCGGATCGATATCGCGATGGTCCTGGCGGTCGAATGCGTCCGGTTCGTAGAAGCAGATCTCGTGCCCGTGTGCGGCCAGCGCGCGCAGGATGCCGCGGTAGTAGGTGGCAGCACCGTTCCAGTACGAGGACAGCAGGCTCGACCCATACAGCGCGATCTTCATGTCCCACCTCGTGCAGGCTGTCGCGCATCGCTCCTGCCGCACGCAGCAAGAATACCCATCAGCTCGTCGACGCGATGTGCGCAGGTGTGGCGCGCCCGGATTGTCGCGAGCCCATTTCGCGCCAGCGCCTCGGCCAGCGCGGCGTCATGCTTCAGCGCATGCAGGTGTGCGGCCATCTCGTCGCCGTCGTGCGCGATCAGGTAATCCTCTCCCGCACGGAACAGCCCTTCGCTATCGTGCCAGGGTGCGCTGACCAGCGGGATGCCGCAGGCCAGCGCCTCGAACATGCGGATCGTGGGTATGCCCGGCAACGCCTGCACGTAGGGTCGGCGCGGCACGTGCACCGTCATCCGGTGGCGCGCGAAAGCAAGCGGCGCGTCGGCATTGGCGATCCAGCCGCCATAACCCAGCCCTGAAGTGCGCAGGCTTTCAAGAGCGGAGTCCGGGTAGCGCACGCCATGCACGGTCCCCGAGAGGTGCAGCCGGCGCGCCGGTTCGATCAGGAACGTATCGAGCTCGCGCTCGCGCTCGCCGTCGCCCCAGTTGCCGATCCAGATCAGGTCGGCCTGCCTTGCAACGCCCTCGATCGGGTGGAACGAACGCGTGTCGGCGGCCTCGTGCCAGGTGAACACCCGGCGCCCCCAGCCGGAACGATCGTAGCGTTCTCGCAACGTCTCTCCAAAGGCGAGCACCGCGTCGTAATCGTCTAGCGCCAGCCCCGCGATCGCGCGCTCGTCGGAGACGCCACGATGATGCGTGTCGTGGAACAGCAGCGTGAACGACGCGCCGCGACGCAGGGCGCCGACTCGTGCGACGATCGCCGGGTCCGTCCACTCGTGCACGATCACTACCGTGGCATCCGCGAGAGCGGCCTCATGGTCGAACTCCGGGCCATAGGTGAGCGTCGTCAGCTCCGGGAAATCCTCGGCGAAGCGATCGAGCGCGCCGGCGCCCTGGTCACGCAGAAGATTGGCACGGCTCCAGCTCTGCTCGGGCTCCAGCGCCAGCGTCCGGTGGCCGCGCGCTTCGAGCTCCCGCAACACGCCGCGCAGGAAGTGCGCGTTGCCATGGTTCCAGTCGGAGCGGAGCGAATGCGTGTAGAGCACGAACCGCATGTCATCCGGCTCCGTGCATACGCTGGTCGTGGCGCATCATCGCGCCGTCATAGACGCCGACCACGCCGTCGAGCTGACGTGCCTGCGTCATTCCCTGGGCGATGCCGGCCGCCGCCACCGCGAGCTGCCGGCGCAGCGCCGGATCATCCGCCAGCCTCGCGATCGCGGCGGCGAAACCGGCCGCGTCGGTCGCCCCGACGAACAGCGCCGCCCCCTCCCACAGCTCGCGAAAAGTCGGGATGTCGGCGAGCACGAGGGCGGCATGCTGGCTGGCGGCCTCCAGGACCGCGAGCCCGAACGGCTCGTAACGGGAAGGTGCTGCGAAGATCGCGGCCCGGCGCATCAGGCCGAGCAGCGCCTCCGACGCCAGTTCACCGACCGCCTCCGCATTCTCGATCGAGACGGCCTGGCCGTTCGGACCTGCGAGCGGACCCGCCATCAGCACCGGCCAGGGCGAGGAGCGTGCCGCCAGGTCGAGCGTGGCGGCACCCTTGCCCTCGTCCCACCAGCGTCCGGCCGCCAGCACGAACGGCTGCTTTTCCTCGTCGCACGGCATCATGGCGGTCGCGTTGTGCACGACGGACAGACGCAACGCGGGTCCGTACGCCCTGATCAACGCCGCGGCGTGGCTGGCACTCGGCACCAGCACGCGATCGGCCCGGTCGAAGCCCAGGCGGTTGCGCTGCCGCTGCCAGGCCCACTCCGCTGGAAGCGGTGTGCCGCGCACGGCTTTCCACCAGGTCGGCACGCAGGAGTGCGATGCCACCAGCACCGGCAGATGCTCCGCAACACCCACCGCCTGCGACGGCAGGTTGAGATGCAGCAGGTCAGGCCGCCAATCGTGAGACAGTGCGGCCAGGGTATCCGGTATGCTGTCCAGCACCGCCTCGTCGTCGATCATCCAGTCGAGTGTCTCGTCCGTCCAGACCAGCTCCGTGTCGGGCAGGTCGACCGATACGCCCGCGGCGCGCGGTCCCACACCGACCAACAGGCACGCGATGCCTTTACGGTTGAGTTCCCGGGCCAGATCGACTCCGTAGCGCCAGACGCCACCTACCTGATCGATCGTCATCAGCACCCGACCCGGACGGATCATGCTAGTGGCAGCATCCCGCTTCCAGGTGCGACAGCGACACCGGACGCTCCTCCTGAATGTCGCTGAACGCCGAGAACGCGTGCAGGTAATGGTCGTGCGCGCGCTCCCAGGCGAGGTCGTCGGGCTCTCCCCACAGCGCGCGATAGCTCGGCGAGCTCGGATACGGGTAGAGCGGCACCGGCTCGTTGGCCCACACGCCGCCCTGCATGAGCTTGTCACGCCAGTAGTCGACCAGCCCCTGGTCGTCCTGCTCCATGCCGATCAGGTTGGCCTGCACGAACGGCACGTGCTGCCGGGCCTTGATCAGCAGGGTGGCCAAGTCCTCCGTCTCCAGGCGGCAGCGCTTGGCCAGCGCGGCCCGCCCCTCCGGCGTCAGGCTCTCGATGCCGGCCTCGATCGAGACGCAGCCGGCTGCGCCGAGCAGTTCGAGCAGCTCGGGCTTCCATAGGTCGATGCGGGTCTGTATGCCGAACTGGATGTCGCGCTGAACCAGAGCCTCCAGCAACGCCTTCTGCGGCAGGAATATCTCGTCGACGAAATAGAGGTAACCGACACCTTGGGCGATCAGCCCGTCGATCTCCCGCAGCAGCACCCCGAGGTCGCGCCGGCGATACTGGTCGCGGAAATCAATCTTGGCGCAGAAGCTGCAATTGTAGGGACAGCCGCGCGACGCCTCGACTTCGGCCCCGAAACCCGTACGCGCCGCATCGAAACGGTGATGGTGGTGCTGATGCCGCGCGATCCACGCATCAGGCCAGTGCAGGGCCGGCAAGTCTATGAACGGGCTAGCGGCGGGTGCTCCGGTGATACGCACCTCGCCCGCCTCCGGATAGGCGATCGCCGACACGTGCGACCAGTCATCCGAACCCGCGAGGGCCACGATCACCTCCTCGCTCTCGCCGCGGACGACGGCGTCCACCCCGAGCTTGCGCAGGGTGGCGGCCGGTGTCACCGAGCCGTGCGGACCGATCGCGACGGTGCGGCCACCGCGTCCGCCGAGCGTACGCAGGAACGCCGCCGGCACGCGCAGCTCCGGCGGGGCACAGCGCCAGAACAGGTAGGTCGGCGCCGTCATCAGCACGGTCATGTCGGTGCCGAAACGCTCGATCTCCACGCACATCTCCTCCGCCGACAGGCCGGACAGATGCCCGTCCAGCATCAGCGTATCATGCCCGGCCGCATGCAGCAGCGCCTGCGCATAGCCGAGCTCCAGCGGCAGATGCGGCTCCCGGCAGCCGAAATAGATGCTCCCCTCGAAGCTCCAGGGCGGATTGACCAGGGCGACCCTCATGCCGAAAGCCTACGCTTCTGCAACACGCCCTCCGCTACCGGCCGAGCAAGGTCGTCGTGCACCGCGAGACCGAGATCGCCACGCAGCCAGCGTGCCAGGTCACGCACGCCCTCCTGCCAGCCGGTCTTCGGCCGCCAGCCGACGGCTTCTTGCAGACGACGCGTGTCGGCGACGAAATAGGGCTGGTCCCCCGCCCGCACCGGCTCGTAGCGGATCGGGATCTCGTGTCCGAGCACGGCGGCGATCTCCGCCAGCACGACGTGCAGGCTGACGGCGTTGGCAGGACCGCCGCCAAGGTTAAACGCCCGCCCGCTGACCCGGTCGATACCGCCGAGCACGGCGCGATAGGCACGCACCGCGTCGCCCACATGCAGCACGTCGCGCACCTGCTTGCCGTCTCCGAAGATCGTGATGGGATCGCCCTTCAGCGCACGTATCAGGAAATGCGCGATCCAACCCTGGTCCTCGGTGCCGAACTGGCGCGGTCCGTAGATGCAGCTCATACGCAGGACAGCGGTGCGCAGTCCGTAGGAGTGCGCGTAGTCGAGCACGTACTGGTCCGCGACCCCCTTGGAGCATCCGTACGGCGTGCAGAAGTCGAGTGGACGGGTCTCGTCCATCCCGAACGAGCGCAGCGCGTCGTCCTGCGGCAGGTAGCCTTCTACGGCCTCCAGCACCGTGACGTCGGCGAGTTGCCCGTAGACCTTGTTGGTGCTCGCGAACACGACCGGCGCCGCGGACGCATGCTCGCGTATGGACTCCAGGACGTTCAGCGTCCCCTCCGCATTGACCGCAAAGTCATGCCGGGGATCCAGCAGGCTGGATGTCACCGCCACCTGCGCCGCCAGATGGAATATGGCCGCGGCTCCGGTCACGGCCTCACGCATGGCAGCGGGATCGCGTATGTCGGCCAGCATAGGATGCAGGCGCTCGCCATGCCGTGCCGTGAGCCAGGCGAGGTTGCGCTCGACGCCGGGCCGGCTGAGGCTGTCGAACAGCACGACCTCCTGCCCGTCGCTCAGGAACGAGTCCGCGAGGTTGCTGCCGATGAAGCCAGCACCGCCGAGGATCACCACGGGGGTCGCCGGGCGCGCGATGGAGGGGGCCGCGAGTGTCGCGTGGCCGCGCGCGCCGAGGTCGCCGCTTTCGAGCAGGCGACGCAGCAGCTTCGGCCGTCCCTGGTAGTCCGTCACGCCGAGATGATAGTGCCGGACGTCGAAGTAGAGCCCTTCCTGCGTCGGCACCGTCGGCGCGAGGTCCTGCCAGCCGTACCAGTAGACGCGGTCCGCCGGGGCCGACAGCGCCTGGCGGAACTGTTCGACCTGCACCGCCTCGTCGTTGCGCCAGGTCGAGTAGCCGGTCTCGGTCAACCAGATCCGGGCTTGCGGATTATAGCGATCGAGCACCGTGCGCATAGCGTCGATATTCGTCTCGAAGCCGAGCCAGTTATTCGCAGGGCTGTCCCAGGTTCCGGGAAAACCATGCAGCCCGACCGCCGAAACGGTCGCGAGCACGCCACGCTGCCCCATCAGCTCGAGCCAGTAGGCGTCGAACGGACAGGGACCGGCCAGCACCACTTTCCACCCGCGATGCTTCGCCCAGTATCCGGCGGCACCGACCATCTCGCAGAACAGCAGCCAGTCGTGATCCTCGCGCCAGTCCCAGTCGAGCAGGTTGTTCGGCTCGTTCCACAGCTCGATATGGCTGAAATGGGTTCCGTGCCGGGTCAGCACGTGATCGATGAAGTCGGCATAGTCGGCGAGACGCCGCGGCGCTCCGGCAGGCCGGCCATTGCGCGACAACGAAGGCGGCGTGTAGTGCACGCAGGGCAGCAGGTCGAACGACTTGCCGAGCGTCGGGATCAGCCAGTCGTACCAGGCTTCCCCGCCCGGCGCATAATATTCGGCCCAGGACAGGTGAGTGCGCAGGTAGGACGCACCGGCCGCCTTCATTCCGGCAACCGCCTGCGCCACGCGCTCATGTTCGCCGATACGGAACCACTCGACGAAGCCGAAGGCGTGCGTGGCACTGGCGTCGGAATCGATCCGTCTCATGCCATCAGACCGCGTACTTCGAGTTGGCTTCTGGCGTGTTCGCCGCGATCGACCGCGCTGGAGCTGCGTATCCAGGCGGCAGCCTCGTCGATGGTATCCTCGAGCACGTGCTCGGGCGAGAAGCCGAGCAGCGCGCGCGCCTTGGAAATATCCGCGAAACAGTGACGGATATCGCCGGCACGCGCCTTGCCGAGCAGTTGCGGCGCGAGCTCGGGCACCTGCATCGCCTCGGCGAGCATCTCGGCGATATGGCCGATCGTGTAGGAACGTCCGCTGCCGATGTTGATGACATGCCCCGCCGCTTCCGGCCGCTCCATCGCCAACCTGAACGCCCGTGCCACGTCGCGCACATGGACGAAGTCGCGTCTCTGCCTGCCATCCTCGAACACCAGCGGAGCCTGCCCGTTCAACAGGCGCGCGCCGAAGTTCGCGAGCACGCCGGTATAGGGATTGGACAGGGCTTGGCCGGGACCGAAGACGTTGAACAGGCGCAACGCCACCGCCTCGATGCCGTAGGCGCGTCCCACGATGAGGCTGTTGCGCTCCTGTACGAACTTGGTGACGGCGTAGACGGAGGCGAGATCGACCGGCTTGGTCTCATCGGTCGGCACCGGGACCAGCGGCGAACCTTCGGCATCGAGCGGGTCCCACTGCGCGGAGCCGTCCTTCAACACGCGACGTACGCTTCCGTCGAGACCGCCTGAAGCCTTCCTGTATGATCCCTCGCCATAGACGCTCATGGAGGATGCGACCACCAGCCGCTTCACCGGCCTGGCGATCAGCCGTTCAAGAAGTATCGCGGTGCCGAGATCGTTGGCGCCGACATAGCGCGCGATCTCGTACATGCTCTGCCCGACACCGACTTCGGCGGCCAGGTGAAACACCCCGTCGACGCCCACGAGGGCCGTATCGATCGCTGCGGCGTCGCGAATATCCGCACGGATGAACTCGACATCCGAGGAAAGGCGTGGCGCGCCTGTTCCGTGCACCTGGTCGATGAGTCCATCGACGACCCGGACACGATGGCCCTGCGCCAGGAGGTCTTCGCAAAGGTAGCGTCCGATAAAACCCGCGCCACCCGTCACGAGGTATGTCCCGGCAATCCCTCCAGCCATCCCGATGCTTCCCCTTTGTCCCGATCCAAAGCAACGCGGCACGGTAACACCCTATACAGGCAACGGTTGCCGAATCATGAAGACAAAGATGTTGTTGAAGATCAAGCCGGGAAAAGCATCTGGGCCGCATAACCGAGTATGTTATGACATCGGATCGAAACCGTCATGACCGGCTATGGCCTGATTCCGAACGACCGCTAGGCGTCGGCGCAGGCCGCCGATTTAAATATCCGCTCGCGGGAGCCTTCAGCCCCGGCGCTGAACGCCGAGTGCATCCATCGGCGTGAACCGCCACGCCACTTCCGTCTCACCCTTGTGCTGCGCCAAGGTGAGTTCAATGACGCTGCTTCCGTCATCGCCACCGCCGCAGTTCTCGCACCAGAACTGGATGACCAGGCCGTCACGCCGTGAGCTCGGATTGCCGGAGTCCGCTTGCGCGACCAGTTGCACCGTCGTCTTGCCGACTTCCACGCTCGTTTTCAGGACCGTTTCGGCATCCTCGCTCCGGTC
>JAABUQ010004153.1_pt1 | contig 25197 bp, 26 predicted proteins | sample 5560001 | NCBI WGS metagenome assembly JAABUQ01 (sample SAMN10711888, study PRJNA513371) | rock metagenome | isolation source: Antarctica rocks | place: Antarctica: Victoria Land, Finger Mt nord | collected 2015-12-18
TGGATGAGGGGGGAATTGAATAAGGGGAGGATTGGAGGAGGAAGGGACTTTGGAGTGTTGAGGAGGAGGGGGAGTTGCGTGTGTGGTTTGGAGAGGGGTGAAGGGGTGTGTTTGGAGAAGGAGGGGGGGGGTTCATGTCTTGAAGACGGGGGATAGGGGATTTGGTGTGTTGCAGCAGGATGGGAGGCTGATGATGTGGGTTGGTTCTTTTTGGGGGAGGGGGGGTTCTGGTCTGTTTTGATTTGTCGTGGTTGGTTGCGGTTGGTTGTTTGTGGGGGTGCTAGAGGTTGGCGAGAATTTAGTGTGGGTTTAGTAAGGGCTTCGCGAGAGTTTGGTGAGAGTTTGGTGAGGATTTGTTGAAGAATTAGTGAGGGATTGGGGTGATGTGGAGGGGTCATTCGATGGTGGTGTACGGTTTTGGGGATGGTTTGATGGTGGTTTCTTTTGCTATGGTGGAGCGGGGGAGGGGAGATGTTGAGAGGAGGTGGAGATGGTGGAGTGGGTATAGTATTCGCGGTTCGTTTCGATGTTTGGCGTTTACTTTTGCGAAGAGGATGATAGTATTATCTAGATTCCGTCATCATGAAGGATGGCGTGGCTGGATATGTGCAGACGGTGGATATGTAGAGAGGTGGTGGGTTGGATTGATCTTGATTGGGTCAGGACTGTTCGTTAGTGAGAAGAGGGGGGGTGAAAGGCGAGAGATACATTTGTGAAGGAAGAAATGCCATTATCTGTTCTAAATCTGACCATTGCAAGTATCCACTACCTAGCGCCCAAGTACGTGCAAAGAGGGGGCATGTAGAGTAGTATCCGCCGCCTCTCACTATGTAAATGACGTGAATGCATCCCCGTAAATGCAACAGGTTGGTCATTATTGCCAGTTTGCAAAGATCGTGCAGATATGATGGTCAAAGAAGCAAAAGGAAAGACCCAGTGGAAATGGTAAAAAGCCAAGAAAGCAAAAGAAAAAGCACGGGAGGCCCAGGCCAGAACCAGAGATGTACGCAAAAGGGGGAATCATCGCAAATTGTCCTGCAAAAGCCATTCCATTCCTCCCACACGCGCTTTTCCTCCGATTCCGTTCATACATTACTTTCCGGGATGCGCGCATGACATGCAATTGGCTGTCGTAATATCGAAAGGGGGACTTCCAGAAGGGAAGATGAACATCGTAACCGTGTCGAGGTCGTTCTAATTTCCCAGTGCGCTATGCTAATTGATGCAGCGTTTTCCAACAAGGCGGGACCGTCTCAGCTAACGTCCGAGCATGTAGTCGGGTAGAAGTCCATTATGACTTGGCCATTGAGGTCCAGGATTGCCGGGCATGCCAGCGTTCGTTGGGCTCTTCATCGCCATACCGAAGGCATTTCCACTATTGCCGCTCATTCCGAAGCCACCAGTCATCATATTGCCCTGAGTGGGGCTGTTCAGTGATGTAACCATGCTCGCGTTGTGACTGGCACCGAACCCAGGAGGGACTGCCAGACCCGGAGGAGGCCCATTGGCTGTAGAGAAAGGCGCCATTGTCATACCATTCATTCCAGGTATGGGACCCTGGGGTGACATAGGTGTCGGCGGACCCATGCTACCTGGCTGTCCAGTCCTCACACCGAGGGGGTTTTTGGAGAAGCTCAAGCGTATGCCACCCTTGACGCTATTGTGCAACGGATGGCCATAAAGCTCGTTCAAGGCCTTAGTCGCGAAGGAGACGTCCTCAAATTCAACGAAACACATCGGACCGTTCTGCTTCGTGCGAAAACAAAGCCTCTTGTAACCGCGCTGCTTTGAGAACATAGCCTTCAATTCATCCTCTGATGTGTCGATTGGCAGATTTCCCACATAGAGTGTGTTGCACGGAGGGTTCTGATCTGCTGGATTCACCGGAGGGTAATTGTGGCGCTGGAAATGCTGATTAGATAGCTGATATGGTAGATTCGGGCCCATATTCGACATGCCTGTCGGAGACATGGCCGCTGTAGGACTTTGCATGGGCGGGATGGATCTGGGCGATGTGAAGCTTTGTTGTGGAGGCGATGTCATACCGTTGGTACTAAGTGACAGGCCGGCGAATCGTGAAGTCGGCAGTTGGCTGCTTGTAGGACGTCTGCCTGCGGACCCAGACATGTCGTTCTTCGCATAGGCTACCGGATCCTTCAGTAGTTCTCCAGGCTCATCGTCAGCACCATCTTCCCCAATGACCGCTTTGCCAGAAAGACGTTGACGATCAGTAAAGGGCTGTCCATTCGGTGACTGAGGAGGGAAGAAACTTTGGAAAGGTGATACAAGATCAGGAGTGGGCAATTCGCCCGAGGACAATGGGCCGTTGTTCAGCATGCCCAGGGGGCCGTTGCCAGGTGAGATGCGATCCATTGCTTGGAAAGTGCCATTGAAACGGGAGGACTGTCGGCCAGTCTGTCCATTAGAGGAATTAGTAGAAGACGTAGAGCTTGTAGTGCCGCGATTCGCCGCTGTGTCGAACGTGTTGCGCCTTGGTCCAAGACCTCCTGGACCTCCTGCTGGTGTCAATGGTAGGACGTCTACCATCATGGGCGCTTCGTTGGGACTGTTTTGCTTGCCGTCAAGGAGATTTCTAGCTTCATGAGCGGCGTTCGAAGTTCTGAATCGCGCAATGGCCGAGAGGTATCCTTTCTCATTGGGAGAATCGGTGTTGACGAAGTCGGCGCCAATGAGATCCTTCGCAAATAATAACATGGTCCTCAAAGACTCATGACTAGTATGCCGGGGAAGATTCCGCATGAGAATGGCGGAAGGCGAGTCAACATCTGAGCGACCTGGACCTCTCTCTTTGCCAAAAGGATAGCTGTTCGTCTTGATGTCTGACTCGAACGGACTGATCTGGGGCTTGGGTGGTGCTGGCTGGGACGCTGGCATCCTGAAATGATACTGACCTGGTACATTGGTCCCGTTGAATGTTTCACCTGCCATTATGCTGGATGATCTCTGGACTGTTGAGCAGGTGTGGGGAACCGAGTTCCGGGTTTCGTGGAGTCGTACAATCGTCAAGCCGGATTGGTCGACAATACCCGACAGCTGTGCGTGTAGACACAGCCTATAAGACCATGACGTTTTTTCAATCTCTTCCGATGGAAATAGCTTGGGTGGACTCGTCAGGCGCAACGATTTGGATGCGATCACAGGCTTGTAGAGCTATGCCCGACTCGAACGAATGCTTGCGCGGGATGATAGGGGCGTCTACAACAAGGCTTTGCACACATTAGCAGCGCGCAACAAAGCTGTGTACAGCGGAGAGCATGAAGACATACTGCATACGCCTGGAGGATGATAAAGGCAGGCGGAAGACGGGCGGAAGATGCAGGACGGAGCTATGCGGGGTACCAATGGTTCGATGCAGGCGGAAATGCAGAGGTAGAATTTGATTGATAGCCAGTAAGTGTCGGAAAGAATGCTCGAGGAGGGTTTATGTGGCAGCAGAGGTGCGCTTGAGGGAGGGAGTGGAACAGCGCGTGTGAAAAGATTGCGACCGGGGCGGGGAAGATAGTGAGGGAGGTAAGGTACTTTAGGGTTTGTAGGGATGGCCTGCTTGACGGCTTGACAGGCAGGGGTCTAGCGCGTCGTTGATAACGAGAGACCGAGCTGATTCGCGCCAAGGTCGCCAGAGGAGGGGAAGAGCGGAGGGAGTCAATCCGCAAGGTCCCTATTCGCGAAGGAATGAAAGAGGAAAGGCGGAAGCAGGTTGTAGCAGGTACAAGCAGTGCTTCGAGAAAGTACTCGGTGCTGCCGTCGCACCGAGAGAGTCCGTGCCTGGAAGTGGGAGTGCGTAGGGAATTGGTCCGTGGGTTCGTCCCAAAGGTTCTTAGTGGCACGTTAGTGAGCACCACTCGTTCCCGCCTGACGATCTGGAGGCCGCTCAGGCACAGTCTGCGGAACTCCGGTAGCACAGTGTATCTCAAGCGAAGACAATGGACAGATGGACCCCTGGAATCGACAAACATTTGAAGGTGGAGAAGTTGGCCCAAGAAATATAAGGCTAAAAAGGTTTCAACTGTACACGATCACCGATCTGGGCGTGATTGGGTCTGGGGAAGGAAGCCAGGAAGCCATGATGAATTCTTAGTCCGCCATTCCTCGGCATGTCATCCTTGCTTAATGTTTACGGGGAAAATCAAGAGGTAGAATGGAAGTACGTGAAGTAAGGTAGCAGGATAGCTCTAAGGAGCAGCTATCGGTTGCACACGTCCAACAGAATTTTCCCATCGATGATTGGATATTACTTGCAAAGAAAGCTCCAACCAAAGTCAGGCAGTCTTCGGCTTGCAATTGTGAGACGGAGATGGCGCGATGGATGCAGTGGAGTGCAGCCGTTGAGTGCTTAGGTACGGAGTATACCGTATGGGAGACTTCAAACGCTCATGCGAGTACTTTACGGGTTCAGCCATGAAGCTTGCCAGGCGCTGACTACCACGTCTCTCCCTCGACGGCAACGACTAGGGCAAACTCTTCTGTAGAACTACCGATTGTGTTCACTCTTACTGTCATGGCTATGAGCCATGCTCTCAATGTGATGCCCTTCACTGTTCAGTATTCACTCGTGCGTCCTTCCATCATCCGAGACCCAGGGGACCAATCCATGTGCTTTCGCGGTCTCAGCCCATCCCCGCTCTGTCATCTCACTCGTCAATCTGGTGGAGCTACTGCCACGCCACGGACGTTTCCCACAAGCTGGCGCCAACATGCACCTCATCCTTATACCGACGGCTTGGGTGCAAACTTTAAAGTAATATCAACGTTGAGGATCATGATCCTCCCTCAACATCAGCTGAACGTCCTTGTCGAATCAGCTTTCGACATAGCGGCTATTTTCTCCGGACCTCTAAAGAACTTGCGGGGCAGGGTGATCACGCTCCAGACCATGTGGAGGGGATGTGATATTGCCACGCCATGCAGTCAATATGATTGGGTCTGTCCCTGGTCATGCATGACATCACCTTTGTCAGGGAGCCGGAGGAGAGGTTTCCTGACGAGGCTCCGCGACATAGCCTTCCAGAATGACTCTCCCCACATACGCCGGTGCCACATTCGCTTTCGTCTCCCCAAATTCGGTCCTTCGCGTCCTAGTCGCTCCGCCAATGCACCCTCTTCTTGCTTGAGTTAAACATCGCTAATTGCAAGTTCGAAAAGGAGTCAGCGCTTATGCTACTGCTCTCGCCTGCAAGTACGATCTAGTCTCGACCGTCGCACATCCTGCGATATCATTCTTGAACCAAGGTTGTGGAGTAGGATTCTCTGTAGTGCCCTCATGCCACCTCGTTGGAAGTCCAGATAATGTCTGACCAATGCTCTGCGAATCACTTGCAAACCTGTTTAGCTTGTTACTCCTTCCTTCGTATTGATGGTACACTTTAGGTCGTTTGTCGCGGGGGCTCCTTTGACGCGAAAGAGTAGACGGTGACGCCATCTCGAGGCTCAGAAGTCCTGCACGCCAGTCTGTCCGTCAGGCTTTCGCTCGAAAGCTGACGGCGTGTCCTCGTCGATGGCCCATTCAGGCTCTTGTTCTTCGAACCAGCTCTCTTCCGCTTCCCTCCCTTCAACAGCACGATCGTCGTACTCCTCGCTTCCGTCCACCTTCGAGTAATCGAAATCTATGTCGTCCCCACGCAAGAATATGAGCTCGATCTGCTTTCTCCACCTGTTCAGGCCTTCCTCTTTATCCTTAGGAATCTCATCCTTTTCTTCCTCTATGATCTCACCATTCTTTCCCCTTAGATAAGTCATGGACGAGGTATCAGTTGAATGAGCAAGAGCTTCAACCTTGGCTTCCGAGCGCCACAAGTCGGCTTCAAGGGTAACCGAATAGCCCTTCTTCCGGCCCTCGGCTTCGCGCTCTGTTGGGCTCTGGAAGCGTCGCACTAGGCGATCCTGCAAATGACTTCGTAATCAGTATTGTCTGTCAAAGCCCATACAGCAATTCTGTCTCTGAAGATTGCGGTGGTACGTTGGGCCCTGTTGCGAAGTTGTCGTACGCGTATATATTGGCTTATGGGAAACTTACGTATGCGAGCGGATCTTATTTCGTTTAACGATCAGCGAAATTGTGCGAATCGCAGCTGACCAGACAAGAGCGGCAGACCTGCTAGCTCAAGGGAAGGCGACTCAAAATAGTCTGGATGAGTATCCAGGTATCGCTTGCGACGATTCTTCTTTCTGATCCTGTCCATTGAACCTGATCCTCTAGGAGGACAAGACCTCTTCGAAGCACAATCATCACGTTCGTAACAGAGGACGTTTGAGCGATTCGTCACATGATACGCAGAGTCGAGCATGTTGAAGTCCCTTTTCAAACGAAGATACCCGAGATACGTACGGAGTTCGAGTAGAGGAGCCTCGGATAAACTCCGGTCATTAGGGAGCGCTAACTATTTGCGGCGAGCCCCAGGCGACCTCAAGACCTTACTTCGTATCCGGTGGTTGTGTGTGAGCGTGACACTTTATTTGGATGAGAGCTGGGCAAAATAAACCCTGTCACGCTGACAAATAACCCCGTGTACTTTACAACCTCAGCCTTGATCTACGAATTCGACACTCATCGATGAATTAGAGAGAGTGTCAAGCGTCACATTGAACGCAGATGGTCTCCCCTTTGTCTAAGGTCAACGCATTCACTTAAGTCGGATCGCATTACACACCCATTAGAATCGAGCTATTTGTACCACCTAAGGTCGTTTAGCAAACATCCTGGATGCTATTGCAGCCAACGGCCCAACTCTTCGCATTTGGGTTTCAACATGCCTTCTAAATCAAAAGTAGGCCAAGGGCAAGCCAGTTCCGATTCGTGGCGGAGGACTCTCTCGACTCCAGACGTCGTCCGTACCATGATAAACAAGATAAACCATCATCCTGTAAGAAGATGCTCTGAATTACTATTTCTTGGAGCATCTTACTCCTCCATATCTCAATTCTCGCTCTCACCTGTGTACGGTTCAATACCCGCTTCAATCCATCATAAGAATTTGATCATCACAACGATCCTGTTGGCGTATGCAGCCAAAATCTTGTATCGGGCCAAATTCGTCGAGTCTAGAGTTCGATGGGTTCAATATATCCCTATAGTGGCTACCGCGGTGCCTCCCATGCAGTCTCTGCTTTTCAAGCAAAGTGCTTGGCTTGGGCCTTTATGGGGACCATCTGTTACCGAAATTTGTACCTTCGCGCCCATTCTATTCCTAATCGTTCTCGCTACAGGTCTCGAACTTGACAATATTGGCATAAATCGATTCGGAAAGGGAGTGGGTGCTATCGTGTCTGTCAGCTTAATGTTCGTGATTATCGAATTTCTTCGTGGGATGACGACAGAATGGATGATCAATGCAATGGGGTATAACCTCATATTCACGCGTGCTGGTTTGCAACATGCCATTGCGGTACTGTACGCCTTGAAATTTCCTTCACGGAAATCGTATCCGGCGACTCTACTTTGGGCACTTTCTCTCGGGACGAATTCTCACCTGCTTTGGCAGGCAAGAACAGCCGCCTTGAACGAAACATTATTAAACCATGGCTATGCGCTCGTAGCCCGCAACGAGTCATTGACAGGTTACATATCCGTATTGGACAATGTCAACGATGCGTTCAGGGTGATGCGTTGCGACCATAGTCTTCTTGGTGGTGAATGGATCAATACGCCTAGAACGCACGCCTCTGGCCTGAAAGAGCCGATATATGCTGTTTTCACTATGCTCGAGGCTGTAAGGCTCGTAGTACCCCCAGATTCGGGGAGCCACTTCGTGTCAGACACGGAGAAAGAGGCGCTTGTGGTGTAATTCTTCCCCGTATCTGTTTCTTTTTCGGTCGGCTAATGCATCGATCAAAGAGGCCTGGGAATCGGGACTACACCGGCAGCCCTGATCGCTCATGGAATACAGACCACTATTGTCGAAATCGACCCATTAGTGCATCGGTACGCTTCTGAGTATTTCCGTCTGCCGACGAACCACACTGCAGTGATCAAGGACGCTGTTGCTTTCGTTGATGAAGCGGGGGAGGTTGAGACTGAGCGAAGCAAGTATGACTATATCATCCATGATGTTTTCACGGGTGGGGCGGAGCCCGCAGCGCTCTTTACGCAGGAGTTTCTTCAGGGCTTGAGCCTTTTACTCAAAGCCGATGGGGTTATCGCTATTGTAAGTCGACACTTTACATTAGTGCCAACGCAGGAACGTTAACATGTGGCAGAATTACGCTGGCGACTTGCTACTGCCATCCGCCACGCTCGTTGTCAACACCATTAGATCTGTCTTTCTCAATTGCCGGATGTTCCGTGAAGAAGCTCTACCCGATGAGAGAGATCTAACGAAGGACTTCACTAATATGGTCATGTTCTGCCGGAAGGCAAACGGGACGCTCTCGTTTCGGACACCTACTGAGGCAGATTTCCTAGGTAGCCAAGCTCGCAGACGTCACTTGCTGCCAAAGCATGAGATTAAAGATAGCTACTTCGATCGCGCTGACTCGTCGCAAAGGCCGGAAGTTCTGAAGCGGGGCCAAACAGGAATACTGGAAGCTTGTCAGCAGCAAAGCGCTCGAGGCCACTGGAGGATCATGAGGAGTGTGCTTCCAGACTTTGTCTGGGAGAGTTGGTAATCTGCTGTCCTGTGCAGCCTGGAAAGGGGGTTTGCGGATTGATGAGCAAAATCTGCAAGAATGTCTTACCGGCAGGAGAAGATCAACACTGACAGGAAATGACTACACCATTCGTGGACGCTGAGGAGTGCTTGGAGCCAGAGAACCATGCTGGCACATCATCCGTCTTAAGCCTCTAGTCACTGAGACGGACTAAGAGCTTCCGCTAAAGGGTAACCGACAATATCCGCTTCATGCGCATACCAGATTATAGAACGTTGGATTATTGTCTTGTCAAGCGTGATGTCCAGGAGGAGAGACCACCGTTTCTCACCCCAGGATTCGCTTGTTAAAGGATTTTCGGATGGCCACTGCCCACGGCCACACTAGCTACGCAACTAGACAATCCTAATCACTCTTCGCACTTCTGTCAGTTCACTCCAAACCATCTTCCCTTAGGATCTGGCCCACGCGTCTTATGAGTCACCTGACACAGCCCGACTCGCCAGCGTTGGCGGCAGATGTCCAAGCATTCGCTTGGGTCCTGTTAGTAACGCATTCAACAGATGGGTCATACTGCAGAACAAATGCAACGAAGACGATGACTGCTGCAAACATGACAAGCAGTGTACCTTCTATTTGCCTAAGCCTTGCTGCATCCTTCGACGAGGTTAGGGAAGCAGCTTGCAGCACAAGGTAGAGTGGGGTTGTCAAAGTTGTACTTCAAATCGACACGCCTCTAGAAATACTCCTTTCAATCCATCGTATTCTGTTCCTTCCTGTTCTTGAGGCATTGTATACTCTGTTTCTCGAGCTGACCCTTTCTTCTGATCACTAAAACCCACCTGTAGAGTGTCCTTCCGTCTTTAACCCCCACCACCTCAGCCCTTTCGAAAATTGATACAGTTGTGCGCGTGTCCCATGCCCCCACAGAATACACTTTTCAAAAGCTGGACCAGATGGCTATTCTCTTACCCCTTCCTTCAGCATCTTCATATTGAATACACCAATCAAGTACCAATCTCCCTCTTTTGCCAACAATCATCGTTGCTACCGCAGTGGATCGTAACCCTGCGAATATGTCTTTCCAAGGAGTCGTGCACCATTTCTTAGCAGCGCATAGGAGACTTTTATACGCCCCTCGTTCCTCGAAAGGCCGATGTTGATATGATGATGGTAGTCTGTGTACTGGCACGCTGCTCGTAGGTGGGGCTTATTTGAATTGTGAGCACCTGTGAAAATGTGGTACTGCGATGGTGAGCGGTCAGTGAAGACCCAATAGCAAGGTGGCAAACTATTGAATGACATCGCAAGTCCATACGTCTACCAGGAAGAGAGAGTTTGGAGCGCCGGATACGGGCGTGGAGATAGACTGATTGTCAGGAGCTTTCTCAGCAAGTAAGCACCAGTCGTGCAATTACATGGAGAATCTTTCTTCTTGAAGAGCTCAGTGACTTGAATGGAGAAGTCAAACCTGGGCAAGTCAAGCAGAAAGGATACAGATAGAAGAGTGACACTCCAAAATCAAGCACACAGAAGTAGAGACTTATGCCTCCCATCTCTGTCATGTGCGCCAGGCCGCCAGGCCTGCGGACACGATCTGAGACGAATTCAAACTACTTTACATCGTAGCAGATGATCAAAAACTTGCAAGCGCCGTGCGTGGGTCGAATGCGAACCTCTACCTTGGTAGGGTGGAATCCCTATTATAGTCGTGTTGTTAATGAAAACGACCGAAGTGAACCAAAGGGTGCACAGGCGAAGCCTGTGCTCAGCCTATGTAGCAGGAACTGAAGAATATGCGAGGGTTATATTTACAATTTTGGATTTCTTGATCGTAGATTCGCTTGCGTGGTCCAATGGTTAGGATTCTACCCTTCCAAGGTAGAGGTTCGTGTTCGATTCACGGCGCTTGCAAGCTTTTGATCATCTGCTACGATGTAAAGTGGTTTGAATTCGTCTCAGATCGTGTTCGCAGGCCTGGCGGCCGGTTTGGATCGATAATGCTAAGTTTTTGCGTGGTGTCAGATACGCCAAGCATTTACGGGCGGAAGCGCTCCACGGCCCGACTTTTCCCGCTAGCGTCTTGGCATTCTTGGCGTTCCTTGGTCCACAGCACGTCGGCGGCCTTGCAAAAGGCGATATATGTTCAATCGCAAGGCAATAAAACATATACCTGACGCCCCGTTGATTACTTGGCCCAGTGCAACCCCATCGGCAAACCGTTAACCAGTCTTTCGGCTTGGTATGAACGTGGGGCCCGATGTTCGGTCCCTCAGGCCGGCAGTCCGTCTCCGGCTAATGCCATTCGCCACGAATGACAGCACGGAACCAGAAACTATCTTCAACCCTTCGAGGATAGCTCTTGGTCAGGTTCAACTTAGCATGAACTCTACGATATTTCCGGCCCATTGGGCGTGGCTGGTTCGGGCTGTCCTCAACCCACCACTAGGGGAGGCATTTCGGTAAAGGTAGATTCCCAAGAGAAGTATGACATTGAGCACACAGACTTCCACTTCTTGGCAGGTGAATGGCCATCGCCAACTGTTAAATGTGACAATCAGCTTAATTATGTTCCATGAAGATGCTCCGAAGTATCAAGTATACGGAAATGTTTCTCCATGTCGTCACACATTTTACGTATCACGTAATGTAAGATTTTGTTAGTGAATATTTCTTACCCAATATTTCTGGAAGATTCACACATTGCACCCCAAACTTTCTGTACACTTCCAACTCTCCTCTCGAACGATCCCACGCAAGTTTTCAACCGAGCTGCCAATATGGCCCCTCAAACAAGTATTCCCGTTGCCGCCAACATCCTCGGAACCATTGGCACAGTGTTCTGGTGCATTCAACTAGTACCACAAATATGGTACAATTGGAAGCAGAAAAAGACGGATGGACTGCCAGGCTCGATGATGTTCATATGGGCCGTCTGTACGTACCTAGCGCAGGTTATCCGAGATCCAGCAACTTATCGACAATGTAGGCGCGGTGCCATTTGGTGTTTACGCCATCGTACAGGTATATCGAGGGTTTGATCCTGGTGAGAAAATGTTTACGGATCATCTAGAACTTCAATATCCCTATCCAAATACAGCCGCAAATGTTCTGCATGCTGGCGCTAGTGAGCTGGGCTCAGATCTTAATCTATAATAAGCATGCATTTTATATGAAGTTGACCTTTCTTCTGCTGACGGTATATAGTGGATGGAGAACATGGACAGCCTCGATGCTCGCCATAGGGATCGGTGCCTTTTTCGGTGGTGTGGAAGCACTCTTAACGCTCACTCTGAGAGTACGCTCTGCGTTCTATATATGCGACCGAGCTCACAAAACTTAGGGTCCATATGACCGCGGCGTCGAATGGCCGATGATCTTAACGGGTGTCATTGCCGCTATTCTGCTGGGAGCAGGGCTTCTCCCACCCTACTTTGAGCTCTGGAAACGTGGTGGCAGGGTGGTTGGAATCAGCAAGTAGTGCTCGACTGGAAACATGCAACTGATGCTGACGAGTGCCTAGATTGGTTCTTTATTAGCATAGATTGGCTAGGAGCGTTCTTCTCATTGATGGCTCTAGGTAAGTGGTTGATCCCTTGAAGCTAGGCGCTTTGACTGACATCGTCAAGTGGCTCAACATACCTTTGACTATCTCGGTGGTGTTTCATACATTGTTTGGTAAGTACCTGCTGTGTTTGAACATATGGATTAATGTTGACAGTAGGTTGAACAGCCTCCTTTTGGAGCTTGGCATTATGACTTCTCACGTCATCTGGCGGATACGCACACGAAAGCTTCACGCAAAGGCTAGGGATGAAGGGATTCAGTTTGATGACTTACCAGAAGCAACGATGTATCAGAGGTCTACAGATCGCGTTGCGAAGCGCGCAGTCGACGATGTGGAAATGGGCGTTCCCAATCCAACGGAAGCAGTGGCCGATGCACCGCCTGTCGGCGAGACAGCTGACAACAATCTCAACCCTGGAGCTCCCGAAAACGACCTTACCCAGAGTCCGAAGCCAAGAAAGTGGCTCTTCCGGCCTCGTCGCTCCAGTCCGGTCGGACCTTAGGGAACTATTCTGGCGACTTCGGGATCCTTGGGCTCGATTTCTGGTTGTTCTTACAGAAGCTGACAGGCCATTCTACGAGGTTAACTCGCCTAATTGTTGATGTTTTGGAATAAACCGGGCTGTGGGCCGGAGTAGTATGTGTTCAAGCGCATGGTTCACACAGGTCGCAGTGCGTCCTCGAAACCACGTTCACGCAGAGTACTCGGGTCGCTCCATAGAGTCGGGAACGGAACAACAGTATTTTGGCATACACGAAAAGTCATGATCTCATGGACCATATCAGAACATCCACGGCATACCCTTCCACCGACTTTCCATATTCGTATATCTGCAGTCTGAGAAGCACGTACAGTGAACGGTCCTTCGGTATGGAGTTCATGACAAAGGTGCTCACGGGTCTCGACCCTGGGTGAGACACCGTCCGCTTCAATCGGTTCGCCCAGGCACTACTCCATAGGCTATGTCGCAAGACTTGAATCTTGCCCTCTTTAATTTTAGGTGTGAGGCACAAGAGTCTACGTGAGGTTTTTTCTGGCTAAATATGATATACAGTCCAACGATAGCTCTAGATTTGATTTTATCCTTACACAAAAGCAAGCATTGGATTTAATAGAGCTACGAAAAGACCGCTAGATGCCGGCACAAGAATCGAAAGTGGGATTTATCCAGGCGTCAAACAAAGAAAGCGAAGATTGTGCACGAAGCCGAAGTTTCACAAGAGAAAGCAGCCTTGCGCCTCAAATATTCCCCCAGGAAATTGAGCGAATTACAAGTACTGCGAAGAAGGAGCTCTGTGGCATAGACCTCAGACATCCACACATTTCTCCCCCAAAATCCGAGATTCTTCCTCCATCATCCATGCCCCAAAACATGACCAAATCTTCAACCCCATCCGCATCATCCTACCCATCAACCCGCCGCAATCCTGCTTCCTCTATTGCGCCGTTGATCCCCAGGCCCATACCTATCCCCCGAATCCTCCGCATACCGCAAAGGCGCTTACTCCCCTTGTCCCAGCAGCACAAGCCCCCTGAGTCCCTGACCTCACGCTGAACCCACTCTCGTGAACCAAACCAATCTCTTCACCCCACCCATCATATCCATGCGCCGTAAAGCAAAACCCTAGCCGTAGACATAGGCCCCCAAGAACCGCACGCAGAAGACTTTCCAATCTCCTTCGTGACTGATGTGATACCTCGAGAGGAGTCTGAGATGGAGACGAAACCTGGGTTTTGCTCTCGACGCAGAGTCTCAAATTGCAGGGATGCTCAAGACACGTCAAAAGGCTCTTAGGACTCGAGGGGTTATGTTCAGAAGGGGCAGTGGCTCTCGTCTGTGCTGGATGTGAAGACTTGGTTCGTGAACAAGCGCCGTGGAGCCGTATCTTTTGAGAGCTGAACCAGGCGTCCCATCCTTGCAAGCATTCCAGAACGACGTAAATCTTTACACCTTACGCTGGATTCGCCAGGAGGTTGCTATGCCGCTGCTGCTGCTGTCGCCGCTGCTGGTCTTTGAGTGTGGATAGCGCTCTGCCTGTCTGTCTGGATGCCGGGATGGAGATGCGGTAGTGGATATGCTACAAGAGGAGGACTAACTAAGCAATCTGGACGCTGTGGAGAGAGATTGGGACAGTGAAAGAGAGTAAAGAGAGATGCTGCGCAATCATGCAAGCCACGACAAACGATGAACGAATGTAGGCGGCGTTGTTGTGCCAGAGGGGGAAGTTGGGAATTTTATGTGAGGAGAGGGATGGATGGGATAGACGCGGTGGGGGTGTTGTGGTGCGTAGGGATGCGGCTTTATTGAGTGCATTGTTAGGATATTAAGTGAGGGGGTGTGGAAGGGGAAGGGAGGTTTGGGAGGAGTGCTAGTCTTGAGACGAAGTTCGCAATATGGTAGTAGAGTTAGGGAGGGAGGGGTTGCTTTTCCGTTGTTAGTGTTGTTGAGAGAGAAGGATGGGAGGTGGCCGCGGTATTGCTTTGGGGGTGTGAGTATGGGGGCAGGACGGTGAAGTGAGTCGTGAGTAGTCGGCACGCTTTTAAGGGGAAGGGAATGAGGATGGGAGCGTAATGGATGTGTCGATTATCCATTAGGGATCTAAAAGCAACCTGCTTACAAAAGATGTGAGTCCTGGCTTTAGCAGTATTGAAAAGCTCCAGGTATGCTGATTTTGGGAGCAGCATTGATCCGGAGAACAATGCTACATTGCATGTAGGCTATGTACAGTAGTTGCAAGACACCCGCTATGCAATTCCAAAGCCCCGGAGGGATGATGGAGGAGAGCAAGAGCATGAGAGGACTACAAGCGTGTCGAACTGTAGCCTTCGACTAGTCGAGCTCTGCCATGGGGCCGCCAATGCTCGCAATGGTGAAGATATTGGAGTGTTGCAGACACATGATTCGCCGTACGAGCTCAGCATCCCAGCTTAGCAGCTTACAGCGGTGATCTTGATATTGAGGTTTGGGTGAGTCTGCCATCACAGCGTTAGCACCCCCTCTTCTTTCAAGCCATTTCTCAAGATATAACAACTCACCGTCTCATTATAGCCCATCGCCGTCAATTGCTGATACGCCGTCTCATCAATATCCAAGCTATTCGTCGACCCACCGCCGCATCGCTGATTAGCGGGAGTATCAGTCTTACAGTAGCTGCATCATATCGTTAGCACTTCTCCTCAGTCTCAAGCGTTGCGCGGGAAGGGACTCACTTCATGGCGCTCCCGGCCGGGCACGCATCGATGATCTGCACGGTGACCGTGCCGAGGCTGTTGGGAACTGGTGGCTGCGCGACGTTGCCGTAGTTATCCACTTTGAAGCAGAGGCCGCAGGTCGTGGAGCCGGCAGCCGAGCAGCTGGGGCCCGGTTGGGAGGAGCCTTGAGGCTTGTCGCTAAGATGGTAGCGGGTTAGCGGATGGTTTGAGAAGGGTTGAAGGTGGTCGTGACGCAGTGGAATCGTAGGGGAGATGGGGAGAAGGGGAGCTGGGGGGATAAGAGGAGAGTGGTCAGAATTACCATTTGGTCATGTCGTAATTCTGGTTTGTCAGGCTGGTACCGTCGCATTGGCCGCCCTTGATGTCCTTGCTGATGTCGCCGATGGCGGCAACGAAGTATGCCCTATTGTCTAGAAAACATTATTAGTGGTAGAGTGGCAAGAGATGGACTGAAGGAGCGTACCTGCGTAGAACTTGCCGCAGACGGTCGACGTTTGCGTGTTGTAGTTGTTGAACGTAGCTACGCCATCGACCTGGCTTGCTCCCACGGGGAGGAGGGGGCGGGGCTTTGCGGCGACGAAGGAAATGCTGCTGCCGAGGGCAAGGAGGAGGATTGGTTGGTGCATATTGGCCAGTCGTAAGTAGGTAAATCTTGAAAGATGTGGTCTGGGGTCAGTGTGGCAAAAAAAAATTGTTGGAAGGTAAGGTGATTGTTTAGTATGATCGAAGTTGCTCAGGATGAAAGGGTCAAGAACTGGACGGTTGATATGATTGGTTTGTTCTCGGCTTCTTCGGCTTCTTCGGTAAGAGGTGAATCGAAGGGAGTCGCTCGCTCCCTTATATACATTCCTTCATCCTACAATCATCCTCCGAGTGAAGTATGGTCCAAGAATAGCTCAGAAGACCTGGGCATCATTGCAGTGTGTCTTCCCGTGCAAGCTTTTCCACATGGACCATTAAGTTTCTATGTTGATGATCTCTGGATTTATTCATAGAAGGTCTCGGGAAGAGATTGGGTGCCTGGAACACTCCATCACAATGATGAGGGTGCCGTTCCGTAAACGTCGTTCCGTGTACATCGTTGCACTAGATCAAACAGAGCCTGTAGGAAGATGCACGCTGGCCGTGATAATCGTGTATCATTCGATAAATCAGGAATCGAGCGGCCATAGAGGGGCCACAAAAAGGGCGTCAGAGCCAGCAGCAGCGGGCCCGAGCCTTGTCCGACGGTGTTGGACGCCTACTCGAGTCTCTCATTCGTCGAATGACGCCTCCATAAGTGAAAGTTAGATAGAGCGAACACCATCGGACAGCAAGGCAGCCTGTGTCGCTGCGGGATTATTTCATGCTACATGCCGAGTTTCAATGATCAAGTCGTAAAGCTCCGAGACAAGAGTATAAGACATGCGGTGGCCGACGAACCACAAGTTCTAACGTCGAGATCTGTTTGACAACGATTAAGCTCAACACCTCAAAGCTGGAAGGGATGCCATGGTCAAGTTGAAGCCAGGCCGGGTCTTACTCGCACTATCGTTAGGTCTGCTGAGTCGTCATGCCAAACACAGAGGAAATATTGGGTATCATGATAATGCATAAAATCGAATACACGATGGCCCACTGCCGAACCATGTGGCTCGGAGAATAAGTGTCGATCTCGGAGAAAAGAGAGCCTACTGACAGCTGAGTCTGCAGAAGGAAGCGGGAAAAAGATCCCTTGCATTGTCAAGGAAGGAAAGAAACTAGGAGCTCCAATCACAGCGCAATAGAGCAAATAAACTGCAGGCATATGGACCAATAGACCAAGCAAAGGAATTATGCAGCGGGACAGAAAATAGAAGACACCGTGTTTGTGACAGGTACTTCTCTAATTCTGGGCCAAGCACGGCTGGATCCGGCGAGAATCCATTTTTATTTCAGACCCCCCCCTGGGCTAGGTTTGGGGGTCGAAAAAGAGGTAGCGAAGCTGCTTGTACAGAGTCGTCATCTGGCTCTGTTAACAAGCAACAGATTCATTGCTGACACCACGTACAGATGATCCTTAACATCGGCCGACACGGTTGAATCACAACCGTTCGAGGGTCATGGGAAGAAGTCCGCGTCCACATCGATTTTTATGTAATTATTGGCCAGGGCGCTGACCTATATGGCTGTAAAATGGCACGTATAGACGACCTTGATACAGGTGAGAAGGAGAAACGCATAAGGTGTGGTTGCAATCTAAATCGGGCTATAAGGTATCATCTGAAGGCCGATTTTTGTAGGCCAGTCGAGCTGAATCAAGACGGGAAGACGGATGCCAAGAGATCACGTGACCAGAGTGGTTACCGTGGCTGATCAGGTCCGCTCCACCGCCTCCACTTCAGTTCTTCACTGCACACTGTAAGTGGTGTAACAACATGCAAGTCCGTTGATGATCTATTCATTCAGCAGCAAGACAGTCTTCGCCATGAAACACATCTGTTTGAACAAATCCGAATCCTTCGTCCACATATGGTGATCCCTGAGAGGTTCAGCTAGCCCCGAGGAGTGTCTAAAACTGTTTCGATCGACAGGCTGAAACCTCTTTCCACTATCAACGTGACCGGCTTTGGTCAGGGACGGGAAACGAATGACATATTTGTTGTATGGGGATCTGATGCTTTGAATGCGTGGGGCGTTAGCAGGAGGGGCTTCATGGTGGAACCTGAAATGCGGCATATGTACTGTTGGATGCCAGTTGAGGCCTACCCTTACGGAAGTGGCGCTCGAGGCTGGTTGGGGTACGCTGGTGGCATTTGACTCTTCCAGTGTTCAAGGTCTTCGGCAATCGCCGTTCTCTGCGTGAGGTTGATTCGAAAATGCTTCGCTAGTCACAATGATTGGTAGTCATCATCCATCTCACCACGAGAAAGTGGGAGTGCAATGCTGGCAAAGCGAGCGTGGAGGAGACACTGTAATGGAATTGAAAATCTAACAGATATATACATAGTATAGGTATCATGATGCAAATGCTTTACCTGCACTATTCAAAGACCCTCCGCTCGTCAAGATACCATCCAACACCATGAAATATGCATACTTGACAATCTTGCTCTGCGCGGGGTCGTCTAACCACGTCAGAGCTTGCGTAATGAATGACTGCTGTTCTGACACGGAACCGAAGTGTTGGAACTCGGTTATCCATACATCTTTGCCTCCCGCGGTCGATATTGCGCTAGTCATATGGGACTTGAAGTCGGAAAGATCCGCGTTGACACCACAACCGTTAGTGCAGCCATACCTAGCATGTCATTAGCACATGTCCCAATGAGATGCATAATTATTGTGGCTTACCAGTGGACCTGGACGAAGTCGACAATGCATGGCTTAGGTGTTGCCGCGGCGCACTGCGAAAGGAATTGACTGAGATAATCAAGACCCATGGGTGGACCGCCGTTGTTTGCCACGCCATTGCTAACGCTTACAGAGCCAATCTGGACAGCCCCATTGTTGGATTTCGGGTTCATCCACTGGATGTGTGAAGAGACGGCTTGGCTGACTGGCATATTGGCTTGGGAGGGAATGTCAGGTTCGTTGAAGGAAAGCACATATTGTGGGTTCGCAGCCTGAACATTGGCGTCCCAAGCATTGGTGTGAAGCGAAGCATCATTCCAGAGCTGAGGAACGAACGTGAAGGTCGAGGGCAGCTGGCCTCGTTGGGAGTCCCAGTCGAGTCCCCAGCCAATGTTGGGGTAACTATTGAAAATGTCCAGGCCAGGTGATGCGGCGTTGTAGGCTATGCCTCTTTTACCGCTAGCATTGGTGCCACCGGAGGTTGATGTAGGACTGGGGGCAGATGTACCCGTACTTGTCGCAGTCACTGTACCGGTATTCCCTCCTATACCAGTATTGGTCTGAGTAGCGGTAGTCGTCCCGGTTGGACTAGCTGTATTCGTTACTGTCTGAGTGTTCTGAGTCTGAGTGTTCTGGACTGTGGACGTCGCCGCCGTTCCCTGTGTGGTTGTTTGGGTATGGCCCCAGCCCCCATTGTTTCCGCGCTGAGGAAGAGCAAGACTGATAGCGCTCAACGCCAGAAGAATTGAAAGATAATGAGCGACGGAAGAGCGAAACATGTTGGATATTGAGATAAGCATACGAATGAAAGAGTGACTGGTTTAGAGAGAGTATAGCGAGAATGGCATGCAGAAAAAAAGGAGAGCAGTACTATCCATTATATACGACTACCCAATAGCGACCGCAACGTGTTCCAGAACGATTCATGCCCAGGGGGAAACGTAGCAGCGCAGAGATACAACCTTGTGGCCAGAAGAGGTGATGATGCCCAGGGGGGCCGATTATCATCTTCAGGAGCGTGCATAAAGGAGCAATTCAGGATTCAAGCAGCCATTTGGGCCGAGATCGGTTTGGGTGTGAGTATACTTTACCCCTTCTCCCGTTGCGCCAGACGAAGGTTTTGATGAACAACGCCGCGGCTCGCCTGTCATGGCCAAGGGAGCTGAGGCCGAAGGCCGAAACAGCACACGAAAATTGCACGCGCCGTAAACCAAGCAGGAGCGGACAATCAGCTGAAACGTAGCTTTCCCATCTCGGATACAGCGAAATGGTCGAGTACCTCAGTGGTGGCGACCCGTGCAAGTGTTGGTCGTGGAACTGAAACATGTTGACGTCGCAACAAAAGATGGAGCGGATTCATTCCGCTCCACCCTTCCTCACTGCAGGCAAAGTCTTGGCCCATTTAGCTTCATTTCGTGGCAGGACAACAATGACGATTGAGGGTGCTGACAAGATTGCTTTGGAGACCCTTGGCCTTTTGTCGTATCGTCTTCGAAGGATTGAATTCCTCCTGACGGGATCTGACGAGGGCCAAGAGCAGCTGCACCAAGCTGCTGCTCGGGGACGAGATTATGGAATACCCGCGCGTCTTGCAGGCTTGGAAAACAATTTGGCCAGGCTGTCTTCAAAGTCTGCAATTATCAAGGGCTTGTTAACACTCTGTAAGTGGACCGTTCTCCAACTTAAGCTCACTGTTAATGAAAGAAGTTGCTGCACAACCAGATCTCTTCAACCCCCAAAGGCTCAACGACGTGCCAACGACCTTATCGGCTCCCGAGATCCTCGCCATAGTCAGCTCATCAGCAACTTGCTATCCCACGACCGCATCTCGGCTGAAGTCAGTGAAAGACCTTCCCATTCCATCGGCGGAATCGTCCGCTGCGCTCATTGCCGTGAAGCCTCGCCTTGCGCGCCTGGAGCTCTTACAAAACTCGCAGGAACGAGAAATGGCAGAGCTTCGGCTTCGTAGCGCTGCAGCTATCAAGCGATGGTACGAGCTCGAGGTACTGGGCGCGAGTGAGTGTTGGACAGAATGGGAGGGTAGGATGACTGAGGTGGAGAAGATGGTTCGACGAAAGGAAAATCTCCGAGCACGCGAGCTCAAGGCCAACGAAGCCTACACGACTTGACGGAACGCGTCATTCCAAAGGTACCTTAGATGCACGCTGTCCTAACCCTCAGGTATGCCCACAGTATCACGGGAACTTCCTACTCAAATAACCAATACAGCAGACTTGCAACACTAGCCTCAACGCCGATTAAAGGTCGCCCAGTGGGTAGATTCAGCCCCGCCAAGCTATTTACTGTAAGAAGAACTCGGCCACGATCGTTCGATTTTGGATCGCTGAGCCTGTCGCACCTCTAGGCCAAACTCACTTGTGCTTCCTCCTGCGCATTCAATGCAAGCTTGTGAAGAATTATCCGATAATGTTTTCTTTCAAATCTTTTCAAAAAGGATCAATCTGAGAGCGCAAGGCAGCGTCATCATTCTAGCTCCATTTCTTTCTGTCATTGAAAGCGAAGGACTATCTTATGCGCCGGCATGGTCCCTTCTCAAGAGCTCGTCGGGTTGGAAAAATCCTTCCACGAGTATTCAAATGCCCTTTATCGGTATTCGACGGAGCACAAGGCTTATGCTTTGACCATTTGCCGTCATGACTGTGGGCCTCCTCAGTCGATCAACCCATCACAAAGGCGTCGAAATGGTTCCCCAAGCACAGTCAAAGAACGGACCAACTCTTGCCAGTGACAAAGGAAAGGAAGAGAGATCAACACGATTATGTCGAGCAAGACGGTCGACTTTGCATCATCAATTGCGTTGCCATGGTTCCAATACGAAACATACCAAGCCTCACGGCGGAGACTGTTCGGTAGAATGATACGCTGCACTTCACAATGGTCAATCGAGGGTTCTCCTGCTATTCGAACATACTGCTCACATATCCTCGAGACTCTTGGGTGGCCTGGATGGGGTGCGAGAGTTGGGTCGGTTTGCCTCCTTAGCTGAGGGTCATCGGTGAAGGAAGATTTCATCGTCACTCCATCTTCAGATAATCGCAATTGGGAAGAATGGTTCACTTGCTAGTGAAAGCGAGTCTAGAGTCTAGACTCGAGTCTTTGTCTTGAGGAGCACAAGAGAAGGAGTACACCAGCCACAAGCCACTGTTGCTCAATAGAATAGTCGCCCGGAGGGATCTCGTGCGCCTTTGGCTTGTTCTAGAGACAATGATGGGTCGGCTGCACATGTTCTACAGTTTGGTTCGCAGGTCCGTAGTAAATCAGTGAAAGAAGCATGCTTGCCAAGGACTGCCACCATCGTATGCTGCCACATATTGCGTAAACTCAAACATGCCGCAACGTGATAGTGGTGACCTAGAACGCAGAAGTATTCTTTTGTAACTTTGCATGACTAGCTTTTCTACTTGACCAAGTTTGGCGAATGGCGACAAGATGTTCCTGAAATAGAGTAGCGGACCGAAAGTGGGGTCGAGAATCAGGGCAGTCATCCCGACCCATGTGGATGCAGCCTTCCATCTCTTGGGAGAACACAGAGACTTCAGCTTGTTCATGATCCTCAAACCCAAACGGACCTTTGCATTCGACGACCATTGTCAGCCAGGCGCTCTGCCGAACACAATCAGCTATCGGACGAAGCGATAGGTCGTCGTGCTTGCTTGTGCCCAGCTCATCTCCTAGGCGCGCCTAAGTGGCCGGAACCAGATCCTTTCTCCTGAGAACCTTCCGTCGCATCCACGACTGCTCTCCACCACTCACCACGCCTTGCCTTGGTCCATCTCATTCTCTCTACAAGTCCGCATTCCCATCGCAGGCTTCGTTGTGCTGATTGCACCAATACACGCACTTCTTCGACCAAGTGCACACACACTCTTTGCCCTCGTCTTTCACCACTTTGGACATACTCGCTTTCTTGCTACACATTTCTACTTCTCAACCAGGTCGTCACATCCTTCACCCCGGCTGCGCTGGCTTCACGCATACTATTTCACTTGACTTCGCGACATCATCGACCGCGTATGAATTGTTGACATCATCATACTTCACCTGCTTGACGAACCTCTATGCCATCGTACGGCAGTCTCCATTCGCCATCCCTCTCCAAGATGAACGGCAACCATATCGAAGGCGGGTCCGGCCGCGGATTTGGCAGTAAATTTAGCTTCGGTAGGACAAGGAAATACATGGCGAGGGATTGTGGTTGACGTTCACAGGGCACATCGTTGGCGACCCATTTGCTCTTGCGACTATCTCCATTGCATATGTTCGTCTACCATCCGTGAGGCTGCGCCGCGTACGGCTTCGCTAACAGATTGATATTAGCTGGCCTGGCTGATCGCTTTTGTCGCCTCCCTGATCTCAGATATTCGATCCGACTTCCCTAATTTCGCCTGGTGGGCGATTGCGTACATGCTGTGCTGTATAGTTGGCGTCCTGGTAGTCGTGGCTTCCGACTCGACACAAACATATCATGTTGCGGTATGTAGGAGAATGTATGAAGATTGTCTTGGACACGACTGATTTATATAAGGTTGTCGGATTCTTAGCGGCCGGCCTTGTCTTTACAAGCTCCGTCGTAAACGCCCTGGTATATTCAGCAGATGGAGCGAAAGAAGCAGCAGCAGCGGGCTTCATCTTACTCTCCATGGTGGCGGTATGTCTAAAGACGCAATGATTCTGAGCAAGACCTAATAGTAGCGCAGATTGTATGGATTTTCTACTTCGGCTCCACTCCACAAGCAGCTCACCGAGGCTACATCGACTCATTCGCCCTACACAAAGAGCAGCGCGGCTCGCTGCGCAATAGTCGACCCTTGAGCCCACATTACCAAGGCAGACCCGAAACAACAGTATCAGGGAACCACCAGCCTCAGATGTACACCTCCGCACAACTCAACGGCTTCGAGACCTCATCACCTGTGGCAGGCTATCCCGGGGGGTTGGCAGGTCAGGCGAATCGCAACGAGTCGCAACCACGCTTCATAGGGCCCGTGGCCTCACATTCGCCTGCTCAGACATCTACTGCTGCAGCTCCCTTAGGAGGAATTGGCGGTGAACACCACGAAACGAACCGGAACGAAATTGTCTCGTCTACGGAATACCCCTACCGCGCGAAGGCCATATACTCCTACGAAGCAAATCCTGACGATGCCAACGAGATCAGCTTCTCGAAGCATGAGATACTCGAGGTTTCGGACGTGAGTGGGAGGTGGTGGCAGGCTAAGAAGGAGAATGGAGAGACCGGTAAGCCAGCTGCAACATACGGCGTGGCACTGAGCGCAGCACTGACTTACCTCTACAGGAATCGCCCCCAGCAACTACCTAATCTTGCTATGATCCAGCACGGCAGGGACCTTCCCTTCAACGACTTGTTACGATTTCCTCCTTTCACGCGCCAACAGCAGAATAGACTTGCTACATATGGTGTCTTCTTCTTGATACTGGGGACATTTTGGTCATACCACGATGTCCTCTTACCTGCGGTGGTGGCTTCTGCCGTCGCTCTTCTAGGGGATTTTACGTCCAATACTCCAGTCCTAATCCAGCATGGCGCCGAGAAGGCGCACTTGAGTTTCTCCCACCTGTTGTTGTGCAGGGTGGTGTGTACGTTAGCGATGCGGCGTTGATGGTCAGTGGATACGAAGAAAGATCAGTGGTAGAAAGTGCTAGCAGGATGCATTATCTACAGTAATCTTTTGCTCCTATTGCGGATACCCAGACCCGTCAATACGTTCGTTTCTGACTCCATCTTACCCCGGCTACCTGAGCCCAGCATGGATTTTTCAAAAATCCGAAGGCAAAGCAACTTCGTTCAAGCGCCCCTTGCGCAAAGATCCTCCATCACCTAATTTTCCCACCTTGCTGCAACAAGGAAAAGCCCGCAACGCAATCCCTGTATGTATGATAACCTTGTGGAAGAAAGGAAACGCACACCTGCAGAAACGAACAGACGAACCTCCTCCCCTGAATCAGAAGCTCCAAAAGCCTGCCTAGCTTCGCACATGCAGTAAGGAAACCCGTAGCCTTCTATCCATCTACGCAACTCGCCTGCCCGCTTTCCTCCTTCTTTTACCCATGCCCCTTTCGCCCATATTTCTCCCTCCCACCCTAAAGAGAGTCTCACCAATTTCGTGACCATCTTCTCTTTCCTTTTTCCTTCTCAATTTCCACTCCCCCGCTTCTCCTTTTCTTCATCGGCGCTCCAAAGGGCCCCCTCTCTTCCTTCATCACCGTTCGCCTCGCTTCCCCCCCCCCACCTCCATGTCCATCTCCCACCACATCCCCCCTCCCCGTCCTCCTCAGCTCCTCCATCCTCCCACATCACCACACGCTCCCTGCCCTCCCCTCTCAGATACCCGTTCCAACCGCTCCCACTCACCCCCTCTTACCCCCACAAATCCCTCCCCCCATCCGAACTCCTCCATTCCATCATTTCGTTCTTTCATTGGGTTGGGCTTCAACCGATGATGCCGCGCGAGCGAGTC
>JAABUQ010004158.1_pt1 | contig 25129 bp, 32 predicted proteins | sample 5560001 | NCBI WGS metagenome assembly JAABUQ01 (sample SAMN10711888, study PRJNA513371) | rock metagenome | isolation source: Antarctica rocks | place: Antarctica: Victoria Land, Finger Mt nord | collected 2015-12-18
TATTCTTTTTATTCTTTTTATTCTTTTTATTCTTTTTATTCTTTTTATTCTTTTTATTCTTTTTATTCTTTTTATTCTTTTTATTCTTTTTATTCTTTTTTTAACTTTTTATTTTTTTTAATACTTTTTATTTCCGTATTCCTTTATATATAAATAATTAAATATTATATGAATTTTAAATATAAAGATAAAATTTATATTTCCTTCCTTTTCTTCGGGTATTATAAATATTACCGAAGAAGTTATAAATATATTTTTAAACTTTATAGTCTTATTCTTTTAAATAATGTTACTTTTTTTAATAACAATATTTCTTTTTACTCCCTTAGTAATAAGCTTCTTTTATAAAAGTTAAAGGAAAATATATAGTATTATTAAATATAATAATTAAAAAAAAACAAACTAATACTTTTTTTTTAAATAAACGACGAAAGAATCGAAAGAACTTTATAAAATAATAAATTCATAATTATTATTATAAACTTTTGTTTTTAAAGATTTTAATATGTTTTTAATATAAATTATAGTTTTAATAGCTAAAAACCCGCATATAAAGTCTTTTAGCTTTATAGTTTATAAGGAATCATAATAACTTTTACTAAAAATTGTTTTAACGGGCTTTTTAATATTATTTAAAATAGTAATTTAAATACAAAAAAATATACAATAAATACAAAAACGGAAAATATATAAAAAAAATATATATATTTATTAAATTTAATTAAATTTAATAATATTAATTATAATCAAAATCAAAATCAAAATCAAAATCGAAATAAATCGAAATAAATCGAAATAAATCGAAATAATTTCATTTAAAAAATAATAACGATATAACGTAAATAAAAATTAATTATATTTATATAATTATAACGAAATATACGTACTGTAATAATATATAATAAAATAAAATATATAAATATTATAAAAATAATAAAAATTTATAAAAAATGTATATATAAAAAATATAAAAAATAATAATTTTATTTATTTATTTTAATTTATAAGGTTAAATAAATATAAAATAAATATAAAAATAAAAAAATATTTTTTGCAATTATATAAATATATATATATAAAATATTAAAAGTAAAAAAACTTTGCTAATTTATATAATAATAATTAAATAAAATATTATTATTATTATAAATTTTGTTAATAATATTTATTTATAATAATAATATTATTAAAATTTATATAAATTTATATTTATGTTTTTATAAAAAAATTTATAAAAAAATTTACATATAAGAAAATTTATTAATATTATAATTTTTCGAAAATCAAATCAAATTATTTCTATAATAATATCGAAACAATATTGAAAAAAAGGAAAATTATACATAATAATAGATAATAAATAATTTGATATATATAATATAATTATTTTATTTACCAAATAACGTTTAAAATATTATAATATTATACGTTTTTTTTTTAATATTTCTTACAAATTTTGAATATTTTTTGGAATATTACGATTATATATATATACGGAATTATATAAAATATATTAAAACTCTTTTCCTTTAACTTATTTCATGTTGAAAGTTTTCAATAAATTTATTAAAACATTATTTTATTTATTTAAAATATTAAAAATTAATATTTTAAAAAGGAAATAATTATAAAATTATATATGAATTTTAATATAAATATATATATTCTATATATATTTTAATACGTAATAGAAATTATATTAACATTAAATTTATCTTTTATAAGTTTTAAAATATAAAATAACCTTTTATTTACTTTGTTTATATTTATTTACTTTATTATTTTAAAAGTTTTTTGTTATTTTAACAATAATTATTAAATCTTTTATCTTTTTAAAAAATATTTTTAGTAATTATTATTTAATAATTATATTCTATATAAGCTTTATTGTTGTAACAATTACATTTAATTATTATATTCAATATTATCATTTGTTATATATTTTAATAATAATTAACTTTTTATAAAAACTTAATATATGTTTGTTATATACTTAGTATATGTTTTATTTTGTTAAGAAATTTCGGAAAATCCTTACATATACTGAATATATGTAGAAATTTTAATCGAAGTAGAGATTTCGCCCCTAGCTGAAATTGTGTCGGAGTTGATTTTCGACCCCTGCCCCGTTACAAGGATTATATTGATGTATAAGACGATTTGGTAGGAGAAGACACTTTGGCCGAGTGGTTAAGGCGGTAGACTAGAACCCCTCCCTTGCCAGCGCTCGCAAACCTAAACATTTGCGAGCTTTGCGCCGGGTACTTCCATCTACTATCTTCGGATGCACAGGTTCGGTTCGTACCTCTTCCCCCCAGGCAGCCCTGCTTGCATCCTATTACTTGCTGTTGCTAAATTCAGAATAGAGTCCTGTAGGTGTCGATCTTCATTTTTCACATTTTTTTTTTCTTTCTTGGGATCTTTTGGGAAAAAGGAAGGGAGATTGGTGCGACGTTTTGTTGTTTGGGGGCTGCGCTGTTGTGGATGGATGGATTTCTAGGGAGACATTGTGGTGCGTAGGCTGGTGCATGGGGAGTTTGGTGGGTGTAGAGAGATTGGGGGGTGGGGCAATCGATGGCAATCGCGGGGCAAGGGAAGGTCCTCGGCTGAGAAGCATAGGTTGAAGATATTTATTTGAAGGGAGTGCTTCCCTGAATATATGAATATATTTACGTATCCTAGCCAAAAGTCGCGAGACACGGTACGATCCAAGTTATCTCCTTTTCGTTCGCTGAACGGACGCAATACATTCGTGCGATGTCCAACTTCCCCTCCCTTCAGCCGGCCATGACGGTCCTGGTATGCCCCGTTTCCCTCTCGCATGGCTTGCAGGCTGCGCAGATGAGATTGCTGATTGAACAGGTGGAAATCGATGCACCTATGAGGGTCGGTACGTCGTCTTAACTCTTGCGTCCCTTCTTCCCTCTCCAAAAGCTGAGCTCTCTCTGGATTCATCCGCTGACTCCGCAAGAGCAGGCTCTGCCTCAAAGGGCACTCCTCTGGCCGTCGCCGTACCTCTCCCTTTGCACGCCCCAGAACCGATCCTCTCACTGACATTGCTCCTGCAAGCCAATGACCAGCGGATCCATCAAATCCGAGTCCGGCTTCCAACCAGCCATCGACGCAACTTTCGAGGGTCGAGGAGCGGATTACATCCATAATGATCCGAGTGGGAAGCATATGCGGTTGAATGCACATCAGGTTGTCAAGTGTGTTAGATTTTCCAGACGATGACAGGTGAAGAGAGTAGTAACGTGATTCCTTCCACAGGGATAAAGGCGGCGCGTTGATATACATGAATTATAACGGTGTTGTCGGAATCACGCCGGAGCTTGGAAAGATCCTGCAAGGAAAGGAGGATGCGAAGACGACGCCGTTTGGGGATTCTTGCACGTCTCTCCCCCTCCTCTTCTTCTACCTCCGCTTCGTTATAGGTTCTGTGGGCCATGGCTGACTGAGGATTGTTACAGTCATCGAGATGAAGTTTGAGACTGGCGATGAAAGGTTGAAGGATCTTGAGACGAGCACATTCGTTGGTGCTGGGAGATTTGTTGTCGAGCAGGGCAAGCCTGTTACTGTCGAATATAAAGTCAGTAAAGTAGTAAAGGGGTAGGGGAGATATGACGCTTTGAAGTGTGGGAAACTTGTACCTACCAAAGTATGACACGTTTGTAGCAGCTCAATCATCCAGCGGCTTCTGCCGTGACATGTCTCCTCCCAAAGATTGAGAACGGCCTCCAGTCTCTGGGCCTCATCTTCCCGATAGATTGCCTCCATCCGTACAACCGACTTCCAACTCTTCTTACAGCCCCCTTACCATTCACGTACCACCCCTTCCACCGCCCTCGACTCCATTTCCAGGCCCAAACAAGCACCTTAACAGCAGCGATCAGGGCGATAGTCGACGCGACTGCAACAACGACACTCAGAAAGGTGGCAGTGCTAACACTGCATTTGAACTCATTGGCTCTCAGCTCCCAGCGCTCGTCACGGGAAGGGCAGATATGGGGGTTCCAGATCGGGGTGAGCAGAGGCCAGGTGGTGGGATTTGGGATGCAGGCCGAAGACTGTTATAGTCAGCAACAATATGATGTCAAGGCACAGTCGGGGTTGGACACACCAATGGACACCAGCTGCAATGATACTCTGATCTCAGGCAGGAAGAGCAGTCTTGAAGGCGCCAGCAGTGGGGAAGGAGGAGCTCTGGGTCGAGGTCGGGGTTGTAGCGGTGATAGCTTGAATTGAAGAGAAGAGGTGTTTGATGATCGCTCAGGAGAGCGATCATGGCATACTGAGCATGAACAGAGCAATCGTACGCGGAACAAAACCCCCAGTCCTTCGAATGAGACAAAACCTAATGATGGCTGAGGTACCGTGGTACCTTAGTAGGAGATAGCAGGGTTCAGCCCTAAACCTAAAACGACAGGCATCGCTCCTCGACCCCACCAACCTGTTCTTCACACAATAGGTTCCTCTTTACACCCCTTCTGTCTCACGGATCGACCCTGGCTGCTTCTATATCATGAATGTTTCATTCTATCCGAGGTCCTGACACTGATCACCAGTAGTAGAAAACTGCAAACATAACAAGCTCGACACAATTCAGTAATTTGCCAAGCGTTTTCGATATTTCTCTAGAATGTGGCCGAGTCATCTGCAAATACTTCGTTCCCATCAATACCACACACGCACACTCGAGTCTATACCTCTATCTATCCTCCAGCGAATACCAAAGCTCAGGCTCGGGGTCATTCGTGTCTGTTGAACCGCCTAGAGCCGCCTATCTGCTACCAGCTACTCCAAAACCACCAAATTTCTATAAACATATCAAAACATATTTGACCCTCCGGTACGCCATCAAATATGCCGATATTGGATTGCTGTGATATGCCCTACATTATACGGCTGTGATAATCGAGGCCTCCGCTGGGGCTGTGATTGAAGACGTTCTACCAAGAACCAAGTCGAATTACTGCAACATCCTCCTTCCTGCATCCCTCCATTTTCATAGTCATGCATAGCATCGACTCGGAGCCATGACTACACGCATACACCATGAACAAGCACAAAGGCTTATCGACGCAGGGAATGCGATACGGAAGCATAGGATGCTGTTGAGAAGCGATGCTGTTCCTACAGTGTTGTTCCTGCAGTATTCTTTGTTCCGTTTCGTTGTTCATGTTCCAGTGTTGTTCCTTTCACGCAAGGCCTGGAGGGGCCTAGCGCATAACACTGGGATCCTTCCTTATCTACATAGTCAGCTCAGGAGCCTCAGGACTTCTCCTGCTCCTCAGCTTTAGTGTCCTACTTAATTGACCTCCATGAAATCAAACACTATTTATTACCTTCTACGCTGGTATGAAATCGCAGCACTTCCACAGGAAAAACCCTGTCCATGCCATCGACGCTACAGAATCGTGAGAATAAGTGGCATTATCACCTCATCACCTGAACTTGCACCAATTTGGTGCGTTCCCATCTACCCATCTAGATTTCAATATGGCCCCTCCGGAGGAGATTGAAATTGCTGGGCTTTCTCAGCTTCATTCGTCAAGATCCACACGCCGGCTCAAACAAATCGCCGACCTCAGAGCTCGTGGGATCGGCGACTATATTGACCTTCCACAGCTCGTGGTATGCGGTGATCAATCGGCGGGCAAAAGTTCGGTTCTGGAAGGTATCACCGGCCTTGCATTTCCTCGACAAGACGGCGTGTGTACCAGGTTCCCAACTGAAATCATTCTCCAGCACTCTTCAGGCGATCTTCAGATTACCGCCACTATCATACCAGCATCGTCTTGTTCTGATGTATCCAAAGCATCAATGAGATTGTACGAGCGGCGGGTGCAAAGTTTGGCCGATCTACCCTTAGCCATTGCAGAGGCCGGCGCTCACATGGGACTCAGAGGCTTCGGTGAAATCAAAGAAGGCCCCTCTTTTGCAGCAGATGTTCTCCGCATCGAAGTGTTTGGCCAAGTCGGTCTCCACTTAACTGTCGTGGACCTTCCGGGGTTGTTCTCAGTTCCAAATGAAGAGCAAAACGATGATGATGTTACCATAGTTCAGAACCTCGTCGACACCTATATTGTGAATTCTAGGACCATTATTCTTGCAGTTGTATAAGCCAGCAATGATATTGCCAACCAGGCAATCATTCGGAAATCACGGTTAGTTGACAAAGAGGGTCAGCGAACGGTCGGGATCATTACAAAGGCCGACCTCATCAATGAAGGGGCAGAATCGCGTATCGCATTGCTTGCGAACAATCAAGACTCCACCAAGCTGAGTCTGGGTTTCTTTCTCGTAAAAAATCCGACTCCAAAAGAAATCGACGGGGGAATCACGCAAGGGCAACGACAAAACGAGGAGATGTCTTACTTTCAGTCCTCCCCATGGAAAGAGCAAGGCTTGAACCCTGACAGAGTAGGGATACTCTCTTTGAGATTCTATCTACAAACCTTGTTGGACAAACACATCGAGAGAGAGCTTCCAAAGGTCCGCTTGGAGGTCAAGAAGCTCACAGAGGGAGTGGAGATGAAGATCATGGCCTTTGGCGAAGAGAGGCCTACGAGTGGACACCGCCGAATGTTTCTTTCTCGTCTCGCGATGCAATTCCACAGCCTCGCATCGTGCGCATTGAATGGAACCTATCACGAGGCAGACCCCGTCTTCTTCGGCGAACCTCAGACTGAGAGATCGACAAGGCTTCGTGCTATCGTGCATCAACATAACTCGAAGTTCGCTGATTACATGAGGATCAACGGACAGAAGAGAAAGATAATGGATTTCAAAGTGGATCACCCCATCTCCCAGGTTGCATCAGTCGACGGATCAAAGGCCGAGTCAAATATGTGGGACACTGAACAACTTCTGGTCACTTGAACTGAGATTGAGGATTGGGTTAAGCAGGTATTGAATTCACTCGAGTTTCCCTAGCAAAAGCTAACATGATTAGATTTACACCAATAGCAGAGGCAAAGAGCTCCCTAGAAACTACAACCATGTCCTATTGTCCGAATTGTTCTACCATCAGTCAAGCAGATGGCTCGGAATAGCGAAGGGCCACCTGACTACCTTGTCGCAGGAGATCGATGCCTTTGTGGAGAACGCACTGGGCCATATTGTCAGCGATTCAGATGTCTTCTCTGACCTAATGGATCTTGCGAGCGCTGCTTTGCGACAGCGCAAGATAGAAGCGGAGACGGAGCTAGAGAGGCTCCATCAGGACGAGAAGCAACAGCCGATCACGTACAACCACTACTACACGGACAACGTGCAGCAGGGCCGTCTGAATTCGACTCGGGAGCTTATCAAAAAAGCTATGTCTGAAGCCAAGGAGCAAGACTGGAATGGCAAGTTCCACGTCAGTAACAATCAAGTCGATGCGGAAAAGCTACTTGCGTCTTTACAAAGCCGGATCATTGTCAATATGGATAAATCAGCCTGCACGGAAGCGTTAGCCGGTCTTGAAGCTTACTACAAGGTATACGATAATCCTTCAATAAGAGAGTGCGTTGCTGAAGAACCTAGGTTGCGATGAAAACATTCGTCGACAATGTCTGCAGACAAGTAGTAGAACGCCACCTTCTGCGGAGCCTGCCAGAGATCTTCTCTCCAGAGGTTGTAGCTGCTATGAATGATGAGGAGTTGGAGCGACTTGCTGCGGAGCGACCGAGCAACACCAAGAGCAGGGAAGACGCACAAGAACTACTCCAGCAACTGCGTGGCAGTCTGCAAAATCTTTCCAGATAGGCTAATCAGCAAGTCCTAGGAAGCAAGGCTTCAGCACCTTCAATTCTGTATTGATTGAGTGCTTCTATCATCAAAGTCCTAGTGACTATCTTACCTCTGTAGTAGTGTGGTTGAGATTCTATCGAAAGGCCCCCTTGACAAGCTTGCGCCATTACCAGCAAGAGCCGCTGAGCGATCCCCAATTCGCTCCTAGGCAACCAAAGTATCCCTCCAACATATCTTTATATTCGTAGCCCTTCCACGTCCGTCTCTTGCCAACAATCTTTCCGACTTCCTATTCCTCCTCTTCCTCTATCCCCCGCCGCTGCTGCTCCTGCGATAGAACCTTTCCATCACCACCTACCGCCTCAAAAACGTCATCCCACATACCAAGCTAAATTTGCGAAAACCGTCCTTCACATCAATAAGCCAACATCTCCTCCGATGCACTCGCACTCAGAATATCCATCAGATAAGCTGCAAAGCAGGCGAGAACACACTTCAGCTCATCCCAGCCTATCTGGAAGATCTATTCCTTCTCCAAGTCCAGAGCGCGATTCAAGCAATACAAGATATAGCAGACCGAGATGTTTGGTCGATGCGCTCGATGGATCCAGAGCGTAAATACACTGGGAATTATATAGGGTTAGCTTCTCGATGAAGATGGCTGGCCCACAGCCAGGCTTCGTCAATTTTTGCGAGGGCTGATATTGCAGTCAAGGACAGGGTACCGCTTCATAGCTCCGCTATTACTCCAGCGAAGGTCGCAAAGTACTTCGAAATCGATAAGCTCGTCATTGAGGCCTATCCTTGTTCCAGCATGTCTCAACCTGCCGATTAAGATTCAATCCTGCCGAAATAATTTTGTAGAGCTATTTCCGACTAGGATCCGTAAACATCCCGGATGTATGGAGACTTTGAGTATTCAGCACTATTTCGTACAAGAAAGATACGATGGAATACATGAGATGGGTTACTCTTCTCATTCAAGCATATCCTAAAGAGGAATATATAAGGCTCCAAAAGGCTCTTTTAGAAATACCAATCAACAAGCGTTTCGCTAGACGCCTCGCAAGACCTTTGACAGCGCGTGCAACGACTATCTCCACATACTCAAAGTTGATGACTGCTCAAAAATCGATTACCCATAGCTCAACACATAGCTCAACACAGGTACAGCAGACCACTACCGTTGCGAGCTCGAAACAAGTCACTGAACTGCCACACGCAACGATGTCTCGATCAGACAACATCTGAATATTTTATATTTCCAAAAGCTCGCTCGCCGATCCAGGCATAATTGGGCAGTGCACGCGTTTAATCGGGCCACTGCCGCATCACCTCCAGCTGATGCCTGAAGACCAGCTGAATATATTGCAACGGCCACCCTCAGTTAACGCCCTCACCAGATTTATATAGGAGATTTTACCAGACCATTTGCAACGTTAGAGCGCGATGCTTTCGCGGGCAGCGTAGCACAAAGCAAACGGCTGACGCACCGTGAGGTATTTACTTCACTGGTCTCGTCGCATACGTGCAGCAATTTCGACACGAATGTAGAAAGAATGGTGTATGTTTACAAGAGCGATTCTCATCAAGGGCAAGGTGGCTAAAGTCTAATAGAGATCCTCGAAGGTACAATTGAATCGGAACCGGAGTGCGCATGATAGATCTGGATGGCATGAATGACGGTGTAGATGCGGTGATGAGTTGCGAGATTGAGTCTCCACTGTAATTACATTTCTATCGTAAGGACGATGTCATTTCCGTCGAATTTGTGGAGGGCGAAATGAAAGCTGATGAAAGATAAGTACCTGCCGAGCGTACTGAAGATTTCAGCATCGGCAGTCATCGGTCGGCATCAATGCAGCGCCTTGGCCTTTATAGAGATTGGTATTCAACTCTTACTTCCTGCTCTTTCGTAGAGACATCTTTGGATTATCATTAGCTTTGTTCGGAGGCAAAGTCGTTCGGGGGATAGGGGGGCTGCCCGCACTTCCCCGGAGGTTGATTCAAACAGCGAATATGTCCTCGTCGAATGTTTTGCGGATAGTAAATCATCTGCATCACAATAGGTCCGACTCCCAATGGCGCTAGTATGATAGTATAGTAAGTCTTCTTGTTTTTTCTTCAGATACTAATGCTCGGCATTTTCGCACCTTCGTAGCCTTTTGATGCGCCTTTCTCCCCCCCAATGCCCATATTCAATGCAGTGCGGTTCCCAACTCAATGCCTAGTCGTGAACGTGAGCTGTTAATCGCTACTCGAAATCCTCTCGCAACTCCTCCGCCGACCTGGTGCTTACGAACGCGCGACTAAGAAATGTGAACCAAACTCCGTTGATATCTTTTTTGCCTTTGTGCTTGTGGTGATGCTTCTTGCCTTTCTTGTGTTTGTGCTTCTTCTTTTCAATCTCTACACCACCATCGTCGCATCCCTCCTTCTCATCGTCGGCCTGAAGGTTTGATAATCTGTCTTGTTTAGGGGGCGTGTAAGAGCCGATTCTTCTCGCTAGTTTGAGCATGCTTCGGACACTCAGATCCGGTAATTTGTAGACAGTGTCGTTTCGAGTGTCATATTCCACCACGAAGTCGAAAGGCTGTGGTCGGCCTTTGCCAGCGTTTGGTGGGATGGATTGGGGGTGTTTGCCTTTGTGCCAGTGCTTTTGCGCTTCCAATTCTGGTTCGGATGGAGAGAAGGAGGAAGAAGGGGGAAAGTCGTTGTTGATGTGGGTCAGATTAGCGTAGTATTGCGTGTAGCCTGTCCAAGAAAAGAGTTGAGGGGAGTAGGCCGGACCGGGAGGAGAGGATATGGATGGAGGGGAGGGGATCTTGACATGTTGTTTCTTGTTTGCTTCCGGAGGCGCAGCCCATCGGTCGCAATCGGCTGGATTGATCTCTACGATGTTGGTACCATTTGGAGAGGATTGTGTGTCGAGGCCTGAGATGTTGTACTCGACCACCCGCATCGTGGGGAAATAGTTTGGCACAATGCTCGCAGTCACAAGACAAATGCTGTAGTGTTCCGCCCATATCCCTCCAATCTTTTCGAGATACTTGTCTTCTTTCGACTTCTTCTCTTTCCCACCTTTTAAGCTGTCGATCAAGCTGCGGAGATAGTCAAAGTTGTATTTCGACGACTTCGCTCTGGGATCATCCGGTATCTTGGACCAATCATCCCTCAGTTCAACGAGGTACTCTCCACTGGCCTGGATCGTAAGCTCATCGTCTAGAGCCGTGTGCCTGACGTTGACATTCACCTCGGTAGTCTTCAAGTTAACGTCCTCGAATCCTTGAAGGAGAAAATGGTCCATGTTCATGTGCCCATACACGGACCCCACAATCACATCCCGATACTGTTGCATCCACAATGTATATTTCTGCCAACAAGTCTCATCCCAGCTCGCTTTATTCTCAGTCCTTGCCGGAGGGACGTGGCCAGTTAGGATGGCTTTCATGCCGCGTTCTCGAAGCTGCTGCAGCTTGATCCGCAGCCACTCCATGTGCTCGTACCCTGGCTCTGATTTCCTGGCACAGCCATCCACGGCTGTGTTGGAATTGAAGAAGTACATGGTATTCAAGCTGAATACGGCGAGCTGATTCGGAATGACTTCGACGAAGAACCAGCCTCCTCTTTCGAACCCGTGCCGTTGTTCTTCCGGGATGAATTTGCTCCAGATTTTGGCGAAGTGTTTGGTCCATTTGTTGGGCCCTGGTTGGAAGATGTTATGGGGCATGATGTCGTTGTTGCCGAAGGTGGGGATGATGGGGATTGTGAGGTCGTTAGTGGGGTCTGTGTGGTTGATGTTGTCTTCCTTCCCGAATACTTCGACGAATTTGGCGACCAGCATTTCGTTTGAAGTCACAATTTCCTCCTCCGTTCTGGGTAGGTAATCGTCAGAATCATGGCGGGCGGAGTCGCCTGTCCAGATGACGAAATCGACTGAGTCTTTCAGGTTGTCGTTGACCCATTGGAATGTTGCATTCACGAGACTTATTGGGGAGTCGCAGTCTGTTGTCTCGGCGCCGAAGATACCTGCTGGTCCTTCGCCTCGGTGGCATGCTGCCTCTTTTTCCGTGGAGGCATAGGGTTTGTAGAAGGGGTCGGGGTGGAAGTCTACTAGAATTAGCTGCTGGGTTGACTGGGAGGGAAAGAAGTAGTACCTGTAATGTGTAGGAATCTTCCTTGTAACCGTCTGCCCCTCCCATTCGATTGTGATATGGCTCCATTTCGAGTTGGAATGACTAGGAGAGGTTCCTGATTTGTAGGGAAGGTAAAGGCATAGCCCAAGAAAGGTGCTAGAGAAAGCAGACGGAGAAGCATGGTCGGTTTGGCTCAATGAGATCTGGAATCACAAAGGATCAAGGAAAGATGAAAAGAGTGACCATGAGCGCTGGGCTGACCCTCCCCTAAACACACCCTTCAGATGGTCCCAGGCCCCTAGAAGGAGCAATCGCGCTGACTGGCAAGCCTTCCCAGCTTCAGCCTCAATTCCAGGTTCTGTCTCTCTGAGCTGCGAGATGATGAAGCGGGGTCCTGTCCGTAGGAAAAGTCCTCCAGTAATTGCGGAGCTGGCGGAGTTGGAAATGGGAGTTGATATGTATATTACAAGTCATCTTTGTTATAGCAGTTGGAGACGAGCATTTGGCGTGTGCACGCGATCATGTGTCAATGTGCTATCCTCATCAGTCCATCATGAGGCCGTTTAGCTGAGGCAGCTGCCACAGCCAATGATCGCAGGTCCGGAGGCACGTGTATAACCACATCTAATATTCGCCGTCCACTCATGACCCTGATATAAGTGACAGGAAGAGAAGAAGTGTGAAATTCATGTTCATTGTCATATCCACGGTCTCGTGAATCTAACTTGATCCGCTCATCTGCCGAGTCGCACCAGATCGCTGCGCAATTCGGAGAATGACGACTCGACGCAAGTGTGACAAAAATAGTGCCCATGATCTGCTCAATACGAGACCCTCCATTTCCAATCAACCTACTTATCTATCAAACCCGAAATCCCCCATCCCTTTTCTCATTCCCCCTCAATATCCAACAACAGTTCAGCCTCCTCCAGACCACCTTCTTGCGCTTTCGTCCATGCTACACGAGGCTTCCATCGTTGAGCTTGCAACTTCCGTCTCCTGTATCTTGCCATTCCACTTCTTCCCAGGGCGTACATCACCGTCAAGAGTACATACCCGGCGCCCAAAGCCGAGAGGAAGACGAGGCCAGTCCGGATTATATGCAGTACTTCAGACTCGCCTCTATCTTCCCTTCCTACTGCGCCCGCTCCGCTCCCATTTTCTAAGAGCTTATCTCGCAGTCCATCTGGTAGTCCCGCACCTCCGGTGTCTGGTCTTTCGTTGCCGGAAGATGTCTCCATGGGGACGATCCGCCACCATTCCAGCGTCCACGTCGTGTCCATCGCCACTGACCCTTGCACTTTCTCCCTTTCTGTACTCCCCCTTCCAGCGACTGAATGGTTCGTTTTCAATAGAAAAATCTCCACCACGTCAATGTTGCCTACTCTATTCTCCAATGTGTTTTCTTTCGCCGAGATGTACGCGGAGGTGCTGAGTTGAATGCGCGTCAAATCCAAACCGTAAACGTTGGCTACAGGGCGCGCGTGGACTGTTCCTGTTGCTTCGGCTTGGATGTATTTTTGGGGTCGGGCGAGATAGGAGTCGATCGTTGTGGTCCCAGATACCACGAGAGCTGTATGTGAAGTGATGGAGGTGAAGTCTGCCGATGGGTTGGGAGGGTAGAACGGATTTCTGTTGAGGAAGATTTGTGGCACACGAGGGTCGACGTTATGATCGGACCGAGGTGCGAGGGTGAAATCATATATCTTCATGTGAAAGAGGTCAACATGAGAAGCACATAGTCGGAGACGGAGCACTGTACTCACCAATGCTGTTACATCCGTGTGTTGTGGATCGCTGTACACCAGGCAGCTAGGACAGTCGAGCTTGAGTATGACTCGGGATGAAGATGGCATTCGCCCATGAGAAGAGGCAGTGAGGGGATCCAGCGAATTTGCTGCATTGGGAGATTGAGGAGAGAATAGGGCAAGCGCAATGGAAGACAAGCATAAGAGAGGGAGCAGCATGGACGCCACGGGTGTTGCTCCGATCCAACGATGACCAAGTATCAAAATGCTTGGTAATAAAAATTTGTGAGGGCGATGAGAGGTCCGGACAGGAGAAGATGACCTTGCCCGCCAACAGAAATTGGTTACAGAGTCATCGTCGACAAGCAGAAACACGGTGGAAGCTATCCGCCAACATCCGGTACAGGCTGGGAGGCGGAAGAGTCGAGAGTGAGGGGAGTGGGATAGTGCGGCGGTGAGCAGGCAATCAATCAAAATCGCTGTCCGTCATCTCACCTCTGTTATCCCGGAATCCCACTGCCTCCGGACTCCGAGACGGTGATAAGATATTCCCCTTGTCTCGGTTGAGCAACACATATCATAATCCCTTCCTCTGGGATCCTGTCTCACTTACTTGTTTGTCGGTGCCAATACACCAAGATGCGTTTGCAAATTGCTCAGTACACGCCTGATCGCGTGCTCGGATTTGAACGATCAGTCAGCGCCAAGACTGACAAATCATCGCACTAGGAATGACTATTGGCCGAGGGGTTCGATGGATACCTGGTCATTGCAGGATACTTCCATGTAGATTTAGGCTTGCAGTGATGCATAACTACTGACCGGGGTGATGTGAAGAACGTGATGATTCCAAGTGCCTCCATAGCTCGGGATGAACCCTCTATACTATTGTTTCTCCACACTTTTATGGTCTCATTATAATGCCCGGTATTCTATGAATGATGTGGAAGTCGACATTTCATGTGGCCTCCGACTCGAGATATGACGATGCAGGTGCTTGAGATGTGTTGGAAGGATTAAGCTGCAGTGGCCTCTCGGGCTAGAACAATTAGCACAAGCGAAATTTGGTGATCGGGGATCAAGTGAATCCCTTGGAGGAATATGGGATGCTTACTCCCTACAGAGGTAGGGATACAGAGGTTCCACAGGGGGCTATCTGGGTCCGCACCCTGTATGGCTTCAATATGCTCGGATATTCTTACCTGTTCTGAGGTTTTCGAGGCGCAGAATGCTAGGTATCTCCGCATGCTCCGTACCTAGGATTTATGGCTTGGCACCAGTCTCGCTCGGGAATGAGACTGAAAGCGGGCGGGATCAGGTGACAGAGGGAAAACGAAATGCTTGCAGGCTCCTCCAAACTTGTTTTTGTTCCTCACAACCTCCTCATCTTTGACATCAATTGTAGCTTCTAGTCATCAAGATGGGCCGCTGGTATTTGTGTGTGCTTGTATCACAGTTTTTCGCTAGCCGCCCACGAGAGCTGTTTCAATTCGGTTGCAGCAGGCATCGGCTACGGTTGGTGCTGACTTCCATGGCACAATAAGTGCTTGCCTATCGAGGGTCATGTGTGAATTAAAATAAATATGCCGAGATACGCGTTTTTCTCGGTCTGTTTGCACGATCTTTCTTAACATGAAGCGACAGGTGGAGGAGTGGGCAGCGGCATATGCAAATCATTGCGTTCGCAGCTCTGTTGACTGACATGAGTTGAATAGACCACTCATTCTGTTTTTCGAAAATGAATACTTTGGTCGCGCTTGTCCCAGCTTTTCTTTTCTTCGATACTACGGCGTGCTCCGTCAATAGTACAGCCACAGAAGACCAGTACGTGCTCTTCGAGCTCAAAATTCGATCAACTACAGTACTAATTGTGGGAACTGGATATGCCACGAGTGTTGGCTTGCATCTAGAATTCCCATCTGTACATATTGGTCAACAATTGCTAACATACAATTTGATAGTGTACATGGATGAACTACCCAGCTGAACGACAGATCCACCACTCAAATCTTCCTGACTTGCCTCTTTACTCTTTTCGCCTGCACTTGGACCGCTATGCATCTCAATGTCCCCTCTCCCAAGGATTCCGAATTTACGATTTTCACGCGGAAGCTCAAGTGGATGGTCCTAACTTTCGTCGGTCCCGAATCCATATTCGGACACGCGCTGGCCGAATTGACCGCCGCTTGGAAGTCTATAGGATACATGAAAGATCTGCCTGCGGCCAGCAACGCCAAATAGACTCTCACGCATGGTTTTTACACCAATCAAGGCGGCTTCGTATTGAACTTTACAGAAACCATCCAGACAGCGGATGAGCCTGAGAAGGCGCATGCATCCCCTCGAACTCGAATCTGGGAATCCAACCGCATTCCGACTGCCAATCCCGAGACAGCACACACGTGGTGTCAAGGTCAGTGACGATTCTGCAGAGCCCATAACAGCTGGGACGCAGACTTTGATACACAGCTCTACCTTAGATCAGATCTTATATCGAAGTCAATAAAAACAACTATTCCGCCAACTGATCATAAGATGTCTTGAACAAGTCCACATCTTACATCGCTTGCGCAGCGCTCGTCTTAATCTCCTTGCTCTCTGTAATGCAAGCGTGCAGCTCCTTCAACTGAGATTCCTGATGTCGATGCAGCTGGGCCTATAGCCTTTCGCACGAGGACAAGTCGTGGCTCCCGATCAAGGCATCGTTGTTGTGAGGGAGGTCCCTCCACGCTACCCGGCGGCCAAATTGCCAGCACTCGGATGCCACAGTTTCTTCAATAGGAGGCTATGAACTGCGGTAACGACGATGCACGGAGAGTTTGCCGGTCCCTTCTTTGGGTTCTCATGGTGTACAAGGGGGAGTCATGGGAGTGCTTTTGGCAGCAGGGAATACTCGAGCAGAGGACGGGATGCCCGGGGGGGGAGTGTGAATTGGTTAGGTTTTTCTACGGTCTATGATATTATTGACGACAAGAAGGGTATCTAAGTTAATTAAACAGGAAGGTTGAATGACGATTGCACTCGTGGTCCTTGTGCCAGCGTTGACGAAACTTCGAGCTGTCCTTTGGTGGGCGGAGCCGCCGTTCGACGAGGTCGAGACCCAAGGGTTTCTTCCAACGTTTCCATACGCTGAGGCTGCGGTTGCCCCAAGAAAAAAGCACCGGTAGGCTCGGGCACCCCAGTCCGTCACGTCGTCCCATTAGTCCCCACGCCAGGCCCATCCGGCACTTTGCCCCCCTTGTCTCCCTTACCCGGCCTCGGCGTAGCCGTACTGGTGCTCCGCGGTGTAGTCCCCGTGCTCCTACTCCCCACACTCCCTTCCCCACTCAAGCCTCTCTTCATCATCTGCCCCAGCACGCCGACCATCTCCACCGCGTCCTCAAACATATCGTCATCCATCCCCTCCGGCGCATTGTATACATCTCTGATAGCTGCTTGGGCAAGTTTGCGCGAAGCTTCCCCATCGTGGAGACAATCGTAGAGGTAGGCGGCGTATTCTGTTTTCACGGAGAGGCGGATGGGGTGGGAACCGGAGAGGTAGACATCGGCTAGTTCGGAGGCGTAGGTGAAGTGGGAGGAGGCATCGGGGATGTAGTTACGGGCCGGGAGGAGGAAGGTAGCCGAGGGTCTGGGGATGGAGACCGGGTCGAGGCCTGGTGGGAGGGCAGTAGACTTGTTGTGGGAGTTTCCGTTTGTGTGTGGTGGTGAATGGCCGACTGAATCACGATTGGAGGCTAAATTGCCTTTGCCCTTTATGCTCAGATGGTCTGGGAGGAAGCTGGGTATCGCAGTCTGGTGGACTGAGGGTTGATTGTGGAAGAGGACGAAGATGTGGTAGAAGGATGCACGGAGTTTGTAGGAGAGGACTCGAAGTTCAAAGGCGTAGTTGTCTACCATTGGGAGCACATATTCTTCGAGGATCGTCAGACCTTCACGTGCGAGCCATATAATGTGATGGTAGAGTTGGAGGGATTTTGTGTCTCGTGTGGTGTCCAGTCGACGTAGTCGTCGGGCGCGGAGAAGTTTCTTGGAGAGGAGGGTGGAGAGGCCAAGGACTTTGTAGAGCATTGCGGAGAGGAAGGGGTTGGCATTGTTAGTGTCTTTGGCGTATTTGCCAAGGAACTTTTGATCAACCTCCGAAGAGGCCATCAACGAGCGAAAGGCGAAGTCGTCGAGTTTCTGGAACTGAGCCATGGTCAGTGAGGTACGAGAGGCTTCTTTACGGCAGGAGAATGGTGGTGTCTCTTTTTCAGCTCCAATGACACGTCTTATGTATGTATCCCACCCACGAACCCTTTGGGAGGCGCTGGGACTTGTGGGCCTGCATCAAGTGCTGTCGGCAATGTGAAACACAAAGTCAAAGGAGAAATTGTCAACATACCGTTTACCGCGCGCGATGATGCTCAAGCTATTTTTTTTAGTGGAGTGTATTGATGACAGGTAGGACTTGCGATTGAAGTTCGAGGTCGAAAGATTGTGAGGGTTCGAGGCATACGTAGTCATCGTCGCTGGTTGGTGGTGATGATCAGACGGTTTCGATTGGACACCGAATTTGCTGACCTGCCAATCACAATTCGAACCTTACAGCATCAATTACAATGTGACCGTATCGAGCTTGTCTTTTGATTCACGTAAACGTGTAGGGTTTCCAGCCGTTCTGCGGCCCCAATGCAGTAATTGCAAGCATATGTCCAGCTCTTTTAGATCCTGGTGCAGTCGAATTGGGTGATGATACAGATGCTATTATGGGCAGAGGATATAATCATGTTCCCCAGGATACGCAACCAATATCTGGTTGGCAATCAGTATCGGAGTAGCTTTTCCGGAGAGCTTTGACTTACTATACGATAGAAATTGGACAATTGTGCCTCCGGATCTTATTCATACAACACTCGACGGGCCTCAGAAGCTCCCTGGACGCGGAAGCAAGTATGGTATGTACAAATGCAAGGTCACTTGAAGCATTGAGTGCCCTAGGGCAAAGCTGAAGGTATCACCGAGGCTGCGGCATGGAAGATCGCGGAAGCAGTAGAGATATCTTTTGTGGGCAATGCGCCTCGTTTGAAATCGCTTACCCCTGGTGCAGATCAAGAGACGCGGCGGCGGAACAGGCCAGAGGAACCGCAGTGTCGGGATTGAATTTTGTGCTTCGTGACCGCCTTTTCAATATTTGGAGGATGGTCGGTATTGAGGGAGAGTGTTTGGATGAAAGGGTCAATTGTTCATGGAGGAGGAGGAATTAAAGAGAGATCATAGCCATGGCGCGTATAACGTTGCTGCTCAATGCATGACAGTCGTTCGACTGCCAGCACGAGCAAACGTAAGGGATGGGGGGCATAGGGGAGGATGAGGTGGACCTGCATGAAGCTATCCTGCTTGCCAACGTGTCAGACGGAGCTTCCATCTCCCTCCCTGCAGATCAAGTCGCTCGCTACTTGGGCCCAACAAGCCTCTAGGCGAGAGGAGGGAAACCCAACACGGCAGAGCTGCCTGAGCTTGTTGTCGGTTGGAAGTAACATGATGACGAGGTAAAAATTCATAGAAGTATAAATTAGCTATCGAGTCTAGCTGTTACAAGTATCAGAGGATCTGTAAAGGATCAAAAGCGGGGATCGAAGGGAATGGCCTGATCAAGTCTGAACGTATTCGGTCTAGTTAATGTACCGAAGCGTACTTAGTTCTAGGGTTGTCACCCCATCTTTGCCCGACTCATCGTTTCTAGCAGACTTCATCTTCGCTCTTGTCTCATACAAACACCGTGCTTTGCCATCTCTGCCAGAAAGTGCGAAATCTTCCATCGTGAAAAGAAGGCACCACTGTTTCGATTGCTGCAACTAGTCCACTGGTCTAGACTCCCTCCGGCACTTGTGTGGGGGTAAATGGAAAAGGCGGTGAGGCCGTTGATTCTCTAAAATCTAGCTGTCCGGTAGACAGCACACTGTGCAAACTAGGAAACGAGTCTATCGCGCCTTGCTGCTGCTGCTGTTTTCTTGACCCTTCACCACAGATGAATCACTCAGGAAAGTAAAGAAAAAACTCTTTGCAAGCAAGAATCACCCAACACCATCGCCCAATTCTTCTCCCCAATCCCCAACTTCTGCCCCCACTACCGCTCATTCTCACGCAGCTCATCCTCAGACCGCTCGTATATTGCATCTTCCTCGGCTTGAGCGCGCCGCTCCTGAGTGTTCCTCTCGGCCCGAGCCACATATGCTCTTAATAACTGTGGTTCCTCCCGGTCCAGTTCTGCCAGGCACACGCGAAGAAAGGCGGCAGTGATGTGATCCCGGAAGATGCGCTTGGTGTAGAGCCCATTGCCGGCCTTCTTGTAAAGGACCAATTCCTCCAATTCGCGATCGAAAAGGTCCCTATACCGCACCCCAGCCTGCTGACCTGCGCTGTTGTCCGGCTTTAACCAAGACTTGGGCAAAAGAATTCCCCCAACAGCTCGATTGGTATGGTCTTCTACTCGGGCCTGGCATTTGTCTGGACTACGTGACATAGGACCGTGAACGAGTTGTTGACTGATGTGCAGCCATGTACTACCCCTGAGCGTCTCATCTACGAGGATCTGGTCTTCTTCAGGGGTCCAATTGATTGTAGCGTACCGGTTGAACCAGACATAGGCCGATGGATTAGCCTATCACAAGGGTCAGCTACCAATCTGATACTCCGTAAAAAGGATGAATACCTGTTCGACTGCTGTTCCTAGTTCCTGTCCAGACGCTTCGGGACCGCCAGGCTGGCCTGCAGCCAATGTATTAGGCTATTATAACGTCAGTGGTTGGTCGATATTGATATAATTCAATGCGGACATCTTGAGTAGCTGCAATGGTAGGAGGGCCATCGTCCAATTGCTCAGCGTCCCCAGTGGCTATATACCCTTCCACCTACTTCTGGTCAGCTTAACACCACATTTTCGCTTTGCTTTTTTCCTATTTGACATACTTGCTGAGGGGAACTGATGGCTTGCTGCCCCTATCACGCGAATGTGTTAGCTTGTTGACTATATCAAAGCTCTGGGCCAAATGTTGGAATTTTCATACCTCTCGTTCATTTGGGGTCGTTGCCCGAGAATTGCTAGCCGACATAGTCGACGAAAGTGCGTTTGATTGTTTGCTTTGGTGTGAATTGCTTAACACCTGAGAAGAAGTCGGCTTATGACCGGTGTTTTATTTGGAGTTCAGGGTAATGACCCAGATATTCAGGTGGCTTTTGCTTTGTAGGCTTGGGATGTTTCGGTGTTGTATCGAAAGAAGAGAGGAAGATGATGGGAGCTGACTTGAAGAGCACAACAAGATCACCAGAATCGAGTGTTGAAGCAAGGATGAAGACGCGAATCACAACGATAGTGAAGGAACTGGCACGAAACTATAGTGATGGCAATTTTCCCTGGTTGGGGAAGAAAGAGAAGATATTGGTTTGGGACCGCCGTGATGATTGGGTTTGGAGTTCACGAAGATATTCACAAGGGATTACAATGATGCAGACTAGGTTTCTGGCAGTGAAGGTCTACCTGTGCTTCCCCTAGCAGACATTCTTCATTTTCTCCTTCAGCAATTCCGGGTCGACTCTCCTCCCAGTCTTATCAAAGAACCTCGAAGCAATCTCCACCCATTTTTTTGCGTCCGCATTCGAATGCATGGTGTAAATATCCTGCAGCTGGGAGGGTTGAGGCAATCAGCTACGTCCACTACGCCTTCAGAGGTATTGGACCTACATCTTCGGCGCTGACTGGATCACCAGACTGCACGTAAATGACAGGACGTCCTTCAAGATGGGTCCACTGGCCATTCTGGTCCTTCTGAGACTGCTTCAGGATCCCCTTCTTCTCCTTCTCTTTCTGGCCCTTTCCTTCCTTTACCTTTCCTTTCCTGCTTGCCTTACTGCTCTGTTTATCGTCGCTCTCTCCAGATCCTTCGCCTTGGCTCTCCTTGTTGTCGGCAGCATAGAGCTCACGATACCGCTCCTTCAACCTCTTCCTGTCCTTCCCAGGCAAAGCTTCTTCGATCTCCTTCCAAGTCTTGCTCTGCACTTTCATCCCTACAAGAATGGCATCTTGACTTGCAGTCCATTCCGAGGGTAGGTCTGTGTTGGATTTGGTGCTTTCAGGTGACGAGGTGGTTCCCAGTGATGATGCGCTGTCGGTAGTAGCCGTGGGCGGTGACGGGGGAGATGGAGGAGATGTAGCCTGAGATCGGTCTTTGTGCTTCTTTCGTTGGTGCGTCAGGTCAGTCAGTAACCCTATAAACTGCGAGGCAACTACGAAGCTCAAAGCGCGCCGCGATACCATTGCCGCTCCTCACTTCCTCCAGACTCACCTTGCTTCTCACAAAAGCCTTCTGCCCACCCTTGGTTTTGCCGATGGAATCGCCATTGCTGAAACCCATAAACATTCTCATAAATGACTCATCGTTTTCTTTTCCCATCTTAGAAAGTTAAAGGGATCGAAGGAAATTGTTTGCGCTGAGTGTTGTGGGTCTTGTTAGGACAGAATGATTTGATGTGTTCAGAAAAAGACTTTCAGAGTGACAGTACTGCTAGTGGCTTATGAATCTCTGTGAAGATCTATCAGGAAACTGAAGAGCCAGATCATCTTGGGTCTACGTGTAACATGAAATTTCACATGATTCGAAATGGCAATGTAGAAGAGGCAATTCATCACTGTTGACTCCTGTTCTTGACGTTGGAGTAGCGGCAACGAATGAGACTTTTGCACTTGAAAATATTGAAGTGCCTAGCCTAATACATTCAGTGAGCTACGAAATTCACACTGTGGAGGGAACAGAAATCTTCTTGCCCTTGTGTCTTCCCAAGTTGAACTCCGTAAGCAGTGTCTACGGTAAAGGATATAGGGTCATCGCTGTAAGATCAGTGTCGCGTCCCTATTGAAAGAAGCAAACCCCTGCACCCCCTGCCAGCATCACAACTTTTCCTCGCCATCTTCCCAGGCCCAGTTAAGCTCACACCTCCACCCCTCCATCTACCATCCTCCATCCACGGCTCCAATCTTTGTCCCAAAGCCCCCGCCTCCATATATTGTCCCTACAGCTCCACCATGGGCCTCCTCCCCGCGCTCGCCCTACTGGGCGCCCTCACGACCTCCCTTGCGCACAACATACAAATGGGCGCACACCAAAGAGAATGCTTTCACGAGGTACTACACAAGGGAGATAAGTTGACGGTGACTTTCCAAGTTGGAGATCGGGAGTTCGGAGGCGCTGGGAACTTGGAGCTGGATTTCTGGGTGAGTGGGCACGTATTCTCTTTCGAGGGGGCCACTGGATGAAGATGGGGTGAATACCCATTGCCATGAAGGCAGCGAGCACCACCTGCTTCAGCTCTCTGCGCTACCTCTACTCTCTCAACCGATTTCTACACCACTGACTTGCGATGCCATCTAGATCCTGGACCCCTCAAATACTTACATCGTCCACCAAACCGCCGTCTCAGCGGGTGACCATAGCCTCGATGCCAAAAGCGACGGCAAACATCTCTACTGCTTCAGCAACGAAAACTGGTCCGCTACTACAAAAGAAGTGAGCTTCAATGTGCATGGTATCGTCTACGTGCCCGAGAGCGATGTGCCGCAGGATCCATTGGAGAATGAAGGTACGTCTAGATCGGTCTCTGCTATGCAGAGGAAGCGCTTGGTGGCGGTGGCTTGTGGGGAATGCGGTTGCGAGAGAAAAGGGTCGCTGGTTGATGAGACGGTGGAGCGGAGGGGTTTGTTGGAGCATGGCTAATGTATGCGTGATGCGGTACAGTCAAACAACTCACCGACCTCCTCAATCAAGTCAAAGACGAACAATCGTACATCATCATTCGCGAACGCACACATCGGAATACGGCCGAGAGCACCAATGCGCGGGTCAAGTGGTGGAGCATCTTCCAGCTGGGGGTGTTGATTGGGGAGGGTATCTTTCAGGTTTGGTGGTTGAAAAGGTTCTTTGAGGTGTGTATTACCCTACCTCTTTCTCTCCGTTGGTGCTTAGGTAGAGGCGAGATGGAGGTAGAGTCGGTATAGGAGCGATGGGCTGACTCTTCGTGTGCTATAGGTCAAGAGGGTGGTGTAAGGGAACGGGGTACATCAACTCGGGAGTTGGATGAGCGGATTGTTCGAGGATGTAGCATCAGCTGTTCATACTCCATGTCAAATCGTTATTCGGCCTCATTCTCGGCACCATTATGGTCCTACATTTCCCATCCTACAGGAACGCCATGGCGCATTGTGATTTAGGCAGTCTCAAATGCCCTCGATTTCGGCGCATTTCTGCCATTCGCGTTATGGAGATGTCTCAGTCGAGAAGTCCGAGTACCTGAATGAATGATACTATAAGGTACAAGCAGGCGTACGAGATGGAATGATATTGTGCATGATTCCCAGTACGTAGACAGGATTTATGTAATCTCTGCTTGAGAGAAATCAGTAATCCCAATAGCAAGAGTAAAGTAGGTAATTATAAAAGCATACGTAGTACACAATATTTCATATCCGTCCCAAGGCAGTCTCACCCTCTCGCCCTCTCGCCCTCTCGCCCTCTTCAACCTCCCACGCTTCCTCATCCATCAACCACTGAATCAAAGACATATGAAATACTAACGTGGAAGAAATAACCGCGGCAATATCCGTACCACCATCGCAAAGCCCCATCGCTTGCGGCATCCCTCGCCCCTCCCAAAATGGATCAAGGCGCACCCAAACACGGGGTCGCACTTGGTGAGACGAAACGTGCAGGAGCCGTGTTGGTGCTCGCGCAAGACAACTCGGTCTGCACTCTACAGTCGAGGGATTCGTATGTACTGTGGCTGTGAAGAGCCTGACCAACCCTCAAGGGATTGTTTGATGCGCCTTGCTGTGTGCTTCAGCATGGGAATGTGATACGCACGGGGAGCGTTGTTCGATGAGACTGAGACCGAGGCCGTGTTGTCTTCTTCTCTTTCTTCTTTATCTTCTCTATCCTCTCCAGCTTCTTCTGCTAAATGAGTGGAGGATTGTATTCAAGATGCCGCGTTGCCGCTCTGTCCTGAAGAAAATGTAATAGTTTGTCTTCTGTGAAGATTCTTTATTTCTATCGTTTGAACAAGTCGTGATTGCTCGACGCATCATGCACCTCTACTTGTTTCTGTCCGGCACATGCACCTTCTTTCCCCTCCTCCTCCTCACCTATACCACATCCGCGTCCGCCTTGCAAATACCAGGCTGCTACACCACTTGCATGAAAGCCAACAACACCGCTTGCGCCGACACAGACCTCCCATGTATGGCCCCCCATCCCCTGTCTCTCCAGCCAATCAAGTATAATTTACAAAGACTGTGGACTAAGCCGTCGCTGAACAGGTCTCTGCAATCCCTCCACGGTCAACAGCCCAGGTCTACCACTATGCCTGAACACAACTTGTCCGACAGACCTCCCCGCACCGTTCGATAACCCTGTTACTGCTCTCCAGGGCGTCTGCAAAACAACGTACGTTCTCCACCATCTCCCCCCACCCCTCCCTTCCCCA